>Ga0066710_100004603_pt1 | contig 12260 bp, 10 predicted proteins | sample GraSoiAngelo_159_FD_79666 | JGI IMG/M metagenome (GOLD analysis project Ga0066710, IMG submission 79666) | Grasslands soil microbial communities from the Angelo Coastal Reserve, California, USA - 14_1009_16_40cm | ecosystem: Environmental > Terrestrial > Soil > Grasslands | place: USA...
CATACCGAACGGCGTCGCGGTCTTCTCGCCCTGGAACACCCACTCGTCGACGCCCGCGTCGTTCCGGACGACCTTCGGGACCTTGTCGAGCCACTTGGCCGGAACATGGCCCTTGTACATGTCCGGCGGCTCGATCACGTGGTCGTCGATGCTGACCATGATCATGTCGTCCACGTGCATAGGGAGCTCCTCTCCTGTTGTGCTGTGGCCGAATCGTTGTCGGTCAGCCCTTGGGCCACGCGACGGACTTGACCTCCAGATACTGCTCGAAACCCGCAACTCCGTTCTGACGACCGACGCCGCTGCTCTTGTAGCCGCCGAACGGGACATCGGCGCCGTAGGGCGCGCCACCATTGACGCCGATGACGCCGGCGCGAAGGCGCCGGGCTACTGCCTGTGACCGCGGCAACGAACCGGAGTACACGTAGCCGGCGAGGCCGTAGGTGTTCTCGTTGGCGATCCGGATTGCGTCCTCGTCGTCGTCGAACGCGATGACCGACAGGACGGGGCCGAAGATCTCTTCCTGCGCGATCGTCATCGAGTTGTCGACGTCGGTGAACATCGTCGGTTGCACGAAGAAGCCCTTCTCGAGGCCCGCCGGGCGGCCCGGTCCGCCGACCGCCAGCGTCGCGCCCTCCTCGATGCCCTGCTTGATGTACCCGAGCACGCGCTCGCGTTGCTTCGCCGAGATGACCGGTCCCATCGCGACGTCCGGACGCTGCGGGTCACCGTACGTCACCGCCGCGAAGAGCTGCTTCAGCATCTCGACGGCTTCGGCGTAACGCGACCGGGGAAGCAGCATCCGGGTCGGGATGGCACAGCCTTGGCCCGCGTGCGAACAGACCGCGAGGCCGAGCATGACCGCCGACTGGAGGTCCGCGTCTTCGAGCACGACCGTGGCCGACTTTCCGCCGAGCTCGAGGAACAGGCGCTTCATCGTCGCCGCGCCCTTTTCCATGATTCGCTTGCCCGTGGCCGTCGAGCCGGTGAACGAGATCAAGTCGACCTGGGGCGACAGCGTGAGCTCTTCGCCGACGAGATGGTCCGACGACGTGACGACGTTGAGCACGCCCGGCGGGATATCGGTGCGCTCGGCGGCGAGGCGACCGATCCGGGTCGCGTTGAAGGGAGTGTCGGGTGCCGGCTTGAGGACGACCGTGTTGCCCGTACCCAGCGCTTGGCCCAGCTTGTTCAGCGAGATCTCGAACGGCGCGTTCCACGGCACGATGGCGCCGACGACGCCGACCGGCTCGCGCCAGACCTTGCGCACGTCGAGCGTTCCCAGCATGCCGACCGTCTCGCCGAGGTCGATCTCCCACGGGAACTCGTCGATCAGCTTGATCGGGTAGCGCAGCGCCGCGTCGAGCGGCCCGTCGAGCTGCGGGCCATGGGTCATGCTGCGCGGGCATCCGACCTCGAGGATCAGCTCCTCACGGAGCTCCTCCCGCTCGGATTCGAGCGCCTCCTGGAGCTGCGAGAGGCAACGCTTGCGCAACGCATGGTTCGTGGACCAGTCGGTGTGGTCGAACGCGCGCCGGGCGGCCGCGATCGCCCGGTGCATGTCGGCGACGGACGCGTCGGTGACGCGGCCGATCACCTCTTCGGTCGCGGGATTGACGTTGTCGAACGTCTTTCCCGAGTCCGACTCGACGAGTTCGCCATCGATGAGCATCCGTGATTCGGATCCGGTGGAAACGTTCTGAGCCACGCGAATCTCCCTCGGTGCGTTCTTACTCCGTGGGCCAGTCGTGGAGGGTTTCGATGAACTGCTGCCGGACGCCTTCGATCTTTTCGTCCAAGTCGTCGAGCGTCCAGTCCTTGACGGAGATCGGCGGTAACACCGCGATGTCGACCATGCCGGGGTGCAACGACGCGCCGTTGCGCGACGCGATCAATTCGGCGTTGCGGATCACGATCGGCACGACGGGAACGTCGGCGGCCATCGCCATGCGGAACGCGCCCTTCTTGAACCTTCCGACCTCGGTCGTGTCGAGGCGCGTCCCCTCGGGCGCGATGAGGATCGACAGGCCTTTCTTGGCGACCTCCTGCACCGATTCCAACGAGGCGACCGCGGAGGCGGTGTCGGCCCGGTCGATGTAGGCAACGTCCATGAGCTTGCCGAGCCAGATCGTGACCGGGTTGTTCGCCATCTCCTTCTTGGCAACACCGGTGTAGCCCCGCTCGATGAGCCGGCAGACGATCAACGCGTCCATCTGGTTGCGATGGTTGAAGATGAACACCGCGGGCCGTTCCTCCCACAGGTTCTCTCGGCCGACGACGTTGAGCTTCACGCCGTTGAGCCCGAACGTGATGTCGATCCAGCGCTTCATCGTGGTGTTCATCACGGCGTGCTTGTCGCGCTTCACGATGCCCGTCGCGACGCCGAGCGCCAACATCGGCGGCAGCGTCGCGAGACCGGCGAGCATCTTGACCGGCGCCCCGAGCCCACCACCGCCGCGGCTGGTGAACCGCAGCACGGGCCAGCCGCGATTCTCGGCGACCTTCGAGAGCCGCTTTCCTGGGTTCACTGGGCGCGGGTGACCGACGAGGTGCATGAGCGCGAGGTCCTCGTCGCCGTCGGCGTAGAAGTAGCTCTGCCCGAGATCGACGTGCCGGTCGCGCGCGAACTTCTGGACGGCGTCCGCCTTCCCCGGACCCCAGAGCACCGGACGATCGACGTCGCCGGTGAGCACGCCGTCCTTGACCGTGTAGCGGTTGCAAAGCACGTCGTCGACGTCGAGAAAGCGCGCCACCGGTTCGACCTGGTAGGCGGTCGCCGACGACGCGAGCACCACCGTGTGGCCCTGGCGCTTGTGGGCGCGGACGAGCTCCCGCATCTCCGGATAGATGACCGGCTCGACCTTCTGCTTGAAGAGCCGCTGGCCCATCTCCTCGAGATCTTCGTGGGCCCGGCCCTTCCACGGGTCGGCGCCGACCTTCAACAGATCTTCGAAGCTGGCGCGACCGAGGCCCGCGCCGACCGCGACCCCGAGCGTGCGCACGATGTCGGAAAGGCCGAGCTCGCGTTGGCGGAGCTGTTCCTGGCCGAGGAAGCGGGCGCTGTAACCCGCGATGAGCGTGCCGTCGAGGTCGAAGCAGGCGGCGACACGCGGGCCGCGTGGACTGGCCTCGATCTCGGCGACTGATCCGGGAAGGCGCAGCGTCGTGCTCATGGTGTGATCCCCTCCAGGTCTGAAGAGCGCGCGTCGGTCGCCTGCGGCCGGGGCTCGCGCCCGAGCGCCAACACCTCGTCGAAGCCCTCGCGCAGGCAGCGCGCGAACAGGTCACTGTCGCCGACGGCCGCCGTGTCGTAGACCACGCCCACGTAGCACATGCCGCCCTCGCTGACCATCACGAGCATCATCGCCACGCCGGGCACCGGTCCAAACGGGAGCGTCTTCACGATCTTGGCGCCGGCGATGTAGGGCGCTTCGGGAAACCCGGGAACATTGCTCGCCTGCACGTCGATGTTCGACACCATCCCGCCCAACGCGCCCAGCAGGGGCATCGGCACCCGGGCGAATACGGGCGCGAACACGTTGAGCGCGTTCATCGCCGGCTCGCCGACGGCGGTGAGCACCTGCTCGCGCACGCGGGCGATGCGCCGCGCGGGATCGGTTTCGCCGACCGGCGCGGCGACCATCGCGCCGGCGAAGCGGTTACCGCCCGCGGGGTCGTCGTCGCGGCGGGTGTTCACCGGCATCGCCAGGGGGATCGCGTCCACCGGAACGCCGAGTTCCTCGTGGTAGCGGCGCAGCGCGCCGCAGATCGCGGCGATGTACGCATCGTTGACCGAGCCTCCGGCGGCCTTGGCGGCGCGTCGAATCCGATCGAGCGGGAACTCCAGCCACTCGAAGCGACGGCCGAGCGAGCGGCGGCGCAACAGCGGCGACGGTGGCGCCGGTGGTCCGCCGAAGACGCGCCGGGCGGAGGCGGCGAACTCGCGGACGTCGCGGACCGTGCGCCCGGGCCGCCGCAGCGCGCGGCCCGCCTGCGTGACACCTCGCCGGACCCGGCGCACGCCGCCGCCGACGAGGGCGATCGGTGCGCGCCGCACGGCTTGGCGCACGAGATCGGTCGGTGAGACGTCCTCGGGCACCGGCAACGGGGGCAGGGCCGCGATCGAAATCGCGCCCGGCGTCGTAGATGAGGTCTGCGAGCTCCATGCCGCCGACACCGTCGCCGATCGCGTGGTGCATCTTGAGCACCAACGCGGCCTGCGCGCCCCCGTCCGTGACCCCCTCGACGAGGTATGCCTCCCACAACGGACGGCCCAGATCGAACGGCGCGGCGTGGATCGGCTCGGCGAAGTCGAGCAGCTGGCGGATCGTCCCCGGCTCCGGCAAGCGCACGCGGCGGATGTGGTACGAGATGTCGAAGTCGGGGTCGACGATCCACTGCGGCGAGCCGAGCGGCAGCGCCGGCACGACCACCCTCTGTCGGAGCCGGAGCACGACCCGGCTCGCCCGCTCGTAGGTCAGCCGGAGCCGGTCGAAGTCGGGCACGACATCGAGGAGCGCAATCGAGACCATCCCGGAGCGGCCCCGAGGGTCGTTCTCCGCGCGAAGCATGAGGTAGTCGCCCGGCTCCATTTCCTTCGGGAATTCGAGGTTCCGGTGGTTCGTCTCGGTCGCCATATGGTCACAGCCTTGCAAATGTCGCCGCCGAGAGAAACAGGGGCGGCGGGCGAGCATGATCTGGTCCGCGTGCAGTGAACCGAACGAAAGGACTCCCATGCGAATCGCGGTCGTCGGCGCATCGAGCGGTCTCGGTCGTTGCATCGCCACCGGGTTGGGCCAACGGGGGGACCGCGTGGCCCTGCTCGCCCGACGCCGTGACCGCCTCGAGCGCGCCGCCGAGGAGGCGGGCCCGGACGCGGTGGCGATCGTGTGCGACGTCACGGACCCCGAGTCGGTGCAGGCAGCGATCTCCGAAGCGGCCGACCGGATGGGCGGCCTCGACGGCTTCGTGTACGCGACGGGGATCGGAGAGCTGGTGAAACTGGCCGACCACGACGTCGACATGTGGCGGCGGGCGTTCGACACGAACGTGACCGGTGCGGCGCTGGTCACGCAGGCGGCGCTCCCGTACCTGACCGAGTCGAAAGGGGTCGCCGCCTACCTCTCGTCGGTGTCGGTTTCGGTCTCGGGCCCGTTTCCGGGGCTTGGTTCCTATGCGGTGAGCAAGGCCGCGCTCGAGAAGATGGTCGAGGCGTGGCGCGGCGAGAACCCGGCGGTCGGGTTCACGTGCGTGATCGTCGGCGACTGCAGCGGCGGCGAGGGCGAAGCGATGACGGAGTTCAGCGCCGCCTGGAACCCCGACGTTGCCGCCGAGGTGATGCCGGAATGGATCGAACGGAGATTCATCGTCGGCTCGCTCATCCACGTCGACGACCTCGTGCACATCGTCCACGCCGTGCTGCACACTGGGCCCAGCGCGTGCATCCAGACGCTCACCGTCGCACCCCGCCCGCCGACGAAGGAGGATCGACCGTGACCTCGACCTCGACCGCCGTCGACCTGCAGATCGACCCCATCGCCGGTGCCTTGGGCGCCGAGGTCCGCGGCGTGCGCCTCGCGAGCTTGGAGGAGCGCGAGTTCGAGGCGGTGCACCGAGCGCTGCTCGAGCACCTCGTCGTCTTTTTCCCCGACCAGCACCTCACGCCGGACGAGCACCGCGGGTTCGCGACCCGCTTCGGTGAAGCCGAGATCCATCCGTTCATCCCGAAGCTCGACGACGCCCACCCGGAGATCGTCGTGATCGAGAGCGAGGGAGGCGGAGGAGCCGACGTGTGGCACACCGACGTCACGTTCAGTGAGTCACCACCGATCTGCTCGGTCCTCAAGATGGTGGTCTGTCCGCCGCGTGGTGGCGACACGATGTGGACCAACCAGTACCTGGTCTACGAATCACTGTCGGCGCCGGTTCGCGACCTCGTCGACGGGCTCACCGGCGTCCACACCGCGGCGCCGTTCGGTCGTCCGGAAACCTGCGCCGAGCATCCCGCGGTCCGCGTCCATCCGCTGACGGGGCGTCGCTCGCTGTACGTGAACCGGACGTTCACGTCGCACTTCCTCGAGCTGAGCCGCGCCGAGAGCACCGCGCTCCTCGACTACCTCTGCACGTTCTCCGAGCAGCCGCAGTTCATGTGCCGCTATCGCTGGTCGGTCGGCACCGTCGGAATCTGGGACAACCGCGTCACCCAGCACTACGCCATCAGCGACTACGACGAACGGCGACGTATCGAACGCGTGACCATCGTCGGCGACCGGCCGGCGGGCGATCCACCGAAATGGCCGGCGTACGAGCCCGGCCGCGGCGAACGCGTTCGCCAGCAAGCGGAGCAGCAAGGCGTCAGCGAGTAGGTCACTGCGCAGTCGGTGCGGCTGTAGGTCGGCGCCCGCGCTTCGGTGCGGGTTCGACGGCGTCCAAGAAGCGCTCGACGATCGCGATCGCTTCGTCGTGGCCGGTGTGGGTGCCGAACGCCTCTTCGAGTCGGGCCATCCGCCCGATGGCGGTGAACATGAACAGGAGCGCGGCGGGCGGCAGGTCCTCCTCCGCGATGCCGTACTGCTCCCACCGTTCTGACAGCGCCTGGAGCTGGGCGCGGCGAACCCGTTCGCCGCCTTCACCGAGCTCGTCCCAGATCTTCTTGCGGTGGTTGGCCAAGGCCATGAACTCCACGAGCAACGCCGCGCCCGCTTGGTTGCTGGCGTAGTTCCAGACGGTTCGCAGCGGTTGCTCCGTCTGGAACGCGCGATCGAGTCCCTCGAGGATGCGATCCGTGAGCTTCCGAACCACGGCGAGGAACAGGTCGTCGAGCGTCGGGAAGTAGTACTGGACCAGGCCCGCGGTGACATCGGCCCGAGCCGCGACGCTCCGGTAGGTGACGGAGGCGTACCCCTCTTCGAGCATGAGCTGCTCGGTGCTCTCGACGATCAGGGCGCGCGTCTTCGACGTCGGCGAGCCGACGCGTTTGCGAACTGACGTTGACGCCTTCGCAGTCGCGGCCATCGCGCTAGGACACCAGCTGCGCGAGCAGGTCGGTCGTTCGGCGGATCGAGCGCGCCCTGTCGTCTCCTACCGGGAAGACGGCGGCCCAGATGTCGGTCGCGCCCGCGTCGAGCAATCCCTGGAGCTGGGCTCGCACCGACGTCTCGTCGCCGACGATCGCGGCATCGGCCACGTTCGATGCTCCGCCGATGTCGAGGATGCGCCGGTAGTTCGCCATGCCGGCGTACATGGTCGAGTTCGCGGCGGCGGCGTTGCGGGCCTCCGCCTCGTCGTCGTGCACGGCGACCGGAAGTCCCGCGACGATGCGCGGCGCCGGTCGACCGGCGGCGGTCGCGGCGGCGTTCACCTTCGGTGCGATGTGCGACTCGATCGCGCGCGGTGGCGCCATCCACAGAACCGTTCCATCGGCCAACTCGCCCGCGACGCGTAACAACCGCGTGCCGAGCGCCGAGACGAGTACGGGCACCGGATGGGCGAGCGGCGCGACGCGCCCCGCGCTGTGCACCGACCAGTCTTCGCCGTCGAAGTCGACGTCGTCGCCGCGCAACAGCGCGACGAGGATCCGAACGTATTCCTCGGTGCTGCGGCCCGGGTGGTCGTACGACAGACCGAAGACACCGCGGATCACGGGTTCGTGCGACGGCCCGATGCCCAGCGTGAAGCCGGGACGGCGCATGGCGTCGACAACCGCTGCGACGCGATTCGCCTGCAGCAGGGGATGACACGGGTAGGTCTGCAACACCGCGGTGCCGAGCTCGATCCTCGACGTCTCACGGCCCGCGATCGCGATCGCGACGAGCGGATCGCCGGTGACGAGGCTGGCGTACCACAGCGACGTGAACCCGTCGCGCTCCACCCGCCGCGCCTGCTCCGCGACCTTGTCCACCGACGACCCACCGCCGGTCAAGCCGATGCGCACGCGCCCCTCCTTCGCTGCGTTGGACAAGTGTACAACGTTGTACTAACGTACAACATCACCGGCGCGCCCCGATGAAGGCCGAGCGCGCCCGGACCGCGAGGGGAGCCACACGTGTCGAGGTTGCGCCGGGCGCTCATGACCGGTTTGGCGACGGCGCTGGCCGCGGGCGTCTTCCCAATAGCGGCGTCGCCGCGGTCGGCTGCGGAGTCGGCGATGCCGATGTGCCAGTCGAGCGTGGCCGACGGGCCGGTGCTGGTGACCGATTCGTGCGTGGATCCGGCGTTGCAGGAGCCGTACACCGACCAGGACGAGCAGCGGAGCCTCAGAGATCCGGCGACGACAGCCCGGGTCAAGTTCCGCTACATCCATGGGGGGTTCACGGGAACGAAGGCGAAGTTCTCGTTCTATTTCCCGACACGGGCGCGGTACCGAGGACTGTTCTTCGAGCCGACCTATCCGACGCTCGGGGAAGAGCAGGCCGAGAAGAACCCGGCGTCACTCGGCGGCGGGCGCGGCGCGATCGCGTTTGCCATCTCGAACGGCGCCTACCTCGTTTCGACCAACAACGCCGGCGGCGTGCAGGTGGCCGGCGCGATCGGGGGCTATCGGGTCAACGCGGCCGCGGCGAAGTACTCGCGTGAGGTTGCCAAGCGCGTGTACGGCGGATCGGAGCGGCCGCGCGGGTACCTCTACGGCGCGAGCGGCGGCGCGTACCAGACGGTGAGTGCCATGGAGAGCACCACCGGGGTGTGGGACGGCGCCGTGCCGATGGTGTTCGGCGTCCCGAATGCCATCCCCAACTTCATGACCGTGCAGGTCCTGGGTCTGCGCGTCCTACGCGACAAGTTCCCCGAGATCGTGGACGCGATGGAGCCGGGGGGCAGCGGCGATCCGTATGGCGGTCTCGATGCGGAGCAGCAAAAGGCGCTGCGGGCGATCACGCGGCTCGGGTTCCCTCTTCGTGGGTGGTGGCAGTACGCGACGCTGTCGGGCGGCGCGTTTGCTGCGACCGCGGGTGGCGTGCGTGCCTTCGACGGGAGCTACGTCGACGACTTCTGGACGAAGCCGGATTACGAAGGAAGCGATCCATCGGTCCGGCCGGCGCGGATACAGCAGGACGCGACGGTCGATCGCGTCGTCGGCAGTCCGCCCGAGGGCCTGGCCTTGTCGCCAACTCCTCCCGCGGGCGACCTCGTCAACGCGGACCTCGTCATCACAAGCGGCGCGGCGCAAGGCAAGACACTGACGATCGCGAGGATCAACGGCAATACGGTCGGCCTGCCGACGGACGTCGATCCGGCCGTGACGAGCGCGATCAAGGCAGGAGACCACGTGCGCCTCGACAACTCGTGGCTCGTCGCGCTCGAGTACTACCAGCGTCACCAGGTCCCGGGTCCCGACCAGTACGCCTGGAATCAGTTTCGCGGTCCCGACGGCGCCCCGATCTATCCGCAGCGGCCCACGCTGGTGGGGCCGACCTTCACCAGGATCGCGGGCGGTTCAGTGCCCAACGGCCACTTCCACGGCAAGATGATCATGCTCGGGTCCCTGATGGACGTCCAAGCGTTCTTGTGGTCAGAGGACTGGTACCGCAAGCAGGCGGAAGCCGCGCTCGGTGCGCAGCTGGACGACAACTACCGCCTGTGGTTCATGGACAACGCCGACCACGATCCGCTCGGGCCGGCCGTCACTGACGCCAAGGCGGCCGCGAACCACATCGTCAGTTACGAAGGCGAGCTCGAGCAGGCACTGCTCGACCTGGATGCCTGGGTCGCGGACGGAACAGCGCCGCCGCCGAGCACGAGCTACGAAGTCGACGCGGACACTCAGGTGCACGTGCCCGCGAGCGCCACGGAACGCAAGGGCATCCAGCCGGTCGTCACGTTGTCGGTCACGAAGATCGGCAGGAAGCGCGCCGCGGCGGACGAACGTGCCGAGGTCGGAGCCCGCCAGCCCGTGACCTTCTCCGCGACCGCCGAGGTACCACCCGGCACCGGAAAGATCGTCCGCGCCGAATGGGACTTCGAGGGTGACGGGAAGTTTCCGGTCCGTTCCCGGATCCGCCGCGTCGGCGAAACCGTGCGGCTGAACGCCACCCATACCTTCTCGAACCCCGGCACTTACTTCGCCGCGGTGCGCGTCACGTCACAGCGAGACGGTGACCGCACGGCGCGCTACGGCCTCGTCCAGAACCTCGGCCGCATCCGGGTCGTCGTCGAATAGGAGCGCCCATGTCCGTCACCATCACCCCGCTCGGTCCCAACGTCGGTGTCGAGATCGCCGGTCGGTCGGGTCGCGACCTCGTGAGCCGCCGAGCTGACGACTGTCTCGCGGCGCTGGCGCAGCACGGCGTCGTCGTTTATCGGGAGGTCAACATCTCCGACGAGGAGCTCATCGGCTTCAGCCGCTTGTTGGGCGAAGTCGTCGTTGCTCCGACCGGCGAGCACGAGTACCCCGAGATTCAGACGATCACGCTCGACCCGTCCAAGACCGACGCGCTGCTCGCCTCCTACCGCCAGGGCAACTTCTTGTGGCACATCGACGGCGCCCGCGACGAGGTTCCGCAAAAGGCGACGTTGCTGACGGCGCGGGAGGTCGACGACGCCGGCGGCGATACCGAGTTCGCCAGCACCTATGCGGCCTATGCCGCACTCCCCGACACGGAGAAGGCGCAGATCGACGATCTCCAAGTGCTGCACAGCTTCGCCGCGTCGCAGCTCCTCGCCAACCCCGACGCGTCTGAGAAAGAGCGCGCGACGTGGGACCGCGTCCCGACAAGAGTCCACCCGCTTGTCTGGAAACATCGGAATGGCCGCAGGTCGATGCTCCTCGGCGCTACGGCCGCGAAGGTCGTTGACTGGCCACTCGACGAAGGGCGTGCCCTGCTCGAGCGTCTGCTCCAGTGGTCGACCCAACCGCAGTTCGTGCTGCGCCACCACTGGCGACGCGGCGACCTCGTGATTTGGGACAACACCGGAATGCTGCACCGCGCGTTGCCGTTCGAACCGACGTCCCGGCGCCTGATGCACCGCACCACGCTCGCGGGTGAGGAGGCCGTCGCGTGATTGCGGAGGAGGCGCTCGAGCAGCTGCAACGAGACGTGCAGTACTTGATGGACCGGACTGCGATCTTGGACTGTGTCGCGCGGCACGCGCGCGGTCACGATCGCCACGATGCCGACATCATCACCAGCACCTACCACGCTGACGGATACGACGAGCACGGCTACGCGGTGAATGCGGGCCCGGCGTACGCGCAATGGGCGAACGCCATCCACGGCGCGTCGTCGGCCGTGAACCAGCACCACATCACGACTCACGTATGCGAGATCGACGGCGACGTCGCCCACTGCGAGAGCTACGTGATGGTCGGCCTGCTCGACTCCGACGAGAAGCGCGTTCGCTTCCTGTGTGGTCGCTATATCGATCGCTTGGAACGACGTGAAGGCAGCTGGAAGATCGCGGTCAGGCGTTCGACGGTCGAAGTGGCGTTCACCGCCGATGCTTCATTGCTCCACGACCAGCTGTTCAAGGCGGGAGGCTTTCCGAAGGGAACGCGTGACACACGCGACCTCTCGTACCTGCGCCCGTTGACGCTGGAGGCGGAACCACCGGAACGGTGGTGACGTCCCCACCAAGTCACGGGTCAGACGCCGGTGAGTCCCGGGCCGCCGTGGACGTACAGCGTTTGGCCCGAACAGAAGCTCGACGCGTCAGACGCGAAGAAGAGCACTGCGTAGCCGATCTCGTCCGGCTCGCCGAGCCGGCCCATGGCATTGGTCTTGCCGAGCTCTTCGACGTCGATCCCGTTGCGAGCCGCGTCCTCGGCGAGCATTTCGGTGCGCACGGCTCCGACGGCCACGTTGTTGACGCGTACGCCCTTGCGCGTCCACGCGGCGGCCATCGCGCCGGTGAGGTTGTTCACGCCCGCCTTCGCCGCGCCGTAGATCGCCGCCTGCGGCATCGCGAGCAGGCTCGCGCCCGACGAGATGTTGACGATCGCGCCCTTGCGCTGTTCGAGCATGGGCCGCGCCGCATATCGCGAGAGGAACCACACGCTTCCGAGGTTGACGTCGAGAACCTGATGCCATTCGTCGTCGGCCCAGTCCAGGATCGGTTTCGTCCGCCCGCCGCCGGCGTTGTTCACGAGGATGTCGACACGGCCGAGCTCGCGCAGGGTGGCGTCGACCAGCTGCTCGCACTGTCCCGGCTCGGTGACGTCGGTCGGCACGGCAAGGGCGCGCCGGCCGAGCGTTTCGACGTCCTTGGCCGTCGTCTCCAGCGGCTTGGCGCGGCGCCCCGCGAGCGCGACGTCGGCGCCGTGCTCA
>Ga0066710_100004604_pt1 | contig 12260 bp, 10 predicted proteins | sample GraSoiAngelo_159_FD_79666 | JGI IMG/M metagenome (GOLD analysis project Ga0066710, IMG submission 79666) | Grasslands soil microbial communities from the Angelo Coastal Reserve, California, USA - 14_1009_16_40cm | ecosystem: Environmental > Terrestrial > Soil > Grasslands | place: USA...
GCGAGCGGTATTGCCGCCACAGCGGCGATAACAATCAGTACAAAAAAGATCCAACCAACGATGTCGTACAGGCGGCCGTTTGCGTGTTCGCCTAGAATGGCCGGATCTCCGGACACTCTGAGGATCGGGTAGTAGGTAAACGGCATGACGACCATGCCAAAGATGATCGAAAAATTGATCAGAGACAGTGGTTCAATCCCGCTCAGCGCGATGAGGGTTGCGAGGATGAGCATTCCAATCCAGCTGAAGGTGAAGACGGGCGTCTGTTGCGGCTTCAGCGCTTTGCCCCATCTCAAGTTGTAAAACTGGCAAATGTTATAACTGCCGGAAAGCGCCGTCTCGATGGCGGCGCCTCCGACGCACGCAAGGATTCCGATTAATGCCAGCCGCAACGTCATCGGACCAGTGGGCAATGCAGCCGGCATTACAGTTGTCGAGAGCGCATTCGGAACAATGGATCGCGGAAGAAAAACCAGCGCGCCCAGCACCAGTAATCCTACCGTGAGAACGGCGCCAAGCGTTGAGCCCAGGCTGGCAACGGCAAAGTTCTCGCCGAGGTCTTCAGTTTTCCAATCTTCTTCAATTGCGCCTGACGAATAGAAGTGGACTTCATATTCCATCAGCATCGCGCTGAAAATACCGACGGCAAAATACCCATACAACACGAGGCTGTGTTTGCCTACCGCCGTATTGGGAATAAATCCGGCGGCGAACTGATTCCAGTCCGGTCCGAGCTTCCACGCCGATACGGCGAAGACCGCCATCAACAGCCCTGAGAGTCCAAAGACGCGTTCGATCCATTGAAATTTGAACCGCCACACAAAAGCCCCTATGAGGATTGCGGCGCCAAGGATGAGCAGCCGTTCATTCCATCCGGTAAATAGATGGAGAACGATTGCGATCGCGCCAAGCTCCGCGGCGCACGTGAGGAGGTTTAGCAGATTGGAGGCGACGAGAGTGAAAAGCCCCAGCCTTTTTGGAAGCTGCGTCCGGACAATGGCAAACACCGGTTCGCCGGCCACGGCCGCAATCCGCCCGCACATCTCCATATAAATAGTGATGGCTGCGAGACCAAGAATGATGATCCAGAGCAGCGCATAGCCGAATAGCGCGCCCGCTTGCATCGTGAAAACGATTTGGCCTAAATCGACGAAGCCGCCGAGCGCGGTCATGATGCCCAGCGTCAGGCCGAGGATCTTTTTCAAATCGATTCGCCGATCTGTCCCGCCAGCTGCGCAATCTCCGCGAACTCGTCGTGCAGCGCTGCCAGCGCTGTGGGATCGCTTGATGCATTAGCAAGTTTGGCTAATGCGGTATTCAGACGCTGCATTTGCCGTTTCAATTCTTCGTGGCGGGTTGCCTCGACGTCTTTCGATGCGGCTTCTGCAAGACGTTTGAGATAGTGCGGGTGTGTCTTCGCATATGTTGCAGTCGCATGTCCCTGTTGCACGAATTCAAGGAAGAGCTGCGCTTCGGCAGCGATGGAGACGACCTGCGTCACTGCGTGTTTGGAATTCGAGCAGCCGGCCAGCAACAGACCACAGAGACAGAAAATTCCACGCATCTCTCACACCCGGATAATGATCTTTTTGGTTTCCCGGATCTCGTACAGTTTCATCGGTTGGAGTATGCGGCGGCCGATCGCGCCATTTCAAGCGAACTGTAGTCGCGTGGCTTTAGCCCCTGCTCTCTCTGCCTATGAACCGTCGCACCCATTTTTTACGTGTTCGTTTGCCGAACGGTGGATCGACGCTGTAGCAGTTCCACTCCATTAACGCGTGGCTGAGACTCCCCTGAGGATTTCAAGCTGGTGGGCGAGTTCCGCCCCGCCAGTTTCATCGCTCTTCGATGATGTGGCGGCGCGTTCGGTTTTGTAAAAGTTTAATATGTCGTCGCGCAGTTCGAGCGGTACGTTGGCAAAGTCGTGCTTCGCCAACTCATGGACGAGCTTGGCATATGTCTCGTCCGCCAGTTTGTACATCCCTGCGGTCGTCGGTTTACCAACGTCGAGATTCACATCTGCAGGACGCGCTTGCCTTGTTCGTTCGGCGGCGAGCAGCGCTCGATAGCGTTCGAGCGTGGCGTTGAAGCTATCCATGAAAAGTTTTTCGGTTTCCGGCGTCGGAGTGCGGAAACTCAGAGACCTGAGCGGTCCAATCTTCGGGACGATCCGGATGACGAATGCGAGCAGGCGCGAACCGATTCCGGGCTGGCGGTAGTCGGTGCCCCAGGTTTTTTCGTAATCCGCGCGAGATAAATTGTAGAGAAACTTCTCACGTGTGATTCCGGGCTGGCTATTGGCGAGGTCGTCCTTCTTCATTGCCCATGCGACCTGGGTCATTTTCGGAATGAGCCCGCTCACCGTTTTTCTGTAGGTACCGATTGCAAGATCGAACGTGCCGGACACGTCTTCCAGCTCGAGACCGTACGTCCGCTGGAACGCTCGCTCGATCAGGGGCTTTGCAACTTCGAAACCGATGAAGTCGTGGTATGCATCCGAAGCGTAGCGGCCTTTTGCGACTTGTACTACGTCGAAGCCGAATTCTGTTTTCAGATGTGATGCGGGATCTTCCCCGTACGTCACTTGATCACCGTACTTCCTCTTCAATTTCGGATACAGAATCGGCACAGCGCGATTGATGCCGATCGGGTGGCCGTTTGTGTCGGCCACATAATGCGCGAGAGCCCCCAGCGCAAACGCGTATTCATTCACGTTTGCGGACTCGCGTAACATGGCCACGACGAAATCACCGCTGCGAACGTAGTGCATGAGATCGGTGAAAAAATGCGACCCGAACGGGTAATAACCCATGTCCTGGATAATGCTTCCGCCGTATGCATACGCACGCGCCGCCTTCACGTCTTGTGCATTGGCCCGCGGGAACCGCTGCAAAAGTAGCGGCTGAATCGAGTCATTCCAAGCGGAGTCGATAATCGCTTCGTGCGTGAGAACAGAGTAGGAATAAAGGCTCGGCTGTTGAATTGTGACAACTACGAAGAAAACCACCAAATACCGCACATAACCATGTTAGTCAGAGAGCGTCTTCAAATGTCAATGAACAGGGTTCCGGGAAAGCGGGGACACGCCGGTCAGACGCCATTTCCGCGATCTCCTGAATTCCCGCCTTTGAGATTGTCATTTTTCGAAGCTGGAATTAACATACCCAAACACCCAAAGTCACAACTGACAAATAAGATTTCTAGTTGGACCCATTCAGAGAAAGGATTGGATCAATGAGAAAGACTGTAGGAATTGTTGCTGCAACGTTGGTGCTTTTGCTCGGCGCGGTTGTCCTTATCGGTCAGCAGGCAGGCCAAGGCCGCGGAGGCCAGGGCGGCGCGCAGGCACCGCCACAACCGATGAGTTTCTTCATCACGAGTGTGGGCAAAGGCGACGGCGCCAATTACGGTGGATTGATGGGCGCTGATGCATATTGCCAGTCGATGGCAGCTGCCGCGGGCCGAGGTTCGTCGACGTGGCACGCATATCTCAGCACGCAGGGAGCAAATGCGGTGAACGCGCGGGACAGGATTGGAAACGGTCCATGGTACAACCAGCGAGGTCAACGCATAGCGATGAATGTTGCTGAACTGCATGGCGACACGATTGAACAAGCGCGCGTCGGCAACGCGCTCGGGAAGCAGCTCTCGCTGACAGACAAAGGCACTGTCGTGAATGGTGTCGGCGATATGCCGAATACGCATGACGTCCTCACGGGTTCGCAGCCCGACGGCAGAGCCTATACGGATACGATGGATCACACCTGCAGTAACTACACGAGCAATGCCGACGGAAGAGGCCAGGTACAGCTTGGGCACTCCGATAAGCAAGGCGGCAACAACAGCTCGTGGAATTCCGCGCACGGAAGCCGCGGCTGCAGCCAACCGAACCTGGTCGCCACCGGTGGCGCGGGGTTGTTGTATTGCTTTGCGACGAACTGACCCCGAGTCGGCGGTCAGGCATGTAGTCGCGCGGGTTTAGCCCGTTCTGGTTTGACAGAACGCGGGCTAAAGCGATGAAGCTGTGAAAAAATTGACGGCGGCGCGAAGTCCCCTCCTTGGAGCGCGAAGCGCAAGCGCGATAGCGCGCAGCCTCAAGAAAGGAGCGGTGGCCGCGCCGTCAAGAAAATATCGCGAAGCCACCTTAGCCCGGCGCGGACGGGGTGGTTCGTTTAAGTAATTCATTTGCTTGATCAGCACCACCCCGTCTGCGCCTTCAATAAGGTTGCTTCGCGATATTTTCTTGGCGGCGGCTGATTTGTTTCAACTTGATGCGGCTAATTCCCGCTGCGACCGCCGGGCCAAGGCGAATTCAAATGATACAGAACCCCGGGCCCGACCATTTCCACACGGCGGATTTTGCCATTCTCGATCAGGAATGCCTCCGTCACGAGAATGCTCGAGGGCCGGTTGAAACCTCTGAAGGTATATGGGCGGCCATCCGACAGCACGCCCTGATTGACAGTGCCTTGATCGAAAATCGCGTGCGACCACACAACACCGCGCTCGCGGTCTACGACCGGGTACCGCCGGTCGTGGATGTTCTGGACCACAAAGTAGTAACCCAGCTTGAACTGCGATAAGCAATCCATCGCGAACGCGTTGATCGTGCCCGGCGCCTCGTTCGCGGGCCGGGGAACATTCGTCGTCGGCGAGCCGTTTTCGATGCGGTGGCAGTCGTTCGTGAAAGGATACGTCCCGGTGCCGTTGACGCCTTTGCCATCGTTCTTCTGCAGGCCGCTGAAGTAGGCGTCCGCTATTGAGATCAACTCCTGCCGCGATAACTGCTGTGCGGGCGGAATCGACTTAAACCAAAATTCCTCCGGCCTGTACGGCTTTTCCATTTCCGCAATGTTGTTCGGACCGCCGCCGCCCGGCTTGAAATATACGCTTTCAATTTCCGTAATCCGTCCGAGTTCAACGCGCAACCGCAGACTCATCAGTATGGGCCCGCCGGCTTCCCGCATCGTGCCCATGTAGGCGACTTGCCCGAACTCGGGTTCGGCGAAAATGTGAGTGTAGTTGCCGCGGCCTTCAACCGTTTTCCAGAAGCCGTCGCCGAGTTCAATCACCTGATCGTTCTCGGTGTACATGACATCCTTCGACAACGGCAGCCGCTTTGGATCATGCGCGATCAGGGCCGTCAGGTACTGATCGATCAGATTTTCCAAACACACCCGATTGCAGTTGAGCGGGATCGTTCCAGTCGATGCGGCCGCTCTGAATCCCAGATTGCCGGTCAAGACTCCGGCAGCCATCACACCAATGACTGCGATCAGAAAAAGCTTCGAACGCATGGCATCGTTCTCCTATACGGTTTGCAGGATTGTACCCGGCAGGTAGGCGGATAACAAGCGAGGGCACGAACATGCTAGCGAGAGAAATTGAAATCTCCGGTTTCCGTCACACTTTGCTGATCCCCAGCGCGCGAATGCGCTTGTGAAGGTTCGTGCGCTCGATGCCCAACATTCGGGCAGCGCCGGAAACGTTCCAGTTCGTTTGTTCGAGAGCCTTGAGAATGCTCTCCCGTTCGGCAGACTCGCGCGTCTGCTGCAGATTTGAACGCGCTTCCGCACCAGGCATCAGCCGTATCTCCAGAGGTACAGCGGCGGACGATATCTGATCGTTGGTGGATAAAATGGCCATTCGTTCAACGGTGTTCTTCAGCTCGCGCGCATTGCCAGGCCACGTGTAGCGATCCAGCAATGAGAAAACTTCTTCATCGATTGTTTTGCGTTTGAAATTATTTCGAGCGCAAAACTCGTCGAGAAAATACTCGGCCAACGCGTGGATATCCTCCCGCCGTTCACGCAACGGCGGCACGCGAATGGGAACGACGCTGAGGCGGTAGAAGAGATCTTCCCGAAACTTATCCTGGGCGACCAATTGCTCGAGGTCGCGATTTGTGGCGGAGATGACGCGAACACCTACACGTAAGGTCCGCTCGCCGCCGACGCGCTGAAATTCGCCTTCTTGAAGGACGCGCAGCAGTTTGGCTTGCGACGCCTGATGAAGATCACCAACCTCATCAAGAAAGATCGTGCCGCCATCGGCCAGCTCAAATTTGCCGCGCCGCGCAGATACTGCCCCGGTGAAAGCGCCCTTCTCGTGGCCGAAGAGTTCGCTTTCCAACAACTCCGTCGGAATCGCCGCGCAATTTACCTTCACGAATGGACCCGCAGCGAACGGGCTCTCGCGATGGATTTGCGCGGCCAGCAATTCTTTCCCTGTTCCGGATTCTCCTGTGAGCAGTACCCGCGCATCAGACTTTGCAACGAGCAAGGCCTGTTGAACGGCCTGTTGAAAAGCGGCGCTCGTTCCGATCATCTTGGGCGCATCGCCGATGATTTCCCGAAACCGCTCGTTTTCCCGCCGGAGCTTGACTTGTTCCAGCGCATTCTTCACGACAACCAGAACCCTCTCGCGACCAAGCGGCTTTTCCAAGAAGTCGAACGCGCCCGCGCGGATCGCTTCAACAGCATCGGCAATGGTTCCATGGCCGGAGATCATCACGACAGGCGTGCGATCATCGTTCTCGCGGAGAAACCGCAGCAACTCGATACCATTGCCGTCCGGGAGGCGTACGTCGACGAGACAAACGTCGGGACGAGAGGCAAAGGCCCGGGAGCGAAACTCCGCCGCGGTTCGGCAGAGGAGAACGGCGTAGCCTTCTCGCTCCAGGATCATCTGTAGTGAAAGCCCAATGTTCGGTTCGTCGTCGACGATGAGGATGCGTTTAGAAGCCATGATGGATGTGACGGCTTAAATGTTAAATTTACATTCTCCTGGACAAAACCACCCGAAACGCCGCCCCGCCGAGCTCGCTTTCGACGACGATGATATCGCCGCCATTGATGAGCGCATTCTTCCTGGCGATCGATAAACCCAAACCCATTCCGTGTTTCTTGAATGTGATCGTCGGCTCGAAAAGCGAGCGCGAAGCCTCTTCGCTGATGCCGGGGCCTGAATCATGAACCTCTATGAACACGCGACCATCCACCTCCGAAGTCATACTCAGCACCTGCCCGCCGGCTCCCGCCGCCTCCGCTGCATTCTCGAGCAGGTTCGTGAGAATGCCCTTCACCTGGTCAGCATCCGCAAACGCCTGCGGATGGGTTTCCGCAAGCCGTGATGTATATGTCACGCCGGAGTGGCACGGCTTGAGGAATGAGATTCGTTCCTCAACCAGGCTGTTTACATCGAGCGCGGACGGCTGCGGCGATGGCTCAGTCGAAAATTCCGAAAAGGAACGGACACGCCGCTCGAGTGTTTCGATCTCGTCCACGACAATATGAACCGCTTGATCCATAAACTGCCGGTCCGCCTCGGTGTGCCGTGCTGCGATTTCCTCGACGGTCAGGCGAATCGGCGTGAGCGAATTCTTCAGTTCATGTGCCATTTTGCGAGCCATCATCTGCCAGCTCGCGATCTGCGTCAGGTAAACAAGACGGTTCCGGTTCTCTTGAAGTTGCTCAGCCATCTCATTGAACGCGCGAATCGCATGGCCAGTCTCATCGTTGCTTCCGGGATTTAGCCGGACATGGAGATCGCCGGAAGCGAGGACAGAAAGGCCGCCGGTCAACTGCTGGATGGGACGGCTGATCCGGTGGGCAAGCAAAATCAGTGAAACTAGCGCGACGATCCAAATCGCAGCAACTAAGATGATCAACGTGATGGTGAGCCCACGTCGTAAATCTCTCTCGCGTGCATTCGCAATAATTTCACGAGCACGCCGGTATTGCTCCGCGATCTTCTGCATCCGGACATTTCCAAGTTCACGCGAGTACACCCAAACGTCGCGATCATGCCGGATGAGGTAATCCAGGCGATCGCCGCTCGTACCGGATAACACGAATCTGTCGGATTCCGCGCTGTCCCGAAATTCTTTTATGGCAGCTGGCCAAGTTTCCTTCTGATTTGCGGTGTACTGCGCGGGCGTCAAACGGCCCGCAATAGCATCAGCCTTTAGAGCCTCACGAGATTGTTGATAAAACTCCCGGGCCGTCTGTTCAAGGGATCTGGAAAGCTCGTCAAGTTCGTTCGTTGTCGTAAAGGCGAGGCTCCGATCGAGTAAAGATGTCGCAATCCACAGTGTCGCGGCCAGTGGCATGACCGTCGCCGCGACGAACGCTATGATCAACCTGTTTCGAAGACGATTCATTTTTTCTTCAAGTTTTCCAAACGTAGCGGGCCGACTTCCTCGGATCCATGCAATTGCTCGTTACGTGTTCGCCGGCTGAAGATATCAATCAGTCCGCTCAGCGTGAAGCCGGAATTATCCTGCGGGTCCGCGGCAGCAGTTGCTTGATCGGCCCGATAATCCAAACGAATCCAGAACGGCTGGTTTGCGTTAAGGGCCGCAACAGGGATGGTCATGTTGTCAACGCACCAGGTTTCGGCCGCAGCCGCGGAAAGATGGGAGATCGATCGAGACGGCGATCCTATTTTCGTGACGGCGAACTTCTCCTCCCATAAGTCATAGCTGATGGCAAACTGCTCCTGCGCACGCGCCAGCACTGTGCCGCTTCTGTCGGCTCTGGTCGTGAGTTGAAATTGATACTTCACAGTCGCGCCGTCGTGAAGCCGGTTGAGGGCTTCGCCGAGTAAAAAGTGCAGACGTGGAGCAGCGATGCGCAACTGATCGCCGTCCAAACGGGCAGTAAGCGACTGCGCGGCTAACAGCGAGGCCAGCGCGATGAGAAGCAGTGAGCTTGTCGCTAGCCACTTCAAAATCGAAACCCCATCATAAAAGTTGGTGCAACGTGACTGGACCGGATGGGAAACCCGAGTTCGAGAAAAAACCCAGAGAAATCCGACGGACCCACTCCAAATCCAACCGAATGCCTTGCCTGGATAGGTGAGCCGCGATCGCCGACAGCTCCTACGTCATAGAACACATGCAGGTCGAAGTCGATACGGTCCTTCCGACCCTTGTCATTCGTAAACGTTCCGATGTGGGGACCGCCAATCCCATACTGCAACGTGCCGTGCACCACCCGATTTCCCCCGAGTGGAGCGACATCAAACTTGTTCCAGCCCCTGAGAGTGGATGTATCGCCTAAAGAGAACCGGTCGACGAGCGGCGCATTTCCTGCGAGCACGCCTGCGGTGAACCCAACCAAGAGTTTGTTCTCCCCGTGACTGTAGACATACTGCGTGTGGACAAAGTGGCGCGTGTAAATGAAGTCGCTGTCAAGCTCGTGAGTACCGGCTCGAAAATCATAGTTGGCGCGAAGCGAATGCCTGTCATCGCCTGCCTTGCGCCAAACATTTTGAAAATTCAGCGATGCAATAGCCGCGTTCGCATTGGCGCGGTGAATGGCCGGATATTGCATTTGCAACTCGGAGAAGCTGACGCCCGCAGTCACTCTGAGTCTTGGATCGAAAGCAAATGTGATCGCTGGTTCAAAGTTGGTCCGCTCGCGGTAGATGTTCGTTGGACCTGCCGAGACTGTCGATGGCTGCCATCGCTCGTGATAACGCGAGTACCGCAAGGCGACGCCAACACGATCAGTTCCGACTTTGGTCATCTCGAAACCCATGTTGAAGCCGGCGAAGCGTTCGAGCAGCTCGTCTTGATCGTCGGCTAACCCAAGAACAAGGCGGCCCCCACTGCCCAGAGGAATGGGTGCATTTACAACTGCGCTGAAATTTTGTTTCGAGTGATAGACGATATGTTGCGGCGGCTGCGCGATGAACGGAATCCAGCGGACGGTCCGGGCCTCGTAAATAAGCACGATGTGCCGGCGGTCGCTTCCCTTTGCGACGCGCCTGATGACGTAGTGTTTGGGCCGCAGCTCGTCTTCCAAACGATGTTGAATGTCGTTGGCCTTATCTTGATCCAGTTTCTCGCCGACGAGCTTCTGCATTTCATCGCGAATCGATTGGCTCAGCTTGGATTCATCGAAACCTTGAACTTCGACCCGCTCCACTGTGTAACGGGAATTGACATTCGCCTCGGCGCCGGGTTCTCCATTGCTCTTCTCTAGAAGAAAGACGACTTTCACGCGATCAGATCGGTTGCCCGGGAGAAGGCGTGTTGTCGCGGTGAATTCCGGCCTTTCAGCCTGAATGCGCGCGACTAAGGCATCAGTCACTTGTTGATCGAACGCTTGTCCGGTAAGTTTGCGGACCGCGTCCCGAATGTCTTGGCTGATCTCATCCTCGTCAATACCGGAGATCTCCGCGCTTTCCACAATGCCACGCGCGTTGATTCCGCCTTGCTGAGTCTCAGCGCGAACCAACGAAAACGGCGACAACAGCATGCCGATCAAAACGACGTATGACATTGCTCTCATGCCGGCCCCATTATGCAAATGGCTGGCCAACAACTAAACGCTTGAGTTAGCACCGGTCGCGCTGCACAAACCTGTGACGCTCATTCACACGTGTGACGCACTCGGCTATATGTGATTGCCTGAAGCGAGTATCTCAGGCCAGAATGAACTCATGCTAACGATTCGACGCCGCATCATTCTTGCGGCCGCGACAGCGCTCTTTGCGTTCCTCGGCCCGCTGAGTCTGACGTCCAGCCCGATTCTCGCACCCCGCGAACTTCCCAGACAGCTAAGCGATGAAGCGTTCTGGAATATGGTCACGGAGTTTTCCGAGGCCGGCGGATATTTCCGTTCAGACAATTTCGTTTCTAATGAGACGACATTTCAATACGTCTTGAAGGGTCTAAAGAAGACCAGGCCTGGAGGCGTTTATCTGGGCGTAGGCCCGGATCAGAACTTCACGTATATCGTGGCCATGCAGCCCAAGCTGGCGATCATCTTTGATATCCGGCGGCAAAACGCAATGCAGCATTTGATGTACAAGGCACTAGTCGAAATGTCTTCCGATCGTGCGGATTTCTTATCGAAGCTGTTTTCGCGCAAGCGGCCGGAGAACCTTGGTCCTACGTCCACGGCCGAAGAATTGTTCATCGCCTACGATGGTGTCGAACCGAGCCGGCAACTGTTCCTGCAAAATCTTCAGGCGATCAAGCAGCAGCTTCAAGAACACCACAAGTTCAAGCTTTCTTCCGAGGATGAAGCGAGTATCCAGTACGTCTACAACTCGTTCTACGCCGGCGGACCCGACTTGACCTACAACGGCGTTGGCGGTGGCGGCGTTGGCCGGTCGCGAATGCCTTCATACGCGGAATTGATGGAAATGACGGATGAAGACGGCGCGAACCGCAGCTACATGGGAACGGAAGAGAATTTCAAGATTCTCCAAGATTTCGAAAACAGAAATCTCATCGTGCCCGTCGTTGGCGATTTTGCCGGTTCCAAATCCATGCGCGCCGTGGCGACTTATCTGAAGGACCATGACGCATTTGTCAGCGCGTTCTACGTATCGAACGTCGAACAGTACCTGTTTCAGCAGAATGACGACTGGAACAGGTTCTACGGGAATGTCGCAGCCTTTCCAATTGATGCAACCAGTACATTCATTCGCTCCGTCTTCAACGGCATAGCTATTACATATCAGCCGAGCGGGTTCGGTTTGCGATCCGCGTCGCTGCTGAGCTCGATACCGGAACTGTTGAAGGCCTTTAGCGCAGGCGAAGTCCGCACGTACTACGACGTCATCAGCATATCCAAGTGATGGACGGCCGCACGCGATCTGAAATTAAGCCTGGGACGAGAGTGCGCGTTGTCGAGAAGCAGAACCAGCGCACCGGCCAATTGACGGAAGGAATTGTTAAGCAGATTTTGACGAAGTCCCCTACTCATCCGCACGGCATCAAAGTAATGTTGGACAACGGAGTCGTTGGGCGGGTGAAGGAAATCGTTGGCTGAGATCCTCCTTCACGTACTTGAATTGCCTCTCAGCGGCGTCAAATCGTCATTACTATCCTCCGTGATTTCCGCGTGTGCCGCCGCGTCCCCGTCGGTAAGCGTTATGTACCACTCTTTCTCTGCGGGTTCGTCCTGCAAGGAGTCATAGAGGCGAACCTTCCATCGAGAACTGTGTTTAGAGGGTTGCCTGTTAGGTTTCGGATGGTATTGCATCGTGGTCACCCAGTCTCTGTCACTGCTCGCACGACCTTTTCCATGGTGGTCCGAGCTAAGTCAACGCGACTGGCAGTGCGGCTCGGAAAATCGTGGAAGTTTTTCTGGGAATGCAGGTCGCGTTATCCACAGGCACCCCCTCTTCTGAAGATCACGTCCGACGGGGCGGCGCACCGAGCGCCACGTGCGACAAGAACTTTCTTGCAAATAGTGAAAATTTATTTTTCGGAAAGAAAAAAATCATGTTGACGCGATGAA
>Ga0066710_100004605_pt1 | contig 12260 bp, 11 predicted proteins | sample GraSoiAngelo_159_FD_79666 | JGI IMG/M metagenome (GOLD analysis project Ga0066710, IMG submission 79666) | Grasslands soil microbial communities from the Angelo Coastal Reserve, California, USA - 14_1009_16_40cm | ecosystem: Environmental > Terrestrial > Soil > Grasslands | place: USA...
GCTCGTCCCGGGGATCGAGCCGGTGTGGAACAGGTTGGCGCCGTTCGTGACGGGTCGGATACGGATGCCGAGGCCGTAGTACACACCGTTGCCGTTCGACTCGTCCCCCTCGGCCGTCGTCAGTTTCAGCTCGGCGCGCGCGTTCATGTCGGCGAGGGTCGCGGTGTTCAATAGAGCGGCACCGCGCCGACCGTCGATCGCGAGGATGAAGCGCAGGTAGTCGATCGGCGTGCCGATCCAGCCGCCGTACGAGCCCATCGTCTCGATCGCGAAGGCCCCGTAGGGCTGTGGCGCGAGCGTCAAGCCGAGGCCCGGCATCGCCTTGACCTGTTTCGCCCCGCGGTAGTCGTAGTACGTCACTTCCGCCTCGGCCGGCTGTAAGGTGCGGCCGATCTTCATGCGCGTGGCGCCAACTGGCGCCAGGACGTGCTGGCGGACGTGAGTCTCGTACGGTGAACCTGTCACCCGTTCGACGACACGCCCGAGAATACAGTAGCCGATGTTCGAGTAGGCGAACCGCTCGCCCGGTGCGAAGTCGAGCTTGCGCTCGAGTGTATCGCGCAGAATGGTCGGGCAGTCGGGCGGCAGCGGCCCGCCCTGGCGATGGGCCGCGTCGGCCGCGCCCGGCAAGAACACGACGTCGCCTGATCGATCGCGGTCGAAGCCGCCGGAGTGCTGGAGCAGGTGGCGCACGGTGATGTCGTGGACGCGCGCATCCGTGATCCGGTCGGAGCGCGGCCCGGCGTCACCGAGGATCGGCAGCACCTTGTCGTCGAGCTTCACGCGTCCGTCCTGGACGAGCTGCAGCACGGCGACGGCGGTGATGGTCTTGGAGAGGCTTGCGAGGCGAAACAGGCTCGTCGGCTCCACGACGACCGCGCGTTCCTTGTTGGCGAGCCCGTAGCCCCGCACGAGGACTAGCTTGTCCTTGTGGGCGACCGCAAGCCCGGCGCCAGGGACGTCCCACTTCTTGATCAGCGCCGTCATGAGCTCGTCGTAGGCGGCGAGCCCGGGCAGCGCCGATCCCGTTGGCTCAGCCCGCGCCTCGAAGCTGGCCAGCCCGACGAGCAGAACGGCGACGAACGCGAACCGCCTCATGCTTTCTTCTGCGCCTCGAAGATCGCCCGCGGATTCCCCACGAGCATCTGCTCGATCTGATCCTCTTTGACTCCCGCCTTGCGGAGCGCCGGGAGGATATCGTCGGGGATGTGGTTGTAGTTCCACTGCGGCCGTGTCCGGAGCTTGGCGTCCTCGGAGAGCATGTCGGACCAGCAATTCGCGTCGTGCGAGAGGACCATCTTCGGCGCGTAGCCCTCGGCGCACAGGCGCGCCAGCACCTCGACCCGCTTCGGCGTCGACAGGAAGTTCTCGAGGCCGAAGCGGTCCATCCCGATCGTGCTGCCCCGCTCCATCAGCCCGCGCAGGTAACCCAGATCCTCGCTATCGCCGCTGTGGCCGATGATGACGCGGCCCAGATCGACGCCTTCCTGGGCGAAGATCGCCTGCTGCATCTCGCCCGTCCGGCCGGCCGCCCAGGTGTGCGTCGAGATCGGCACGCCGGTCGCCTTCTGGGCCCGCGCCGACGCGCGCAGGATGCTGTCGATCACCGGCGTCACGCCCGCCGTGTCGGTGGCGCACTTGATGATGGCGGCCTTCACGCCGCTGTTGCCGATGCCCTGGGTGATGTCGCGGACGAAGAGATCGGCCACCGCGTCGACGCCGTGAACGCTGAAGTAGCGCTGCGGCATCCACCAGACACCGGTGGCGACGACGATGTGCACGCGCGAGCGGCGCGCGACTGCGAGGATCAGGTCGATGTCGCGCCCGAGATCGACGGTGGTCAGGTCGACGATGGAGCGGATGCCGCGGCGATAGAGGTCGGCCATCTTGCGCTCGGCGATGTCCAGAATGGCGTTGCGATCCCAGAGGTGAGGCCAGTTCTCCTGCACGCCCGGAGAGCGGGTGACGACGTGCTCGTGCATCAAGGTTGGTCCGAGCTCGGTCGTGGCGATCGGACCCAGTGCGGTCTGGACGGTTGTCATCTCGATCTCCTCTTATCGGGTGCACACTTCGAGCACCGGCTTGTCCCCGTCCACGGCGGCGAGCACGACCGACTCGATCGCCGGCTCGCTCAGGAGGCGCCCGGCCGTCTCGCGCGCCGGCTCCCGGTCGGCGAGGGTCTCCGCCTTGTCAGCCTCGAGCGCCCGCCGCCGCGCGCTCGATCAGCTCCTTGGCGCCCGCCTGGATCCACGGGAAGAAGCTCGTCATCACCACACGCACGCCCAGGCGCGTGTAGCGCTCGACGTTGCCGACGTTGACGAGGGTGCCGGCCACGCGGCCGGATTGGACGATCTTCCTGATCGCGCCGTCGATGGTCTGCTGGACTTCCGGGTGCCCCGTGTTGCCGATCTGGCCCATCGACGTCGCCAAGTCGCTGGGCGCCACGAAGAAGCAGTCGATGTGGTCGACCTTGAGGATCTCGTCGAGGCTGCGCACGGCCACGATGTCCTCGATCAGGACGATCATGAGGCTCTGGTCGTTGGCGGTCTTCAGATAGCCGTCGACGCCGAAGCCCTGGCGGCTCGTGTACATGCCGCGCTTGCCGAGTGGCGCGAACTTGCCGGCCGCGACGACCGACTCGGCCTCGGCGCGGTTGTTGACGTGCGGCACCACGATCCCCTGGGCGCCGCGATCGAGCGTGCGATAGATCGTGGCGTAGTCGTTGTCCATCACTCGGACGACGGACGTCTTCCCCCAGAGGTCGCAGGCGCGCGTCAGGTTGCCGAGCTCGCCGTAGTCGACGCCGCCGTGCTCGCCCTCGAGCCAGATGCCGTCGACGTCGAGCATGCCGAGCTGATCGATCAGGTCCGGTTCGTTGGTGCCGGCGACGATCGTCGCGTCCTGGCTGGCGGCGAGCTTTTGCTTCACGCGATTCGGTCGGATGTTCATGGTGCCTCCTCCGCGGGATTCTAGCCTAAAAGGTGGGCCGGCGATCCATGCGCTTCCACTCTTCCCGCGCTTGTTGTATCGTCACCGCACGATTCGCCCGGGCGGTCCTGCCCAGTCGCGATCCCGAAGGAGGACACTCATGAGGTGTTGGCTCACCGGCCTGTTCGCCCTGACGCTCGCAGCGCTCGTGGTGCCGATCGGCGCGGGCGCACAAGGCAAGGGCACCATCACCGTCGCACTTCCGTCCCACGCGCCGACTCTCGACCCCCACATGCACTTCGAGCGCGTGGGCGTCCTGGTCAACATCAACATGTTCGATTCGCTTCTGCATCGCTCCGCCAAGCTCGAGTTCGAGCCCTCGCTGGCCGTGTCGTGGAAGGCGCTCAGCGACACGATGTGGGAGTTCAAGCTCCGCAAGGGCGTCAAATTCCACGACGGCTCGATCATGACGGCCGAGGACGTGAAGTTCTCGTTCGATCGGGTCCTGGAGCCGGGCCAGGAGAAGAAGAAGTCTCCCCAGTACGGCAACGTTCGCGCGATCAAGGAAGTGAAGATCGTCGACCCGGATACGATCCACCTGATCACCGACAAGCCGTTTCCGCTCCTGCTCGAGCGTCTCGTGTACTTCGGCATCGTGCCGAAAAAGCACATCGAGAAAGTAGGCGAGGATTCGTTCGGCAGCACGGCGACGGTGGGCACCGGCCCGTGGAAGCTCGTGGAGTGGAAACGCGACCAGCACATCAGACTCGAGGCGTTCGATCAGCACTGGCGCGGGAAGCCGGCGTTCAAGTACGTCGTCTTCCGGGCGATCCCCGAGGTGGCGACGGCGGTGGCCGAGCTCAAGACGGGCGGCGTGGACATCATCCGCAACGTCAACGCCGATCTCATGCCCGACCTCAAGAGTCATCCGCAGACGCGGATCAGCACGACGCCGATCCTCCGCGTGCACTACATCTCCCTCGACATGCGGAGCGCGCCATTCGACAAAAAGGCCGCACGTCAGGCCGCGAACTACGCCATCGACAAGCAGGCCATGATCCAGAAGATGATGGCGGGGCTGGGCAAGCAGGTGGCAACGGTCGTCCAGCCGGCGGCCTTCGGATTCGATCCCTCTGTCGCGCCGTACTCGTACGACGCGAAGAAAGCCAAGGAGCTGCTCGCGCAGGCCGGCTATCCGAACGGCGTCGACATCACGCTGCACAGCGCCGCGGTGGACTGGCGCCCGCATTTCGAGGCGCTCGGCCAGATGCTCACCGAGGTCGGCCTCCGGACCACGGTCAAGATGTGGGACCCGGGCCCGGCGTGGAACAAGTTCTTCCAGGCCGAAGGCAAGGCCACCAACGGCCAGTACGGCAGCTGGGGGAACTACTCGGTGTTCGACGCCGATGCGGTGCTACACCCGCTCTATCACACCGAGCCCGGCGGCTGGATCGGGAAGCACTACGCGCGCGTCGAAGGGCTCGACAAGCTGATCGACGAGGCCCGCTCGAGCGTCGATCAGGCCAAGCGCAAGCGCATCTACGCGGAGATCCAGCGGATGATCCGCGAAGAGGCGCCCTCGGTGTTCTTGTGGACGCAGAACGACACGCTCGGCATCTCGAAGAAGGTCGCGTACGAGGCGCGTCCGGACGAATGGCTCTGGCTCTTCGCGGCCAAGCCGGCGAACTGAGGTCCTGAAGGAGGCGGCGCCGTGTCGGCATTCCTGATCCGGCGCCTCCTCCGCTTCGTCGTCGTCTGTATCGGCGTTTCGCTGGTCACCTTCTCGATCCTGCACGCCAGCGGCGACCCGGTCGCCCTGATCATGCCGGAAGCCCCCGAGGCGGACCGGGCCAAGCTCCGGGATGCGCTCGGTCTCTCGGATCCGCTTCCGACACAGTTCGTCCGCTTCGTTGCCAACGCGGCGCGCGGCGACTTCGGCCAGTCGTTCTTCCATCGCGAGCCGGCGTTCGGCCTCGTCGTCGAGCGTATGCCGACGACCCTGGGGCTGACGTGCCTCGCCGTCACGCTGGCCCTCGCGATCGCGATCCCCGTCGGCATCTACAGCGCGGTCTTTCGCAACACGCTCGGCGACCATGCGGCCACGGCGATCGTCTTCCTCGGTCAATCGATGCCCGTGTTCTGGATCGGCATCATGCTCATGCTGCTCTTCGCGGTGCAGTGGCGGCTCCTGCCCGTCTCGGGCTGGGGCACCTGGTCGTCGATGGTGCTGCCCGCGGTCACGCTCGGGGCGTTCACGACGCCGCTCTTCATGCGGATCATCCGGTCGAGCATGCTGGAGGTCATCAACCTCGACTACGTGCGGACGGCGCGGGCCAAGGGCCTGTCGGAGTGGCTGGTGATCTGCCGCCACGCGCTGCGCAACGCGGCGCTCCCGATCGTCACCGTGACCGGCCTTCAGTTCGGGCTCCTCCTCGGCGGCGCGGTGCTGACCGAAACCGTGTTCGCGGTGCCCGGCGTCGGCCGCTTGATCGTCGGGGCGATCCGCCAGCTCGATTTCCCGATCGTGCAAGCCGGCGTCTTCCTGCTCGCGATCATCATCGTGTCGGTCAACTTCCTAGTCGACGTCCTCTACGTCTACCTGAACCCCACGGTCAGGCTTCACTGATGGCGGTCATGCTGCCTCGGGCCACGGTTGCCTACGAGGTGGGCGCGTCGATCGCCGGCGGCTCGCGAGCGTGGCGCCGGTTCGCGCTCAACCCCGCGGCACTCGTCGGCTCGGCGATCCTGCTCGTGATGGTGAGCGTCGCGCTGGCCGCGCCGTGGGTGGCGCCGCACGATCCGGCCAAGCAGTCGCTGCTCCGCCGGTTCACTCCGCCGATGTGGCAGACCGGTGGGAATGCGGCGTATCCACTCGGCACCGATCAGGTCGGCCGTGATGTGCTGAGCCGGATCATCCACGGCGCCCGCATCTCGCTGCTCGTCGGCGTGTCGGCCGTCCTCGTGAGCCTCGTCGTCGGCGTCTCGGCGGGTCTGGCGAGCGGATTCATGGGCGGCAAGGTCGATACCGCCATCGGCACCGTCGTGGACGTCTCGCTGTCGTTCCCGCAAATCTTGTTGGCGCTGGCGTTCGTGGCCGCGCTCGGGCCGAGCCTCGTCACCATCATCGTGGTGCTCGGCCTCACGGGCTGGGAGCGCTATGCGCGCGTCGTGCGGGCCGAGGTGCTGGCACTACGCGAGAAAGAGTTCGTCGAAGCGGCGCGGGCGATCGGCGTGGGCCGGCTGCGCATCATCGTCCGGCACGTCCTGCCCAACACGGTGTCGTCGATCGTGGTGATGTCGACCTTGCAGGTCGCGCAGGCGATCCTGGCCGAGGCCGCGCTGTCGTTCCTCGGCGTCGGCTCCGGGAACGCCTACCCCACGTGGGGCCAGATGATCTCGCTCGGGCGCGACTTCGTGACCGTCGCCTGGTGGCTCGCCACGCTCCCGGGGCTCGCGATCTTGGTGACCGTGCTCGCGATCAACCTCGTCGGCGACCGGTTGCGCGACGCCCTGGATCCGCGGACGATCTGATCAGCTCTCCGGAGGACGAGCCGGGGGAAAGCTGAAGACGTTCGCGGGCTCGTGTGAGAGGTCGTGGTCGCGGCGCAGGCGCCGGACCATCCCGAGCGCGTACGGCGCGCCCTCCAGCAGCTGGGCCAGCATCAGATCGTCGAGCTGAAGCCCCGCGCGTCGCGCGGCCTTCACGCAGAGATCGCGGGTCTCGGCGTCGACGCCGTCGGCGGGCTCCGAGAGCACGGGCGGCGGCGTCACCTCGGGCGCGGCGGCGCCGGGTATCAGGCTCGGGCGCCGCGTGTGCCACTCGGTGGCACGCTCGTAGGCATGACCGACCTTCAAGATCGTCTCCTCGCCAAACGGACGACCGACGATCTGCATGCCGAGCGGCAGGCCGTTGCCGCCGAAGCCGTTCGGCAGCGCCAGCACCGGCTGACTCGTCACGTTCCAGGCCGTGAGCAGGCTCGCCCTCTGCCAGAACGAGACGCTGCGATAGTCGCTGAGCCGCGGCGCCTCGCCCATGCCCGCGGTCACGAACGCGTCGAAGCGCGCGTAGAGCGGCTCCATCTCGATCATCAGCCGGCGATGCTCCCGCGTGGCCTGGACGTAGTCGCTGGCGGTGAAGAGCACGGAGGGCAGCGCGCGCGAGCGAAAGTCGGCGCCGAAGTCCTTGGGCCGCGCGATCAGGTTCTTCTGATGGACGCTGAAGATCTCGCTCTCGGCGACGATGATCTTGACGTCGAAGTAGCTGGCGAGCGGCCGCACCCGGCACTCCTCGAGCTCGGCGCCCAGCCGGCGCAAGACGTCGAGCGCCGCGTCCATCGCGCGGCGCACGTCGTCCGACGCCGGGATGTCGTCCTCCCAGTGGTGGCGCAGGACACCGATCCGGAGCCCGCGGAGATCCTCGCCGAGCGCGCGGCGATACTGTGGGATGGGCCGGCTCAGGCTGCCCGCGTCCTTCGGGTCGTAGCCGGCCAGCGCCTCCAGGGTCAGCGCGCAATCCTCGACGGTGCGAGCGAGCGGGCCGCAATGATCGAACGTGTACGAGTTGGTGATGACACCGGCGCGGCTCACCAGGCCGAACGTCGGCATCAGCCCGACGATGCCGCAGAGCGATGCCGGGCCCCGGATCGATCCGCCCGTGTCCGAGCCGAGCGCGACCGGGACCATCCCCGCGGCGACGGCGGCGCCCGACCCCGACGACGAGCCGCCGGTGAAGCGCGTCAGGTTCCAGGGATTGCGCGCCGGAGGCCACGGCAGATCGAACGAGGGGCCGGCGTGCGCCATCTCGTGGGTCGCGAGCTTGCCGAGGAGCACGGCGCCCGCGTCGTAGAGCCGGCTCGTCGTGGTGGCGTCTTCGTCGGGAATCCGGTCGACGAAGACGCGCGAGTGGCCCGAGGTCAGGATGCCCTTCGTGTCGTAGATGTCCTTGAGCGCGAACGGGATCCCGTGCAATGGGCCACGGGTCTTGCCGCGCGCGATCTCGCTCTCGGCCGCCCTCGCCTGCCGCCGCGCCAGGTCGAACGTGGGCGTGATGAAGGCGCGCGTCTGAGCGTCGTACCGCTCGACGCGCTGGATCAACGCCTCGGTCAGCTCGAGGGGCGAAAGCTTTCGCGCTGCGATCAGTCCGGCGAGCTCGGCGATCGAGAGGTCGTGGAGTTCCGTGGCCATGGGGTTCTCCCTTTCGGGCCCGAGTATAGCGTTGACGCCCTCCGCGGCGATGGCTACCCTTGGGCCGCAGCGTGCGCGCCGCAGGCCGTCGCAGTGCGAGCCGCGGGGCCGGCCGCGTCAGCGAATTAAGGAGAGCGCACCATGGCGTTCATGACCAAGGGCGGGTTTCGCCTCTACTACGAGGACACCGGCGGTCACGGGCCCGCGATCATGTTCCTGCACGGCGCGGGCGGCAACCACCTGAGCTGGTGGCAGCAGGTCGCGGTATTTGCCGAGGAGTACCGCTGCATCACGGTCGATCAGCGCGGCTTCGGCCAATCGCCCGACGTGTCGGGCGGGCCGGGCCCCGCCGCGCTCGGAGCCGACGCGATCGCGCTGCTCGATCATCTCGGGATCTCGCGGGTCGCGATCGTCGCCCAGTCGATGGGCGGCTGGGCCGCGGTGGGCGCCGCCGTACGGGCGCCCGAGCGATTCTGGGCGATCGTCCTGGCGAACACGGTCGGCAATCTGACCAACGCCGACATCGCCGCGGTGCGCCAGCGTCTGGCCGCCGCGAGCCCGCCGCGACCGGCCGTGCTGTGGCACGCCGCCATCGGCCCGACGTTCCGCACGCGAGAGCCGATGCGCTCGTTCCTCTACGCGCAGATCTCGGGGCTAAACGCGCCGCTGCCCGCCGACTTCCGCGACCAGCTCCAGCGGCTCACCACGCCGGTCGAGCGCTACGCCGCCACGCGAGTGCCAACGTTCTTTCTGACCAGCGACGAGGACGGCCTGATCTGGCCCGAGCTGTCGGCCAGGGTGCACGCGCACGTGCCGGGCGCGCGCTTCGAGCGTGTCGAGGGCGCGGGCCACTCGACGTACTTCGAGCGTCCCGACGTCTTCAACCGCGAAGTGGGCGCGTTCCTCAAGGAGCATCGGCCATGAAATGGTGTCGATTCCAGTCCGGTAAGACCGTGTCGTACGGCATCATCGACGGAACCGCGTTGACCGAGGTCACCGGCAGCCCGTTCGAGCGCTACACGAAGACGACGAACACCAGCATCCTGAGCCGGGTCAAGCTGCTGGTTCCGGTGATTCCGCCGACCTTCTACGCGGCCGGCGTGAACTATCGCGAGCACGTCACCGAGATGGCCCATCGCCGGGGCGTGAAGCCCGAGTTTCCGCCGAACGCCGACGTCGGCTACCGCGCCAACAACGCGCTGGTCGCGACCGACGAGCCGATCGTCATCCCCAAGGACGCCGGGGATCAGGTCCAGTACGAGGGCGAGCTGGTCGTGGTGATCGGCAAGCGCTGCAAGCGCGTCTCGGAAGCCGAGGCGCTCGACTACGTCTTCGGCTACACGCTCGGCAACGACGTGAGCGAGCGCGCCTGGCAGCGTGGCGACCGCACGTTCTGGCGAGGCAAGAACACGGACACCTTCAAGCCGATGGGCCCGTGGATCGTCACCGGGCTCAACCCCGACGATCTCCGCGTCACGATACGATTGAACGGCAAGGAGATGTTCACCTACGCCATCAAGGACGCGATCTTCGGCGTGCGCCAGTTCATCAGCCGCATGAGCCAGTACCTGACGCTCTACCCGGGCGACGTGCTGTGGATGGGCACGGACGGCGCGACCGAAAACATGAAGGACGGCGACGTCGTCGAGGTGGAGGTGCCGGAGATCGGCGTGCTCCGCAACCCGGTCGTGCGAGAACGCTGATCGCGAACGACGCGTTTCCGATCATCCGGCGGCCGCCGGCGGAGGCGCGCACGCCGGTGCTCGTCAGCGTGCCCCACTACGGCACGAAGCCCCTGCCCCACATCACCCGCGACCACTACAGCGAGCCCTGGTTCGAGACCTTCGCCTACGGGTTCGCCGACACGTTCGTGGGCGATCTCTACGGCGACCTGCACGAGCACGGGGCCACCGTGCTCGCGACGCCGTTTTCCCGGATGTTCGTCGACGTCAACCGGCGCCGCGACGACTTCGCGCACCACGACGGCGAGGTGCGCTCGCGCCGCGGGGTCGTGCGCACCCACACGATGCGCGAGGCGCCGATCTTCCGGCACCCGCTCGGGCTCGCCGATCTCGAGGAGCGGCTGCGCGCGCTGTACGACCCGTACTATTCGACCCTGGACACCTTGCTCGCCGAGCTCTCGCGGCACTACGGCTATGCGCTCCTCCTCGACGGCCACACCGGGAGCCCGCGGCGGATGAAAGACCACCAGGTGATCATCGGCACGCGTCACGACACGACGTGCGCGCCGGAGCTCGCGAAAGCCGTGGCCGCGATCTTCGCCCGCCACGGCTTCGAGGTGCACGAGAACGTCAGCGGCTACGCCGGCGGCAACATCGTGACGACGTACGGCCAGCCCGGGGCGCGGCGCGTGCACGCGCTCCAGCTGGAGGTCAACGCCTCGCTCCTCATGACGACCGGCCGCGACGAGTTCATCGCCCAGGTGTCGCGCGGCGAGATCCCCCGGAAGGCCGAGGCCAACATCGCCCGGGTTCGCGCGTGCCTCCGGGACGTGCTGGCGGCGTTGCCCGCGGCGCTCGCGAGCGTCTGCGAGCCCTCGCGATGAGCCGGCTCTTCCTGATCCGCCACGGCGAGACGGAGGGCAACGCCCTCCGGATCGTCCAGCACCCGCACATCCCGCTCTCGCCGCGCGGCCTCGTCCAGGCCGAGCGGCTGGCGCGCCGCCTCGCGGGCGAGGGCATCGCGCGGATCGTCTCGAGCGACTACGCGCGCGCGCTGACGACGGCCGAGCATCTCCAGCGCGCGACCGGCGCCCCCCTCGCCATCGAGCCGCTGCTACGCGAGCGGAACTTCGGCGATCTCCGCGGCAAACCGTACGCGGAGCTCGGCTTCGACATGTTCGAGCCCGACTACGCGCCGCCGAATGGCGAGACGTGGCCCACGTTCCACGCGCGTGTCGACCGGGCGTGGGCCCGGGTGCAGGAGATCGCGGCGCCCACGGGCGGCGGCCTGGCGGTGGTGACGCACGGCCTCGTGTGTCGATCGCTCGCCGCCCGGCATCTCGTCCTCGGCGATGGCGAATCGGCGCCCGAGCGCTGGGACAACACCTCGCTGACCATCGTCGACTGGCCGGCGCCGTGGCGGGTGCGCCTGCTGAACTGTATCGCCCACCTCGACGGCCTCGAACCGCCGCCGGCCGACTCGGGCCCGGCCTGACGCCGCGCTGTCTACCAGCGCGCGGACAAACCCAGGACCGCGGTGTGCGAGTCGAGATTCAGGTGCAACGGCGTCTGCTTGAGGAGCGCCGAGTCGCGAAGGTCTACTGAGACCTCGGTGTGCGTGAAGCGGTACTCGGCGAAGAGCATGAGGCTCGGCGCGACCTGGAACGCGATGCCGGCGCCGGCCTTGTAACCGACCGAGTAGTCGGTATCACCGTCCTGGTTACGGAACTGCGCCGTCGTCCGCGGCGTGACGGTGGTCTTGAAAAACGGCACGCCGCCCGTGATGTAGGGCTGGAGCGCCCCCCACGGCGCGGTCTCCGACTTCAAGAGCGGCAGGCGCAGCATGAGGTCGAGCGAGAGCGCGATGGCCTCCACGTCGATGCGGCCGGTGGTGCCGCCCTGGCCTCCGCTACAGCCACCCGATGGCACACACCCGTCGATGTGGAGTTGTTGCGGGCCGATCGTCGGCGAGAAGGCGAACAGATCGACACCGAAGCCGAGAAAGGGCACGCGGTCCAGGTAGCGGCCGAAGCGCCCACCGATGATCCACGATTGATCGAGCTCGGTGTCGCGATAGATGCTGAGCCCGGACGGGCTGTGCACGGTCACGTCGTCGCTCAACGTGAGGCTCCGGCCGGCGTACACATCGCCATACCATTCGGCCGACGCGGGCGCGGCCGTCAGCAGCAGCAGGCACATGACGATCACGGAGATCACGACGTTCATCGGCAGCTCGCTCTTTCGTCTAGACCTGAGCGGTGGTGGCCGCGTGGCCCGCGACCGTGGTGCGGCGCATGTCGCGTGGCTGGCTCTCGTCGTAGCGGCGCACGCGGTGCATCATCTGGCGGTTGTCCCACACGACGAGATCCCATACGCGCCACTGGTGGACGTAGACGAACTTCGGCCGGGTGGCGTGCTCGTTCAGGTCTTTCAACAAGATCCGCGCCTCCGGCATCGGCATCCCGA
>Ga0066710_100004606_pt1 | contig 12260 bp, 7 predicted proteins | sample GraSoiAngelo_159_FD_79666 | JGI IMG/M metagenome (GOLD analysis project Ga0066710, IMG submission 79666) | Grasslands soil microbial communities from the Angelo Coastal Reserve, California, USA - 14_1009_16_40cm | ecosystem: Environmental > Terrestrial > Soil > Grasslands | place: USA...
GAAGACGATATCGGGCTTCTCGGACAGCATGGTTCGGGAAAACTCCTGATAACGAGCGGGTGTAATTTCCGTATGCAGGTCGATTTGGTCCATAAAAATCATGCGAGCCTTAAGAAGGGCGCAGGACTTTATGGCGTCGGCGGACCTCCGGGCGGCAAGCTCTTTATTCGATATGCCGAGCTGGCCCGCGATGGGCTCGGAGTCGCCGTGAGTCAGAGAAAGCGCCACGACCTCGTGTCCCTGTTCAGCATGGAGGGCCATGGCGCCACCGCAGCCGCCTTGAGGATCGTCCACATGTCCTCCTACCGCTACTACCTTCAGCTTGCGCTGCGCCGTAGAGGGTTCCTCCGCCAGCACGGGCGCCGCCAGCGGCAGTCCCATGGCCACAGCGCCGGCCAGTCTTGGAGACTTTTCCAGGATCTCCCTGCGGGTCAATTTCATCATGTGTATCAACCTCCGGATATCGTTTTCGGATCTCACACTGATGTCTACTGGTTGCGGGTGATCCAGGGTGGGGCCGCTCATGGCGCCTTGGCCTAAGTGGTCTGGGTTCTCCGGGCGGGAATACGGAACAGCAACCCGGTACAAGCGCGAGACCTGCGCCGCCGGCGTCAGACCCTTAGAGTCGTTGCAAGAACGGCGGGGTCGGGCAGTCCTCTCGGCAATGCGGTTGAGAGCCCAATGCGAGGGGCGGGATGGAAGGCCAACCGCCGCTACAGCGGCGCGCCTTTCACCGTCGGCAGCCGCGGAGGCGCCGCTCTACAACGGGAAACAGCTTTGGGGCCGGTTCAGTTCCAGGGGTCACCAGAAAAATTTCAATCCAAACTGAATCACACGAGCCGCACTCGCGTCCTGGATGGTCCCAAAGGCGGGGCCGTCTATTACTGTGCTATCCGGCTGCCCGAAGTTCACCTGGTTAAGGGTATTGAAGAATTCCGACCGGAATTCGATTCGGTACCGCTCTTTGAAATCAAAGTCCTTGAGGATCGCGAAATCCGTACCGCTGAAGGCAGGCCCGCTCAGGATATTTCGCCCGGTAGCCCCGTATTTGCCCAGCAAGGAGTATTGGATCCCGAAAGGCGTGCAGTTCGACTGCTCGATGTATTGGGAGTTCCCCTGCGCGGCGACGCTGTCGTAGTTGCAGGTCGGGTCGATAAACGCGCCCGCGTTGAAGAACTTATTGATCATCGCGTCGCGACTGGGATGGTTGATGGCGATGGGTTGCCCCGTGGGAAAGGCGTGTTGGGGAGCAGATACTGTCCCATCTTGAGCCACGTCCAGACCGTAGCCACCGTAGCTGAAAGTCATGGGCATGCCGCTTTGAATGCTGGTGATGCCGCTGAAGCTCCAGCCTCCCAGCAGGACATTCTTCCAATGCTCGCTGAAATTCACCGGCGGCGACCACAGCCAACTGGCTACGAAGGCGTGCCGACGGTCAAAGTTCGCGCGCCCGCGAATACTCCGCAAATCGAAAGGATTGGAGACGCATCCACACGCCTCGCAGATGTACGAGCACATATCCAGGGCTTTGGCAAGCGTATAGGACGCCGTAACCGACAAACCGCGGCTCATGCGCCTGGTCAGGTGAGCTTGAAAACTGTGATAGGTGCTGCGGAAGTCGTTTCCGAGCGTCCAACTAACGGGCGAGAGAATGCCCGGCTCGAAGAGGACGCGGTCATTAAGGTTGTTGGGGTTGGAAACGGTGTTCTCCAAGCCCGTCACCGGGTCATAAACCGTCCCAGGGACAAAGCGCGCCGGGTTAAAGTTGCGGATATTGTTGAGCTTGATTCCGACGTTTCCAACGTAGCCCAGTTCAAGCATGGTGCTGGGCGTGATCTGCCGCTGGATCGATAGATTCCAGGACTGAGTGTAAGGCGTCCGCAAGGAAAGGTCGACAAAGTACCCGGTCACGGGGAGTGGAAACAGTGGGCAATTCACACCCGGAGGAGTGGGGATCGGAACGCAGCCAAACTTCCCCGTGGGATAGACCGGCGGGGGAGCGACGCCCGTCGAGCCAAACGGGTCCGTCCAGTTCCCATTGTAAAGGGTAGGGAATCCTGAAAACGGAGCGTTTTGTTGCGCGAGGGAGTCAGCGTTGATCTGGTTGTAGAAAACACCGTAACCAGCGCGCACGCTTGTCTTGCCGTCGCCAAAGACGTCCCAGGCGAACCCTATTCGGGGCGCGAAATTGTTCAGGTCGGGCGGGACAATACTGCGCCGTATGCCGGGATCGCCGGGAAAAACGATGCCCGGCGGTGCATCGGGCACGACCTTGGACTGGACGCCGAACTGGATCGTATCGATACGATTGTGAACGTCGTACCAGAACAAATTGGGTTCCCAGCGCAAGCCATAGGTCAGGGTGAAACGGGGCCTCAGCTTGAACCGGTCCTGGAAGAAGAAACTTGAAGCGGTGGTGACGTCATCATTGTCGTCGAGCCCGAAATTGAGACCCATACTGCTGAAAGCGCCGAGAAGGTAGTCGGCAAATGGGTCGCCCGACCGCGTCCCTTCAAAACTGAAACCGATGCCCCCAATAAACCGCTGCAAGAAGTGCAGGCGCAGCACCTCACCTCCCATTTTGAATTCATGGCGCCCTCTGATCCAGGTCAGCGTGTCGCGGAACTGCTCATTGTTGTTTTTGAACAGGTTGAAGCCACTGCCCTCGAGGTCAAAGCTTCCGGAGACGCTCGCCCCAATCGTGCCATTGGGATAATACTGCGGCATATTGATTCCCACGTCGGATGGGGCCTGAGTACGACTCAGGCGAAACGAAGAAGTGGTACGTAAATAGGCGACGACGACCTGGTTCACCAGAGTCGGCCGGAAAGTGTAGGTGTCGTTCAGAGTAATGTTGTCCGTCTCCGTCGGCCTGGTCGAGCCATTGTAGCCGGCGATATTGCCGCCCGAGATGGCGGAACTGCTGAAATTGTGGTCCACAAAAACATGCCCGAACAAGAAATGCTTCGGGCTGACATTAAGGTCGATGCGGCCCAAATACATATCGTCATTGACCGGGCTGCTCGCCAAAGAAACCACGCTTCCGGACGGACTTTGCGGCACGAACTGAAGAAGGTCTTTGGAAGGCGTGGTGATGCAGCTCGGATCGACTATATTGTTGGCAACGCAGGGGGCGCCCGAAGGCGTGGTGAACGGCACGCCGGTATTCGGGTTCACCGGGTTGACCAGGACAGTCCCCGGCAGCAGGGCGGTGAAGTCGCCGCCGCGTTCTGCGGCCGAGGGCACAATTGTCTTCCGAGCGACTGACTGGGGGCGGTTCCGCAAGCCCTGGTAGGAGCCAAAGAAGAAAGCCTCATCCTTCTTGATCGTTCCCCCCACCGCCCCGCCATACTGGTTCTCCTTGATCGTCGGCACCTTCGAGGCGAAAAAGTTGCGCGCATTCAGCGCGTTATTACGCACGAATTCCCAAACGTCTCCATGCAACTGGTTGGTCCCGGCGCGCGCTACAACCGTAGCCTGAGAGCCGGAGTTGCGTCCATATTCGGCATCGAAGTTGGAAGTCAACAGCCGAAACTCTTGCACCGCATCGGGGGGTGGGTAATTCATGCCGGTATTGCGGGAGGGATTGACAAAGAACGAGCCATCGAACGTGTAGAGATTCATGTTTCCACGGCCGCCGTTGGCGTTCATCTGGGGGCCCGAACGAGCGCTGGACAATGATTCGGGGGCGCGCACGCCCAGCACTCCGGGAACGAGTTGCGCCAGTGCCATCACATTGCGGCCATTCAGCGGCAGGTCCACAATCCGCCGATCGTCCACCAAACTGGAGACGGTTCCGGAAGTTGTGTCAACCAGCGCTGCCTCAGCGGTCACCGTGACGGTCTTGGTCACCGCGCCTAACTGCAGGTCGGCATCGACACGAAGGTTCTGCCTGACGGTGAGCACAAGTCCGGAGCGAACGTAGCGTTCGAAACCTTCCTTCTCCACCGTCAGTGTGTAACTGCCAGGCTGAAGGGCTGGAAAGGCATAAAAACCTTCGGGGTTGGTCTGAGCCACAGTCGAGGTGCCTCGCTCGGCCTGCGCTGCGGTCACCTTGGCGTCCACAATAACGGCGCCGCTCGGATCCTTGACGTAACCGCTGACCGTGCCCGTCACCTGACACTGCAAGCTCAGATTGATGCTTAGAATTGAGAACACGACGGAAGCCGCGAGAATCAAACGGCGAGGAATTCTGGTGCGTGTCAAGCTCTGAATAGAGAGACTGCGAGGCATAGTCACACCTCCCTCGAGGCTCTTGCGCTACAAGTTAGGGTTTCGATGAGTAGCCCTCTGGTGCCCCGACCGCGTGAATAATGGGCTCCCGGTCGAATTCATGTCAAGGGGAAAATTACGCAATTTGATCAAGCGCTTAACGCGCCGATTGAACGTCCGGGTCTTATACTCCTCCAGCCGTCGCGGGTGGCCGGACAAAAGCCGCGAGCCGAGGGGCGCTGGACGCTATCACCCAAAAACAGGCCGTTTCTCAGGCAGGGTAGAGCGGATTCTTGTCCTCGGATTTTGGCAGCCTTTCAAGCTCTGGGTGCGCCCAGTCCCGGTGATTAGGAATGACGTAAGCAAGAGCCAAGGTGAACCCGCTGCGGTTATCGAGGGGGACTATACCATCGGCCTTCTTCATAGCGATGGCGCAGTTCAAGTATTTGCCATCGAGAAAGAGAATCCGTCTCAGCAAAGTCAGCAAGGGGGGAGACTTGGGGTTGTGATTGATTTGATCGCCCAGGGCTGTCTCGGCTCGCACATTGTCTCCCGACTTCACGGCTTCAGGGATCGTGGCGCGCTTCGTAGACGGCCTGTAGAGACAGGCCGAGCAGAGAAGCGCCGTAACCGTTATGCAGCTTGCGAAGGCTTCTTAAGTGACAACCATTACGGGAAAAGTGCCGCGCTCAGGGTTTAGATTCCCGCGAGATGATCTTTTCCTTGAGAGAACGCGCCGCAACGCTCTCCGGGACGATAGCGATTTCCTGTTCGATCTCCTTGCCGGCGTCTGCGGCTTTTCCTCGCTCTAAGTAAATCTGCGCGAGCGTCAAATGGATTCCTGGCAATTTGGGATCTGCCCGGCCGGTAAGCTGGAAAAAGGAAATGACCAACTCGAGTCGGCGCTGTGCGTGATAATTTGCCGCGAGTGTCTCATATGCGCGCGCCGATATCGAACGCGAGGCAATCGCTCCTTAACTAACGAAGTTGACTTACAATTCGCGGTCGATCGGCTGGCTGTGGAGAGTTGTGGTGTCCTGCCAGTCAAACTTACCCACCCGGGGAGGCAGATGGTGGGCAGCCGCGTAGCGGTTCCTGGTTTCCTGGAGCTGATTGACCCAGTCGCCAAAGGGCAGCGAGAACTCCCGGTTGATCAAGTACAGAAGGCCCATCTGACGCCGGTGAGCGCCTTCACTGGTTTGAGTATCGACAAAGTCTTGCGGGTTACGTGCAGCGTGGCGACCGTTGGCTTCCGCGACCCTCGGAAACCAGGTCTCGTACCAAGTCGTCGTGACTTCGTCGAGCGCCAGGTTGCGCTCGTCTCGGATTGTCCCCGCCGTGCCGAGTGCCTTGTCGAGAGCGGTTACGGCGTCGGCGTAATGTAGCTTTGCCGCTTGCTCCTGTGCTTCTTCAAAATCGTCGCTGATTTCTCCCAAGCTCTTGAGCATCAGGAGATTCTGCCGGCAGAGTTTGGCAATCGAAAGATAAACTTCGAGATTATATCGGTTGAACTGGACCGAAGGCAGATTCCGGTACAGCAGATGCAGCAGGTCGTCGTTCTCACCCAGGAACTTCCAGGCCAGTCTGACGCGTTCGGTGTTTTCATGCCGCCAGTTGCCCCGAGACCGGAGGTAGTCCGCCGTGGGCACGGGCGGGAGCGCAAGGGTCTCGATCTCCGGAGTAAAGGGGCCGATGCCGTACGAATAGCCGAACACCAAAGGTAAGGCTCCCGAAGGCTCACGGTCCCAACTGCTGGACCAGAACTGCGCCTGCGTGCTCATCAGTTGATACAGCCGGCCCATGTCGGTCGCGCCCGGGCCGTAAAACAATCGGTAAAAGCTGTTGCTCAACTCGTGCGGGTCAGGTGAGCCGGGATGCCAGGCCGCCGAGGTGCCCACGGCGTAACCCAACCAGAAAGTTTCCGGGTGCGGCCCGAGATCGCCCCAGGCATAAACGCCAACGCCGCGGAGATTCGCCTCTTTGCGAGCCGAACTGTGGGATATCTCATTAGAAACTTGCGTCGCTCGTTCCTCCGTACCTTTGCGGGGATGTAGCTGCTCGTTCGGCGACAGGACAAAGTAGGCAGGGAAAAGTGGGTCATCCGGCAGGGAATTTGTATAGACCATTTGTTGGATGCCGCGTGACCGAAAGGCTTTGTTATAGGCTGCGTTGTAGACCTCTCCACTGATCAGCCAGGAGGGCAGCAAGGGAATATCTTCAGCCTGCAGCGGATCTTCACCCCAGAAGATCACGTCGCGGCCATGATCCCGTAAGTAAGTCGCTGTTTTGCTGGTAAACTCGACCCACAGCTTGCTGGGGCTTCCCAGCTGCCTGGCCCGCTCGGCCTCGTGGCATTGATTGTTATCCGCTTTTCCGATAAACCAGGCTTCGTCCGTTGAGAGGTGGAAGTACTTCACGCCCCTGTTGGCGTCCATCAAGTCCCGATACATTCCCTCCAGCAGCTTGTAGGTGTCGGGATTTGTGGAGCACATCTCGAAGGCGCTCTGGGGGAACTCTCGAAGCTTCGTGTACTCGTCGCGCTCCAGTATGAAGTTCGCGTGGGCCGGACCATCCAGATAAGGAATGACCTGAACATGATAGCGCAATCCATAGTCGGTTAACGCCTGGAGCTGCGCAGCAGAAAGAGCGTATGGATCCACCAGTGCGGGCGCGCTAGCATATTCGAAATGTCCGTTCAAGCGGAGGGCGAGCCCGTTAACCTTGAAAAATGCGACGCGCTGGATAGCTTGCTGGAACACCTCGAAGTGGTCCAGATGTTCAAGTTCGTCCCAGAAGACCTCACGAAGCCTAACATCAGGCCAGTCCACAATCTCGCCTTCCGGTAACCACAACTTGTCCCGCTCCGTCTTCACCAGTTGCACCAGCGTTTGTACCGCATAGAACAACCCCGCCGGCGCATTCGCCGTGATCCGAATCCCTCCCGGGCTCAGTTCCAGCCGATACGCCTGCTCGGCCAGCGCCGCCTTGTCCAGGTCAGTCGTTTCTCCAATCTTCACCGACTGGGGGTGGATCACGAGCCCAACAGCATTGCCTCCTCCGCCCGCGGCCAGGCTTAACCCATATCGCTGTGCCAGTTGCCCTTTCAAACTCTCGACTGCAACATCGTCCGGCTTGACGCCCTCTCCGACTTCCAGCCGCCATCCATTGTCGATCTGGAAATCCGCGTCCCTCAACTGCACGTTCTGGGGCTCGGGAATGACCGTGTAACCGCGAGCATAAAGTGGAGACACCGTCGAGGGATAAGCTGCCCCCGGAAGGAGAAGCCAGAGGGTGGTATTGCACAGCCACGCGCCGGTGAGTTGCCTAGCGGGAGCAAACTTTTTCAACTTTTCTCCCCCTCAAGCACTTTTGGATCGTGAAGCTGGGCTCTTTGCCGGTATCCGTAAGCCGTAGCGCAAGTCTTTTGAGAACCGTGCCCATCTTACCATCTCGAGCGCCCCGCGCTGCCTCGACCCACGTAGGGCTAGGTCATGGTTTAGTCAATTGCAAAGCGAACCCTCCGGCGAGGTCAGCGGTTCGAGAGGCCCGAATCGCTTCGCCTCATTGAGCGCGACCAGGAACAGTTTCTCCGCCTCGGTATAGTGGCGCTGGCGATACGCTTCGTTCCCTTTGTCGTTGTATTGGTCCCAAAGCGTCCCCTGCGCAGCGGCCACTGCGGGCAGCAACGCCAATTACAATCCCGCTGCGGCTAGCCAGCGTCGCAAGCCACTCATGATTTCAACCTCGTGCCCTTGCCCTGGGTATTCATTCGCCATCCTCTCGCAACACCAATTCAAAATCAAGGTTGAACGGGTGATGGAAACGATTCGTGAAGATACTAGGGCACGGCGAAGTGCACCTTAGCCTGTCAACCCGGAAATTAAAATGGAAATCCCGGCTCAGACCCGCTGTGCGTCGCCAAAATCCAATCAGATCGCAAAATCAATAACTTGCCCGCGCGCCCCGATTGTTCGCAAAAGGTGCGTGCAACCCTGCGCTTAACGGTTAACGAGCCGCAAGTCGAATCCCGCGGGGATCTCCGATCACTTTTTTGACGATGGCCATTAACTTCCATGAATTCAATGCGAACGAAGCTTCGACATACAAATGAAAGGACCCCGTCCAAAGGCTTGGTCCAAATCCGATGGAGCGAACACAACGCTGGGGCTCTTGCCTCCTCGACGTGCTCACCGACGTGGTCTCGCTCGATGAATTGGGAATAGTAATTGATCTTGAAACTCCGTTTGCAAAGGATACTTTCCATGAAACAGTTTTGTTACGTTAGCTTGAAACAACCGATCGTGCGTCTGGCTAAGTTGTTGCACACGAAACGGTTCGAGTTGAGCAAAATCGTGAGCCGTTGACTTCCAAGCATACGCTCCCTCCCACTGTTAAGTCTCTGAATCAAAGCGACTTGCGTTTCCACGCGGCGGGATTCACGATTCGAATCCACAAGTTTAGGCACACTTGGTTGTAAAGCTAACTCATTCACCTGCAAAGGTTTGGTACGCCTGGCAGGATTCGAACCTGCGACCTGTTGCTCCGGAGATAAACCTGAAAAATGCATCTTGTTGGCTCGTCTAGCTTTTTCCTGCGTCCTGTACAACCGTTATGCATGGTGTTCGGGCGATTTTGTTCCCAAGATGTTTCCATTCTGCTGGCCCAAACCCCGCTTGGGCAGTCGATGGACTGACCTCATTGCTCGCACACTCGACTGTCCGGCAATCCTGTGTTTGATCTTTTTGACAGAGGCCAATTAACCGGAACGCATGAACTTTGTTGGGTTGAGTAGTGACTGCGCCGAAAGGGAAGGAGACTGTTGAAAAACTCCACAAAAGGCCTCATCTTGCCTCGAGCGCAGGGCGTAAGTCCTTGATTCTTCAGTCGCGACAGACAGATTCGAACCCTCGAAAATAGTTTTTCAACAGTCTCACATGTTTTTGAGTCAGTTCCCGGCTCGCCGACTTAAGGGCCAGGCGACCGCACCGCACATGAGAGGAGGAGCCGCCAGGGCGCTGGGGTACTTTCCGAGTCGGCGACAATCCATTTCTGAATCTTCTTCGTCGTGTTCCAGAAACCGCCCACACCAGCGCCTTTTTCCCGCCTTTGCCCTCCCGCACCCGCACGACGCCGGAGCGGTCGCGCACGTGCAGGTCGTCCAGGCGCAGCTGACAGAGCAACCCTGAGCGCCGACGCGCCCAAACCCCTTCCGACGCACAGTGTAAACACTTTCGGATTAGAACGTTCTTACGGGATGAGGGAGCGGCCCGAACGTCGCCGATGTGGGTTATCCGGCAGCAAGCATTCAGCTCGGGACCGAGAATTTATTCGTGACCCAAACATCCATTCCGCCCTGGCTCAATTCCCAAGCCACTGCGGAACATTTAATGTAAGAAAGACGCTTCTTGGAATCTGGCGAGAATGCCATCCATCCCTCTTCAAGTACATAGAGAAAAAGTAGATAAAGAGCTTGACAGTTGGATCGAAGGGTGACACACAGGCGTTTACTGTTTGGATGGGAGCCCCAGATGTTTGCGGGGCCAAGATTATGTGGACGTGTAAGACCATGGTGAACTCCTTAAAGAACAGCTTTGTCTGCCTGGCGACGGCGGTGCTTTTATTCATGTCCCTGGGCGTTCAGCGAGCGCGAGCTCAAAACTTTGTATGCTGCGTCAAATACCAGACCATGACCGCAACATGTGGCTCGCCGGGATGCACCGGCCAAATCACGTTTATCATTTGCATCGGGGGACAGCAGGGCACCTCAGGGACGTGCGGACAACAGACCAATGTCGGTTGCTGCACGAGTACTTACACTACCACCGCCGAAGGGTCAACGATTTGCCAGATTGGTGGCGTGCGGTGCACCGGCTTGGCACCGGCCTCCGCTTCAGCTCTCCGGGCTCGACCGATGTATCTATACAGCAGCTGTTCGGGTCGGTACGTGCTCGTGAGGCTCAACAACCCGAGCTGATTCCGACTGGCCGGGAACGAGCACACAAGGGACAAGGCGGTCGTGTCCAAACCCGGTGAGTCGCAGCGGGTGGCGGCCTCTCAACAGTCGGCTTTTGGCGATGAGGGAAGGAGGGAATGTTTATGTCGTGCCCTGGTCTATGGAGGAAGGTGGGCTATTTAATTGGACTCGTTAACTTGTTCACCTTTGTTTCCGAACCACGGAGTTCCGGGCAGAAGGCTAAGCGGCCGGACGTGCAGCAAGAGCTGCCCGAGAGGCGCGAGCTTCTTGCGACAGAGAGGATTCCTTTCACGGCGCCACCGCCGTTGCTCGCCGACTCGGGGATGAAGTGCGACCTCAATGGAAACATTTACCTGGTGTATACTGACGCTCCGGAGGCTGTGCTGAGCCAAGGCAACGCCGTCGCCAGACTGCCTATCCAGAAGCTTTCCATCGAGCACAAGACGGCAGTCCAATTCCCGATCCCTGCCAAGCCCGACTACGAGACTGTGCTCCGATATGATTTTGACGTGGATGGCAATGGCAAGGTATACGCACTGCTATCTGCCTGGAATGAGCCAGACCAGAAGGATAAGCCGAGCGCCGCTTACCTCATTGTCAAATACAAGGATGACGGGACCATGGATTCCTTCATAAAGATCCGTGACGTTCCTGGCGAGCACCTCCAGCCGCTACGGTTTGCTGCGTTCCCAGACGGGAATTTCCTGCTTTTCGGGACCAACCCGGGTGAGCGAGGGCTTGGGGTGTTTACGGCGGTTTTTGACCGGGGCGGTACGTTCGTCACTGAGGTTAAGGTGCCCGAAGATGCTGATATAGTTTCCCCCAAGGCAGCAACCCACAGTGCCGACGACACGACCGGGAAAGAGGCTGCGAGCCGCGGGCGCGCCAGCAGCCTTCAGGAGGCCGGCGAGCCCCATTCGCCACGGGGGCGAGGAAGTAAGGCGAACACGGTCGGCGCCGTAAGTCAGGGGCTTGCGCTCAGCTCGCCGGATGGGAACATCTACATGCTCCGCGCCACGGACCCCCCACGCGTGTACGTGGTGGCGCCTGGTGGGAATGTCATCAGGGAATTCGAGATCACGCGCCCTGCCCCTGGCTTGAGCCCCATTCAGATGGCTATGGCGGGAGACGATAAGCTTTTCGTTGGGTTTGCCCACATTGCTACGGGGGCTCCCGGCGAGAATAACGACGCAAGCAGGCTTATCACGGTGGTGGATCCCAACAACGGCCAGGTGACAGCGGTTTACCGCTTGGCCCCGACGGAGACCAGATTCCGCCTCGCGGGATGTGCCTCCTCCCCCTACAACTTTCTGTTCGCAGGGAGCACCGAAGACAACAAAAAGCTGGAGGTGGTAAGGTACTCCCCCGGTGTTTACTAGGGCAGCGACCGTGGGCAGCATGGAGCTGGAGCATGCATCGCGCATTTTCCCCTGTGTGATGTGATGCGAAGTGCCTCCTCCCCTTTTCGGATATTGGTCGACTTCCAGCTGTGATCTCGCTGCTTACACGCCTCGAATAGTAGACTCCCGCGCATAAGCAATTGAAGACGATTGCGGGCTCGCACTCTCCATTTCAAACCACCTTCAAATCGCAGCACTACCCGTGGAGCATTCTCGCGGGTGGCGCATCTATAAGGTTGCCGGCTCCGTCAAGGAGAATTTCGCAGCGATGGTTACGGTCCTGTGCGGTGGCCAGGCCGCCAGCTGGCTGGATACGTCCTTTTCGGGAAGTTGGATGCTATGCGGGACCGTTGTGTTGAAACCATTCGAAGCTGTTGAAAAAGTGGCTTTGGGAGCAGATTTTTGCTTGCGTTCGGTCTCTTATGTGTTAGTATACACTCAGAATTATGGCTCGCCGTTCACACCCCCGCGCTCCGAAGGTTGCTCGGCAGGTCCGAGCCTGGGCCCGGCTCCTTCCTATGATGGCAGGCTCCTTGGTCGAGCAGTACGTCACCTGCGGAAAGCCTCGGTGCCGGTGCACCCGCGGACAGAAGCACGGGCCCCTCTATTACCTCTACTGGAAGGAGCAGGGGCGGAGCCGGTCGCTGTACGTGCCCCGGGGGAGAGTGAGCGAA
>Ga0066710_100004607_pt1 | contig 12259 bp, 10 predicted proteins | sample GraSoiAngelo_159_FD_79666 | JGI IMG/M metagenome (GOLD analysis project Ga0066710, IMG submission 79666) | Grasslands soil microbial communities from the Angelo Coastal Reserve, California, USA - 14_1009_16_40cm | ecosystem: Environmental > Terrestrial > Soil > Grasslands | place: USA...
CCCCAATTCAGCAGACACCTTTCAGGACGAGTCAAAAGGAAAAGGTGCAGCGAGCGCCTCTTGATCTTACAATTTGTGGAAGCCAAGTCTCATTCGCGAGTTCATTTCGAAGCTCGCTCTCTATAAACGGGATCGAATGCGCGCGTCGTGTGTTCAGTCACGCTCGGCAATGCTTCGGCTGATTCGCGCGCCGGCGCGGCGTGAAGCTCTTTAGTCGCCGACCCTTTGAATTGTCCCGTGTCGGGGGCTTGTTTGGTGCGACTGCGTTGGAATAACAGTCGAATGAAGATGCCTTCGAGTACCAGCAGAATCAGAAAGCTCAGCGAGGTGAATGCGAGGATCGGGCCCACATTCAATTCGAACACCGCTTTCAGTATGACAACGAGAAACCCGATTGCCGCGAGCCCGAAGATGAAGACAAAGGCCATGGCGGCTATCAAGGTTCCAGGCTTCACTTCTGATGACTCGGCGCCGCCAACCGACAGCGTCAACTTTGCACCGCAGAAGTTGCAGTAGCTCAGGCCTTCGGCGACGGCAACCCCGCAAGATGGACAGTACATCGTTTCAACTCCTTAAGCGCACTACGATGAGCGGCGGGCGCAGGTTCACGATTTCGTTGCGAACGCCGCCATGAACGGAAACAAGCGAACGATTACTGGCAGCCGAAAAACTAGCGCCAATCGTCAACGAGGTAGATGCCCGGTCGGTTGTAACCCGGTTCATTTGGTTTACTCATCACCACGCCCTGAGTATCAGTTCTAAACCCGAGCGCAAACAGGTTGCGATAAGCCTCGTGACGTGCGGTATTGACTCCGGCAACCAGCCGCGATGCAATGCGGGAGGAAGCCCACTCTTCGCAGGCATCAAGCAATCGTTTGAACTCTCGATCCGCAGTCGGTCCCGAACGCGCGGCACCAAACTTGATATAGCAGACTCCGCTGCCGGCTTCCGTCCCTGGTCCATTGTGACAGACAGCGAGCCCCGCCAGTTCGCTGGCATTCCACACTAGGATTGTTTCACCCAGCTCTTGATTAGCGACGGCGCGAATCTCACGCTCGACATCCAGGCCTTCATATATCGTGTTAGTTAATTCGCGGCAGCCGCCCAGGACATTTTCCCAATCATCACCGGGAACTTCAGAGAATTTCGTCCATGCCGATGTGACCTTTGTCTGCTCAACCGGTTTAGACATGATTGCAGTCAGGAACCGCGGCCAGAATCCGAACTTCTGATACAGACCGACATGCTTCTGGCTGTGCGCAAAAGTGAAAAGACCAGCGTGCTTTGTTCCCCACTTATTAAAAAGTTTCACGACGGGTTCCATCAAACGCTTGCCCACGCCGCGGTCCCAATAATCAGGACGAATCGTCAACGGGCCGAAGAAGCCAACGCTGCCCCAGTTAGTGGCGAAATTTGAACCGACGAGTTCGCCGCCAATCTCAGCAGCGAAAGCAGCCTCAGGATCAGCCAACCATCTGGTTCGAACATAGTTGGCGTCACCCATGAAGGCCGCCGGTTCTGGTAGACCGATGAATGTGCCGAAGGCCACCCGCATGATGTGGTCGGCAGTCGTCAGATCACTCTCTTGAAGCGGGCGTACAGTAATGTCTGGTTTAGTTGTCCCTTGCAGCTTTGATCGCGGCTCCATTATTCCTTCCTCTATTGGGATTGTTACGGAGGGATATGTCTTAGCTCATCAGCTCTTAGGGGCGGTTACTTTCTTCTTATCCGGCCTGCGTACGTTCTTCTTTATTGTGCCTGCGCCGATACTTCCAATAATGCATGCGACCACGACCCACACCAGGACGTACCTTAGATCGAATGCGTGATCGACGGAAAGCAACACAGGGTTGTTGAGCACGGTCCCTCCCGGCCGGACGTGCCATTCCCAGGCTGTGTAGGTCAACGTTGCGCCACGGAGCGCAAATGTTCCCTCGTGGTTGAGGAGATCGCGGACGGCCATCCAAAACGGAAAGCCCTGTTGTTCGACAGCGATGATCAGACCAGCGAGAAATCCACCGGCGAGTCCATATTCATTAACCAACTCGCGCGCGTGCATTCCCTGGAAAAGTTTCTCGATGATATTCATGGTTTCTAAGTCTTGGAGAACAGATTAAATCGCGTAGTTCTTCGATTAGCGCAAGATGTTAGCTCGGAGACTCGCAAGCGGAGAAGTAAACCATTCAGAACTGGTGAATCTCCCGCTTACGAGCGTTGGTTGATAGCTTATTTAGCGAAATGCTCGAAGCCTTTCGGCTCCAAATTCCACACACGATCTTTTTCATGAAGACGGATGACCTCCGCTTGGTCGGTGATTTCGCCGATGCGAGAGACGCTAATGCCATCGACCAGTTTTGGAAGACGTTGAATGTCGGCGGGCCGAACGGTAAACAGCAGCTCGAAATCTTCGCCGCCGTGCAACGCGAGCGCCAGCGGATCAAGCGCCCGCCGCCCGCACAATGTTTTGACGTGCTGGTCGATTGGAATTGCTGCTGATTCAATCAGTGCGCCGACGTTGCTCTCCATGCACAGATGATGGAGGTCGGAAGATAGGCCGTCGCTGATGTCGATCATCGAAGTTGCCAGTTGCTCTTCGCCTAAGATGATGCCCCAGCCGACACGAGGCTGTGGTTGCAGTTGGCGAAGAAGAAGAGCTTGGATGGCGTCGTCGTCAGATTGATGAGTGGTTGATCCGGTCGCTACCGCTCTCGGTTCTGACACTAACCCGCCTGCTACCGCAAGCGGTTCTGTACCGGCCGTTACCGCACGTACTGACCTCTGACTTCTGATTTCTGACCTCTGATCGACTCGCGCGCCCAGCTCGATCAGCTTCAATCCTGCTGCTGCTCCGCCCAGCGCGCCGGTTACAAAGACTTGATCGCCGGCTTTAGCATTTGAGCGCAAGACTGCGGAGCCGGCGGCCGCCTCGCCCAGTACGATTGAATCAATTACGATTTGTTTGGATTGTGAGATGTCGCCACCTGCGAGAGTCACTCCGAATCGATCAGCCAGCGCCAAATAGCCCGCAAAGAATTCGTCCTTGAAATCGCTCTGCCAAACCTGGTCCGGCAAGCCGATTGAGACCAGTGAACAGATTGGTCGCGCTCCCATCGCCGCTATGTCTGAGAGCGAGACGGCCAGCGCTTTATGGCCCAGTAGCCGGGGAGGAATGGCTGCGCGATGAAAGTCGATCTCTTCGACAAGGAGGTCCGTCGTGACTACTAAGTCACGATCAGCGGATTGACGGATTACACTTCCGTCGTCGCCAATGGATGTAATCACACGTGTCGAACGATTTCGCGATGCTGTTTGCTCGCGGAGTCTACGGATGAACTCGAATTCGTTCATGAAAGAATTGCCACAGAGGCACAGAGACACGGAGAAGAAAGAAACGACAATAAGTTAACAGAAAAACAGAGCAGCGTCGCTTTGCTTGTTATCCTAATAGTGACTTATTTTCAGGTGGCACGCGCATCTTGCGCGTGGACTCACGGGCGGGACGCCCGTGCCACATTTTCAAAATAGGGCACTACCGTTATCAGTTCTTTATAGAAGTTCTCTCTGTGTCTCTGTGGCGAACTCTCAAAGGTTTCGGCGCATTGATTCAAGACCGGCTTCGATGGTTTCGATCGAAGTGGAGAATGAAAACCGCAGGTGACCTTCGCCGTGTGGACCAAAGACGATGCCAGGCACGGTGGCGACGTGCGCGCGATCGAGCAGAATTTCGGAAGCTTCGCGGCTGTTGCGGCTGATTCGGGTGCTGTCAGCGAAGGCATAAAACGCGCCGGCCGGAGGTGCGCACGTCAAGCCGAGCTCATTAAGGCCAGCCAACAGCAAATCGCGCCGCTCACGATAAGCGACGCGCGACGTTTCGAGAAAATCCGACGTGATGGTAAACGCGGCCAGCGCCGCCCATTGCGTCGGCGTTGATACGCCGTTTGAAGAATAGAGTGTCGCTTTGCGCAGACCAGTCATCCATGGTTCATTCGCGACCGTGTAGCCGATACGCCAGCCGGTCATCGCGAATGACTTTGAGAGAGTGAAGCAGGTAATCGTGCGTTCGAACATTCCTGCCAACGAAGCAATCGAAACATGCTCGCCTTCATAGACGATGTCTTCATAAGCTTCATCAGCAATCACAATCAGGTCTTGCTTAATCGCAAAACGAGCAACTTCTTCAACTTCGGATCGCGTGAATACCACGCCGGAAGGATTCGCAGGACTGTTGAAATAGATCGCGCGCGTTTTTTCAGTGACGTAGCTATGGAAGGTCTTGCTGAAACCTTCGCGGCGCGCTTCTTCGGTCGGCACCAACACGATCCGTCCCTGACAATGCGCAACCAAATCCTTAATCGGCGTCCAGTAAGGAGAAAATACGAGGACTTCATCACCTGGATTTACAACTGATTGAAAAGTACCGAACAATCCCTGCATGCCGCCGTTCACGACGATGATGTTGTCAATAGTCGCATCAATTCGATTTCGGCTCCGTAACTTTTCGGCGATTGCCTGCCGCAATTCAGCGAGTCCCGATGATGGCGCATAGCGTGTCTTATTATTCTTCAGGGCACTGGTCGCCGCGTCTTTGATGTAATCGGGAGTTGGACGATATGGCTCGCCGCCTTCGAATTGATAGACGGTGGCGCCCTGCGCGCGCAATTCCATCACGCGGTTGCGCACGTTCACGATATCTGAAAAGCCAACTTCAGAAAGGCGTCGTGCGAGTTGAAAGGTAACAACCGCTGGCGCTGACATTTTTGCGATGGACCTCCGAGAATGAAACGAGGCTGATGATGAATAAGATATCGATTATAGCTTGCAGGGCAGGGTCAGTCTATTATCGCTGACGAGGTGCTGGTTAAGTTTGGCAAACTGGCACGGGCGTCTCGCCCATGAAATCACGCACAGGATGCGCGTGCCACATCAGGCAGTACGGCCAACTAACCGCCGCACAAAAAATTGGCACGACTCAAATTGAGCCGTGCCACTCAAGAGAACCTTTCTACGCGCACATCATCTTGTTCTTTTCTGCTGATTCTCAATCGCGATGCTGACGCGCCCAATGCGAGCCGGGGCTGCGACCCTTGGCTTGGTACGCTTGCCATTGATCAAAATCGGGCTGGGCACAATGGTTACTTCCAGCTTGTCAGCATTCGTTCGCAGTGCATTGGCGATGACCCGATTGAGCGGGAACTCAAACTCGGCCGGTTTAAAATCGTGTCTCATCTGACTGCGCAGACCAGCTGAACACAGGGCCATCGTGCCTACGAAGTATGGTCCTTCGGGATCAGGTTCTTTGCCGGCAGGCAAGCCGACGTAGACTTCCCACACCACACCCGGTTGCCTTTCTGCTTCGACTTCGTCGAATCTTAGTACCAGCGTCTGAGACGTATTCTGGGCGGCGCTCAACATTCTTTGCCTGATTGCTTTGATATCGATCGGAATTGAAACGCGCTCAGCACCGCATATGACCGGCGGCCCCGGCCAACGAATCAATTCAATCAATTGAAGTATCCAGGGTGGCAGCACAAACCGGATGCAGCTTTCAGTGACCTGCGCGGGCTCGCCTTCATAATTGTAGTTAAGTTGGGCCGCAGCGTTGAGATCATCGCGACCCTTCATTGTATCTTGAGTTTTGTTCTCGTCGAAAAATGTAAATGGTGTGTTCTTCCACGAGCCGTCGCTCAACGGATCGCTGCGACCGCCGCCCTGGGCCTTCCAAAGATTCCAAAGGCGATCGATATTTGCGTGATGCACGTAGAAGACCGGGTCCTGCGCTGCGGCTTGAATGTCACCCATCCAACCACTAAAGCCGCCGATGTCTACGTGTACGTTGTCGTGTGGATTGCTTTCCAGCGAACTGCTGCCACCCGGATAGAAACTTACTTGAGACATGCCGCCGCTCGTATCGACGTGCGACGGGGGCAGCGAAGCCGCGCCGGTGTTCCACACGTTAGGTCTATTTGGATCCGGGACAAAAAGCGAACTCGAAGAATCGCGAAAGACCGCAGGCAGTTGTCGCTGTATAGGTGAAGAGTAATTCCAGTATGGCAGCGTCCAACCATAGACACCCGAGTATTTCCGAACGATCCGCTCAAAGTAGTAGAGATACATTCGGTGCCATGACCAGAAGTATTTGGTGTGGTGCTCGCAGGTGTTCCACGCGATATGAGAACCCGACGCATGAGTTCCGTGAATCGCGGCCTGATAGGTCCAACCACGCGGATCTGTTGGATCTGAAACGGAGAGGGCCTTCATTGCCGTCACGGCTGTCTTGTAACCGGTGATGATTGGATCGCTGGCGCTGAGTGCACCAATGTCGCGGCGGGTAAGCGGTGCTGCAAAAACTCGGCTAACGTCGAACAGCGATGGCCCAAAGATCGCTACCGAAGCTGCCGCACCCGCTGTCGCTATAAACCGACGACGTGAATGCTTCTTCATATTGACCTCCATTAATGCTCCGCTTTTAAGCGAAGGAAGGTTGAGAGTTACTAACCTGTAGCGAGGTCACGAGAGCCGCCGCACTTCCAAGTTAGATGGATGTACCGCGCACGATAGGCCAGATTACGCACCTCGTCAATAGTGATTAGCGTCGCTGTCGTTAGCACATGATATGTCCGGTTGAGTTAGCAGATGAAGTGTCCGCTTTAAGAAAGTCCAGGTAAAGGCTTCATGCCAGTATGCGGAAATGAAGCAGAGCACCGAGGCCGCTTGGGTCCAGTTAAGAAATAACGTTTAATGCGCTTACTGAGGTTTCCGGACGTAAACCATTGACAGCGAAACGCCGCCCAGATAACATCCCCCGGCGAGCTTGCATTGACCAAGTCCCGATATTGGAGAACCTGACCCTCTCTGACGCTTTCGAGTCGCGTCATTGAATTTAATGACTACCGTCATCCCCGAAAAGTTGTTCTTTAAAATTGGCGAGGTCTGCGAACTCGCGGGCGTGCAGGCGCACGTATTGCGCTATTGGGAAACCGAGTTTCCAATGCTGGCGCCGCAAAAGAACCGCGCTGGGCAGCGCACTTATCGTCGCCGAGACGTGGAAATGGCTTTGCGCATCAAGGAGCTGCTTTATGACGAGCAGTACACGATCGCCGGAGCCAAGAAAAAGCTGGCGAACGAATTGCGCAGCGGTTCAGTTCGCGAGAATCCGGCGACAGAGACCACGAGTCGCCCGGTTCGCAGTTTGAAGCCGCCGCCATCGTTGGCGTCGCGATTCGCTTCCGGTACCACGGGCTCTGCCTCTGCGACCTCATCGACGCCGCCAACCTCAGAACAAAGAAGGGCCTTGCGTGAGATTGCCAAAGAGCTGCGTGAGATTTTGGATCTGTTGGATGAAAGCGACGTTAAACCAAAGCGGAGTCGCGGTCAGAAGGAATGACCATTCACACTTTGAGAAAGTGAATTTTGAGGGCATACTAAAACCGTTCATGACGGGACGTGGCGCAGCCTGGTAGCGCGCACGCTTGGGGTGCGTGAGGTCGCTGGTTCGAATCCAGTCGTCCCGACCAAAGTGAAAAGGCTTTCCGCTTCGGCGGAAAGCCTTTTTCGATCTCAGATTCTCTCAGCAGAAACTGTTTGGGTCAATTCACATTTTCCGGCTCTTCGTGCTCATCGGTTTGGTCTGGCTCGTCGACTTGTCGAGGCAGCGGCGCCCGAAGCATCTTGCGTCTCGATAAATGAGCCGGCAAGAGTCAGCACGCACATTGCACCGTATTCGGGATGGAGCCCGCAAGAAATTCCCGCAACCTTGTAATCGCCACTCAATAGTCGTCGTCGATGGCCGCGACTGGCAAACCCGTCATCGATGAGCCATGTCAACACACGCGCGCGCGCCGAGTCGGTTCCGTAGGTAAGATTTTCGCCGATCGCCCCGCTCCAGACGCCGAATGGCTTCACGCGCTGTTCGATGAACGCATTGTCAGTGCCGCGATGACCGGTTGCACCGTTAGAGCTTTGATCTTTGACGTGGGCCAAAGCCGCCAGATAAAGGCCGTGTGATGGATTGAGAGGTACAAGTGGTTTCGTAATACGCAGAGACTTAATCGCTTCTTCAACCGCGCTCCAGCCTTCCTGAGTAGTAATCCCGCCCTGTCCGACTGCCTGGTAGTCTTTGCCATTGAAAAGAGGCTTCAGCTTTTCAAGATACGACGCGTAAAGTTGAGGATGTGCCCTGCATTGGTTGATCTCGTTCAGCAGATCGCGTTCAGGCTCGGAAACAGGTAAATCAGAGACGTTGGTCTTTCTTTGCGATGATGCTGTTTGAAAAGCACTGAGACTAAGGGCGATTACGACAACGCAGATTGAAACTGCCGGCGCGATACCTCTGGTTTTCATTGGGGAATCCTTTTCACTTGTAATCAATTCAACCGGGCTTGAAGTCGCCGGTATCGTCGGGACAGTCTCGACTGAAATTAGCTGAACACACAATAACTGTCAATTGACAGTAGACAGCCTTGGCTGAAGCGTTTAGCATCTTAACCGGGTGACGCGCCCCCGGCCGAAGCGTCATCAGGTGTTCATGGCAATTCGGCATCCACCAGACGATTACATTCCCCGCATTATCCGTCGCGGAGGTCAGCCGCCGCCTCGGGTCGTCCGCCAGGATGAAGCTGAACCCCGTTTCTTCAAGAGACTTCTCAAGTTCCTACTGCGACCATACATAGCAATTCCCATCGTAGTTATCTCTGCGTTATGCGTCAGCGTGCTCGTTTATTATTGGATTATCTTTTCGGCGCGCATCGATAATCTCCTCAAAGGCGAGGTCTTCACGCGATCGGCCGGCATTTACGCGGCGCCCAAACTAATTCGCTCAGGCCAAAACATTTCGGAAGATGACTTAACCGCTTATCTCAAGCGCACGGGTTACGTCGAACGTGGTCAGCAGGCTGAAAGTGCGCGCGGGCGATATTCAGCGAACGGTCTAACACTGGAGGTCGAGCCAGGAACGGATGCCACCGTCGATAATGCGCGCGCATTTGAATCCTTGCGAATCCAGTTTGCTCGCGGGGGAAGATCGATCGCCGCGATTTCAAACAACGCGAACGGCGCGCATGAAGATCGGGCGGAATTGGAGCCTGAATTAATCAGCTCGGTGACGGGACGCGAACGTGCCAAACGGCGCGTCGTTGGCTTTAACGATTTGCCGCAGACTTTGGTCAAGGCAATTACGGTCACTGAAGATCGATCATTTTTCGAGCATCATGGGATTAACTTTCGTGGAATCATCCGTGCGTTGCTGCGTCGATATGATACCGATCCGAATTCACCGCTCGCGAACCAAGGCGGTTCCAGCATTACGCAGCAACTGGTAAAGAATTTACTGTTGACGCCTGAGCGTACGGGCATCGCCGGATGGAAACGCAAAATCGCCGAGGCATACATGTCGGTAATTCTGGAAACGCGTTTGTCCAAGCAGGAGATCTTTGCGCTTTATAGCAATCAAGTATATCTCGGGCAGCAATCTGGTTTTTCAATCAATGGTTTTGGCGAAGCATCAAGCGCGTATTTCAATAAAGACGTTACAGCGCTCGATTTATCGGAATCTGCGTTCCTCGCAGGATTAATTCGTAGCCCGAATCGCTATAACCCTTATCACGATCTCGATACTGCGCGCGCGCGTCGCAACCAGGTTCTTGAGTCGATGGCAGAGACGGGCGCGATCTCAGGCGATGAACTAAAGCAGGGTGAAGCGAGTGATCTGAAAATGGCGCCGACGAAGGGTCGCATTGATATTTCCGATGCGCCGTACTTTGCCGATTACGTGCAGAACCAGCTTGGCGATTTGATATCCGGTGAAGGCGCTGATCATCTTCGTATCTACACCTCCATCGACATGGACTTACAACGCGCGGCGTACGCCGCGCTCACAAAACAACTTGCCGCGCTGGACAAAATTGAGGCAAAGCGTTTTCCCGAGGGGACTGTGCAAGCGGCCCTGGTTGCGATGAACGCGCGCACTGGAGAAATTGTGGCAATGGTCGGCGGTCGCGATTATTCGAAGAGCCAACTCAATCGAGCCGAAGCTTTGCGCCAACCGGGCTCAGCCTTCAAGCCTTTCGTTTACGCGACGGCACTAAACACAGCTTACGATCCCGTGCCGCGCATCATCACGCCGGCGACAATCTATAAAGACGAACCGAAAACTTTCACTTACGGCAATCAGCAATATTCGCCGGGAAACATGGGCGATAAGTATTCAATGCAGCCGGTGACTTTGCGCGACGCCATGGTTCACAGCCTCAATGTCGTCACTGTCGATGTAGCGATGGAGGTAACGATCGGACGTGTGATGAATCTGGCTGCGAAAGCCGGATTGCCGCGAGTCCCGCGCGCATATCCAGCGATGGCCCTGGGAACTTCGGAAGCGACTCCCTTGCAAATCGCGTCGGCGTATACAGCCTTTGCCGCCAACGGTACACGCACCACCCCAATGGCGATCGACAGAATCACCACGGGAAATGGAACGACGATTGCTCAACCGACTGCGCAGAAAAATGAGGTCGTGCGGCCTGAAGTCGCGTACTTGATGACTTCTTTTATGAAAGACGTGGTCAATCGCGGCACCGCGGCGCCGCTGCGCGCGCGCGGATTCAAGTTCAACGTCGCCGGCAAGACAGGAACATCGCGCGACGGCTGGTTCGCCGGGTACACACCGAATCTCGTCTGCGTCGTTTGGGTGGGTCTTGATGATGGATCGCAACTAGGTTTGACGGGCGCCACGTCAGCGTTGCCGATTTGGGGCGACTTCATGAGCGCCGCTTTGACCAGCCATCCGGAATGGACAGGCGACTGGCAGATGCCCGAAGGAATTCAACAGAACGACATCGATCCCACTACGGGCGAATTAGCCAAAGCCGACAGCACTAACAAACGCGGCGAACTTTTCATTAATGGCACGGTGCCGGGTTCTCAGGAGGAGACCGTGGATGAAATGGCGCAGACGCCTTCCGAAGATGGACAAGATAACGACAAGAATCGACAGACGGAGCCGGCGAGCGTGACAGAACCGCGCGCTGAGGAAACGCCGACGCCAAAGCCAACTCCTAAAGCGGAAGCAAGAAAGTCGCGCGAACTTTATGACGGCGATTCATCAACGAAACTGCAAGGGACAATAACGCTGGATATCGATCCGACCACCGGGCTGATCGCAGTCGATAGTTGCCCAGTGATTCGGACCAAGACTTTCATCATTGGCCAGGAACCGAAGAAGTACTGCGGCCCTGAGTATCACAACAAAAAACCTAAACCTTAGCTCGATATCGCAAATAGATTTCGCTTCGCTAAGAGTGGAATATTTCTAGCATCGACGCTGGCTCCCAGTCCTGTCCGCCATACAGGCTGCGCCGCCGTGGGGTTACTTCTCAGGGCTCAGGGCCCAGTTCTATAAACATCGCGCTCCTAACGGAGCACGGCAATCTATGGCCTTAGATCAAGTTTCACAACCTCTCAGGTCGGGAAGGGGGCTTGCCCCCGCTGGAGAAGCAGATCGAAAGCAGCGGGGGTAAACCCACCTTCCGGACCTGAGAGATTGTTTGGTCGTCCTGGTGATAGGATCTTGAATGCCTAACGATCGAAACAACAACGGAAAACTGCTGACCATAGTCGGCAAGCCATTTCGCACAACGTTATCCACAGAGCCGGTCCGTCACCATCTTCTATCTTGTATTGCTGCGTGCAGCGTCTCGATCGCTAATGCTGCCGCATGTTGCTTGCGCGTCGGCAATCCTCCAACAGCACAGGTGATCACGTTTCGCGTTATTCGACGGGCTTCTTCGATGCTCATGCCATCCAACATTTCCGCGAGGACTGAACCGCAGGCAAGTGTGGCTGGACAACCGTAAGCAAGGAATCGGGCTGCGTCGATTCGACCTTTGTTAATTCGTAGGCTCAGTCGAAGTCGATCACCACAGACAGGATTCGTTTCTTCGGCGAAAGCATCCGCGTCTGATAGTTCGCCGGCGTTACGCGGGTTGGCGATATGATCTTTGAATGTTTCAGAATAAGCCAAGATTAGTTAGCAGCGAGTGATTGACGTGACAACGGCGACAGCCGGCGCAGAGTCTCGACTGCGCGAGCTAAGACTTCTACAACGTAATCGACATCTTCTCGAGTGTTGTCTTTACCAAAGCTGAAACGAATCGCGCCGCGCGCCAGCTCTTCGTCGCGACCGAGCGCGCGAATCACAGGCGATGGTTCGAGTGTTCCTGAGGAGCAAGCCGAGCCTGTCGAAACTGCAACGCCTTGCAAGTCCAGA
>Ga0066710_100004610_pt1 | contig 12255 bp, 8 predicted proteins | sample GraSoiAngelo_159_FD_79666 | JGI IMG/M metagenome (GOLD analysis project Ga0066710, IMG submission 79666) | Grasslands soil microbial communities from the Angelo Coastal Reserve, California, USA - 14_1009_16_40cm | ecosystem: Environmental > Terrestrial > Soil > Grasslands | place: USA...
ATCGAATCGGAGTCGAAGATGATCGCGCCGCCCTCGCGGACCTGTCCCGCGTGGATGTCCGCGGTCGGCTGATTGAGGGCAATGAGGACCTGGGGCCGCTCTCCCTGGGAGAGCAGGGGCTCTTCGGACGCGCGCACCTGGACCCAACTGTGCCCACCCCGGATCACGGACTGGTACGAGGTGTACGTGAACGCGTAGAGTCCGCTTCGCGTGCAGATCTTCGCCAAGCTCTCCGCCGTCGACGCGCTGCCGTCCCCCGCGGCACCGCCGATGCGAAAGACAAGCTCCTTGCGGGACATTAAGAGACTCCGGGAATCCTCGCGCGGTTCGGTTGGGTTCAACATCGGACACCGTTTAAATACTTTTAGCCTCGGAGCATAAAATTCGGAACACATGGATAGAATTATGGAGAGGCGGGCGTTGAGGAATCACGGAGAGCCGATGAAATACGTTCCCGCGTTGAAGGACTTCGTGAAGCCCCTCGGGCCGTATTCCCACGCGATCGTTGCGAGCGGGTTCGTGTTCGTCTCCGGCCAGTCGGGGATCGTGCCGAAGGCCCAGCCCCCGGGATTCGCGGGCCCCAAGGTCGAGGACCAGACGCGCCAGGCGCTCCGGAATGTCGAGACGATCCTCAGGGACGTCGGCGCGACCCTCTCCGATGTCGTGAAGGCGACCGTGTACCTCGCGAACCCCGCGGACTTCGGGGCGATGAACGAGGCGTACATGGAGTTCTTCCCCGCGGAGCCGCCGGCGCGCTCTGTGGCCCGGCTCGGGGCGGAGGTCCCAGGACTCCTCGTTACCATCGACGCGATTGCGGTGTACTCGCCGCGCGAGCGGGCGTAATTCGGCTCAAAAGGCCATCCGGGCGAGGGTCTTCGTCGTCTTCACTCCCTCAATGGCGCGGATCTTGGAGACAACGATCTCCCCGATCATGTTGTAGTCGGGGGCTTCGACCTTCGCGATGAGGTCGTAGTCCCCAAAGAGTGGGTACAGCTCGACGACCTCCTTGACCTTGAGGAGGGCCTGGTAGACCTCTCGCTCTTTTCTCGGAGCCGTTCCGATGAGGACGAATCCAACCGCCGTCGAGCCAGCCTCGTCCGCGCCGTAGATGCCACCCGTATTTGAGCTTCACGTCACGAGGACCGCACCACGATCCCACTGAGCGATGCGGAGAAACGTTGACCGCTCGTACTCCGCCAAAGCGCCGTCGTGAGTGGACCGTCCCGCGGGAAAACGCTTTTGAACCGACTACGCGATAAATACGCTAGAACAACGCGGGAATGGAGGCATGACGTATGACGGAGATTCGGACCGCGGTCCCAGAGGAAGTCGACGCGTACCTGGATGCCCTCGTGAGGAAGGGGATCTTCTCGAACAAAGCCGAACTCGTGCGGGCTGCGATCGTCAATTACGTGAACGAGACGGGGACGTTCTTCCGCGGGTTCGATGCGGAGACGATCTTCGCGCCGGATGGGCGACTGTACCAGGTGGAGTACGCGCGGGAATCGGCCGCTCGCGGAGGCACCGCGGCGGGGATCGTGTGCGAGGACGGGATCCTCCTCGCTGCCGAGGTCCTCGGGACCTCGAAACTGGCTCCCGGCGGTCGGAAAGTCGCCACAATCGGGGATCGCCTCGCCGTCGTCTCCTGCGGTCTCGTCGCGGATGGGGCTCTCGTCGTCGACGAGCTGCGCGCCGCCGCCCCGAAAACGACGGACGATGCGGTTCGGGCCGTGCGGGGAACCCTTCACCGCCACACCCTTAGCCGGACCGGACGGCCCCTCGGGGTGGCCCTGCTTCTTGCGAGCGTGCTGGATCGGAAGCCGAGATTGTTCCACGTGGACCCCAGCGGGGCGGTCGTGGAAACGTTCGCGACGGCCCTGGGGAGGGGCGCGCGGGCAGCGGTGGAGGTCTTCGAACAGCGCTACCGGAAGATGCGAATCTCCGACGCCGAAAAGCTGATCGCGGAGATTTTCGGCCGAGAGGTCCCGACGGAAGTCGTCCGAGTCTCCGCTTGAGGCTCGTGCAATTCGTTGTCATTTCTCAGGGGCGATTCCTACTGGTCAGTTTTCAAATACCCTCCCGCAAGGTATGTTAGACAATCTCAGCCATGGCCCCTCCCTTCCCGTTCGAAACCCTGAGGCACTGGTACGTGACACCGTTCGGGGGCCACTCCCGCGACCTCTCGTTCTACCAAGTAGGAATTCGCCGAGACGCGATCGAGGCGAACACGGAGCTCGACCCGGAGGTCGACCGCGTGCGGATCGGACTTCTCGGCCAGAGGAACGTGAGGCCCTACCTGATCGACCACGCCTTCGAGATCGTGCCCCTCGACGAACGTCGACCCGACGCCCTCTCGCGATCCCCCGCAGGGGAGGCGGTCCTCCCGACGGGGGACGAGGTCGTACGGCGCCCGTTCCCGGTGCTTCAACCGGGGGACAAGGTCGTCATCAACGGGGTCGCGTCGAAGCGCCTGTTGCAGGACCCCGAAAAGCTCGCACAGGTCCTCGAGTCCCTCTTCCGGGAAGGGTACGGCCGACCCGCGTCGTAACCCGCGAAATCTTATACGAACCGCCGCCTTCGAACGCCAGTGCGGGTCGGTGTCGTCGGCGTCCAGGGAGACGTCAGCGAGCATGTGGACGCGGTCCGACAAGCGATGAAGGAGGCGGGCATCTCCGGCGATGCCTTCACCGTCCGCCGACCGCCGGATCTCGCGAAGGTCGACGCCTTGACGATGCCGGGCGGCGAGAGCACGACGATCTCGAAGCTCCTCGTGAAGTTCGGACTGTTCGACGACATCGTCCGACGCGCGGAAGAGGGGATGCCGATCCTGGGGACGTGCGCCGGGTGCATCCTCCTCGCCAAGGAGGGCGACAGCGAGGTTTCGAAGACGGAGACCCGCCTCCTCGGGCTCATGGACATGGCGGTGGACCGGAACGCCTTCGGTCGGCAGCGGGAGTCCTTTGAGTCCGAGATCGAGGTATCCGTGCTCGATGCGCCGTTCCGCGGCGTGTTCATTCGGGCACCGGAAATTACGCGGACGTGGGGACGTTGCGTGCCAATCGGGACGCTCCAAGGCAAGACCGTCCTCGCGCGGCAGGGCCACCTCGTCGGGGCCGCGTTCCATCCGGAACTCTCGGGGGACCTGCGGATCCACAAGTGGTTCTTGGCCCTGATCTGAGCACCGTGATCCACAATCACTCCTGCTTGCCGATTCGTTTTACGAACCCGCGGAAGAGTCGCAATTCGTCAGCGTCCCCCGGTCACGGAACCGGCCAGAGGCTGGTATCACGACAATCCTCCGTGTGTCCGCCATCACTCCCAGCGGAAGAGCTTGACCGCGAGCGCGAACACGACGATAGCGAACGCCCCAAGAACGCCGATATCCACCGCGATGTCCCCCAGCCCTCCCCCGTGGATCATCACCTTACGAAGCGCGTCGGAGAAGTACGTGAGGGGCATGATGTACGCGAGCGTCTGCACCGCGGACGGGAGCCGCTCGATCGGGATGAAGACCCCTCCGAGAAAGAACATCGGGAACGTCACGAGGCCCGTCAGGTTCTCCGCGCTGTCCGCGCTCCGCGAGATTGACGAAACAAAAAAGCCCAAGGAGATGAACACGAGCGCGCCAAACAGGGCGGCCACGAGGAGGGTGGCGATGTTGCCGACAATGTGCACCCCGAAAGCGAACACCGCGAGGGCGAGCAGGAGCGTTAGCTGGACGAGGCTGATGAGCAACGCAGGGACGATGCGGCCCGCGAGGATGTACGCAGCGCCCGCGGGGGTCGCGTGGAGCCGCTTGAGGATCCGCTTCTCGCGCGACGAGACGATGAACAGGGCGAGCCCGTACACGCCGCTCTGCATGATCGCCATCGCGACGATCCCGGGAGCCAGGAAGTCGATGTAGTCGAGAGACTGCGCGTTGACCGACTCCGGTGCGAGGGCCAGTGTCGACGCACTCTTCGTCGCGACTCTGAAGAAGGCGTCCGCGACCTGCCGGACGGTCTGGACGGCCACCTGCCCGGAGCCTCGCTCGTCAATTCCCCAATACGCGACCAGCGCGAAGGTCCGGTTCTTGTCGGGCGTGGAGGTCTGGTTGTCCATGAACGCGCCGAAGCCCTGAGGAACAACCACGAGGATGTCAAGGGTCCCGCCTTTGACCGCCGTGAGCCCGCCATCCCGCTCTGTGTAGTTCGCAACCTGGAACGGAAGTGACTTGTTCGCGAATGTCGTCCACAGCGCGGCCGACCACGAGGTGTGGTCCTCGTCAGTGATTCCAACGTGAAAGGTTACCGGGTCCGTGCGGCCGAAGCCGAGGCCCAGCAGGCCCATGAAGATGATGGGGAACAGAATCGCCCAGACCAGCGTGGCGCGGTCCCGGAAGAACATCCGGAGGTTCGCGGCGACCCACTTCGCGAATCCGATCGGCGCCTTCATTCGCGGATTCGCCTCCCGGTGAGCTGGAGGAACACGTCCTCCAACGACGCGTTGCGCACGTGGAAGTCCTCGATGCTTATTCCCCGCTCTCGGGCGTGCGCAAACACCGCAGCGAGGGTCGTCTCAAGGTGCCGCGTGTACAGCGTGACGCGTCCGTCCTCGACGTTCATCTCCTCGACGCCGGCCAACGTCCCGAAGGCGGACGAGTCTCCGTTCGCGGCGAACTCGACCGCGTCCCGCTGCTCGAGATTCAGGATCAGCTTCTCGGGTTCGTCGAGGGCGAGGATCTTGCCATGGTCCATGACCCCGACCCGCTGGCACAGGCGTTCCGCCTCCTCCATGTAGTGCGTCGTCAGCATGATCGTCTTGCCCGTGTCGCGCAGCTTTTCTATCACGTCCCACAGACTCCGCCGAGCTTGCGGGTCGAGACCCGTCGTCGGCTCGTCGAGGAACACAATCTCCGGGTCGTTCACGAGCGCGAGCGCGACCGCGAGCCGTTGCTTCTGTCCTCCCGACAGCTTCTCCGTCCAGTCGTCCGCCTTTTCCTCCAGGTTGACGAGCGCGAGGAGGTCGTCCGCCGGAAGGCTTCTGGGATACATGCTCCCGAACACGTCGAGCGTCTCCCTCGCGGTGAGGCGCTCGAACAGCGCCGTCGCCTGGAGCTGGACGCCGATGAGCTCGCGCAACTTCCGGCGGTCCTTCCGGAGGTCGAGGCCCGCGACGTTGACCTCCCCGCGGTCGGCGCGACGAAGACCTTCCAAGATCTCCCACGTTGTCGTCTTGCCCGCGCCGTTCGGTCCCACGAGGCCGAAGACTTCGCCCCGGTTCACCGAGAATGATATCCCATCGACCGCGCGAACGTCGCCGTACGCCTTGGTGAGGTCGCGAACCGTCACGATCTCAGCCATCGCTCCCGCCGAACTCAAGGTTCCCCATAAAGCTGTGGCGGGCCCTCGGGTGCAGGCCCACGAATCCGCGAGACCAGGGCGGTTCGCGTCAATCGCGTCCGGTTGTGGTAACACTCGATGACTTTGGGGGTCCGATCGTCAACCACACTTGAGCGCCTTCGACGACACCACCCTAGTCTAACAAGAAGAGGGAGGGCCCCGAGGCGGTCAGGGCGAGCAAGAACGTGGCGACAAACGCGGGTCGGAGGAGCGCTACCGTCGCGTTCACGCTTGTGGTGAAGGGGGCCGCGGACCCCGGTTCGAAGGCGTTTAGGTCCTCCACCCACCCCCCGACGGGGTACCGCGTGCCGGACCCTAGTATTTAAGGCGCGGCTTGAGTCCCGTGGGCACCGACCGCGCGGGGGCCACGCCTCCGCTCCTCGGAGGTGTTTCTTTGGCGAAGATCAAGATCGAGAACGTGGTGGCTTCGACTTCCCTGGGGAAAGAGCTCGACCTCCAGGTTATCGCGCGCGTCCTCGGCGGCGCCGAGTACGAGCCGGAGCAGTTCCCCGGCCTCATCTATCGCCTCAAGGAGCCGAAGACCGCAATCCTCCTGTTCCGAAGCGGGAAGGTCGTGTGCACGGGTGCGAAGAGCCCTGAGAACGTGAAGATCGCCATCGACATCGTCACGAAGCAGATCGAAGCGGCGGGCATCCCGGTCAAGAAGAACCCTGAGATTGTGGTCCAGAACATCGTCGCGACGTCGGACCTCGGGGCGCGGATCGACCTGCCTGCCGTCGCGATCTCCCTCGGTGGAGGAGAGCTTGAGTACGAGCCTGAGCAGTTCCCCGGCCTCGTATACCGGATCGACAAACCGAAGGTCGTCGTCCTCCTGTTCGGTAGTGGCAAGATTGTCTGCACGGGCGCGCAGAAGCCCTCCGACGTGGAGCAGGCGGTCGAGAAGATCACGGCCGAGCTCAAGGCCGCCGGACTCCTACGCTGATTCGCAGGGCGGGCTGTGGGACGCGCCATTGCGTCTCGTCGAGGGGCATCCGGACCCTTCCACGGCAAGGGCTCAAAGCGGGGAAGCACGACATCCGATAACGAATTCTCTCGCACGCAACGAATGCGCAGCCTTTTTTGGCAAGGTGACGATTCAGGTTCATGAAGAGAAACCCGAGCGGGAAAAAGAGGAAGCGCGGGAAGCGGTTTGACACTCGAACAATAGATGGGCGGAAATGATGAATCTGCGCAGGACTAGCCGATGTACTCGAAGACGTCGTAGAAACCCCTAAATCTGTCGAGCCAGTGGTTCCCGCGTTTGGCTCCGTGGGTGATCCGCCTTCATTCGGCGTGGACTCTTAGGACCGGAACGCGTTCGGGGGCAGCGGGAATCGTTCGACAGGAGAGGTCGACATTGACGTCCTTGGCGCACCGTTCCGGGGCGTCTTCGTACTAGCGCCCGAAATCCTCCGGACCAGGGGACGGTGCGAGCCGATCGGGCGGCTCCAGGGCAAGACCGTCTTCCCGCGGTAGGGCCGACGGCCGGTGCTCTCGAAGTGTAGTTTAGGTGAGCATCCTTGCCCTGGATCACGGGATGGACCCGTTTCTGCATCTGAACGCGCGAGAACGCCGACTCCCTCAAGCCACCTAGCCCTCCGAGCATGTTCGACTTGAGGACGCCTCACCAGCTCTCATCGCTATTGCCATGATGCATGTTCAAATACGTCAAGGCGATTCGTAACAGGAACGTTGCCGACGCCCCAGGGGGCAACTAGTCCCCACGGGCAGCGGTGGTCGGGAGGGTGGTGAGCGCATGGATCGATGGATTGTCAACATTTTGTGCGTGGGGCTTGTGACAGGATTCGTCACCGTCGTGGTCGCGGCTCCAGGGGCGCGAGCATCCGGGGATTCTGGCTGGCTGGCCCCGGTGTTCCTCGAGACGGACGATACGGGTAGTGCAACTAACCCCAAGATTGCAGTCGATGAAAGTGGTGCGGCGATTGCGGTTTGGCAGCAGTTCGACGGCTCGCGAGACAATATCGTAACAAATAGATTCCTTCCGGGGGCTGGGTGGGGTGCACCGGTTACCGTCGAGGCTAAACCAGGCTGGGCTTCGGAGCCGAAGATCGCGGTCGATCGCAGCGGAGACGCTATCGCGATTTGGAGTCAGGAGGACGGCTTGCAGTACAACGTATGGGCGAATCGCTACGCGTCAGGGTGGGGTTGGGAAGGTCCCGTGCTCATCGATACGACCGCGAACGACGCCATCGAACTCGACGTTAGCGTCGACCCGGCGGGGAACGGCGTCGCCGTCTGGGCCCAGTGGTCGGGCGTCACGAGCATCTTCAACATTTGGACGAACCGGTATGAACTCGGGACCGGATGGGGTACTGCGACAACCGTTGATGTTCTCCCCGGGACTGCAAGGGTTCCCCAAGTAGTCATGGACTCGACTGGAATAGCCACCGTCGTCTGGGCGCAGGAGGACTCGGGCTGGTCGAACATCTACGCCGCACGGTACATACCGGGCTCGGGCTGGGCAACGCCAACGGTGATCGAGACGTCGCCCGGCTACGCAAACTACCCCAACTTGGCGGAGGATCCCCAGGGCAATGTAACAGTCGTTTGGGCGCAGAATGATCCGGGGTGGAACAGCATTTTCTCTAACCGGTACACGGTGGGCGTCGGCTGGGGGACCGCCGAGAGGATTGAGACAGCGTCCACGGATGCGATCTTTGCCCGGGTTGCGGCCGATGTCGACGGAAACGCAGTGTCGGTGTGGCAACAGTCTGATGGGACGCGCTGGCACATCTGGGCGAACCGCTTCTTAAAGCGTGCGGGGTGGGGCACCGCATCGCAACTCGACGCCCTTACCGCGGGCAACGGTGCAGAACTGCCCCAGGTCGCAGTCGATTCCAGAGGGAATGCGATCGCTGTTTGGCGGGAACCGGACCCCGTCCGCTACAACATCTGGTCGAGTCGCTTTCGACCGCAGGGCGGATGGGACCCGGCGATCCTAATCGAAACCGATGATGTCGCGGACGCGTCCGCGCCGGATGTCAGCCTCGACCCCATCGGCAACGCGATTGCGGTTTGGGCCCAATCCGACGGAATCAGGTTCAACATCCGCGCGAACCGCTACATCGCCGATGCGTCGCCCCCCACCCTCACCGTCACCTCGCCGACCGAGGACCTGACCCGGAACGCGGTCGTGTCCGTGGCGGGCTGGACCGACCCTGGCTCATCGGTGACCGTAAACGGGATCAACGCACCTGTAAGCGGGACGGGGCACTTCGAGCTGCCGCTGACGCTGGCAGAGGGACCGAATCTCGTAAGCGTCAAAGCAACAGACGCCGATAGCAACGTCGCAATATGGACCCATTCAATTACGCGGGACTCAAAAGCGCCTGCCATCGCTCTGACCGAGCCCGTGAATGGGGCAACCTTCAGAACGAGCGCCGTGCGGGTATCCGGCAGCGTGGACGACTCGGGTAGCGGCGTGTCGGAGCTGAGCGTGAACGGCTTGCTACTGGTCCCAACTTTGAGTTGGAGCGTCGACCTCGCCTTCCCGGACGGAACACGCACGATAGTCGCCAGCGCCCGCGATGTCGCTGGGAACGTCAACTCCACTAGCGTTACGGTGATCGTGAATACCGGGCTAGTCACCCTGGTCCTCACATCTCCCACTACTGACCTCACCCGGCAGGCGACGGTGACCGTATCCGGGATCACGGAGGTCGGCGCGACTATGACCGTGAATGGCGATCCCGTGCCGGTGAATCCGAACGGTTCGTTCTCGACGGTCGTCAGCCTTGCGGAGGGACCGAACACAATCACGGTCGTCGCCACTGACCCTCAGGGCAACACCGCCCAAGTCGTGAAGTCTGTGACCCTGGACACGACCGCCCCCTCCGTCGCGGTAATGTCTCCACTCGATGGGGTACGGGTGAACACAACCGTGGTACATGTGTCGGGGACAGCGAGCGATGTGGGCAGCGGACTCGCAGGTCTCTCCGTGAACGGAGTCCTGCTCGCGCCCTCGGGGGCGTGGAACGCGGATATTCCGTTTGCCGACGGAACCCATACGATCACGGCCACGGCCGAGGATCTCGCGGGCAACACGGCGATGCGGACGCTCACCGTGACCATCGACACCGTGGCTCCAATCCTGCTGGTGACGAATCCTGTCGCAGAGTTGACGAACGCAGCGAGTATCCCTGTTGCCGGAGCAACCGAGCCCGGTGCCTCCCTAACTGTGAATGCAGTCCCAGTAAATGTTGCCTCGAGTGGGTCCTTCGCTACCTCTGTGAACTTGGTCGAGGGAGCGAATACAATCTTGGTGCGGGCGCTGGATCCTGCAGGCAACGTCGCCACGGTCTCCCGAAGCGTGATTCGGGATTCTTCCGTACCCTTCTTGGCCGTGGATGTCCCGACGGATAACGCGCTCATCGGCGGTCCCGTGTACGTGGCCGGCCGGGCCGATCAGGGCACCACCGTTGTAGTTCATGGGACCGTTGTCTCGGTCACAGTCGGGGGCGCATGGGCCACGAACCTCACGCTCCCGGATGGGACGCACAGGGTGTACGTCAGCGCGGCCGACAAGGCAGGAAACGTCGCATCCGCTTCTTTGACCGTAGTTATCGATACGGTGCCGCCGGGCCTCACCCTGACAACTCCCGAGAACCGGCTAACGAATGCCGCGACCACAAACGTGGCAGGCTTCACGGAACCCGGCGCAGCAGTGACCATCAACGGCGTCCCTACCTCAGTCTCGGCGTCAGGAGCGTTCTCCATGACGATCCCCCTTCTCGATGGTTCGAACCTGATCGAGGTGCTCGTCTCGGATCCTGTAGGGAACGCTGCTAGAACCTCGGTCGCTGTCGTGCGGGATTCGTCACCCCCGACGCTGTCGGTTACCTCTCCCGTGAACGGCGCACAGTCGGACGTCCCGACAATCGCTGTTTCGGGTTCGACGGAGCCCGAAGCCCGTGTCACTGCAAACGGGATCATGGTTGCTGTTGCAGCAGACGGTTCGTTCACCGTTGCAATCTCCCTTGCCGAAGATGCGAACACGATTCTCGTGACCGCTACGGACATGGCGGGGAACGCGGCGTCCACTTCCGTCAGCGTTACCTACGTCAGCCCGATCTCCGGGTTGCAGCAGAACCTATCCGTCACCCGTAAAGCCCTTGATGCGATGAATGCGAGCTCCACAGTTCTTGCAATGGAACTGATTCTTGTGTTCGTTCTCGTCGTGGGCGTCGTGGCCGCTCTGCAGGTAATGGCGTTCCGACGGATCCGGCGCAAGGCAGAGAGAAAGTCGCCGCCGGAGGTGTAGAGACGTAAACGGTCGCGTCAGGGCCGTTGGTCGAAGCGATTTCGGGGTCTTTCCTCATCAACCCCCCTGTCAACCGCCAAAGCGACGGGGCTCTAAACCCCGCTCCTATGGCCCTGAAGTCACCTCAGGAATATTTCGTGAGAGGGACGATGTTGCGTCGCGGTGGGCCTTGCGGGGCACCGCGAGGTCCGAGGTCCATTCTGCGCTTCCTCCCGCGAGTGACCGCTTTGGCCAGCGCCTCATACCAAGGCTCGCCGTTCGGTCCGGGTGGATGCTCTCAAATTGGATTAGAGAGGGCGTCGCTGGTCGTGGTTCTGTGACAATTTTGTGGACAGTCGGCTGTCCGATGATCAACGCCAATGACCGCAATCGACAGCGACGAACCTAGTCCAACAAAAACAGGGAGAGCACGGAAGCGGTCAGCGCGAGGAGGAACGTCGCGACGAACGCGGGTCGTAGGATCGCGACCGTCGCGTTCACGCTCGTCGTGAGGCGGGCCGCAGACTCCGGCCCGAAGACTTGCAGGTCCTCCACGTAGCCCGAGGCGATCCCCGCCCCCGCCGGCTCGAGGTTCCCAATCGCCTCCTTGACGACCTTCGCGGTAGCCTCGACGAGCTCGCCGTGATCGTAATGGAGGCCCACGGGGTTGAAGCCCCCCAGCGTGACGTTCACGGAGTGGTTGTCCGTCGTGAGAATCTCGACGTCCTCCACCACCGACGCGAGCCGTTCGCGGATCTTGTCCCGCAAGCCCGGGATCATGTTGTTCCCGTCGAAGAGGACGAGCGCGCTCTTCTTCCCGGCCACCTCCGTCACAAGGGCTTGGACACCCTCGGACCCGATTCCCTCCTCCGGGCTCGCGATCTCCCGCCTTGAGGCGAATCCCACGGTCAGCGGGCCGCGAGGCGCCGCCCGCGCCTTCTCCACCGCCATCCGCGTCGCCTCGATGATGTCGTGAGCCCCGGAGGTCCCGAAGTATGTAAGCCCGCTCCCCAGCTCCATGCAGTTGTGGGCGTCCACGAAAATCGCGTCCTCCGCGCCCGCTAGGCGCGCCTCCTGTGTCGCCCCGAACCCTACGGCGCTGTCGATGTCGTCTGTTGGATTCGGCGCGAGGGACGCGACGATCAAGGCCCGCTCGCCGAAGAGCTGCACGCACACGTTCGCCTTGCCCGCCCGCACCCGCACCATCGGGCTCGCCTCCGGGGAAAGAGGCGCCCCGCGAATCAGGTCTCGAACGACAGGAGCGAGCTTCTCCACCTCCTTCGAGTTCGCGGGGTTCTCATCGTGCGTCGTCGGTCCGTGCGCGACGAACACGGTCTCCGCGACGTCCTCGAGGCGCGCCCGCAGCTTCGCGGGCAGGTCGCTGCCCCCGATGTACCCCATGGGCCCCGGATGGACCATCGGGGCGAGGAACACCGCCTTCCTCCCCCGCGATGTCCGGAATGTGACGAGGCCAATGCGCACGCGCGCCGGCACGGAGATTGCCGTGAAGAACGACTCGATTTCGTCACGCCCCTCATCCCCGAGCTCCGTGAAGTGGTCGAGCGTGTACCGCATGAGCTTGAGCCCGTTAATGCCGAACGCCTTCTGGAGCGG
>Ga0066710_100004611_pt1 | contig 12253 bp, 11 predicted proteins | sample GraSoiAngelo_159_FD_79666 | JGI IMG/M metagenome (GOLD analysis project Ga0066710, IMG submission 79666) | Grasslands soil microbial communities from the Angelo Coastal Reserve, California, USA - 14_1009_16_40cm | ecosystem: Environmental > Terrestrial > Soil > Grasslands | place: USA...
ACGCGCTCGGGCGAGAACGCCAAGAAGAAGTCTTGGCCGACCTTCAGGCCGGTCCCCTCGAGCGCTGGGAGCATCAGCTCGCGGGTGGTGCCCGGATAGGTCGTGGACTCGAGGATGACGAGCTGGCCGCGGCGCAGCGCGCGTTTCACCGACTCGGTCGCCGCGAGCACGTAGCTGACGTCGGGGTCCTTGGTCTTGGAGAGCGGCGTCGGGACGCAGATCGAGATGGCATCCGGCTCGCGCAACCGGGCAAGGTCGGTCGTCGCGACGAACTTTCCGGCCTGCATGGCCTGCGCCACCGTCGCATCGGGCACGTCCTGAATATGCGAGCGGCCCGAGGTCAGCCCCTCCACGACCTTCGTGTTCAGGTCGAACCCCATGACGCGGTAGCCCGCGCGGACGAACTCCATCGCGAGCGGCAACCCCACATAGCCGAGGCCGACGACACCGCACAGCGCGGTGCGGTCCTTGGTCTTCGCGAGCAGGGACTCCGCGGGAGTCGTCACAGGTAGAATCCGCGGATCGCGTCGATCACGCGGTCGAGCTGGGCGCGCGTGAGCTCGGGATAGATCGGCAGAGAGATCACTTCGCCCGCCGCGCGCTCCGACCGGGGCAGGCTCCCGTCCCGGTAGCCGAGGTGCGCGAAGCAAGGCTGGCGATGCAGGGGGATCGGGTAGTACACGGCGTGGCCGATGCCTTCCTGTTTCAGGTGGGCCTGCAACGCGTCGCGCCGCTCGACGCGCACGGTGTATTGGTGGAAGATGTGCTCATTGGGCGCGTCCACGACCGGCGTCCGAAGCTGCGGGACGCCGGCGAGCGCCTTGGAGTAGTAGGCGGCGTGCTCGCGCCGCGCGGCGGACCACGCCGACAGGTGGGGGAGCTTCGCGAGGAGCAGGGCCGCCTGCAGCGTGTCCAGCCGCGAGTTCGTGCCCACCTCATCGTGGTGGTATTGCCTGGCGCCGCCGTGGAGCCGCAGCCTGCGCAACCGCTCGGCCGCCGCGTCGTCCGACGTGACCATCATCCCGGCGTCGCCCCACGCGCCGAGGTTCTTACTAGGAAAGAAGGAGTAAGCGGTGACCCAGCCCAACTCCCCCGCCGCGCGCCAGCGCCCCCCGACCTTGCGCCGCGCACCGATCGCCTGGCAGGCGTCCTCGATCACCTTGATGCCGCGTGGCTCGGCGACGGCGAGCAACCGCTCCATGTCAGCCATCTGGCCGAACAAGTGGACAGGCACGATCGCGCGCGTGCGAGACGTGATCGCGCGCTCCACCGCGGCGGGGTCGATGTTGAAGGTGCCCTCTTCGATGTCCACGAACACGGGGGTGCCGCCCGCGTTGTGGATCGTCCCAGCCGTCGCGAAGAACGTGAACGGCGTAGTGATGACTTCGTCGCCGGGCTTCAGGTTCAGCGCCTTGAGCGGCAATAGCCCCGCGTCCGTCCCGCTCGCGCACCCGACGCCATGCGCCGCCCGGGAGAGCCTCGCGATCTCCGCCTCGAGCTGCGACACGGCGGGTCCCATGATGAACTGCTGAGATTCGATGACGCGCAGCACGGCCGGCAGGACCTCGTCCTTGATGGCGGCGTACTGCGCCACGAGGTCCAGCAACGGCACCGTCGTGATCTGCGTAGTCGCGGGGGGCACCGCTAGACCCCGATCACCTTGCACTCGAGCGCGAGCTCCACGCCCGTCTTCTTGGCGACCGTCTTGCGCACATGCTCGATCAACTTGAGCATGTCGCTCGCGGTAGCATTGCCCTTGTTGACGAAGTAATTGGCGTGCAGCGTCGACACCTGGGCGCCGCCGATCGTGAACCCCTTGAGACTGCACTCGTCGATCAGCATCCCCGCCGTCTTCGGCCCGCCCGGGTTCGTGAACGTGGACCCGCAACACGGCAGGTCGAACGGCGTCCCCGCCTTGCGCCACCGCAGCAGCTTGCCCTGCAGCTCCTTGAGCTTGGCCGGCGGCTCCTCGGCCAGCCCGAGCTTTGCCTCGAGCACGATACCCTCGATGTTGCTCGCGCGGTACTTGAAGGAGATCTGCTTGCGGGACAACTGCTTGATCTTCCCTTTCGCGTCCATCACGGTCACTTCGGTGACGACCTCGGCGAACTCCGCGCCATGGCAACCGGCATTCATGTAGATGCCGCCTCCCACGCTCCCGGGGATCCCGATGAACCGCTCGACGCCCGCGAACCCCGCCTCGGCGGTGCGGCGCGCCAGAATCGGCGTCGGCATGCCCGCGCCGATGATCGCCGTCGCGCCCTTCATCTCGAAGCGGTCGAGGCCCTTCCCCAGCCGGATCACCACGCCGGGGAAGCCGCCGTCCTTCACCAGCACGTTGGACCCCAGGCCGAGCACCACCCAGGGCAACCCGCGGTCGCGCGCGAGGTCGAGCGCCTTCGCCACGTCGTCCACGTCGGCGGGCAGCAGCAGGTGGCGCGCGGGGCCGCCCAGGCGCCAGGTCGTGTAGCGCGCCAGCGGCTCGTTGTCGAGCAGCTTGCCGCGGAATTTGACCTTGGGGACCGCCGCCGGCGGCGGCGCGGGCGCAGCCTTGGCTACGCCCTTGCGGCTCGCGGCTTCGGCCTTGGCGGCGCCGCCCGATCGCCCGGGGCGGCCTCCCTTTCGATGCTCGCTCTTTCGTGCCATTCCTGTAGGCTCCTGACGCTCCCGGTCCGGCTGCGGAGCGCGATGATCGCGTCACACGCGGCACTCGCCGCAGACATCGTCGTCGTGTACGGCACCCGATGCACCAGCGCGGCGCGCCGGATGGCGTAGTCGTCGGCCTGCGTGAACTTCCCCAGGGGCGTGTTGATCAACAGGTGCACGTCGCCCGACACGATCAGATCGATCGCGTTGGGCCGCCCTTCGTGCACCTTCTTCACCAGCTCCGCCGGCACGCCGCGCCCACGGAGATAACGCTGGGTCCCCTCGGTCGCGAGGATACGGAAGCCCAGCTCGTGGAAGCGGCGCACGATCGGGACCACCGTCGGCTTGTCCGAATCGTTCACCGTCACGAAGATCGTCCCTTCGAGCGGCAGGCTGCCGTCCGCGGCGATCTGTGCCTTGGCGAAGGCCATGCCGAAGCTGTCGGCCAGGCCCATCGCCTCCCCGGTGGAGCGCATTTCCGGCCCCAACACGGTATCCACGCCGGGCAGCTTCGTGAAGGGGAAGACCGCCTCCTTCACCGCCACCCCGGCGACGGGAAGCTCATCGGGAAGGCCCAACTCGTCCAGGGTCCGCCCCGCTAAGACCCCGGCCGCGAGCTTGGCGAGGGGCACCCCGGTGGCCTTGCTCACGAAGGGAACGGTCCGCGACGCCCGCGGGTTGACCTCCAGGACATACACCACGCCGCTCTTGATCGCATACTGGGCGTTGATGAGCCCCACCACCCCCAGGGCCGCGGCGAAGGCCTGGGTGGAGCGGCGCATCTCCTCCACCTGCTCGGGGCCGATCAAATAGGGCGGCAGCACGCAGGCCGAGTCCCCGGAGTGCACCCCGGCGTCCTCGATGTGTTGCATCACCCCCCCGATCACGCAGCGCGTCCCGTCGGCGATGGCGTCCACATCGGCCTCGAACGCGTCTTCCAGGAACCGGTCGATCAGGACTGGATGTTCCGGCGCGACCCGAGCGGCCTTGACGAAGTAGTCGCGCAGCGAGCCTTCATCATACACGATCTCCATCGCGCGGCCGCCCAGCACATAAGAGGGACGCACCAGCACGGGGTAACCGATACGTTGGGCCACGGCCACCGCCTCGTCCACGGAGCGGGCGGTCCCATTGGGCGGCTGGCGGATGCCGAGGCGGCTGGCCAGCTCCTCGAACCGCTTCCGGTCTTCAGCCACGTCGATCGCGTCGGGGGAGGTCCCGAGGATGGCGACGCCGGCGGCCTCGAGCGGCTTGGTGAGCTGCAGCGGCGTCTGCCCGCCGAGCTGGACTACGACCCCCTTGGGTCGCTCCCAGCGGACGATCTCGATCACGTCCTCGAAGGTGAGCGGCTCGAAGTACAGCTTGTCCGAGATGTCGAAATCGGTCGAGACGGTCTCGGGGTTCGAGTTGATCATGATCGTCTTGAGGCCCAGCTCGCGGAACGCGAGCCCGGCGCGGACGCAGCAGTAGTCGAACTCGACGCCCTGGCCGATGCGATTCGGCCCGCTCCCCAGGATGATGACGCCCTGCTCACCGCAGGGCTCGGACTCGTTTTCGGCGTCGTACGACGAATACAGGTACGGTGTGGCCGATGGGAACTCGCCGGCGCAGGTGTCCACCGTCTTGTAGGCCGGATGGATGCCGAGGCTCCAGCGCTGCTCGCGGATGGCGGCCTCCGTCGTGCCTCGCAGCGCGGCCAGCTGGCGGTCGGAGAATCCGAGCCGCTTCATGCGCCGCAGCTCCGGAGCGCCCGGCTGCGCGACGCCAGCGAACCAGCGTTCCGCCTCGACCAGCTCCTCCATCTGATAGAGGAACCACGGATCAATGGCCGACGCCGCGGCGATCGCGTCGACCGACAGCCCAGCGAGCAACGCGCGCTTGACCTGGAAGATCCGCTCGGGGGTCGGCGTGCGCAGCGCCACGCGCAGGTCGTCGGGCGCATCGCTCGTGAGCCGGTCGTCGGCGAGCCCGGCGCCGGTCGTCCAGCCCGGCCGTCCGATCTCGAGGGCGCGCAGTCCCTTCTGGAAAGCCTCCTTGAAGGTCCGGCCGATCGCCATCGCCTCCCCCACCGACTTCATCTGCGTCGTGAGCCGGAAATCGGCCGTGGGGAACTTCTCGAACGCGAAGCGCGGCACCTTGACGACGACGTAGTCGAGCACGGGCTCGAACGACGCCGGGGTCGTCTTGGTGATGTCGTTGGGGAGCTCGTCGAGCGTGTAGCCCACGGCGAGCTTCGTGCCGATGCGCGCGATCGGAAACCCGGTGGCCTTGGACGCGAGCGCGGACGAGCGGGAGACCCGCGGGTTCATCTCGATCACCAGCATCTCCCCGTCGGCCGGGTTCACGGCGAACTGGATGTTGCAGCCGCCCGCCTCCACCCCGATCTCGCGGATGATGGCGATCGCGGCGTCGCGCATCCGCTGATACTCGCGGTCGGTGAGCGTCATCGCCGGCGCGACGGTGATCGAGTCCCCCGTGTGCACGCCCATGGGGTCGAGGTTCTCGATCGAGCAGACGATCACGACGTTGTCGCGCCGGTCGCGCATCACCTCGAGCTCGAACTCTTTCCAGCCGAGCACGCCGCGCTCGATGAGCGTCGAGTGCACCGGCGACAGCTCGAGCGCGCGCTCCACCGCTTCCTCGAACTCGGCGCGGTTGTAGGCCACGCCGCCGCCCGTGCCGCCGAGCGTGAACGACGGCCGGATGATCGCCGGGTACCCCGTTACCGCGACGGCGTCGAGGGCGGCGGGGAGGGTCCCCACGGTCGTGCCCAGGGGGGTGGCCAGCCCGATGCGGCGCATTGCGGCGGCGAACTCCGCCCGGTCTTCGGCCATCTGGATGGCGCGGGCGTTGGCGCCGATCAGCTCGACGCCGTGGCGCGCCAGCGTCCCGTCGTTGGCGAGCGCCATGGCGACGTTGAGAGCGGTCTGGCCGCCCATCGTGGGCAGCAGCGCGTCGGGGCGCTCGCGCTCGATCACCTTGCGGACCCAGTCCGGCGTGACCGGCTCGATGTAGGTGCGGTCGGCGAGCTCCGGATCGGTCATGATCGTGGCCGGGTTCGAGTTCACCAGCACGACCGCGTACCCTTCCTCTTTGAGCGCCTTCACCGCCTGCGTCCCGGAATAGTCGAACTCGGCCGCCTGCCCGATGACGATCGGGCCGGAGCCGAGCAGCAGGATGCGGTGCAGGTCAGTGCGTCTGGGCATCGCGCACGGCGGTGGGGCGGGGTTGCCGCTCCACGACCGCTCCCTTACTTTTCGGCCGCTCCGTAGTTTCCGTCTTTGGACTCAATTCGCGCGGCGTACGCCCTCTATGGCTCGAGTATGTGAGATTTGTGGCAAGGGCCCCATCACGGGGCACAACATCAGCCACGCCAACAACAAGACGAATCGCCGCTGGTACCCCAATCTGCAGCGCGTGCGCGCCGTGGTGGCCGGCACCGTGCGCCGCATCCGCGTGTGCACCCGCTGCCTCAAGTCGAATCGGGTGGCAAAGGCGTCCTGAGGTCCCTGCACCCCCCCACGAAAAAGGGGACCCGCCGGGGTCCCCCTGTCGTACCGTCGCCCCCGCCGTTCCGTCACTCACTCAGCAGCTCGATCCGGGCCACGTCGGCGCCGTCGCCGGGCCGATGTCCCAGTTTCACGATCCGCGTGTAGCCGCCGGGCCGGGTGGCGAACCGCTTGCCGATGTCGGCGAACAGCTTGTGTGTCACGTCCTTGTCCTTGAGGCGGCGCTCCACGAGCCGTCGCGCGTGCAGGTCGCCGCGCCGGGCCAGCGTGATGAGCCGCTCCGCGAACGGGCGCAGCTCCTTCGCTTTCGCCACGGTGGTCTTGATGCCGCCGTGCAGAAACAGGCTCGTGGCCATGTTGTTCAGCGTCGCCTTTTTGTGACTCGACGTCCGCGACAGCTGGCGGCCCTTGGCGCGGTGCCGCATTACTCCTCGTCCCCCACCGTCGCCTGCGCCTGCGGCGCGCTGCCGGGATCGAGGATACGGACCTCCCCGGTCTCGGTCTCCTCGACCCGCATGCCGAAGTTCAACCCCTCGCGCCGCAGCAGCTCGGCGATCTCGCCCAGCGCCTTCTCACCCACGTTCTTCACCTTGAGCAGGTCCTCTTCCTTGTACTGCACGAGGTCGCCCAGGGTGCGGATGCTGGAGTTCTTGAGCGAATTGATCGACCGCACCGACAGACCGACGTCGTCGATGACGCGCGCGAGCACGTCCTTGAGCCGGCTCGTCTGCGTGCCGCCGTTGCCGGGGACCTCGGCGGCCACCATCGGGACCTTGCCGAAGTCCACGAAGAACCGGAAGTGCTCTTGCGCCAGCGCCGCGGCGTACGCCACGGCGTCCTCGGGTGAGATCGTGCCGTTGGTCTCGACCGTCAGCGTGAGCCGGTCGTAGTCGGTGCGCTGGCCCACGCGCGTCTCCGCCACAGTGAAGTTGGCGCGGCGCACGGGATTGTAGATCGAGTCGATGCGGACCACATCGACCGGCATCGTCCGGTCCACAGGGTGCTGCTCCGCCTCGACGTAGCCGCGTCCCTTGTTGACGTACAGCTCGGCGGCGATGTCGCGGTCGTCCTGTACGGTGAAGAGCAGCTGCTCGGGATTCACGATGCTGACGGAGCCGTGCTGCTCGACGTCGCGCGCGTACACCGGCCCGGCCTTCTCGACCTTGAGCCGCAGCACCGCCTCCTCCACCTCGGGGGCCAGCACCAGCGTCAGCTGCTTCAAGCGCTGGATGATCTGGTGCACGTCCTCGACCACCCCGGGGATCGTCTGGTGCTCGTGCACGACCCCGTCGATCCGGAACGCCCACACGGCGGCGCCGCGCAGGGACGACAGCAGGAGCCGGCGCAGGGAGTTGCCCAGCGTGTAGCCGTAGCCCCGCTCGAGCGGCTGCAGGCGGAATTCGGCGGCATTCGGATTGTCCTCGCGCTTGGTCATCTCGACCAAGTGCGGCCGGACCAACCCCGTCAAATCGAGAGTCGTGATCACTTGGAATAGAGCTCGACGATTAACTGTTCTTGCGCGGCAATCGGGATGGCGTCGCGGGTCGGCCGCTCCGTCATCTTGCCCAGCGCCTTGTCGGTATCGACCTGGATCCACGAGACCGGCTGCCCGCGCTGGAAATGCTCCAGCGCGACCTTCACCTGCACCTGCTCGCGGCTCGCGTCGGCGACCTTCACTTCTTCCCCGATACGCACGTGATAGGAGGGAATGTCCAGCACGCGGCTGTTGACGAGGATGTGACGGTGGCGGACCAGCTGGCGTGCTTGCTTGCGCGACGTCGCGAAGCCCATCCGATACACGATGTTATCGAGGCGGCTCTCGAGCGCGACGAGGAGCGCTTCGCCCGTCACTCCCGGCTCCTTGATTGCGCGCTCGAAGAGGTTGCGGAACTGGCGCTCCGAGAGCCCGTAGATCCGCTTGACCTTCTGTTTTTCGCGCAGCTGCTTCGCGTACTCCGACGCCTTGCGCCGCCGCCCGGTCGACTGGCCGTGCTGGCCAGGCGCGTAGGCGCGGCGCTCGATGGCGCACTTCTCCGTGAGGCAGCGCGTCCCCTTGAGGAACAGCTTGGTGCCTTCGCGGCGGCACAACCGGCAGACCGGACCTGTGTAACGTGCCATGGGGTCAGACCCGCCGTTTCTTGGGAGGCCGGCACCCGTTGTGCGGGATCGGCGTGACGTCGCGGATCGACCGGATCTGCAGGCCCGCCGAGGCGAGCGCCTGGATCGCCGACTCGCGGCCCGAGCCCGGACCCTGCACGCGGACGTGCACGCGCTTCACACCGAGGTTCAGCGCCTCGCGTGCCGCCTGCTCGGCCGCGACCGTCGCCGCGAACGGCGTCGACTTCTTGGAGCCCTTGAAGCCCGCCTTGCCCGAGGAGCCCCAGGTGATGGCGTTCCCCTGCAGGTCGGTGATCGTGATCAGCGTGTTGTTGAATGTCGCCGTGATGTGGGCGATGCCCTCCGCCTCGACGACCTTCTTGGCGCGCTTGGCGCCCGTCGGTTTCGCCTGTGCCATTTACTCTACTTTTTGAGCAGGGGCTTCTTCTTGCCCGCGATGGCGCGCCGCGGCCCCTTCTTCGTGCGCGCATTGGTATGCGTGCGCTGGCCGCGCACCGGGAGATTCTTGCGGTGCCGGCCGCCGCGGTAGGTCCCGATGTCCATCAACCGCTTGATGTTCATCGCGACTTCGGTGCGCAGCGCGCCCTCGACCTTGTAGTCCCGCTCGATCACCTGCCGCAGGCGCGCCACCTCGGCATCGCGCAGATCGCGCACTCGCGCGTCCGGGCTCACCCCTGTTTCCGCGAGGATCTTCTTCGCGTTGCTGGGGCCGATGCCGAAGATGTAAGGGAGAGCGTACTGAATCTTTTTGTCGCGCGGCAGGTCGACGCCTGCAATACGGGCCATGCGCTAACCCTGCCGCTGTTTGTGCTTCGGGTTGCGCTTGCAGATCACACGGATGACGCCCCGGCGCGTGATGACCTTGCAGTGCTCGCAGATGGGGCGGACGCTCGAACGTACTTTCAACGGGCCCTCGCCGGAAAAATTCCTATCGAGCCGCGAAGTATAGACGGGCTCGTAAGTCCACGCAAGGGGCCAGATTACGACGGGTTATGGCGCGGTGCGCAGCTCCGCCAGCGCCCACCGCCCGCCCTGCAACCGGAACCCGAGGAACAGCGTCTCCCGCCGCAACTCGGTCGTCCCCGCCACCACATAGCGGCGCGTCAGCTCCACGAAGCCCTTCCCCGCTTCCACCTCCCGAATCACCGTCACGTCGAGCCCGCGCTCCTCCGCCGGCCGCAGGTACCGCCGTAACAGCTCCGCCGCTTGCGCCCGGCCCAGGGGTGAAGAGGGGTCCGCGCCGGGAATCTGCAGGACCAGGCTAGAGCTTGCTCCGACAAGCGTTTGGACATCGTGCGCCAGCCACGCCTGCTTCGCCCGCTCCGCCGCGGCGCGCAGCGTGCCTTGCGCGGCAACGAGCAAGCAGAGAGCGAGGTACGGGGACGCCGGCTTCATGGTGTTCCTCATACCCCCGAACGGGCCGTCTCGACGAACCCGCGGTACGCCGCCACGGGATCGCTCGCCGCCGTGATCGGCCGCCCTACCACGAGATGGGTGGCGCCGCGCCGCACGGCTTCCTGCGGCGTGACCGCACGCGCCTGGTCCCCGAGGGGCTCGCCGGCGAGGCGAATCCCGGGAACGACGATCCACGGGTCGGGTCCGAGCGCCTCGCGCAGCAGCGCCAGCTCGCGCCCGGACGCAACGATGCCGCGCAGCCCCGCTTGGAGCGCCACCCGGGCCAGTCGCTCCGCCTCAAATCCCACATCGGGCACGCCCCGCCCCAGCACCCCTTCCAGCTCGGCGGCGTCGTGCGACGTCAAGATCGTGACGCCGACCAGCGCGAGGTCGCCGCCGGCGGCCCCGGCCGCCGCCTCGAGCATCGCGCGGCCCCCGAGGCAGTGGACGGTCGCGAGCGCGACGCCGAGCTCGCGCGCCGCGCTGACGGCGCCGGCGACGGTGCTCGGTATGTCGTGCCACTTGAGATCGAGGAACACCCGCACGCCGCGCGCGGCGAACTCCCGCACCAGGGCCGGCCCCTCGCGCACATAGAGCACCGGACCGAGCTTCGCCCAGGTGAGGCCTGGGAGGCGGGCCGCCAGCGCGAGGGCCTCACGGCCGCTGGGGAGGTCGAAGGCGACGACGACCTCAGCCATGCGCCAGCTCCCGCGCGATACGCCCCGGCACGCGCGGGTCCGCGAGCGCGGCGGTGCCCACGGCGACCAACGCCGCCCCGGCCGCGAGGTACTGCCGCGCGTCGGCGGCGGTGCGGATCCCCCCGACGCCGATCACCGGCATCCCCACGCGCTCCGTGACGCGCCGCGTCGCCAGCACGCCGATGGGCAGGAGCGCGGGGCCGCTCAGTCCGCCGTTGCCATTGCCGAGCCGGGCGTCGAGCATCCCGGGCACCGTATTCACCAGCGTCACCGCGTCGGCGCCTTCCTGCTGCGCGACCCGGGCGATGGCGGCCAGGTCGGGGAGCACGGGCGAGAGCTTCACGCTGAGCGGGCGGGTCGAGGCGCGGCGGCAGGCCGCGACCAGGCTCGCGAGGCTGCGAGGCTCCGCGCCGAACTCGAGACCGCCGGCGCTGGTGTTGGGGCACGACGCGTTGATCTCGAACGCCGCGATCGCGTCGAGCGGCGTGAGCCGCTCGATCACGCGCACGTAGTCGGCGACGGTCGCGCCGGCCACGTTCACGATGACGCGCGCCCGCGTGAGCCGGCTCGCGAGCCAGGGCAGCTCGTGACTGGCTACCGCCTCGAGCCCGGGGTTCGCGAGTCCCACGGCGTTGAGCATGCCGCCGCGGAACTCCGCGACGCGCGGCGCCGGATGGCCACGGCGCGGCTCGGGGGTGACCGCCTTGGTGACGATCCCGCCGAGGGCGTCGAGGTCGATCACGCCGTCCACTTCCCGGCCGAAGCCGGCGGTGCCGGCGGCCAGCAGAACGGGATTCTGGAAGGAGACGCCGAGCGCCTCCGCGAAGGTCACCGCCCCGGCCCTCCGATCGCGAGCCGGCGCTCGAACTCGAGCAGGTAGGCGACGATGCCGTCGGCGATCGCGTTGGCGATCTTCCGCTGCCCCGATGCCGAGGCGAGGAAGGGGCCGTCCTGCGCGTGAGTGGCGAAGCCCGTCTCGACCAGGATGGCGGGACGGCGCGCCGCCGCGAGCACCAGGAATGGGCCCTGCTGCACGCCGCGGTTCTCACCGGGATGGATCGCCGCCACACGCCCCTGGACCAGCTCGGCCAAGCGCGCGGATTCGCGCAAGTACTCGTTGACCTGGAGGTCGCGGAGAATGAAGGCGAGGGGGCCATCGAGCGCCGGCCCAGCCGCCTCGAAGCGTAGCGCGTCGTTTTCCGTCTGCGCCACGCGTTTCTGATCCTCGGTCTTCGCGTCGGAGAGAAAGTAGGTCTCGATGCCGCTCACGCGTCCCTGCCGGCGCCCTTCCGGCATCGCGTTCACGTGGATGCTCACGAACAGATCGCAGTCGGCGCGGCAGAAGCGTGGCCGCTCGGCGAGGTCGATCAGCGTATCGGTCGAGCGGGTCAGCACTACCGTCAGCCCCCGGCGCGTCAGCTCGGCGCGCACCAGGCGGCCGATCGCCAGCGTGATATCCTTCTCCACCAGCCCGCCCGGCAAATGCAATCCGGGGTTGCCCGGGTCCACGCCGCCGTGCCCCGGGTCGACTACGATCGTGTGCTGCAACCGTAAGCCGGTCATCGGATGGGGCTGGCCCGCCGACCCGGCCGCCGGCACAATCTGCAGGGGCGCGCTCGCGACCGTCGGCGCCAGCGGCAATGGGACGGGAGGCCGGGGGGGGGGAAAGGGTCCGATCTCCTCCAGTTGAGCGAGGCGGGGATCCCAGCGGTAGCGACCGGCGGCGAGCTGAGGCAGATAGGCGGCGAGCCAATGGAGCGGCAGGAACAGCGTGTCCCGGGCGACGTAGGGGGCGCCGACCAACGGGTAGGCGGCACTATCGGCGCGCACGAAGGGCGCCCCCAGCTCGAACTCGAAGGTGCGGCCGCTCAGGACGACGCGCACCGC
>Ga0066710_100004612_pt1 | contig 12253 bp, 7 predicted proteins | sample GraSoiAngelo_159_FD_79666 | JGI IMG/M metagenome (GOLD analysis project Ga0066710, IMG submission 79666) | Grasslands soil microbial communities from the Angelo Coastal Reserve, California, USA - 14_1009_16_40cm | ecosystem: Environmental > Terrestrial > Soil > Grasslands | place: USA...
CGCACGGCATGTCCGTACGCCCAGTCGTCGAGGATCGGAAAGTCTCCCGATGGATTGACGATGAGGATGGCGGCGAGCCAGATCAGGAAGAGCGCCGTAATGGCGAGATTCGTCACGGCATGACCGTCGATCGATCCCACCGGTGCGCGCGCAAGGCGTCGTGCAGGCGCGGCGGCAGGCGGGTACCGTCGCTCGCGGCGAGGTTTTGCTCGACGTGCCGGGGCCGCCGCATGCCGGGAACAGTCGTGCTGATGGCGTGATGCTCGAGGATGAACCGCAGCGCCAGCTCGGGCAGATCCATGCCGTCGGGCACGATCGGCCGCAGCCGGTTCACGCGCTCGAGCGTCGCGCGAAGATTGTCGCCGTTGAAGTAGATATTGCGCCAATCGCCCTGCGGCCAGGTCGATTCGGGCGACAGCGTGCCGGTCAGGCTGCCCTCGTCGAATGGCACGCGCGCGATGACGGCGATGTCGCGCTGCTCGCAGTACGGGAACAGCTCGTCTTCCGGCGCCTGATCGAAGACGTTGTAGACGACCTGCACGCTGTCGACGAGTCCTGTGGCGAGCGCGCGCATGACGTTCGTCGGCTGCCACCGGTTGACGCTGATGCCGACGGCGCGCACCAGCTTCTCGCGCTTCAAATCGTCGACGGCGCGCTGCCAGCCGGCATCGCTCGCCCACCCGTCGCTCCATACGTGAAACTGCTGCAGATCGATGGTGTCGACGCCAAGGTTCGTCAGGCTCTTCTCGGTGTACTCGCGGATGTGATCCGGCGGATACGTCTCGGTGACGGGATACTCATCTTTCGCCGGCCACTTCCAATTCTTCGGCGGAATCTTCGTCGCGACGATGAGCGGCTGTGCAGACGCCGCGCCGGCCCCTCGACGCGTCCGCCGCAGCGCGTCGCCGAGCAGCCGCTCGCTGCGGCCGTCGCCGTACACCCACGCGGTGTCGAAGAAACTGCAGCCGAGCGCGATCGCCCGATCGAGCGCTCGCGCCGACTCCTCGTCGTCCGATCCGGTCCAGCCGCCCATGCCCCACATGCCGTACCCGATCTCGGAGACATTCCAGCCGGTCCGGCCGAACCGTCGGTGGCGCATTACGACGACGTCCGCCGCGCGGTCTTGACTGGATAAGCAGGCCGCGCCGGTTTCGCCTGCGGGTTCTTCTTCAGCTCGTCGAGCGCGACCTGAATCGCGCGTTCCAGTTGCGGATCGCGTCCGGCGATCACGTCGGCCGGCGTCTGTTCGACGTCGATGTCGGGCGGCACGCCTTCGTTCTCGACGACCCATCCCTTGTCGGGCGCCCAGATCGCGAGGTTCGGCGCCGTCACCGTGCCGCCGTCCATCAGCACCGGAAATCCGAGAATGCCGACGAGGCCGCCCCACGTGCGGCGGCCGACGATCGTGCCGACCTTGAACTTGCGGAACATCCACGGCAGGAGATCGCCGCCAGAGCCGGCGGTCTCGTCGATGATCATCACCTTCGGCCCCTGAATGGACGCGCTCGGCGTCTTCATGTCGGCGCCGTAGCGCATGGCCCAGTAGGCGATCATCGGCTTCTGGAGGTTGTCGATGTAGTAATCGGCGAGGCTGCCGCCGCCGTTGTGGCGCTCGTCCACGATCACCGCCTCTTTGTGCGTCTGCGGGTAGAAGTACCGCTTGAAATAGGTGAACCCCTGACCTGCGGTATCGGGAACGTAGACGTACGCGACCTTGCCGCCGGTCGCGGCATCGACTTTCCTGATGTTCGATTCCACCCAGTCGCGATTCCGCAGCGCCGCCTCGTTCGCGATTGGAACGACCGACACGGTGCGTGATCCGGTGCCGTCTGCATTCGGGCCGACGGTGATCTCCACGATCTTTCCCGACGTGTTCTCGAAGAGACTGTACAAGTTGGTCGGTGAGCGGAGCTCGCGGCCGTTGACGGCGAACAGGTACTCGTCGGCTTTGACGTTGACGCCGGGTTCGGTGAGCGGCGCGCGCAGCTGCGGATTCCAGTTCAGCCCGCCGTACACCTTCTTGAAGCGATAACGTCCGTTCTCGATCGTGTAATCGGCGCCGAGCAGTCCGCCCGGCACCGTCTTCGGATCGGCGAGCGTCTCGCCGCCCGCCTCGCGGCTGTGGCCGACCGAGAGCTCGCTGAGCATCCACTGCATCAGGCGCGTGAGATCCTCGCGGACGGCGAGATGCGCGACGAACGGCTCGTACTTCGCGCGGACAGCCTTCCAGTCGTTACCGTGCATCCCGGGGTCGTAGAAGTAATCGCGGTTGATGCGCCAGCTCTCCTCGAACATCTGCGCCCACTCGGCGCGCGGATCGATGCGCACCTCGACCGCGTCGAGATTCAACTTCGCGTCGGGCGATTCGCCTTTCTTCGCCGCCACGATCGTCCACTCCGACTTCGCGCGAACGAGAATCTTCCTGCCGTCGAACGACACGTGGTACTCGTCGGCGTCGGCGACCACCGGCTCCGTCTTCCGCGATTTCAGATCGAACCGCTGCAGCGAGCTCTTGCCGTCGGCGGTTTTCAGGAAGTAGATCTGTCCTTCCGCGCCCGGAGCGAGCGCCTGGTAATCGCCGGCGGGAATCGGAAGATCCACAATCCGATACGAGAGGCCGTCGAAATCGATAGCCGTCGGCGCGACGTCATCCTTCTTGTCTTCCTTTTTCTCGTCCTTTGCCGGCGCTCCCTTCTCCTCGTCGCTTTCCTTCAGCAGCGGCGACGGATCGTCCTTGCGGAGCACCGCGACGTAAATCGAGTTGGTGACGCGCGAGTCTTCGTTGGCCAGCGAGAACCAGTTCTTCACCGGACCGGCGTCGGTCGACGCGAAGAAGTACATGTACTTGCCGTTCTTGTCGAAGACCGGCTCGCTCACTTCGCTGAGCCCGTCGGTGATCGGGTACGACTTTCCCTGATCGAGCGAATAGACGTGCACCGTCTGAACGTAGGAGGGGCTGTTCAGCGTGTACGCGAGCCACCGCGAATCGGGCGACCACGCCGTTGTCAACGTCTTGATCGGCGAGTACATGTATTCGCTCGCGATTTTCCTGGTCACGCCGGACGCGAGATCGACGAAGTACACGCTGAACGAATTGTCGACGAACGAGAGCTTCCGGCTGTCGGGCGCCCAGACCGGACGTTCGTAGTAGCCGGCGCCGCCCGGCTTGTAATGCCTGCGCTCGCCCTTGCCGTCCTGCGGCGCGACGACGAGCTCGTATTCGCCCGATTCGTCGGAGAAGTACGCGATCTGCTTCCCATCCGGCGACCACACCGGGCTGCGCTCGTGAATGCCCACCGTGCCGGTCAGGTTGCGCGCGTCTCCTTTTTCCGCAGGCACGGTGACGATCTCGCCGCGGAAGTCGAACACCGCGCGTGCGCCAGACGGCGACAGCGCCGCGTTCCGCACGTACTTCGCGCCTCTGACGAAGCGCGGCCGCGTCTCCTCGAGATCGGCGGCGACGCCGATGGTCAGCTTCTGACTGGTCTTCGCCGCGGGATCGAACAAGTGGAGATAACCGGCCTGTTCGTACACCACGTGGCCGCCGCCGGCGGCGAGCGAGAGCACGGGGAAGTCGTCGTGACGCGTCAGCTGCGTGACGGCTTTGGTCCGCGGCTCGAACGAGAACAGGTTGAACTCGCCGTTGCGGTCCGATCGGAAATAGACCGTGTCGCCGATCCACGCCGGATCGGCATCGTTGGCGCGTCCCGACGGCTGGGGAATCCTGTCCACGCGATGATCGCCGACGTGGTAGATGAACACTTCCGACGTCTCGCCGCCGCGGTAGTGCTTCCATTGGAGAAAAGCCGGCGGCAGCGGGTTGTAGGCGATCCGGTCGGCGGCGGCGGTGTAACTCGCGCGCGAAGCGTGCGGAATCGGCAGCGGCTGCTCGATGCCTCCGTCGACCGGCACGGTGAACAGCTGGGTGTAGCGACTCGTGTACGAGGCGCGTCCCGACGTGAACACGACCGACTTTCCGTCGGGCGTGAACCCCTGCACGAGATCGGCGCCCGGATGCCACGTGAGCCGCCGCGGCACGCCGCCGGCGACTGGAACGATGTAGACGTCGGTGTTCCCCTCGTACTGCGCGCTGAACGCGATCGACGCGCCGTCGGGGGAGAATGCCGGATTCGATTCCCGGCCGAGATCTCCCGTCAGCCGCCGGACGTTCCCTCCGTCGACATCGCACACCCACAAATCGGCGGCGTAGATGAAGGCTATGTGACGTGCGCTCACGGCCGGCTGCGTGAGCAGCTTGGTATCGGCGACATCCGGTCCGCCGGCGGTACGAGCGGCCGGGGACAGGACAAGTGCGATGAACGAGACAACCAGCAGCAGAAACGTTCGCTTCATGCGGTCCTCATCAGGTGAACCGTGAGTGTACAATCCGCGACCATGATCAGCCACGAAATCATCGGCGACGACATGCAGGCGGTGGTCATTTCGATGAGCGCCGGCGACGAGGTGCGAGCCGAGGCCGGCGCGATGACCTACATGACCGACGGCATCGAGATGGATGCGCGGATGCAGGGCGGCCTGCTCGGCGGCCTGAAGCGCAAGTTCCTTGCCGGCGAAAGCCTGTTCCTCACGTTCTTCCGCTGCGCGACGCCGTCGGCAAAGGTGGCCTTCAGCGGCCCCTATCCCGGCAAGATCATCCGGATGGCGTTGCAGAACAGCGCAGTCCTGTGCCAGCGCGACGCATTTCTGTGCGCCGCCGGACAAATCGACATCAACATCGAGTTCACCAAGCGGCTCGGCGCCGGCTTTTTCGGCGGCGAAGGGTTCATCCTGCAGCGACTCGAAGGATCCGGTGAGGTCTTCATACACAGTGGCGGCACCATCATCCAGATGGAGCTGAAGGCGGGCGAAAAGCTGCGCGTCGACACCGGATGCCTGGTCGCATTCGATCCGACCGTCGGCTACGACATCGAGTTCGTCGGCGGCATCAAGACGGCGCTGTTCGGGGGAGAAGGGCTGTTCTTCGCGTCGATGACCGGACCCGGCCGCGTCTGGGTGCAGACGCTGCCGTTCTCCCGTCTCGCCGACCGCATCATCCGGGCGAACCGCGGGGATCGGGAAGAAGTGAAACGCGACTTCGGCGGCACTTTCGGCGCTATCGGCGATCTGATTGGCGGAGATTCGTAGCGTGATCGGCCGGTCTACAGACTGGCCCCGCTAGCCTGCGAGAGGCAGCGCCATCCCGTATTCAGCCGCGCGGCGGCAATCGTCGGGAGCTCCGCGGCATACGGGAGGGCCGATGCGACCGACGCAGCGGTGATGAACGAACACAGACGAAGAACGTCTTTGCCGAACGGCAGGTTTTCGATGGACGGGTTATATATCACGGGCGACAGTCGTCAGGAACTTCGTACAACACCGTATCAGGGTAGCCATGAAGTCCCGCGTCGAAGCCGCCGATCCGCTCGACGCCGACGCGGTTGACCGTGCTGATTGAAAACGTGGCGACGACGTGCGGCAGCGCGCACGCAAACGATTTCGGAACGGCGCCGAGCGGACCGCGCGTCGGCCAGAGCAGGAACCGGCGCGTCGCCGCGGCGGTCGGACGGTGTGAGGCGTCGAACGCGTCGGGGAACATCAGCGGCGCCAGCGTGGCCGGCTTCGGCGTCCAGGCACGGAACGTCGACCCCGCGTGCTCGACGGCGTAGAAGTAGTACTGGTCGTATCCGAAGACCAGTGAACCGCGCGGCACCCATCGTTCGATGAACCGCGTAAGCGGCGCCGGATCACGATAGTCCCACGTCTGCCATACCGCGACGTACTTGGCCGCACGGCCCGCCGCGAACAGAACCGCGACCGCCAACCACAACGCCAGCACCGTCCTGGAGGCGACGGCGCGCGCGCCCGCGACGACGGAGGCGGCGATCGTGGTGACGAACAGCGGCACCACGAAGTACGAGCTCGAAAGGAACACGTGGTTCGTGAACTCGAAGTGAAACGCCGTGTTGAGGACACACGCGGCCCAGAGCGCGAGCAGGGGAATCGGAACGAGAAGGCGCCAGCGGTTCGTCCGCCGCCGATTCCAGATATGAAGACCGGCGATGACCAGCAGCGCGGCGACGGTGACTGCGGGCGTGATGCTGTTGCGCACGTCGAGGTTCCAGTCACGCCTGGCGCCGGCGAGCAGCCTCGTCTGCGGATCGACCTGCGTGCTTCGCAGGTGCCACAGCACCCAGCCGATCGGCGTAAAGCCGAGGTGGTGGACCCACAACAGGCAGCCCGCCGCGACCACGGCGCCCGAACAGAGAAGCGCCGTCGCTGACGCGGCTCGAAAGCGGCGCAGCAGCGGGAGCGCGACCAGCACGGCGAACGTCGCCGCCACCAGTGGAAACGTTCGCGGCGTCGTCAGCGCGGCAAGCAGAAGACAGACGCCGGCGGCGAGCGATGCGAAGACCGCAGACGATCGTTCCGGGCGTTCGAGCGCGACGATGATTGCGACGAAGGCCGTGACTTCGAGCGCGATCGCGAACGTGTCCATGCGGCCGTTCGCCGACGTCGTGCCGATTTCCGGCGACAGCGTGACGAGCGCGAAGGCGAGCGCGGGCCAGCCGCGCGCGGCGCCCGCGCGCCGCGTCAGCCACGCGGCGGCGGCCGCCGCCGCCACCGCGCCTGCGGCGCAGATCAGCCGGACCGCGAACGCCGAGAGTCCCAGAAGATGGATCGAGAGCGCGGTGACCTGGAAGAACACGGGTCCATAGGCGTCGGAAAGGGGTGTGTAGGACGGCCCGGGCGGAAGGATGGACGGAATGCCGGGCCGGCCGAGCGCGATGGCGTACGCGGCCGACGCGATGTAATTCTCATCGAGCCACGGAATCGGCACCCGCGCCAGGGTGACGACCGACAGCACGATGGCCGCGCCGCTCGCAATCCATGCCGCGCGCGCGATCGCGCGCGGCACCGGACTGGAGCTCACGATTTGCCGTTGGACATCGAGGCGAGGAATTCCTGGTTGGTCTTGGTCTTCGCCATCCGCGACAGCAGCAGCTCCATCGCCTCGACCGCCGAGAGCGGCGTCAGCACCTTCCGCAGCACCCAGACGCGACTGAGATCCTCTCTCGCGATGAGGAGCTCTTCCTTCCGCGTGCCGCTCTTGGTGATGTCGATCGACGGGAAGACGCGCCGATCGGTCAGCTTGCGATCGAGATGGATCTCGAGGTTGCCGGTGCCCTTGAATTCCTCGAAGATGACCTCGTCCATGCGCGAGCCGGTGTCGACGAGCGCGGTCGCGATGATCGTCAGCGACCCGCCTTCCTCGATGTTTCGCGCCGCGCCGAAGAACCGCTTCGGCCGCTGCAGCGCGTTGCTGTCGACGCCGCCGGAGAGCACCTTGCCCGACGGCGGGACGATGGTGTTGTAGGCGCGCGCCAGACGCGTGATCGAATCGAGCAGGATGACGACGTCCTTCCTGTGCTCGACGAGGCGCTTGGCCTTCTCGATGACCATCTCGGCAACCTGCACGTGCCGCTGCGCCGGCTCGTCGAACGTCGACGAGATCACTTCACCGCGGACCGAACGCTGCATGTCGGTGACTTCTTCGGGCCGCTCGTCGATGAGCAGCACGATGAGGTACACCTCGGGGTGATTGTTGGTGATGCTGTTCGCGATGTTCTGCAGCAGCATCGTCTTGCCGGTGCGCGGCGGCGCCACGATGAGGCCGCGCTGTCCCTTGCCGATCGGCGTCATCAGGTCGAGGACGCGGGCCGAGAGGTTGTCGCCCTCGGTTTCGAGCCCGATGCGGTTCTGCGGATAGAGCGGCGTCAGGTTCTCGAAGAACACCTTCTCGCGCGCGCGTTCCGGCGGCTCGAAGTTCACTGCCTCGACTTTGATCAGCGCGAAGTAGCGCTCGCCGTCCTTCGGCGACCGGATCTGGCCCGACACCGTGTCGCCCGAGTGCAGATCGAACTTGCGAATCTGCGACGGCGACACGTAGATGTCGTCGGGGCCCGGCAGGTAGTTGTAGTCGGGCGCTCTGAGGAATCCGAACCCGTCGGGCAGCACCTCGAGCACGCCCTCGGAGAAGATGAGGCCGCTCTTCTGTGCGCGCGCCTTCAGGATTTCGAAGATCAGCTCCTGTTTACGCATGCCGGTCGCGCCGGGGACGTCGAGCCCCTTGGCGACCCCGGTCAGCGCGCCGACGCTCATGTCCTTCAGCGTCGAGAGCTCCAGTTTTTCGGGAGGTGGCGTCGCTTGCCCGGCGCCATTTCCGCCGCTGCCGTTCGGCTTGGCGGCTCCGGCGCCATCGGTGGCGTCCGGCCCTTCGGCACGCTCACCCCGCGACTCCGCTCGGGGTGACCCTGAGCTCGTCGAAGGGTCAGAACCGCCGCGAGCGTTGTCGAGGGGCGGCTTCAGCCGGACGTCTTCGTTCCCCCGGATGTCTTGTTGGTGAGTCGGTCGATCAGTTTCCACAGTTCGTCCAGTCCTTCGCCCGTTTCCGCCGACACGGCGGTCGCGGGATGTTCAAACACGGCTTCGATCGTGCGCATCGCGCGCAGCCGTTCCTCGCGCGACAGTTTGTCAATCTTGGTCGCGACGATCGCTCGCGTCGCAACGTTGTCGGTCAACCAGCTCCAGGCCGCCAGGTCGTTCTCGAGTCCCGGATGCCGCGCGTCGACGACGAGCAACGCGGATCGTCGGGCGGGACGCGCAGGAGGGGCGGGAAGGGCAGGAGGGGCTTTCCCTTCCCGCCTATCCCGCGTGTCCTGCCGATCCTGCCCAAAGTACGCGCGCGTCAGCGAAGCAAACGCGCTCGTATCGCCCCGCGCGTACCCGTATCCGGGCAGATCGACCAGATACAGCGACTCGCGGCCGCCGCGTGCGACTCGATAGATGTTGGCCAGCCGTGTCTTGCCAGGCGCGGCGCTCGTGCGCGCGACACGCTGACGAACCAGCGCGTTGATCAGGCTCGACTTGCCGACATTCGAACGGCCGACGAGCGCGATTTCAGCGAGGCCGTCGCGCGGCAGATCGCTTGCGCTCGCAGCGCTTCGAACGAAGCTGGCCTCGATTTTCACGGGATTTGGGATTCGGGATTCGGGATTCGAATCCCAATCCCCAATCCCGAATCACGACCGCATCAGTGGGTAATCGTGTCGTCCACGATCGCGTCGACCGGCTCCGGCGGCGCCGGCGCGGGCAGACGGCCCGCGAGCGGCTCGGCCAGCGCGATCTTGAGGACCTCGTCCATCGTCTGGACCATATAGACGTTCAACGTGTCCAGCACGTTTTTCGGTATGTCCGCCAGATCCTTTTCGTTGTCTTTTGGCAGGACGATGTTCTTCACGCCCGCGCGGTGCGCGGCGAGCACTTTCTCTTTCACGCCGCCGATCGGCAGCACCTTGCCGCGCAGCGTGATCTCACCCGTCATCGCAACGTCTTTCCGCACCGCCACGCGCGTCAGCGCCGAGACGAGCGCCGTCGCGAGCGTGATGCCGGCCGACGGTCCATCCTTCGGAATCGCGCCTTCCGGCACGTGGACGTGGACGTCGGTGCGCTTGTTGAAATCCTTGTCGATGCCGAACTCCTCGGAATTCGCGCGCACGTAGCTCATTGCCGCCTGCGCCGACTCCTGCATCACGTCGCCGAGCTTTCCGGTGAGCGTCAGATGTCCTTTGCCCGACATCAGCGTCGCTTCCGTCACGAGAATCTCGCCGCCGACCTCGGTCCAGGCGAGACCGGTCGCAATCCCGATCTCGTTCGTCTCTTCCGCCATCGTGTTGCGGAAGCGCGGCACGCCGAGGTATTGGGTGACCTTCTCGGACGTGATCTCCTCGCCGAAGCTCTTGCCCTCGACGACGACCTTGCGCGCCACCTTGCGGCAGATCGATGAGATCTCGCGTTCCAGGTTTCTGACGCCGGCTTCGCGGGTGTAGCGGTTGATCACCGTCTGAATCGCTTCGTCGGTGAACGAGATGTTCTCCTTCGTCAGGCCGACGCCCTCGACCGCCTTCGGCGAGAGGAACTTCTTGGCAATCTCGACCTTCTCGAGCTCGGTGTAGCCGGCCAGCTGCAGCACTTCCATGCGGTCGCGCAGCGCCTGCGGGATCGTGTGGAGCACGTTCGCCGTGCAGATGAACATCACGTGCGAGAGGTCGTACTCGACGTCGAGGTAGTGATCGAGGAACGTGTGGTTCTGCTCGGGATCGAGGACCTCGAGGAGCGCCGCCGACGGGTCGCCGCGGAAGTCCATCGACATCTTGTCGACTTCGTCGAGCAGGAAGACCGGGTTCATCGTGCCGGCCTTCTTCATCATCTGGATGATCTGGCCGGGGAACGCGCCGATGTAGGTGCGGCGATGACCGCGGATCTCGGCCTCGTCTCGGACGCCGCCGAGCGACAGGCGCACGAACTGACGGTTCATCGCGCGCGCAATCGACTTGGCGAGCGACGTCTTGCCGACTCCGGGCGGTCCGGAGAAGGTGAGGATCGTCGCCTTCGGCTTCTTGACCAGCGCGCGGACCGCGAGGAACTCGAGGATGCGTTCCTTGATCTTCTCCAGCCCGTAATGATCTTCGTTGAGGATCTCTTCGGCGCGCTTCAGATCGCGGCTCTCGCGGCTCTTCTTTTGCCACGGCACCGCAATCAGCCAATCGAGGTAGTTGCGCGAAACGGTGGCCTCGGCCGACATCGGCGGCATCGCCTCCAGGCGCTTCAGCTCCTGGATGGCTTTCTCCTCGACGTCCTTCGGCATCTTCGCCGTTTCGATCTTCTTCTTCAGCTCGTCGACCTCGTTGCCCTTCTCGTCCTTGCGGCCCAGTTCTTTCTGGATCGCTTTCATCTTCTCGTTGAGGTAGTACTCCTTCTGCGCCTTCTCCATCTGCTTCTTCACGCGAGACTGAATGCGGCGATCCACCTGGAGCTTGTCCACCTCGATCTCGAGGATGCCGGCGATGCGGTTCAGACGTTCGATCGGCGAGATGATTTCGAGCAGGTTCTGCTTCTCGTCGACGCCGACGAGCAGGTGCGCGGCAATCGTGTCGGCGAGCTTGCCGGGATCGTCGACGCGGACGGCGGCGATCATTGCGTCGTAGTGCAGGTTGTTCGACAGCTTCACGTACTGCTCGAACAGCGCGACGACGCGGCTCATCGTCTGCTCGGCGTCGGCGCTCGTCTCGCGCTGCTTGGGCAGCACCTTGACGACGACGCGGTAGAAGCCTTTGTCTTCCTTCCACTCGACGGCGCGGGCGCGATCGACCCCTTCGACCAGGACCTTGATGTTGCCGTCAGGCAGCTTCAGGCTCTGAACGACGTTGGCGACGCAGCCCATCGTGTAGATGTCTTCGGGCCGCGGATCGTCGACCGACGCATCGTGCTGCGCCGCGAGGAAAATGCGCTTGTCCTTCAGGAGCGCGTGCTCCAGCGCCCGGGTGGACGAGGGCCGTCCGATGACGAACGGCATCATCATGTGAGGAAAAACGACGACGTCTCGCAGTGGAACTATCGGGAGAGTTTCGTAAACTTCCAAGGGTGTTTCCAATGTGAGCCTATCCCGCTTTCTCGATCAACGTGATGGGCTTGTCCTTGGCGAGGACCACCTCACGCGTAATCGTGACCTCGCGCACCTTCTTCTGATTCGGCACCTGATACATCAGGTCGAGCATCAGGTCTTCGATGATCATCCGCAGGCCGCGCGCGCCGATCTTCCGTTCGAGCGCCGATTCGGCGATCGCCTCGAGCGCATCGTCGGTGAACCGGAGCTTCACGTTCTCGTACTCGAACAGCTTCATGTACTGCCGCGTGATGGCGTTGCGCGGCTGCGTGAGGATCTGGATGAGGGCCGCCTTGTCGAGCTCGTGCAGCGTGCCGATGACCGGCAGGCGGCCGACGAACTCGGGGATGAGACCGTACTTGATGAGATCCTGCGGCTCGAGCTGCTCGAGCGTCGCGCCGATGTCGCGCGAGCGGATCGACTTGACGTCGGCCTTGAAGCCGAGCGTCTTCTTGCCGACGCGGCGCTCGATCTGCTTGTCGAGCCCGACGAAGGCGCCGCCGCAGATGAAGAGGATGTTCGTCGTGTCGACCTGGAAGAATTCCTGATGCGGATGCTTGCGTCCGCCCTGCGGCGGGACGTTGGCGACCGTGCCCTCCAGGATCTTCAACAGCGCCTGCTGGACGCCTTCACCCGACACGTCGCGCGTGATCGAGGGGTTCTCGTCCTTGCGGCAGATCTTGTCGACTTCGTCGATATAGATGATCCCCTGCTGGCATTTCTCGATGTCCCCGCCCGCGGCCTGCAGCA
>Ga0066710_100004615_pt1 | contig 12252 bp, 7 predicted proteins | sample GraSoiAngelo_159_FD_79666 | JGI IMG/M metagenome (GOLD analysis project Ga0066710, IMG submission 79666) | Grasslands soil microbial communities from the Angelo Coastal Reserve, California, USA - 14_1009_16_40cm | ecosystem: Environmental > Terrestrial > Soil > Grasslands | place: USA...
GGCTTGGTCTGGCCGCACTCCCGAACCTTCCGATCGTGTTCCTGCCATTTCCCCTGATAATCGCGCGCCTGGGTCAGCGCGATGCGGATCAACGCCGCGCTTCCCATCCGGGTGGTCGGGGCCTGGTCGCGCTTGCCGTAACGCGCCTTGGGGGGTTCCCCCAGGCTGAAATGCATCGCGACCGGGAACTTCACCAGGATCCGATCCAGATCGTCTCCGGACAGATCCACGAGCGCGCTCTGTCCGTTGATGAGGTTCTCGTCCCCCGGCGCGACCAGCGCCAGGGCCACGCCGGTCTGGCGCGTGACCCGGATGTTCTCCGATTCATCGTAGAAGGCGTCGATGACCCGGACCTGGGGCGTGATCGGATCCGAACTTTCGTCCTCGTCCCGGGTCACGTCCGAGAGGTCCACCTCCCAGAGCCCGAGGTGAGTCCGCGAGTCGATCAGGCCCGGCAGGACCCAGAGGCCCGAGGCATCGATCCGGCGGGCGTCGGGCGGAACTGGGATCCCTTTCCCCACCGCCTCGATTTTCCCGTTCCGGATCAGAACCGTGCCTCCCTCGATGGGAGGTCCGTAGACGGGGAAGACTTTCCCACCCACCAGGGCGATCGGGGATGAATCCTCCGAGCCCGCCTTCCCGGAGCGAGCTTCGGGTGAACCGAGAGCGGCAGGTGCCACGAAGAGGGGAACCAGCGAGAGAAGCAGGACGCCGCAAACGAAGTCGGAATGAAGAAGACGCCGCCGGGTCATCGCCCACCTCCTTTGGCCTGGACGGGCTGGTTCGCCGAGCGGTCGTAGACGATTTTCCCGTCCACAAGCGTCTTCTCGACCCGGGTGTAGATGTCGAAGGGATCCTTGGAGAAGATGGCGATGTCGGCGTCCTTTCCCACCTCGAGGCTCCCGATCCGGTCGTCCAGGCCGAGCATCCATGCCGGGTTGAGGGTGATTGCCTTCAAGGCGTCCTCGCGGCTCAGGCCGTAGTGCATCGCCACGGCAGCCTCCTCGTAAAGCCTCTGGATCAGGTCCGCCGAGTCGGAGTGGATCGCGACCCGAACTCCGTGGTCGGCCAGGATGGCCGCGTTCTGCGGAATCCCGTCCCAGGCCTCCCACTTGTATCCCCACCAGTGGGCGAAGGTGGCGACCCCGACGTCGCGGCGGGCCACCTCGTCGGCGATCTTGTAGGCCTCCAGTCCGTGCTGGAGCGAAGCAATCTTGAAGCCGAACTCGTCGGCCACCCGGAACAGGGCCTCGATTTCGTCCTTCCGGTAACAATGAACGTGAACCCGGACCTTGCCGGCCAGGACGTCGGCGAGGGTCTCCAGCTTCAGGTCCCGATCGGGCGGGGCGCCCCGCTCCGACTCCGGTTTCTTCTGCCAGGCCTCCCACTTCGCCCGGTAGTCCCGCGCCTGCTGGAAGGCGTTGCGCATGACGTAGATGTTCCCCATCCGGGTGGAGGGAAGCTTGTTCTTCGCGCCGTAGACCCGCTTCGGGTTCTCGCCGAGGGCCATCTTGAGTCCCCGGGGCGCGCCGGCGAAGACCATCTCCTCCAGGGTCGCCCTGGGGCGCAGCTTGACCGTGACGGCCTCCCCGCCGATCACGTTCCCGCTCCCGGGGAGGATCTGGATGGTGGTGACCCCTCCGGCGAGGGCGCGGCCGATGGCCGGATCCTCCACGTTCACGGAATCCAGGGCCCGGACCCCCGCCTGGACCGGATCGGTCATCTCATTGCCGTCCGAGTTCGCGTCCACTTCCGGCCACGAATAGACCCCGATGTGGGAGTGGGTGTCGACGATCCCGGGCATCACGAACATCCCGTCCGCGAGGACCACCTCGGCACCGGCGGGAGCGTCCACGTGGGTTCCAATCTCACGGATCTTTCCGTCCACGATCAGGATCGATCCCTTGGCGATCTCGCCTCGGGTCACCGTCAGGAGCGTCCCGCCGTAGATGACCACCGTGCCGTCGCCCGCCACGGCGACCCCGCCCCTCGGCAGCCACGCCAGGAGCGCCACCGCCGCTCCGAAAGCCCACCTGCGCATCGATTCTCCTCCTCTCCGCGGTTCGACTCGGGATGGTGATTGATACGGCGGGCAATCTACGCGGTTTCGGGATCCGCGCGCAAGGGGCCCTCGAAAACGGTGTGTTATACTTCCGCCTCACGCAAGGAGGGGGCCTCCTCATGCGCGATCCCGCCCTTCCCGGGCTCGCCTCCGATTTTCGAAGCCAGCTCATCATCGACCGGTACAGCTCGGTCCTCTCCCGCCTTCCGCTCCGCCGCCAGGCGGCGATGGCCGGCGCGGGAAGCCGGAGCGCGGAGATTTGGAACGTCTTCAGGACCCTGGCCCAACTCGATCCTTCTCTGTGGCTGCCGCGGCTCCTTGCGGTGGGAAGGCTGCGGCTCCCGTTCGCCGCGTCCGATCTGGAAGCCGGGGTGGGACTGACTCTCTGGAAGAGAATCAAGCCACCGCCCGAGCGGCTGGCCTGGCTTCAGAAACGGGCTCTGAGCGGACAGGCGCGGCCTCCCGTCGGACGCAGGCAGAAGGGACGAGTGATCCCTCTCTCCGCCCTCCGAGACAATCTCCGGGAGAGGGCGCGCCGGAAGGTCCCTCTCGAGGACCCTCTGGAGGTGGACGTCATCGTCAAGACGCGGGATTGGATCGTTCTCGTGGAAATCCCCGGTCCCGAGGAAGCTCCGGACGAGCCGACCGCTTCGGACCGGGATCGGACCCGCATCCTCCGCCTCATCGACGCGGGACTGTCCTACGCCGAGGGGCGATCGCGTGCGCTGAGGCAGCCGATCCGTTTCGCCCTTCTCGTCCTCCCGATGGGGGAACTGGCCGGAGAGGCATGGACCAGCGCCCTGCGCCGGTTCACGGCCTCCCCCTTGAGGCTCCGGAGAGCACTCCCCCACCGAGCAGGGGGGTTCGACCCTCGCCGGACCCTCGGCAACGTGGGCTCCGGAAGCTGGTCGGCAGTCGATCAGCTTCTTCATTCCCTCCGGCGGGATGCCTCCGACGACTTCGAGGCAGTCCTTCTGGATCGCCTTCTCCGCTACCGAGAGTCCGCCGGGTCACCGGCGGCCTCCTGAGGCGGGGTTGCCCGTGTCTCCGCGACGACTCTTCACCGGCCGTGCCGGGACCGGGAAAACTCGCGCCCTCCTCTCGCGCATCGCGGCGCGGATCCGCGAGCGGCGGGAGGCGGAGTGCCTCATCTTCCTTCCGACCCAGAGTCAGGTCGATCACCTGAGCGGCCTCCTCCTGCGGGAGGGGGCCCCCGGATTCCGGTCCGACTTCGCCCACACCTTCTTCACGTTCGCACGCTCCATCGCGCGCGATCTCCCGGGGCAGCTCCTCTCGGAGGAAGGTCGCGATTACCTGATCGGCGATCTGCTCCGCCTCGAGCGGTTCCCCGCGTTCGAGGCGGTCCGTACCTATCCCGGCTTCAGACGGATCCTGGGGCGGATCATCCAGGAGCTCAAGGAGAATGCGATCACTCCCGAGGAATACTCCCGCCGAATCCTGGATCCCCTCCGGGAGAGGGGGCGCGCAGGAGGAAGGCACAAGGATTTGGGGAGGGCCTTCGAGACTTACGAGCGGCTGCTGGCGGAGACGGGGCGGATCGACGCGGAGGATCTGGCGCTGAGGGCGCTCGCGCGCCTGGAGCGGGAGCCGGGCTTGCCGGCAGAATGGACCCTTCTCCTGGTGGACGGGTTCCACGACTTCACGCCGGTCCAGTTCCGAATCCTGAGCCTCCTGGCGGAGCGGATCCCCGAATCGGTATTCGCCCTCAGCTTCGATCCGGCGCTCCCCGATCATCCGGCCTTCGGAGCGTCGGTCGCGACACGCCGGGCCCTTCTGGCCATGGGGTTTCGCGAGGAGGTCCTCACCGGGAACAATCGGACCACCGACCCGACCCTCCTCCGCCTGGAGGAAGGGCTCTTCGCGCCGCCGCCCGCGCGGGCTGAGGCGGGGGCATCGATTCGGATCACCCGTTCCTCGAGGCGGGAGGAGGAGGCGGACGGGATCGCGCGTTCCATTCTCCGCCTCGTCCGGCAGGGGAGGGTCCCGTATCGCGAGATTGCCGTCCTCTATCACGACCTCTCCGAGGTCGGCGATCTCATCGAAGGGACGTTCCAGAGGTTCGGGATTCCGATCCGCCTCAACCGCCCCCGGCGCCTCGACCGCCAGCCTCTGATCCGGTTCCTCCTCGACCTGGGAAGAACCCTGGCTAGCGGTCCCGATGGGGCGAGAATCATTCGGCTGCTCCGCTCGGGGTACATCGTCGGCCTGGACCTCTCGGAGGTCGATCGCCTCGATGAGCTCCTTCGCCGGGAAGGTCCCCCCGATGCTCCCTCGGGCTGGAAGACCCTTTGTGTCCATCGAGACCTGCCGGGCCTGCTCCGAGTCGTGGGGGTCCTCTCGGAGGTCGGAGGTCGGCTCCGTGGGAAGCATACCGTCCCGATTCTCCAGCGTGGATGGATGGAAGCATTCCGGGAGATCGGGCTCCCCCTCGGCGAAGAAGGGCCCCGGGGCGCGGAGGAATGCGCCGCGCTCGAGGTTTTCCGACGGGTCTTGGACGAAGCCGGCGGCAGGGTCGCGCGGGGAAAAGCGAATCCCACGCTCGGGATCCTCCTTGAAAACGTGGAAGAGGGGGCCGCGCAGGCGACGTTTCGGGTCCGGGACAGGCGCCGAGAGGTCGTCAACGTGATCAGCGCCGCCGAGGCGCGGCAGTGGGAAATCCCCCACCTTTTCGTGGCGGGAGTTCTGGAGCGCCAGTTTCCCCCCTTGCCCGTGGAGGATCTCTTCTTCAACGACGAGGAACGGCGAGTTCTCTCCGCAGCCGGACTGCGGTTCCCCGGGCGGGAGTGGATCCAGTCGGAGGAGCGGTTCCTCTTCTATACGGCCCTGACCCGCGCTCGGAACGGACTCGACATCTCCCAATCGGTGAGCGACAGCCAGGGCAACCCGGCCCTGCCCTCTTTCTTCCTGGGCGAAGTCCGGCGGATTTTCACCCCGGAGAGCCTTCGGGCGCGCACCTTGGAGCGCCCGCCGTCGGCTGTGCTCCCTCCTCCGGAGGAGATCGCCAGCCTGGTCGATGTGGACCGGGCGGTCTTCCTGGGACTGGAGGAGCGATTCGCGCGCGGCGGAATGCCCGACAACGTGGCGACGGCAGCGGCCCTCTACCAGCGTCGCCTCGAGGACTCCGAGTTCCGGAGACGACTCGCGTCGGTGGCGGAAGAACTCCGTCCCGTTCTCGAGGATCTCCGGATCCGGGAAGGGCTCCTCACCGCCGACGTGGTCTTCAGCAACAGCTCCCTGACTTCCTTTCTCCAGTGTCCCTACCTTCACTTCGCCGAGAAATGGCTGCGGCTGGATTCCTTGCCGGGGAGGGAGATCACTCCCCTCGAGGTGGGGAAGGTGCTTCACGCCGTGCTCAGGGATTGCTTCGCGCCGGAGCGGCGGGACGATCCGCTCGAAATCCTGGGCCGCCGCTACGCGGAGCTGGCGGCAAGGAAACGCCCGGCCTTCCGCCATCGGGCGGAGTTCTGGCGACTCCGGCGGGCGGTGGAGAGTTTCGTCGCCTCGGAGACGAAGCGACTGCAGGAGACCGGACTGTCGCCGGTTCACGTCGAGAAGTGGTTCGGGACGGGGCGGATCGAAGACCCGTCGCCGGTTCTCCTGGTGGTGGACGGCAGGTCCGAGCGCCTCGCCGGTAGGATCGATCGGGTCGATCTCCTTCCCGGCGGAAAAGCGGGGGTCGTGGTCGATTACAAGTACAGCACGGCCGGCGCCGTGAGGGAAGATTTCAAGTCAAACCTCGCGGAGGAGATCGAGGACTTCCAGATCGCTCTGTACCTCCTGGCCCTCCGGGAAGCGCTCGGGCTGGAGCCGGCCGCCGCGGAGCTGGTGGCGCTGAAAAAGGGGGTCGTTCGGTTCGGGATCGGCCGTCGAGAGGTTCTGAACGCAGCGGGCGTAGCTGCCGGAACGCAGGAAGGGTGGGATCTCCTGGAGGAGGAAACCTTCCGGGCCTGGATGGGGCGCGCGCGGGACGGGATGGGGGCGCTGGTGCAGGGGATCCGCTCCGGAGACATCGAGACGAAACCCCGCGACCCGAAGCGATGCGGCCCCGGATCCTGCGATGCCGCCGACGTCTGCCGTTTCGATCGCTGGCTCGGGGGGAAGGAAAGCGGGGAGTAGGTGGAAAGAAACTTCACCCAATCGCAAATAGAGGCCGTTACGCGGAACGACGCGGACCTCTGCGTCACCGCCGGAGCCGGATCGGGGAAGACCCGCGTCCTGGTGGAACGGTTCGTCCGGCTGGTCCTCCAGGACGGGGTCCCCGTGGACCGGATCCTGGCCATCACCTTCACCGAGAAGGCCGCTGCCGAGATGAAAGAGAGAATTGCGGAAGCGTTCGAGAAGGCGGGCAAAGAGGACGAGCGCCGCCGGGTGGAGTTCGCGTACATCTCGACGATCGACGCCTTTTGCGCCCGGGTCCTGCGGGAGAACGCCCTGGAGGCGGGGGTGGATCCCCGCTTCACGGTGCTGGAGGCATTCGAGTCGGAGAGAGTCATGCGCGAGGCCGCGGACGAAGTTCTCCTGGGCCAGCCCGAGGAGCAGCTCCAGGACCTGTTGGAGTCGACCGGGATCCCGGACCTCGTGGAGACCCTGCTCCGCCTGCAGGGCGAGATGCGCCACGCGGGGATGCCGCTGACTCCAGAGACGCTGGAGCCTCCCGCGCGGCCGGAGCGGGCGCTGGACGAGATTCGCGGGAGACTATCCGACCTGCGCAGGGCGATGGAGACTCTCAGCTCGGAGCAGCGGGAGAAGTTGGCGGGGCATTTGGGGCTGGCGGATGAGCTGGAGGCGATACCACGAACGGACTCGGCGGCGAAGCAGGCCGCCGCCGTCCACGAATTCGCGAAGGGGATTGACCTGGGGCGGGTGCGGAGCGCCGGTGCCAACACTCCGCTCAAAGAGATCAGGGAGGTCCTGCTCGGTCGATTCCTCGGAGAAAGGCTTGAGGAAAAGCTTCGTCCCCTCCGGGCGCTTGTGGGCGAGCTCCTGGGGGCATTTGACGCGGCGTACGAGCAAGCCAAGCACGCTTCATCCTCGCTGGATTTCTCCGACTTGGAATGGAAGGTTCGCCGGCTTCTCGCGGAGGCCCCGGCGGTGCGTGACGGGATCCGCCGCCGGTTCCTGCATCTTTTCGTGGACGAGCTTCAGGACACCAACCCGCTCCAAATGGAGATCTTCGATCTGTTGCGGGGAGAGAACTCCTTCTTCGCCGCGGGAGACGGCAAGCAATCGATCTACGGCTTCCGGGACGCCGACATCCGGATCCTCGCCGCGGTCCGGAAGCGGGCGCAATCGGCGGGAGGCCACCTGGCGCTGCCCGAAAACTTTCGCAGTCGCCCGGAGATCGTCGCCTTCGTCAACCGCCTCTTCGACTCTCCGCTCTGGATCCCGGGCGCGGTCCCGTTCGAGGCAATGATCGCCGCCGCGGCGCACGACGGGAAGGCGGTTCCCTCCCTGGAGATCCTCCGAGTTCGCGGCCAGAAAGCCGATGACGCGAGGCAGACCGAGGCCCGGGCGCTGGCGGAGCGAATTGCCGCGCTAGTGGAGGACGAGGCGCTCACCGTCACCCGGAAGGACTCGGAGAAGCTCGGCACTCCACTCGACTATGGCGACGTGGCGATCCTTTTCCGTTACACCAGCTCCATGCGGATCTACGAGCGGGAGCTGGCCGCCCGGCAGGTTCCTTACTTCGCTCAGAAAGGGCGAGGCTACTTCCAGACGCAGGAAGTGCGGGACCTGATGAACCTGATTCGGGTCCTGGACAATCCCCGTGACGACCTCAGCCTGGCTGCCGTCCTTCGATCTCCGCTATGCGGCCTGACGGACGACGATCTCTACCGGCTCTGCCGAACAGGGAAGAATGGTCGAAGAGGGAAACTGGCTGAGCGAATCGCAGGGGACGTGACCGAACTCTCGAAATCCGGCCACACAAGCCTTGAGACGTTCCGTGAGTTGTTGGGTTGGCTCCGCTCCCGGAAAGGGCAGGGGCCTCTCTGGATCGCCCTCGAGGCGGTCCTGTCGGAATCGGACCTGGCGTTCGGCGCGCTCCTTCATTTCAACGGCCGCCGGAGGTTCGCGAACCTCCGGAAGCTGGTGGACCTGGTCCGCGCGTGGGAGTCTCGGGGGGAGACGTCGCTGCCGGAGCTGGTGGAGGCCCTCGAGGACTACAGCGCCCCCGAAGTCCGGGAGTCGGAGGCGACGGTGGAGTCTCCCAGCGAGAACACGGTAAGGCTGATGACGATCCACGCCGCCAAGGGACTTGAGTTTCCTCTTGTGGTCCTCGCGGATCTGGGACGGACGGAACGTCGGCCCGACATCGAGGAAATCTTCCGGCGGGGATCCGGCCTCGGGATGCCCCTGTACGATCCGAGAGAGGGGAAGCGAAGCCTCCATCCTTCCAGTTATTTGGATCTGAAGGCCGAGAGGCACCAGACCGAGAAAGAGGAGGAAAACCGGCTCCTCTATGTGGCGGTGACGCGGGCGCAGGAGCATCTGATCCTGAGCGGGTGGGAAGCCGATTCGACCCGGGACAGGACCTCCCGGATGTCTGAGATCCTCCGAGCGCTCGAGATCGAGACCGCTGCGTTCGAGGACCGCGCGGTGGTCCGCGCCGGCGACCCGGATCTCCTGATCTTGGGCGCGCCGGGGAAAACCGAGCCGCGGGTCAGGAGATCCTCTCTCCGGAAGGTGCAGGAGAGTTCGATTGTCCAGGGCAAGCCGCTCGCGGAGTCGCCCGAGATCCGGGACGCGGGTCCACGGGCGGAGGAGATCCTTCGCCGCGCGGCGCTGCCGTCGCCTCCGCCGGACTCAACTCCCTTCACGGTCACCGCGACGGAGGTCGTCCAGCATCACCTCTGTCCTCGCCGGTACCATCTGCGCTACGGGATCGCGGCGCCTTCCGTCGAATTCAGCCGGGCGGGCGACGTTCTCGACGAGGGAGCATCGGCCGAAGTGAAGGACGACGAGGTTCCCGCGGAGGTCCTGGGAGATCGGGTCCACCGGGTCCTGGCGGAGGAGCCCGGCTCGGCTTTCGCCGAGAGGCTCCTCGACACCCTGGACGGGGAGGTCCGGGTAGAGGCGGGACGGCAGGTGAAGACCTTCCTGGAAAGTCGTCTGGGACGCGAGGCCGAGGAAGGAGAGCCCCTGAAGGAGTACCCTTTCGCTCTGGCGCGGGAGGGAGCGGCCCTCCGGGGGCAGATCGATCTGATCATCCGCCGCCGGGACGGGGGTTTGCTCGTCGTGGACTACAAGACGAGCCGCGTCGAGAAGGACCGGGTCGAAGAGAAAGCCGCCGACTACGAGTTGCAACTTCGGATCTACGCCGTCGCCGTCCGGGAAATCTTCGACCGTCTTCCCGCCGGCGCCTTCCTCCACTTCCTCCACCCCGACGTCATCCGGGAGGTGGACCTTTCGCCGGATTCCCTCGAGGAGGCGGAGAGGTCCATCGCCGCCTTCTTCGCGGCGCACCGGACGGGAGCCTTCCCGCAGCGCGAGGCCTCCCACTGTTTCTCCTGCGGATATCTTAAGGCCTATTGCCCGAACCTGCTGCCATCCCGGGGCGCGCCTGCGGCCACCGGCGGGGCGTCGCGCTGCAGGTAGAGAAGGGGAAACGGAACGCGATGACTATGGCCCCGCGGGGGGATCGAGACCGCGAAGGGTCTCCAGCTCGACGTTGCCGCCGCTGACGACGGCAACGACGCGGCGGCCGCGGAGCGGCTCGCCGTGGAAGAGGGCGGCGGCAACAGAGACAGCGCCCGAGGGCTCGGCCACCACCTTCGCGCGGGTCAGCAGAAGAAGGATCGTCTTGCGAATCTGCTCTTCGGTGACGCGGAGGACGCCTCTCGCGACCTCGCGGACCAAGGGAAACGGCACACGGCCGGGCTCCAGGCTGCGCAGGCCGTCGGCGATCGTCGGCGCCGCGCCGATCCGGACGATTCGCCCGGCTTCCAGCGACCGGGCCCAGTCGTCGGCAACCGCCGGCTCCACCCCGTAGATCTCGAGCCCGGGCCGGAACGCGCGGGCGGCCGCGCAGATCCCACCCAGCAAGCCCCCTCCGCCCGCCGGGACCAACACGACTTCCGCCCGCGGCTCCTGGTCCAGGATTTCCATCAGGACCGTTCCCTGTCCCAGAAGGATCCGCGGATCCTCGTACGGGGGGACCATGGTCAAGTGGCGCTCATTCGCCAGGCGGTTCGCGAAAGCCATCCGCTCCTGTGGAGTCACGCCGTGGTGGAGTACCTCGGCGCCGTAGCCGAGCGTGGCGGCCTCCTTGACGCGGGAGGGGTTCTCCGGCATGACGACCGTGGCGGTGATCCGGTGCAGCCGGGCCGCCAGGGCCACCGCCTGGGCGTGGTTGCCGGAGGAATAGGTGATCACGCCCCGGCCGCGTTCGGCCTCGGGGAGCGACGAGATCATGAAGAAGGCGCCGCGGAATTTGAAGGCGCCGCCGCGCTGGAGGTTCTCGCATTTAAGGGATAAGTCACAACCGGCCAGATCGGAAAGCGTCCGGCACCTCTGGATCGGAGTCCGGTGGGCGACGCCTTCGAGCGTGCGGCGCGCGCTCTCGAAGGCTCCGGAGCTGAAGGAAGTCCAGTCGGTCATGGGATCACCGGCGAATTGAACGGCGCTCGACGCAACAGTATAAGCGAACCGATCGGCGGAATGGGGAGGCAGGAGGCTTCAGGCGGGCCGGGTCGGACTTCCTGGCTCTCCCGCCGCATTCGCCCGGATCGCGAACGCGAGGTAGGCCATGGCGATGAGGAAGCAGATCAGCCACCAGTGCGGGATCCAGGTGCCGGTGACATCACGGAGGGTGTCGACGGCCACGGCAGGCGTGACGGAGACGGCCGACAGGCGGAGCAACTCGGGGTACCGGAGGCCGACCTTCAGGAGCTTGGCGAAGCCGAGTCCGATCGCCGCGTAGAAGAGCGCCTGAACGATGCGATAGGCATAGGAGAAGGCAAGGGCGAATGGATACGCCACCACCGCGAACCAGCGCCGGAACACCCGGATCCACCGCTCTACGCGTCCGCGGTCGAGGACGAAGCTCCGGATGTTCGAGAGATCGTACACCCTCGTCTCGGCGTTGCTCTTCCGGACGTAGATCTGGTTGCGGGTCACCAGCGCTTGGGCCGGGGTCCCCTCGAGGGACCGGGTCTGCCCCGTGGTGTCGATGATCACGACGGGAACATCGGTGATCGGATACCGGATGGTGTAGGGCTGAGGCTCCCGGATCGACACGACCCCCTCGGTGATGGTGAGGGTGGGAATCTGCTGGAGCAGGAGGGGTGAGAAGACCGTCGCGAGACCCGAGACCATCCGGTGAAGGTGAATCGTGACCAGCACCCAGCTCAGCGCCAGGAGCAAGAGGAGATACAGGAAGCCGATCCCCTTCCATGTCCTCCCCACGTCCCGATAGAGAGACCGCGAGAAGAAGGAAAGGAGCAGGGGGTGCAGGATTCCGTACCGCCGCATGGCGCGCGTCCCGTCATCCGGAGGACTTTCCGGTAGAGTCACTTTTCAGGGATCTCGGACGGGTCGAAGCCGCCGAGGAAGTCGGAGTAGTCCTCCTCCTGATTTCCTTCCGGCTTGTCCCGGTTGATGAACTCGTTGATCTCCTCCTCGATGTTCTTGGGGGCGGCCGGCTCGGCGGCGGGCTTGCGAGTCCGGCGCTGGCGGCGCCGCTCGCGCTTTTCCTGTTCCATATCGGAGGCGTTTCCCATCTCGCGCACCTGGACCGTCAATCGGGAGGGCGGGGGATCCGGAAAGTCGGTCGGGAGGGAGTCGAGGGAGGGGAGGAAGGCGTCGATGGGGAGCTTCTCCCGTGGGGTTCGAACCTCCCGCTCCAGCTTGCGAAAGACTTCCAGGGGCCCCTTCATGCGTTCTCCTGCTGGTACATTCTCAAGCAGCGCCGCGCGTTCTCATTGAGCGGGTCCAGCTCCAGCGCCCGCTTCCACGCGGCGACGGCCTGCTCGTGCCGGCTCATCTTGTAATAGGTGTTGCCCAGGTTGATGTAGGCCACCGCCGAGTCGGAGGAGGTCTGGATCGCCTGGTTGAACATTTCCAGGGCGCGGTCGTACTTCAGCGTCGTGTGATAGAGGAACCCGAGGTTGTTGTAGACCTCCCCCATCTTGGGGTCCAGCTCGATGGCTTTCTCGAACGCCGCCACCGCA
>Ga0066710_100004617_pt1 | contig 12251 bp, 10 predicted proteins | sample GraSoiAngelo_159_FD_79666 | JGI IMG/M metagenome (GOLD analysis project Ga0066710, IMG submission 79666) | Grasslands soil microbial communities from the Angelo Coastal Reserve, California, USA - 14_1009_16_40cm | ecosystem: Environmental > Terrestrial > Soil > Grasslands | place: USA...
AGTGAGGGGGGGGCCGTCGGGATCCAGATCCAAATCCGAGACCAGCTCGCCGAGGAAAAACCAGGAGCCCGCCCCCGGCGCGATCAGATTGGTGTGTTTCCCTTGCCACCCGAGGCCCGCTTCCACGCCCCAGAGCTTTTCCAAAACGGCGCCGGTGTCCACCACGGCACAAGAACGCGCCCCGGGTGCGGCCTTCCCGAGGAACTCTCCCAGCCGGGCCAGGCGTTCCTTGAGCACCTCGTGGTAGTCCCGGCCTCGCGCGTAGCGCGAGATGCGAGCCCTGAGCTGAGCCGCTTCAGGAGGATCGCCGGGGTAGGGAAGAGCGGCGACGATAAGCGTGCGGGCCCACGAAATCAGCCGTCTGGGATCCGAGCGCTGCTCACGGCGGTGGTGCAGCCAGTTCATGCTCCCGGCGTAGTCGCGCTGCAGCCACTCTCGAAAGCGACTCGCCCCGGGAAGCTCCCGGGCCAAAGCGAATCCCACCCGGGAGAAGCCTAGGCGCTGGCCCTCGAGGCGAATGCTCTCCTTGAGATCCATGGAACGGGCTCCGCCGCGGATGATACCATCGGCGCCCCTTTCAGGTCTTTGGGCGACGGGAGAATCGGGTTGTCCGCGCCCGTCCGGTCGTCTCGGCGGGGGTCGCACGGTTCATGAAAACCGGCGGCAGGGGAATCCAGATCTCCTCGGAGAGGCGCTCCACGATCAGCAACCGGTCGACGGGCCAGACATTTCTGGAAATCCCCGAGAAAAGCCGGCGCGACAGGAGCAGGGCCCGAGGGAAGCGTTTGGCGTCCAGGGCCTGTCCCAGGGTCAGGTGTGGAACGTAGGGAAACGTCTCAGTTCCCTTGAGGGCCCCTAGAGCCAGGTTCCGGTGGAGGCGAGAAAGGAGTCCCTTCCCTTCTTTGAGGCTCGCGAAGACCACGGGCATCACCGGACGGAACGTGCGGATGGGACCGAGGGCGATGCGAAAGGGGCGCATGCCGCGTGTCGCTCGCTCCACGGCCTCGCGGACCTGGCGTCGCGTGAGCTGCATTTTCCGCGGCGGCAGGACGGTTACATGGGGTCCGATGCGCGGAAAGTTGGGATCGTAATGACGGCGAACCCGATCGGCTATCCTGGAGACCTCCTCCGGTACCGGCACCACCACGCCGAATACCCGGTCCCGCCGGCTCATGTCTCGTCCCGCCCGGTCATCCGAACTTCATAGCCCGCTCCCCGAAGCCGCGACACCATCTGACGGCCGTGGTCGGGATCACGAGTTTCCACCAGGATTTCGAGCTCCGTGCCTTCCAGGGGGAGCTGCCAGCCCGCCCGGTAGTGTTTCACGTCGAGCACATTTCCACCCAGCGTCGCCAGCTCCGCCAGCACCTTGGCCAGCTGGCCGGGCTTGTCCACGATGCCTACGCGCAAGAGCACCAGCCGTCCTTCATGAGTCAGGCCCCGCTCCAGCATCCGAACGAAAAAGTTGGTGTCGATGTTTCCCCCCGAGAGGACCACCGAGACCACGGGTGCCTCGGGGCGGATCTTGCCTGAAAGGAGCGCCGCTACGCCCACCGCACCCGCCGCTTCGACCACCAGCTTCGACTTCTCCATCAGCACGACGATTGCCCGACTGATCTCTTCGTCATCGACCAAGACCACGTCGTCCACCCAACGCCGGATGATCGCGAAGGGCAGGGCACCCACTTGTCCCACCCGAATACCATCGGCAATGGTCCGGGGATGCTCCACGAGCACGGGCCTCCCCGCCTCCAGGGCCTTCGCCGCGGAAGGACAGCCGGCGGCCTGCACTCCCACCACGCGTACCCGGGGCCGCATCGACTTCATTGCCAGGGCGATGCCGGCCACGAGCCCGCCGCCTCCCACCGGGACAATGACCATGTCACATTCGGGGAGATCCTTCAGGATCTCGAGCCCCACCGTTCCTTGGCCCGCAATGATTCTCTCGTCGTCGTAACCGTGAATGAAGGTAAGGCCCCGGCGTGCCTCCTCCCGCCTAGCTATCGCAAGCGACTCGTCGAAGGAGGCGCCCTGAAGAATCACTTCCGCGCCAAGGAAACGGGTCCGCTCGACCTTAACGAGAGGTGTCTCCTCGGGCATGACTACCGTCGCATGAACCTGAAGGAGCTGTGCTGCCAGGGCCACGCCCTGGGCGTGGTTTCCGGCGGAAGCCGCCACCACCCCGCCCTTCTTTTCCTCGGGGGTGAGTGCCATCATCCGGTTGCACGCCCCGCGCAGCTTGAACGAGCCGGTGCGCTGGAGGTTTTCCGGCTTGAGATGAACCTGGCGATCCAGCAGTTGGCTGAGGGTGTAGGAGAAAATATGAGGCGTCGGGCGGACAAATCGCTCCACCACCAACGCCGCCGCCTGGATCTCTGGGAGTTCGATCATGTTCCCGCGTCCCCGGAAGGGAAGCAGAGTATAGCGAAAGGAAGAAGTTTCGGTTGACCGACTCGCTCCTCAGAGCGAGCGAAGATCCTCAGGCGTGTTGAAATCCTCCAATACGCCGGGGTCGTCGCAGGGGAGCTCGAGGCGATCGGAGGTGGCATGGACCACGGCACGTGCCCCTTGATCCGGGGGCGCCTGTCGGAGCGCGGGGAAGCAATCGGCGGCGAAGAGGGCAGGATGGCCGCGGCGTTCCCGGTAGACGGGTACCACCAGGGAATGTCCCGGCAGGGCCTCTATCATCTTTCTCAGGGTCTCGGGCCTTACCCTTGGCGTGTCCACGGGGGCCAGGAAGAGGGCATCCACTTCGCGCGGGGCGAGCGCGTCCAGACCGCAGTGGATGGAGGAGAGCTGGCCGCGGGAAGGGTCGGAGTTGATCACGACCCGCGTGAGGCTCAGCTTCACAGTGCAGAGGATGTCCGGGGCTGCGCCTCCCAGGACCACCAGGATTGGTGCAGCGCCCACGCGGACGAACCGGTCCAGGAGGACCTCAAGAAAAGTTCGGCCTTCGAGGGGAAGCAGGGCTTTGGAGCGACCCATACGGCTGGAATCGCCGGCCGCGAGAATCAGCGCGCCGACTCGGAGTCCCGCGGGCGGGATCATCCTACCGGCGCCAGCTCCGCGGCCCGCCGAGCCAAGGGGCCGAGGGTCTGGGGGTCGTCCCCGCGAAGCTCTCTCAGCGCCCCGGTGATGAGGTAGCGGGCCGCCTTCTTGCGCCAGCCCAGGGAGAAATCGGTGTTGTCCAAGGGTTTGGCTAGGCGCGAGGCCTCCTCGGCGACCGCTTCGATGACGTCCTCGGAGAGCGTGGTGCCCACCAGGCCGGCGGCCGCCTCGGCGATGACCGGTCGCGAAGCCACCGACCCCAGCACCAGTCGGGCGGCCTCCACCCGACCCTCCGGAGGCCTCCGAATCCAGGCCGCAACCGAGAGGACCGGGAAGTCGAAGGAGCCCCGTCGTCGGAGCTTCCAGTAGGTGCTCGATTCTCCCGGAGCGGGAATGGGCAGCAGGACCTGCGTGAGGATCTCGTCGGGGTTGCGGGTGAGGTATTGGATGCCGTCGTCCCGGCAGAAATCCGCCACGCCAAGGGTCCGCTCGCCGTCTCTGGTTGCCAGCGCCACCTCGGCCCCCAGAGCGATTAGGGCCGGCGCGGTGTCGGTGGATGAGATCGCCCAGCAGCGCCGGCTACTCGGCGCCACCCAGCAGATCTCTCCCGCCTTCTTCATGCAAAAGTTGATGGCCTTGCGCCATTCGTAATTCTGGTCGTAGTAGTTGCAACGAGTGTCCAAGCACAGATTCCCTCCCAGCGTCCCCATGTTCCGCAGGTGGGGCGTGGCCACCTGCGCGGCCGCCTTAAAGAGCGCTGTGTGCCGTGCCCTCACCTCTTCCTTCGCCGTAAGATCGGAGAGAGTGAGCATCGCTCCCAGCCGGACGCGGTTCCCGTCGGGACCTGCATCCCGCAGTCCTGCCACGTGCCGCAGCGAGATCACCACCTTCGGAGTCTGCTGGCGGCGCTTCATGTTGGGGACTAGATCGGTGCCGCCCGCCAGGAGCATGCCGTCGGAACCGGCATCCTGGAGCATCGCACAGGCATCGCGCAGGGTTCGGGGAGCGTGGTAGTGGAACCGGCCGCAGCGCATCATCGAAGCACCTCGGGCATCTCCGGGGATGATTCGGAGGATTCTGTCTTCTGCCCAGCCTCGGGAGTGCTCGGGTGTGGCGCGAGTCCGGGCTGCACCACGTCCGGAGACATGAGGACCCCCTCTTTGCGGCGCCTGGGTTTTTCGTTCACGGCCGTGCCGTCTCCTCCTTCCCAGGGGGGAGCGACTTTCAGCGGCTCCGGCCAGACGATGAACGGAAAGCTTTTCGGCCCGCAGCGTCGCGACTCCCGGTCGCCCAGAGCGCGAAGCACCTTCTCCGGTGTGATGGGGACTTCGTCCACCCGGACCCCGACGGCGTCGTACACGGCATTGGCCACCGCCGGCATGACCGGTAGCAGCGGACCCTGTCCCACCTCCTTGGCACCCAAGGGGCCGGCCTCGTCGGGATTCTCTACCAGGTAAGTGATCACCTCCGGCATCTCCAGCGTGGTGGGGCTCTTGTACTCCAGCAGCGAGGGAAACTTGTGGACCAACACGCCGCTTAAGTGCCGTGGAAGGCGGCGGTAGGCCATCTCCTCCATGAGCGCTTCCCCCAGGGCCATGTAGACGGAGCCTTCCACTTGACCGCGGGCCAGAACCGGATTGAGCGACCGGCCGATGTCGTGGGCGATCCAGATCTTCTCCACTTCCACCCACCCCGTCTCGGGCTGCACTTGCACCTCCACTACGCAGGCGGAATAGGAATAGGCGGGAGACGGACCCACACCGCCTCCCTTGTACTTCGCGGCCGATTCGGGAGGGGTGTAGGAGCCCGTCGTTCCCAGGGTCCCGTGCATGGCCTCACCCCTCTGGACCGCTTCGGCGAAGGAGACGCCGCGCGCCGGAGCTTCCGCGTCGAACACCCTCCGGCCGGCGAAGACCAGTCGCGAGGCTGGAACCTCGAGACTCGCGGACACCGCCTGGGCGATGAGGTCCCGGGCACGCTCCGCCGCCTGGAGGGCAGCATGACCCATCATGAGGGTAACGCGACTGGAATAGGAGCCGAGATCCACCGGTCCCAGATCGGTATCACCCGAGACCAGCCGGATGTCGAAGGGATCGATCCCGAGCACCTCCGCCACCAGATTGGCCAGGACGTCGTCGGAGCCCTGGCCAATTTCGGTGGCACCGCAGAATGCGGCGACGCGGCCCGAACGGTCCAGCTGAAGCTGCACTCCGGAGTGTGGCAGGGCGTTCCAGTAGATGGGAAGTCCCGCACCGCACAGATACGAGGAGCAGGCGAGTCCGACGCCGTGGCCGAATCGAAGTTTACCGTGCTTGTTCTTCCAGCCTGATCCCGCCACCACTCGGTCGATGCACTCCCCGAGTCCCATGGTGCCGATGCGCATGTAGTTGGCGGTCAAGGCGTGGGGCTTCGCCAGCTGGGACTTTCTCAGCTCGGCCGGATCCCGACCGAGGGCGACGGCGATCTTGTCGAGCTGGATTTCCTGCGCGAATCGCGGTTGAGGAGTGCCATGGCCTCGCTTGGGCCCGCAGGGAGGCTTGTTGGTGAATACGCGGCATCCGCGGAAGCGATAGCGGGGGACTTCGTAGGTGACGGTCTGCAGCGCTCCGGTATAAAAGGTGGATGCGACGCCGTAGGACCCATAGGCTCCGCCATCCAGAAGGGTCTGCAGATCCATGGCCACGATCCGGCCGTCGCCATTCACGCCGGTTACCAGTTTCATGAGAACCGGGTGGCGCCCGCGGTGACAGTAGAAAACCTCCTCCCGGGTGAGGCAGATCTTGACGGGGCGCCCGAGCAGCATTGCCGCCTTGGCAACCACGATTTCATGATTGAAAGGATCGCTCTTGCCGCCGAAGCCGCCGCCGTTGGGCGTGGCGATGACGCGGATGTGGGCGGGGGAAATCCCCAGCACCCGGGACAGGGCGCGATGGACGTAATGGGGTGTCTGGGTGGAGGACCAGAGGGTAAGCTTGCCGTCGGGATCTACCGCGGCCAAGGCGGCGTGCTGCTCGATGGCAAGATGGGTGCTCCCCTCATAGAAGAAGATGTCCTCGAAGACCCTGTCGGCGGAGGCCATGGCCGCGTCCACCTCTCCGAATTGGAGGGCAACCTTCTTGTGGACGTTTCCGTCGCCATAGGGCTGGATGCGCGGCTGCGGAGTGGTCAGGGCCTCCTCCGGATCAGCGATGGTGGGGAGAGGTTCGTAATCCACCCGGATCCCGTCCAAAGCCTCGCAAGCGGTCTGCTCGTCCACCGCCACCACCGCCGCTACGGGATCCCCCACGAAGCGGACGCGGTTGAGGCAAAGAGCGTGCTCGTCTTGGCTCACCGGCAGGATGCCGTAAGGGATCGGTAGATCGACGCCCGTGAGGACCAGCTTCACGCCGGGTGCAGTCACCGCCGCCCGGGCGTCGATGCGGCGGATTCTCGCATGCGGGTGAGGGGAGCGGAGCAGCTTGCAATGCAGCATCCGCGGAAGGAACAAATCATCCGCGAAACGGGTCTGCCCCGTCACCTTCGCGCGGGCGTCCACGCGTCGGCGGGGCTTTCCCACCACCTGCAGATCAAGGGCCGCGATTCTGGAGCTCACCCGCCTCCTTCCGATCCGCCGGGAGAGTTCTCGCGGATTCGGCGTTCCGCTGCTTCGACGGCCTCGAAGATTTGCAAGTACCCGGTGCAGCGACAGAGGACTCCGGAGAGAGCCTGCCGGATGTCCCCCCGACTCGGACTCGGATGTTTCTCCAGAAGCGCGCAGGCGGTCATGAGCATGGCGGGGGTACAGTAGCCGCACTGGGCGGCTCCCAGGTCTGCGAACGTCTCCTGGATGGGGTGCAGGCAGGCCCCCTGCGCGAGCCCTTCCACCGTGCGCACATGGGACCCCTCGCACTCGGCGGCCAGCAGCAGGCAAGAGAGAACCGGTCGGGAGTCCACCAGCACCGTGCAGGCGCCGCACTCACCCAGCTCGCAGCCGTGCTTGGTGCCGGTGAGCCCGAGGTCCTCGCGGAGCACTTCGAGCAGGGTCTTGTAGGTTTCGAAGAGAACTTCCACCGGCTCGCCGTTGACCCTGAGCGACAATCGGGTCCGCGATTCGGCGCGGGGCGTAACCCCGCCGGATGCGCTCATGGATTCCCCCTTCCGACAAGCTGCAACATCAGTTTCTGCGCCCCTCGTTCTCCTGTCAAGGCCGGTTCCCGGCGGGCTGGCGGTTGCCCGCCACGGCGGGACCTTCCTATAATCGGCGCGCGCTTAGCCAGGAAAGGACCGCAGAGAGGTCCCCCGAGGCGTGGTGGAAGGGTCGAGCTTGAAACGCCGCTTCGAGTATTTTCATGAGGGTCTGAACCCCCGTAGCACGCTGGTGGTGGATGGTGTTGCACCCCCGGCCCTGAACCTGAGCCATTGGCCTGGCAACCGCACGCCGCCGCGCTACCGCGCCGACACCACCACGGAGATGGCGTTGCTGCTGGCGGCCGATCCCGGCCGGGAGACGTTCCTCTCTGAGGTAGAAGTGATCTCCAACAATCATTTCGACACCGACGGGTTGCTCTCCGTCTGGGCAGTGCTTCATCCGCAGGAGGCATTGCGGCACCGGCGATTTGTGGTGGACGCAGCCCGGGCGGGAGACTTCGGTACCTTTACCTCGCCCGACGCGGTCAAATTTGACCTCCTGGTCACGACGTTCGAGGATCCTCAGCGCTCACCTGTGGCTCCGCGGCTGCGGGGATTGGGGAGCGACGCACGCTCCCAGGCTGCGTACGAGGAGCTTCTGGGGCGGCTTCCGGAGCTTTTCTATCAGAGTGGTGCCCACCGGAGGATCTGGGAGGACGAGTTCGAGAGCATCGTCCACTCTTTTCAGCGTCTCCGGGAAGGAGGCGCTCGGATCCGGGAGTACCCTTCCTCCAGCGTGTCGGTGATCGAGACGGATGAGGAGCTGGAAAAAATGGCCCGCCTGGACTCCTGCCGGTTTCATCGGGTTCTCACGGCCACCCGGGACGGTCGAGGCTATCGGTTCCAGCTGGAGCACCACGTCTTTTCCTGGTTCGACACGGTGACCCCTCCGCGGGGCGCGCGTCTCGATCTTTCCCCCCTGGAGCTGGAGCTCAACGCTTTGGAGCCCTGCCGGGAAGGGCGTTGGATTTACACGGGAAACCACGACCTGGAGGCCAAGCTGTTTCTGGCCGACGGCGACGGCGACCCGCTGGTGAGCGGGCTCCCCCTGGAGCGGGTGGAGGCCTTGGTCACCGAGTCTCTGAGCGGAAGTTGACGTCTTGCTCGACCGCCTCCCGTTCGGGCCCATCCTGGTAATCTTGGCTCTGCTCTCCGCTTTGCTCCTCCCGCTTCCGGTGCTCATGGGTGTGGGAGTATCGCGCGGCTGGATTTCGGTCCCCGGTCACGTTCAGTGGGCCATTCCTGTAACCCTGCTCGCCATCTTCACTCATGCCATCATCCTCTTCTACTTCATTGGCACGGGTTCCCGGATCAAGGAGGTCGTCAAGGAGTTCAGACTGGACCAGGATCTCTACCGGCGTACCCTGGCTTTCAAAGCCCGAGTCTTTCCCCTCTCCATGCTCACCATGACCCTGATCATGGTGGCCTACATCATCGGAGGCGGCACCCACACCCACTTCCGATGGACCCCTGCCTGGCTGCACGGGCTGGTGGCCCTGGCCGCGACCTTCCTGAACGGGATCCTGGCGTTGCGGGAGGTGGTCAGCATCAGCGAGAACCTCACGCTTGTGGACGATGTAGATCAGGCCGTCTTCTCCGCCACCCGCTGATCCCCAGGCTCCCGAGGAAAGCCTTGCGGGGGGCGGTTCCTGGACGTATCTTTCGCTTATGTGGCGTTTTTCTAGGGTTTTCCACCTCGGGCATCTCCCGGGGCTCCTCCTTATTCTGGGTGCGGCTCTTCCCGGCCCCCTGGTCGCTTCTTCCGAATCAGGCCCACGGGCAGGCCCCGGGCTGGTCCGGGAACTGCAGCGCCAGGGCGAGGTGCAGGCGGTGGTGATGCTGCACCGCGAGCAGGGTTCCGGGGCCCCCACGCCTCAGGCATTAGTAGAAGACGTCCTGCGCCGAGTTCCGTCGGCGGAGGTGGTGGTTCAGCACCGTCTCGAGACGGTGCCGGTCTTCATCGCCCGGATCACCGACAGGGGACTCTCCCGGCTTATGGCGGATCCCCGGGTGTCCAAGGTGGACCTGGACGGGGTCGTGATGGGCGCCGACCTGGAATCGGCCGCCCAGATCGGCGCCGACCGGGTGCAGGCCCTGGAGATCCGGGGGCAAGGGATCACCGTGGCGGTGATCGACAGCGGGACCGACATCCTTGAGAATCCCGATCTCGATCCCTCTCTCGTGGGGGAAGAGTGTTTCTGCTCCTACGGGGGAGGGTGCTGTCCCGACGGCTCGTCGAGGCAGTCGGGACCCGGATCCGCCCGCAGCCTTTCTTCCCACGGACCGGGAGTGATCGGCGTCATCGCCTCCCGCGGCAGCATAGCTCCTGCGGGGATCGCTCCAGGAGCCAGCATATTGGCCGTGCGGGTCCTGAGCGACTCTTTGATCAGCACCTTCTCCGACGTCCTGGTAGCCTTGGACTGGGTCGTCAGCCAGGCCCCAGGTGTCCGGGTGGTGAACCTGAGCCTCGCAGCGGGGCCCTATGTTCCGCCGTGCGACCAGGCCGACTTGTTCAACGAGGCGTTGGCCCAGCTCGCCGAAGTCTTCCGGGGGAGGGGAGGGCTGCTGGTGGCCGCGGCGGGAAACAATGCGCGCTCCGACATGCTGGGCTCTCCGGCGTGCGTTTCAGGAGTGCTGTCGGTGGGAGCGGTGGACCGGGAGGACCAAATTCCCTTCTTCAGCAACGGCGGCCCCACCCTGGACCTGCTGGCCCCGGGGGTGGGAATCGTGACCGACGGAAGCTTCAGGCGGCTGGAGTCGCAGAGCGGAACCTCCTTCGCAGCGCCCCATGTCTCTGGCGCGGCTGCGCTGTTGCTTTCCGCCAATCCGGGACTCTCTCCGGCCGACGTGGAGGAGCGCCTGAAGAGTCGGGGCGTACCGGTCACCGATCCCAGAACCTCCAGGATCACTCCACGGGTGGACGTCTTTCATGCGCTCCTGCTCCCCATGGACCTGGGATTGTCACCCGGGGTGATCTCACCCCGGAGCCGGGGTCACGGATTCAAGATCTGGCTGGAGCCCCAATCTCCGTTCGCGGCGGCCGATCTGGACCCCGATACGGTGACCCTGTCGGTGGCTGGAGGTGCGGCTGTCTTGGCGAATGCTTTTAGCGCCACCCTGGGGGACGAGAACCAGGACGGAATTCCGGATCTGAGCCTTCATTTCGATCGGCGCCGGTTGCTCTCAGGGATTTCGGAATCCGGTGCGCTTGGGGTGGAAGCGAGGGGAACGTTCATCTCGGGGATCCAGGCTCGCGGGACCGGCACCCTGAAAATCCTGCCGCCCCGAGGCCTCGGGAGCGCCCAAGAGCCATCTCCCTGACGCCCCTCTCTCGTGAACGCTCCATGCTTCAGCACAAACTCCTCGAGTCGACCACTCGAAGGATCGCGGTGCAGAATCGGGTGGTTGTTGGTGTCGGCTCGGCCCAACACCGGGAGGATGTGCATGCCGTGGATGCAGCAGTAAGTCCTGAAGTCGACGACAGGGCCCCCGCGATCCTCGGCCACCTTCAGGGGGCGCCGGGAAATGCTCCTGGAGCGGTGGGAGGGAATTCGGGGCCGTGGACGAGAGGGGAAGCATGGAGTGGACTGCCCCTCAGGTCTTTCCAGGGATTCCCGGTTCCGTCATGGACCGGGGATCCAGGATGCGCCTGAGCTGCTCCGAGTCTAGGAGCTTGCGATCCACCACGATCTGGTAGATCGATTTCCCGGAACGCATGGATTCTTTGGCGACCTCCGCCGCCGCGGCGTATCCGAGGTGACGATTGAGAGCCGTAGCGATTCCAACACTGTCCAGGGCGTACCGCTCGCAGCGGGCGGCGTCGGCGGTGATTCCCTCCAGGCAGCGGGTCCGGAAAACCTCCAGGGTGTTCTTGAGAATCTCCATGGACTGGAGCACGTTGTAAATCATGGCCGGCATCATCACGTTGAGCTCAAGCTGTCCAGCCTGGACCGCCAGTGCCACGGTGAGGTCATTCCCGACGACCTGGAAGGCTACCATGTTCAAGACTTCAGGCATGACCGGATTGACCTTTCCCGGCATGATGGAGGAGCCAGGCTGTACCGCGGGAAGCTGGATCTCGGCGAGACCCGTGCGAGGGCCGGAGGAAAGAAGGCGCAAATCGTTGGCGATTCGGATCAGCTCCAGGGCCAGGAGCTTCAGCGCGGAAGAAAGGTCAGCCAGCGGAAACTGGCTCTGCATCGCCTCGCGCATGTCGGGCGAGTTTCTGAGATCATGCCCTGTGAGCTTTGAGAGGTGGGCCACCATCCTGGCCCTGTACTCGGGATGGGTGTTGATTCCAGTGCCCACCGCAGTGCCGCCGATCCCAATTTCCGACAGCGTTTCGCGACAGGCGAGGATCCGCCCGCGGCAGCGCCCGACGGTGACCGCATAAGCGGCGAACTCCTGCCCCAGCCGCACGGGGACCGCATCCTGCAGATGCGTCCGTCCGGACTTGACGATACCGTCGAACTCTCTTCCCTTGGCTGCGAAGGCCTTTTCCAGACGCTCCAGCACCGGGTCCAACTCCCGGATCATCGTCAGAGAGCTGAGTCGCAAGGAAGTTGGGAAAGTGTCGTTGGTGCTTTGCGCCATGTTCACGTGGTCGTTCGGATGCACCACCTGGTAATCGCCGCGGCGTCCTCCCAGGAGCTCGATGGCCCGGTTGGCGATGACCTCGTTGCAGTTCATGTTAAAGGAGACACCCGCCCCGGCCTGGAAGACGTCCACGGCGATCTGGTCTCGCAGCCCGCCCTCCAGGAGCTCGTCGGCGGCCTGAATCACGGCGACGGCGATCTTCGGATCGAGATTTCCAAGCTCGCGGTTGGTGAGGGCTGCGGCCTTCTTGAGGGTGGCGTGTGCTGTAATGAGGGCCGGATGTGCACGCATGCCGCTGATGGGAAAGTTCTCGAGGGCGCGCACGGTCTGTACCCCATAGTAGGCTTCGACGGGGACTTCCCTCTCTCCGAGGGAGTCTTTCTCGATGCGAGTGGCGGTCATGGTTTCTCTCCGGAGGCAGTGCGGCTGGGTGGGGGCCG
>Ga0066710_100004618_pt1 | contig 12251 bp, 9 predicted proteins | sample GraSoiAngelo_159_FD_79666 | JGI IMG/M metagenome (GOLD analysis project Ga0066710, IMG submission 79666) | Grasslands soil microbial communities from the Angelo Coastal Reserve, California, USA - 14_1009_16_40cm | ecosystem: Environmental > Terrestrial > Soil > Grasslands | place: USA...
CACGACCGCCGTGGTGCGCTACACGTTCTAGCCAGGACCGAACGTCGCAGTGACGCAGTCGGGGCCCGGGGACCTTCCCGGGCCCCTTTTTGATTTGTCGGCGCCGAAGTGCCCGTGCTAGCGTATTCTGCACGGTCGTGGACGCCATCCGCTTTCTACGTGCCTGGCCGCGCTTCACTTAAGGAGATCCGCCGACGGCGGGTCGCACTGCCTCCTCGCGCCGGCGAACGGAGCTACGGAATGAGGCTCGGGATGGCGGCAAGTCGACGACTTCTAGTCGTCGGGCTACTCATGGCGGCGATCGCGCCGTGGTCGGTGGGCCAGTCCCGAGCTGAGGACGCGTCGGTGCTCCCGAAGGGCGTCAAGCGGGTCACGCTGGACAGCCTCTTCTACCTTCCCGTCGAGCAACGATATAACCCGCACGGTGGCACCGAGGATATCGCCACCGACTTCAACAACCGGCACCTCGACAGCACGATCTTCTCGCTGCTCACGCCGCTGAACCCGTTCGTCCCGGGCGGCAACGCGAGCATCGGCGACAGCCACGTCAAGTACAAGTACCTCTATAACATCGAGGATCTCGGCGGGCAGTACGGCCTGACCGACCGGCTCACGATCGGCATCGACATTCCTTACTTCTGGGCGTCGAACAGCGTGGAGGCCGGCCTCAACTCCGGGCCTGGTTCGAGCGCCAACGTGGTTCTCAACACCTCGTCGGCGGCGACTCTCGCGCTGTTTCCGCCCGGCTCGTCCTGCAGAAATCCCGTCCTTCCCTTCGCGGCGATCGGGCCCTGCTCCGCGGTCCCGGGCTTTACGACTCGGCGTTTCAGCACCACGGACGTTCAGAGGTTGCTGGGGCCCGGTCTCGTCACCAACGCCGGCACGAGGATTCCCGGCTTCGGGTTCAAGAAGATCCAGGACTGGAACGGCGACGGGCTCGGAGACATCACCCTCGGCGGGAAGTACCAGTACCTCCGGACGCAGGACGCGGCGCTGGCGCTGACGCTGGGCGCGCGACTCGCCACTGGACGGCGGGGCGATCCCGACGATCTGTCCGACGTCTACTGGAGCACGGGCGCGAACGCCATCCTGCTGCGCCTGCACGGCGACTACGCGCTCAGCAATCTGTGGAACAGGAGACCCCCCTCGGCGCAGACCGGCGCCAGCGCGATCTCCCAGCCCGGGGACCTCGTCCTCAATGGTACCTTCAGGTACGACAAGGTCCTTCCCGACTACGCGACCCGCAGGGTGCCGAGCGACGTCACGGACCCGATCACGTCCAACCGGGAGCGGGTCTACCGGGAACTTGGCGACCGCTTCGAGATCGAGGTCGGCGCCAAGTACGATCTGCCCAAGGGATTTTCGCTGTCCGCGCTGTACCGGTACGGGTGGAAGCTCTCGGACGTGGTCGTCGGGCACCGCGGCTTCGCGTACCAGACCCTGACCCAGGACTCGGACTCGACCGAGCAGATCTATATCGTCGGCATCGGCTACTCGACGGTGCCGCTCTACCTCGAGAAGAAGTTCCCGATTCCCATGGGCATCTCCCTCTCGTATCGGGATCGCTTCGCCGGTTCCGGGCCGCACAGCTCGGGGTCGCCGAGCCAGATCCTGAACTCGCAGTACATCAACCTGGGCCTGCAGGTCCTCTTCTAGCCAGGACGACCCTGACAGGACGCCGAACGGTATATGGTGGGGGGCATATGAAGAGTGGACAGGTCGTCGGGCTACTCCTCACCGCCACGACGCTTGGCGCGTGCGCCTCGGCCGGGCGGTTCGCACACCGCGAAGTGACGACGGCAGAGGATCCGTCGGCTGGCGACTCCGGGGCGCCGGGGCTCGACCAGGTCGCCCAGAAGTATCGGGAGTATCAGGAGTCGAAGGAGGCGAACCTCGAGGGCAACTGCGACCGGCGCCGGATCACGTCGGAGCTCGTCCGCCGGTACGAGGCGGCCGTGAGGGCGATGGACGCGGCCGGCTACGGCTACGGGCGCAACTCCAACTTCGCGGCCGTCCAGCATCCGCGGACCGCCTATGTCGAGTGCGCCGAGGACAAGTGAGCGCCCGGGGAAGGAGGACCGTCCGAATGAAGGATTCCTTGGTCATCCTCGTCGTGCTGACCGTCGCGATCGCGGGGGCGTGGGCGTCGTTGAGCTTTCCAGCGCCGGTGGTCGCCGCAGAGAGTCAGGATCGATCGACGCCGAGACTCGAGCGCGTGGCCGAGCTCTACCGGCTCTATATCTATTGGAAGAGCCATTGCGATGAGGCGTTCGTGACGCCAGAGGTGACTCGCCTGTACGACGCGGCGGTCCAAGAGATGGACGAGGCCGGCTACGGCTACGGCCGGAACTCGAACTTCGCGGGTGTCAAGCCGCCGCGCGCGGCCTGGGTGGAATGCGCCGAGAACGGTGGCTAGGCCCGACCCGTGCCGCGCGACGCTCCACCGCCGGGTTTGGGGGGTGGTGAGGCCTGGGCCGGCGTCTTCGGTCGGGCGGCGGGGTGGAGGTTCCCGAGCCGTCTCGAGGGCAGTTGTCGAATTGACGGCCGATCGCGGAGGAACGGCGGCATCCCTGGCGTCCGCCGTCGCGCGAACTCGAACGGGGTGACGGGGGTCCCGCTCCCAAGGACCGCTACCCGCGAGACATCCCGGTGGCGGAGCGGACCGTCGACGGGAGCCGAGGGGCGCCCGGTCCCGGTGGCGACGGCCGCCATGTCGCCCGGGGGCCGCGGCTATGTGGCGGATCCCCCGTCTGATCGCCGGCTAGAGCGGGGGATGGCGAGCGGGCCCCTGGGGTTCTTGGCGCCAACCATCGTGCGCACTCTCGTCTGTGGCGGCCTTTCCGCGGGGCCGTCGGCATTTCTGCTCTTCGCGCCGACGGCCAGATCGACTCGCCGAGAGCCTCCGGGTCGAGCGGGCCCGCTCCGGCGTCGCCTCGATCGCGGTGCTCGGCCTCTCCCCGGGGACGACTCCACTCGGCCCGCGCCCGCGTGTGGCGCTGCCGGCGCGAGGAGCGGTGACACGGTCCGGGTATGCCGGAGCCCGATCCCGGTCTGGCTGACGGGACTCCCCGCGATCTCGCGCGGTGTCGCGCCGGTCGATTTCCGCCGGAGCCTGCTGACGCGGTGACGGGACGCGGAGTTCTCGCGAGGCGTCAGTCCGGGAGCGCCGCCCTCGGCCTGCTCACCGGGCTCAATGTCCTCAACTACGTCGACCGTTACGTGGGGGCGGCCGTCCTCCCGCTCATCCTGAGCGGGCTCGCCCTGTCCGACGCCGAGGGAGGGCTCCTCCAGTCGGCGTTCATCCTCACCTACTCACTGATCTGCCCGCTCGCCGGCTGGCTCGGCGACCGACGCCCGCGGCTTCCGCTGGCGGCGGTCGGCGTCGTCCTCTGGAGCGGCGCGACCGTCGCGTCAGGACTCGCCTCGACCTACCCGCTCCTGCTCTGCGCCCGGGCGCTCACCGGAGTGGGCGAGGGGGGATACGCGGTCGTGACGCCCTCCCTCATCTCAGACTACTATCCGCCCGAGCGCCGCGGCCGGGCGCTGGCGATCTTCTTCGCCGCCATCCCGGCCGGGAGCGCCCTCGGATACGTGCTCGGCGGCGCAGTCGGCAGCGCATGGGGCTGGCGGGCAGCCTTCTTCATCGCAGGGCTGCCGGGCGCCCTGCTCGGGCTGTCGCTGCTCGGCTTGCGCGAGCCCCCGCGCGGCGCCTGCGATTCGATCAACGCTCCGCCCCCGACGCGACTGGCGCTCGGGGCGTCCTTGAGGGCGTTGCGCGCGCGCCCGAGCTACGTCGTCAACACCGCCGCGCAGGTCCTCTACGTCTTCGCGATGGGCGGGCTGGCGACCTGGATGCCGACCTACTTCGTCCGCGAGCGGGGCATCCCGCTCGCGAGCGCGACGTCTACGTTCGGGCTCCTGCTCGTGGTGGCGGGGTTCGGCGGCACGCTCGTCGGCGGTCAGCTCGGCGACCGGCTGTCCGAGCGGGCCCGGGGCGCGCAGTTCTCCGTCTCCGGGTGGAGTCTCGTCGGCTCGATCGCGTTCACGATTCCCGCCGTGCTCTCTCCGACGCCGAAAATCTTCTGGCCGTCGATGTTCGTGACCCTCTTCCTGCTCTTTTTCAACATCGGACCCCTGAACGCCGCCATGGCGAACGTGCTCCCACCCGATCTGCGGGCGCGGGGCTTCGCGCTGACGACGATGGCGGTCCATCTGCTGGGCGACGCCGTGTCGCCCTGGATCATCGGAGCCGCCTCCGACCGGGTGGGGCTGACCATCCCCGTGCTCGTCAACGGGATCCTGCTGGCGGTGGCGGGGGTGGTGCTGCTCGTCTGGCGGGCGACCCTCGAACGGGATATGGAGGCGGCCGGCACCTGACGGCCCATCCGAGGGCGACGACGCGGGAGCGCGTTTGGCCCGGATGGGTGACGCACCACGGTGCCCGGTCGCTCAGCTGCCGCCGCTCACGATCAGGAGCTTCTGCCTTCCGATGCTCATCCCCTCGAGCGCGCGGACGTCGGGCCCCAAGCCCGGGCGGACGGTCCGCCAGTCCCTCGCGTCGATGACCACGACCGGGCGGTCAGGACGGCTGAGGAACGCCCTCAGGTCCGCCACCGTCTCGATCGCGAGCGGCGGACGCGCGAGGTAGAAGTCGAGCGACATCCACTCGTCAGACTGATACTTGAAGACGGCGGCCTCGGCACCGTGCGCCCGCCGGTCGACGGCACCCGCAAATTGCTTGAAGTTCCAGACTTCGTTGTACCGCATGGTGTACGGCCAGATGCCGTAACCCAGCGTGACCGCGGTCGCGAGGACGGCCCCGTGGACGAGGAACGCCGGTCGCCTGCTCCAAAGGCCCCAGAAGAGCGCGCCCCCGATCGCTGCGAGGCCCAGGACCACGGGCACGAGTTCCCAGGGGTGCCCCGCGAGGTAGACGCGGACCCGGGGGTGCCACCATCGGGGGACGTTGAGGCTCGCCGCCAGCACGAGAAACCCGATCAACGCCAGACACCCTATCACCCGACCCGCCCTCGTCCGGTCGGTCCCGCGGGCATCCGCCCACCAGCCCACGAGGAGGGCAGCGCCCGGATACGCTGACAACGAATAGCGCGGCTTGAAACTGGCCGAGGCCATGAGGACCACGAGCGGGACGGTGAACCAGAGGAGCGCGAACCGCACCGCGGGAGTCTTCCACGCCCGAAGGGCGTCCGCCATCACCAACGGCGCGAGGACCGTCCAAGGAAGAAAGCCGACCATCACCGTGTAGAGCAGCTCGGGACCGCTCCGCGGGACGCCGAAGTACCAGGCGAGCCAGTCTCCCCAGACGGAGTTCTGGAGCCAGCTCCGGGTCCCGAGCGCCAGGAACGGGCCCACCCACGTCAGCGTAATCCCGGCGAACAGGGCGGCGCCCGGGAGGCTCCAGAGCCGAGAGACGACCTGGCGGACGCCATACTCGGTCGAGATCCAGGCGGCGGCCGTCAGGAACGGAACGAGTCCGAGCGGTCCCTTCGCGTACACGCTGAGCGCGACGGCCACGTAGAACAGGGCCAGCGCGCCGCGCGCCGACGGGTGACTCGTGGCCCGCCAAAAGGCCCAGCCGGCCATCGTCGCGAAGCAGACGACGAGCATGTCGGGCAGGACGAGCTGGCTGTTGGCGAAGACGTCGTAGCTCGTCACGGCGATGAGCGCCGCCCAGACACCGGCCTGCCGGCTGAAGAGTTGCTCCCCAAGGAGGAAGAGGAACAGGGCCACCCCGATCGTCGCGAGGGCGACGGGCGCTCGGGCGGTCGTCTCCGTGACCCGGCCTCCGGGGAGCGAGAGGGCCGCGATGAGCCAGGGGTAGAGGGGCGGCTTGTCGCGGAACGGCGATTCCCACCGGTAGTGGACGTCGAAGAGGACGCCCCGGTCGATGACATCGCGGGCAAGGAGCGCGGAACGGGCCTCGTCGTCGCCGTTATAACCGCCGGTCGCGATGACCCGCTGACCAATCGGGGGCAGGACGAGCAGGGCGGCGACGATCGTCACCAGAAGAACGGCCCCCGCGCGCGTCCCCGCGAACCCACGGGAGAGCCCGCGATCGGATGGAACGTTGCTGGAGTCCGGCGAGATCGGACGCATCGGCCCGCCGAGGCCGGTAGCCGTCGTCACGGGCCGGCGTTCAACGCCCCGGGCGGAGTCGTCACGCCTCCCTTCTAAGGGGCCCTCGAGCGCTTGTCAACATTTCGCGTTGTTCCAGGACGGTTTTGACGTACACTCGTTTCCGCTAACGACGTCGGTGACGGTAGGGCCGCGTTGACGCGTTGAACGCCACTGGCGCGGGAGGCGATCAGACGGCCTCCCACACCGATCGCCCGTGACGCCTGCCGACCGTGGTCTTCGCGCCAACCCTTCAACGGAGTAAGACGCCCATGTGCGGCATCGCGGGGTTCTTCGTCAACGGTGGATCGGTGGACCGCCGACCGACCTTGCGGCGAATGACGGACTCGCTCCGCCACCGCGGCCCGGACGACGAAGGCTTCTATGTGGACGAGTCCGTCGCGCTCGGCGTCCGCCGCCTCAGCATCATCGACCTGGCGACGGGGCGACAGCCGATCGCGAATGAGGACGGCACCGTCTGGGTCGTGCAGAACGGGGAGATCTACAACTTCCGCGAGCTCCGAGACGAGCTGGAGCGTCGCGGCCACCGGTTCCGCACCGCGTCGGACACAGAAGTCCTCGTCCACGGGTATGAAGAGTACGGAGGCGAGTTCGTCTCTCGCCTGGACGGCATGTTTGCCCTCGCCGTCTGGGACGCCGTCAACCGCAGCCTGATTCTGGCCCGGGATCGCATGGGCGAGAAGCCGCTGTACTACTACGCGGGCCCCGACGCCTTCGTATTTGGGTCCGAGTTGCGAGCCCTGCTGGAGCACCCCGCGGTACCGCGCGAGCTGGACCTGGAGAGTCTCTCGCGCTACTTGGCGTTCGAATACGTCCCCGCCCCGCACTCGATCCTCGCGGGCGTCGCGAAGCTCCCGCCGGGCCATGTGCTGACCGTGGCCCCCGGCGGCAAACCCCACGTCGCGCCATACTGGGATCTCGTGTTCGGGGGCGGCGCCGCCGCGAGCGAGCAGGAATGGGCGGAGCGACTCAGAGCGCAGCTCGAGACGTCGGTCCGAGCCCAGCTGGTCAGCGACGTGCCGCTCGGGATGTTCCTCAGCGGGGGCGTCGACTCCAGTGCGATCGTGGCCATCGCCGCGCGGCTGAGCGGGACGCGGCGGCTCCAGACGTTCAGTCTCGGCTTCGAAGAGGCCAGCTACGACGAGCGGCCCTTCGCCCGCCTCATCGCCCAGCAGTGCGGCACCGAGCACGGAGAAATCGTGTTCTCGGCACGCGACGCGCGGGCCCTGCTCGAGGACGTCGGCGGCCTCCTCGACGAACCCCTGGTCGACGGCTCGTTTCTGCCGACGTACGTGCTGTCCCGGTTTGCCCGCCAGGCCGTCACCGTGGTCCTGAGCGGCGACGGCGGCGACGAGCTGTTCTGCGGGTATCCGACCTTCATCGCCGACCGCGGCGTCCGGTGGGCCCGGCACCTCCCCGCCTGGGGGGTGCGGTGGGCGACGTCCGCGATCAACCGCTTGCCTCCCTCGTCCCGGTACGGGAGCGTCGAGTTTCTGCTCAAGCAATTCGTTCGTGGGCTCCCGCACCCCCCGGAGGCGCGCACCCAGCTGCTGCTCGGCGGCCTCAGTGCCGCCGAGCAGGTGTCGCTGTTGTCGCCGGGCGTCCGGGCGGCCTGCGCCGGGTTCGACCCCTATGAGGACCTCACGCGCGCCGTCGCCGACGTGCCGGGACTGGGCTCGATCGACCGTCTGATCTACCAGCACTGCAAGTTCTACCTCGCGGAGCAGAACCTCGCGACCGTCGACCGCGCCAGCATGGCGTGCGGCCTCGAAGTCCGCGCGCCGTTCCTCGACCGCGCCCTGGTCGACTTGGCTGGCCAGATTCCCGCCGGGCTCAAGGTCCGCGGCTGGACAACCAAGTACATTCTCAAGCGAGCCCTCCGCGGCCTCGTGCCGCCGGCCGTTCTCGCGCGCCGGAAGCAGGGCTTCGGCGTTCCGATCGGCCCCTGGCTCCGCGGGCTGCTGCGGCCCGTGCTCGAAGAGCGCCTGGCGCGGGAGCGGGTCGAGCGCCTCGGCCTCTTCGACGCCGACACCACGACGCGCCTGATCAGGGAACATGTGGAGGGTCGGCACGACCATCGAAAGATCCTGTGGGCCCTCCTGATGCTTGACGCGTGGCGTGAGCGCTACCTGCCGACCGCGCGCTGGACATGAGGCCGCTGGGCCACCCGCCGAGCGACGCCCGGGTTGCGGGCGCCGTGGGCGGCGGCGCCGTCGGGCGGGCCGCCGAGGCGAGCATCGGGGGTGATCGGGGGCCGGTCCGCGAGCGAGGCCCACTGGCGCTCCTGCTTGCGGTCAGCACCCTGCTCCTGAGTTTCGACCTCGGCCGGTGGGTGCTCGCCACCAACGACGAGGCACGCTTTCCCATGCTCGCGCGAGACATCCTGGCGGAGGGGCACTGGTGGCTGCCGCGCCTCAACGGCGTCGCCCACCTGAACAAGCCGCCGCTCTACGCGTGGCTGATCGCGATCGCCGCGTGGCCCACGGGCACGGTTACCCAGCAGACGGCGGCCTACCCGTCGGTCTTCGCCGCGCTCGGCACGGTGGGGGCAACCTACTGGATCGGCCGGCGGCTGTTCAGCCGAGAGGTGGCGCTGGCGGCGGGGCTGATCGTCGTGACGACCTACGGGGTCTTCACGATGGCCCGCGTGCCCATGCCCGACATGATGTTCTGCTTCGCGCTCACGGGCGCCGTGGCCGCGTTCATCGCCACCGAATTCGACGGCCGCCGGTGGGGATTGGCCCTCCTCTATAGCATGATCGGCGTGGCGTTCTGGACCAAGGGGCCCGCGGCGCTCCTGGCCTTGGCGGTCGCCGTCGGCTACACGTGGGCGACCCACGGGTGGGCCGGGACGGCGCGCCGGCTGGCGCTGGCGCCCGGCCTCCTCCTGCTCGTGCTGGTGGTCTTGCCCTGGTGGCTGCTCGATGCCGCCGCGGGGGGTGGCGAGTTCACGCAGCGCATCGTCCTCAACGATTGGCTGCTCTGGTATTTCCCGGCCGGCAAATCGAGCTGGCGTGCCGTCACCGATCCGATCGGCCAGGCGCTGACGATTCTGCTGCCGTGGGCGACGCTGCTCCCGCTCGCCGTGTGGTCGGCGCTCCGGACAGGGGGGCGGGAATCCCCGCGCGCCATGCCGTTGCTGCTGATCTGGGCGGGGACCGTGTTTTTTCTGGTCGCGGTTTCGCAGCAGCAACGGATGCGCTACTACCTGCCGCTCTGTCCACCGGCCGCGCTGCTGGTCGCCGCGTGGTGTTCGGGCCGGACCTCGGCGCATCGGCGGGTGGCGCTCGTCGGCGGATGGACCGTCGCGGCCCTCGGGCTCTGCCTGTGGCACGCGCACGCGAGCGCCCGCCACAATGAGGCGACGGATCTGCGGGTGATCGCCCGCGAGATCTCCCAGGCGCCGAAGCCTCTGTACGCGTTCGACGTGCCGGAGCTCGTCCTGGGTTTTTACCTGGAGCGACCGGTGGAGCTTCTTCCCGACTCGGCCCGCCTTCAGTCGCTGGTGGCCGAGGGACGGAGCGGGTATCTCGTCATCGCCGACCGAGCGCTCCCGGGAGCGCTCGCGTCGCGCCTCCACCGCCTAGGCGGCGGGCGCGTGAACGGCCGTCCCCTGTCGCTCTTCAACGATTGAGGAGGTCGACCCGGCACCAACGACCGCGGCCGGAGCCGGCTAACTTCGCGCGACGAGGACCGCGCCGACCAGCATGAGCATCGTGCCGATCCACGCCCAGACAGGGGCGCGCTCATTGAGAAAGAACGCCGCGGCGGCCAGCGTGACCGCGGCGCTCAGGCGGTCCACGGCGGCGACCCGCAGCGCGTCGCCGAGTTGGAGGGCGCGGAAGAAGCACACCCACGAGCCCGCCCCGGCCACGCCGGACAGGACGAGAAAGAGGGCGGCGTGTCGATTGAGCCCGAGTATTTGGTAGCCCATGACGCGGGTGAGGACGACGGCCAGCAGCGCCGCGAAGATGATGGCGGCGCGTACACCCGTCGCGAGGGCGGGGTCAATGCCCTGGACACCGATCTTCCCGAAGATCGGCACGAGCCCAGCCAGCAGCGCCGCAAGGATGGCATAGCCGATCCAGGTCATGAATGGTGGTACTGAGAGCGCATGATATTGCCCCCCGGCCAGATCAGTTCACCGCTCGGTCACTGCCCCGTCGCCGACGCCCTCCCGGCTTGGGAACGCGAGCTCGATCTGCTTCACGCACGCCCATTGCCGACCGGCGTCCCCGTGAGGCGCGTCCACTATAATAGCCAGCCATAGCCCGCATGAATAGGCACCAGGCCCCCTTGAAGCCGCTCGCTCGCGGCGGCGGCCATCCGCGCCGGGCCCGCCGGTGGCTCTGTTGCTCCCGGGGGTCGACTCTCGTCGGCGGAGCCGGGAGCGCGACGTCCGGCTCGAGGACGCTCGTCGGGATTTCTGGACCCGACCCCCGATGATTGTCCTCGGCATCAGCGAGACCCACTGCGCGACGGCCGCGGTCCTGCGGGACGGCGAGATCGTCGGGTGTGCGTCGGAGGAGCGCTTCTCACGCCTGAAGAACGACGCCGGGTATCCGCGCCAGGCCGTCGACGCCCTGCTCCATGCGCTCCGCCTGAGCCCGCGGGAGATCGACCTCGTCGCGCTTGCGGGCATGGAGGCGTTCGCGCGCGACTGGATGAACCGGGTCATGCACGACGCGGCCTACGCGCGCGAGTATTACGGCGTGCGCCCGGACGCCGCCCGGCGCGGACTCGGCGCCCGCGCCCGAAAGCTCGGCGCCCGGTTCGGCCTCGTGGACTCGGCGCGAGGCAAGACCCGGCTCTCGGGTGAGGAGCGGCTCGGCCTGGTGACGGACCACCTCGGCCTCGGTGTCGATCGGATCGCCCGCTTCGACCACCACCTCTGCCACGCCGCGGCCGCGTATCTGGGCGCGCCGTTCGCCGGCGCCCCGGCCCTCGTACTCACGAACGACAACTCGGGCGACGGGCTCTGTGCCACCGCGTCGACCGGGCGCGGCGTCACGCTGACGCGGCGAGAAGCCACGCCGAGCGCGTCCGGTTCGATCGGCGCCTTCTATTCGCTCGTGACCCTTCTGCTGGGGATGAAGCCGGGCGAGCACGAATTCAAGGTCATGGGGCTCTCGGCCTACGCGCCGGGATCGGCGCGGGAGCCCGCGGCGACGGCGCTCCGGAGCGTCTTCGACTTCGTCGAGGGCGAACCCTGCCGCTTCGCCTGGAGGCGTCGCGGCCCCCGCTACCGGCTCCTCCTCGAGGCGACGCTCGGCAGCCGGTTTGACGGCATCGCCGGCGGTGCGCAGCAGATCCTCGAGGAGTCGCTCGTCCGTTGGGCCGGGCTGATGCACGAACGTCACGGCGGCGAGCGGCTGGCGCTCGGCGGCGGCGTCTTCATGAATATCCTGGCGAACATGCGGCTGGCGTCCGAGGAGTGGGTGCGGGACCTGTTCGTGTTCCCGTCCTGCGGGGACGAATCGAACGCGATTGGTGCGGCCTATCTCGGGTACCTCGAGGTCTGTCAGGAGACGGGCGCGTCGCCGGCGCCGCGGCCCTTCGGACCCGGCTACCTCGGCCCGGACGTCGCGGAGACGGAGATCGAGGCGGTGATCCGCGCCCGCGACCTGACGGGGCGCTACCGCGTGACCGAGCCCGCCCGGATGGAGGAGACGATCGCCGAGCTGCTCGTGTCGGACGGTGTCGTCGCGCGGTGCGCGGGCCGGATGGAGTTCGGCGCGCGGGCCCTCGGTAACCGGTCGATCCTGGCCAACCCGTCGAGTCCTCGGGTCGTCGGCCTGATCAACCGAATGATCAAGAACCGAGACTTCTGGATGCCCTTTGCGCCGACGGTGCTCCGCGAACGCGCGGCGGACTACCTGGTGAACCCCAAGGGCCTCGGCTCGCCTTATATGATGTTGGCGTTCCCGACGAATCCGAAGCGGCGGGACGAGATCGTCGCCGCCGTGCATCCGCACGACGGGACCGCGCGCGCCCAGATCCTCGACGAAGCGTGGAACCCCGGCTACTATCGGGTGATCCGTGAGTTCGAGCGCCGCACCGGCATCGGCGCCGTGCTCAACACCTCGCTCAACCTC
>Ga0066710_100004619_pt1 | contig 12250 bp, 13 predicted proteins | sample GraSoiAngelo_159_FD_79666 | JGI IMG/M metagenome (GOLD analysis project Ga0066710, IMG submission 79666) | Grasslands soil microbial communities from the Angelo Coastal Reserve, California, USA - 14_1009_16_40cm | ecosystem: Environmental > Terrestrial > Soil > Grasslands | place: USA...
CGGGAGGCGGGTGAGCAGCTCGGTGGCGGCCTCGGCGAACGCCCGGCCGATCTCGGTGTCGAGCTTGCAGACCTCCTCGATCGTCGTCTGCGCCGGCGGAAGGGCGTCGACGAGCCGGCTGCGCAGCTCCGGCGCATAGGGCGTGCTGCTCTTGGCCAGCAGCTTGGCGGAGACGACCTCACCGTCCAGCTCGAAGTCGGCGGCCGCGGCTTCGATCGCGTCGTGCGAAGTACCGGAGATCAGACCGAGCACCCTCATGTGAGCGCCCTGCGCAAGTCACGGCCGCAGGCCTCGAGCCGTTCGCGCGCGTCGCGGGCGTCGAGGCCGCTCAGGAGCATCACGATCGCCGTCTTCGCATCGCCGTCGGCGGCGGCGAGCGCCGCTTCCGCGTCGGCCGGCGCGGCGTCCGCGGCCTGCGCGACGATGCGCACCGCTCGCGCGCGCAGCTTCTCGTTCGTCGCGCGGACGTCGACCATCAGGTTGCCGAACGTCTTGCCGACCTTCACCATCGCGATCGTCGAGAGCATGTTCAGGACGAGCTTCTGCGCCGTCGCCGCCTTCAGGCGCGTCGAGCCGGCGATGAACTCCGGCCCGACCACCACCTCGATCGGGATGTCCACCGCGGAGCTGAGCGGTGCTTCCTCGTTGCACGCGAGCCCGACGACGACGGCGCCCCGCGCGCGTGCGTGCGCGGCGGCGCCGAGCACGTACGGCGTGCGGCCGCTCGCCGAGATCGCGACGACTGCGTCGTCCGGGCCGACGCCGAGCCGCTCGAGGTCGTGCGCGCCCGCGTCGGCATCGTCCTCCGCGCCCTCCTGCGCGTCGGCGAACGCCTGCGTCCCGCCGGCCATCACGGCGACCACGCGATCCGTGTCGAAGGTGGGGCCGCATTCGGCCGCGTCGAGGATCCCGAGCCGTCCCGCGGTGCCGGCGCCGACGTAGACGAGCCGGCCGCCGCGCGCGAGGCGCTCAGCGACCGCGTCGACGGCGGCCGCGATCGAGGACGCGGCGGCGGCGACCGCGGCGGGGACGCGCGCGTCCTCGTAGTTCATCAACCGGACGAGGTCGGCGGTCGGCGCGCGGTCGATCTCCTTCAGCTCGGGGCGCACCGCCTCGGTGACGAGCTGATCGAAGCGCTCAGTCATTGCGCCGGGTTGGATCGAGGGCGTCGCGCAGGCCGTCGCCGAGCAGGTTGAGCCCGACGACGGCGAGCGTGATGAACACCGCCGGCCCGGCGAGCGTCCACCACGCAGTCGCGGCGAGCGCGCGGGCATCGCTCACCATCAGTCCGAGCGACGCCTCCGGCGGTTGCGTGCCGAGGCCGAGGAAGCTGAGGCCCGACTCGGTGAGGATCGCCCACGACAGCGAGAGCGTCACCTGGACGATCACCGGCGAGGCCACGTTCGGGACGATGTGACGGAAGAGCAGGCGCGGCGACGAGAAGCCGAGCACGCGCCCGGCGCGGATGAAGTCGGCATCCTGGAGGGCGAGCACCGGGCCGCGCGCGACCCGCGCGAAGATCGGCACGTAGACGATGGCGATCGCGATCGCCGTGTTGAACCAGCCGGAGCCGAGCGCGCTGACGATCGCGAGCGCGAGCAGGATCGCCGGGAACGCGAAGAGCACGTCGCTGACGCGCATCACGATCGCGTCGACCCAGCCGCCGAAGAAGCCGGCCGCGACTCCGGCGACCGTCCCGATCGTCCCCGCGATCGCGACGGAGACGAGCGCGACCTGGAGCGACGCCTTCACGCCCTCGACGCAGCGCGAGAAGATGTCGCGGCCGAACTGGTCGGTGCCGAGCCGGTACTTCGACGAGGGCCCGAGCAGCCGGTCGAGCGGATGCTGCGACACCGGGTCGTACGGCAGCACGTGGACGAGCGCCGCGAACGCGCCCACGAGCAGGAGCGCCGTGATCACGGCGCCGATCCGGCCGCTCGGGCTACGGAGCAGGCGCGCGGCCCAGCCGCTGCGGGCCGCTCCGGCAACGGGCAGCTCGAGGACGGTCTCGGTCACAGCTCGCGCACCCGCGGGTCGATGCGGCGGTAGAGCAGGTCGGTCAGGAAGTTGACGAGCACGAAGGCCGCCGCGATCACGAGCACCGTGCTCTGCACGACCGCGTACTCCCGCTCGCCGATCGCGCTCAGCACCTGCCGGCCGAGCCCGGGCAGCGCGAAGATCTGCTCGACGATCACCGCGCCGCCGAGCAGGTAGCCGAACTGAATGCCGACGATCGTGACGATCGGGATCAGCGCGTTGTGCAGCACGTGCCGGATCGCGATGCGGCGCGGATCGAGTCCCTTGCCGCGCGCGGTGCGAACGAAGTCGCGGCTCGACACCTCGATCACCGCCGAGCGCGTCGTCCGCATCACCGGCGCCGCGAGCCCGAAGCCGAGCACCGCGGCCGGGAAGATCATCTGCTGGAAGTTCGTCCACGGGTCGTCCCACGGCGTCCGGTAGTCCCCGCCGTTCGGGAAGTAGTTGAACTTCGTCGCGACGATCGTGACGACGGCCGTCGCGAGGACGAAGCTCGGCACCGACAGGCCGAGCAGGCCGATCGACTGGCCCGTCGTGTCGCGGATCCCGTTCGGCCGCGACGCGGCGAGCGTGCCGAGGAGCACGCCGGCGATCGAGCCGAAGATCGTGGAGAGCAGCGCCAGCTCCACGGTCACGGGCAGCGCCGACCGCGTCATCGACGAGACCGAGGCGCCGGTCGAGAGCGAGATCCCGAGGTTCCCCTGCAGGACGCTCCAGATCCACGAGAAGTACTGCCGCCACAGCGGCTGGTCGATCCCGTAGTAGTGCTCCAGCGCGACCTTCTGCGCGTGATTAAGCACGCCAGTCTCGGTGCCGAACTGGGCGTTGATCGCGTTGCCCGGAACGACGCGCAGGACGATGAAGACGAGGATCGAGACGCCGACGAGCGTCAGCAGCGATCCGAGCAGGCGGCGCAGGAGCCGGTGGCGGTAGAGGCGCGCGGTCCAGCCGACGCGCGGTCGGTCCTCGTCCAGCAGGAGCGCGGGGAGTTCGATGATCGGTTCGGTCAAGGAGCGCCTGGCACCGTACGTGCCGGAGCCGCGCCGCGGCGGCCCCGGCACGAAGCGGGACGTCTACGAGAGCGAGGTCTGCCGGAGGTATTGCAGCGAGCCGTTCGGCATCGGGACGAAGCCGTGGACCTTGCTCGTCGTCACGCGGTAGTCGTAGGAGCTGAACAGCCACACCCAAGCCGCCTGGCCCTCGAGCAGCTTCGTGATGTTCCGGTAGACGGCCTTCCGCTGCTTCACGTTGTCCGTCGCGCGACCCTGTGCGAACAGCTGGTCGAGCTTCGGCGACGAGAAGCCGGCAACCTTGTTGAGGCTCCCCGTGGAGGTGAAATAGCGGTTGTACATCGTGTCCGGATCGACGCGGCCGCCGTTCAGGGCGATCGCGGCGTCGAAGTCCGCCGCCAGCCAGCGCTTGACGTACGTGCCGGCGTCGAGCACCTGCAGGTCGAGATTGATCCCGACCTTCTTCAGCTGCGCCTGCGCGCTCTGCGCCTCGTTGACGGCCGTCGCGTACTCGCCGGTCTCGACGATCGTCTGGATCGTGAAGCCTTCCGGCATCCCTGCGGCTTTCAGGAACCGCTTCGCCTTGGCGAGGTTCGGTGTCGGACAGGGACGGTCGGCGTTCGGGTTCGAGCGGTAGGCGGGGCTGGTGATCGGGCCGATCACGCTGCCCTCGCCGAGCGCGGCCGAGTCGAGCACTTCCTTCCGGTTGAGCGTGCACTGGATCGCGAGCCGCGCGAACTGCTTCGTGAGCGGCCCGCGGCGGGCATTTAGCTGGAGCACGTGGTAGTTGAGCGACGGCGTCCGGTAGACCTTCAAGCCGCCGCCCTTCACCTGGCGCGCGACGAGCGGGTCGCTGATCAGGCCGAGCTGCACCTGGTTCGCGCGCAGGGCCGAGACGATCGAGCTCTCGTCGGGGATGATCCGGAACTGCACCTGAGCGAGTTTCACGGGCTTGCCGTAGTAGCGCGTGTTGGCAGAGAGGTCGAGCGACTGGCCGGGCGTCCACTTGTCGAACTTGAACGGGCCCGTGCCGTTCGGATTCTTGATGAACGACCCCGACGCGACATCCGCGCTCGAGAGGATCGCGGTGTTGATGTCGGCGAGTGCGGCGAGGATCGGCACGTCCGGCGTGTTCATGTGCAGGACTACGGTCGTCGGCGCCGGCGTGTCGATGCTCGTGATGGGCGACAGGTTGGAACGCGCGACCGCGGCGGTGGCCGGGTCAAGGATCCGGTTCAGCGACGCCTTGACGTCGGTCGAGTCGAAACCCGCCCCGTTATGGAACTTGACGTTCTTGCGCAGCTGGAAGGTGAGCGTCTGCGCGCCGTCGGAGAACTTCCACGAGGTCGCGAGGTCGGGGACGATGTCGAGGCTCGACGTGAGCTGGACGAGCGTCCCGTAGATGAGCTGGAGCGTCTGGACCGACTGGAACGCGGTCGCCTTGTGCGGGTCGAACTGGTCGATGTCGGCCGTGCGACCGACGACGAGCTTGCCGCTCGCCGACGAGGTTGCGACGCCTGCGGCCGACGATCCCACGAGCGCCGCGAAAACCGCGAGCGCCGGAGCGAGCGCGACGAGGGGCAGGCGGCGCAGACTACGCCGATGCATTGGACTCCTTTGTGACAAGTGGACTAGACCAATCAGGGAACGAGCCGTACAGTTCCACGGCCCATTGGTGATGTCAACGGGAGAACCGTTGCGCCCAGCGGTGCCCGGCGACGCCGCCCGACTCGGGGAGATCTTCGTCCGGTGCTGGCGGAGCGCCTACCGCGGAGTCGTCGCCGACGAGATCGTCGACGGCCTCGATCCCGCGGTCGTCGCGCGCTGGTGGGAGCGGCTGCTCGCGGAACACGACGTCATCGTCGCGACGGGGGACGGCGGCGTGCCGGTCGGGATGGCCCGCTACGGGCCGGACCCCGACGACGGGGGCCGCGGCCACCTGTTCAGCCTCTACGTCGATCCCGACGCAGCGGGTGCCGGCGTCGGGCGGACCCTGATGGGGCACGTCGCAGCGCAACTCGGAGCGGCCGGCTTCACGACGGCGACGCTGTGGGTGTTCGCCGCGAACGAGCGGGCGATCCGCTTCTATCGCGCCGCCGGCTGGGAGCCGACGGGCGAGGAGCGCGTCGAGGACGAGTGGGGCGCGCCAGAGATCCAGCTCGCGACAGAGCTCACACAGCGCTAGCTCGTGGCGCCGCGCGCTTCTTCGAGTGCGCGGATATCGATGTGATCCAGATCGCGGCCGGCCGCGTGCTTCATTGCGATCAGATCGTCGAGTCCGACGTACGCGATTCCCCCCTTGACGACCGCGCGTCCCCGGAGAGTCTCGTAGCTCCGTGCTCCTTCGACGGCCTGCATCAGGCCCAGCCGCCCATAGCGAGTCGCGAGAAACCAGTTACCGCCCTGGGCGAGCCCGTCGACGTCGAGCTGGAGCGGCATCTCCTCGAGGGGGAAATCGCCGATCTCCTGACGGGCATCGAGTGCACGAAGGGCCGCGACCAGGCGTTCGAGATTCGCCTCGCTCGGCTCGGGGATGATGTCGACGTCCTTGGTCGCCCGCACGTAGCCGTGGGCGGCGACTGCCACGCCGCCGATGACGAGGAAGTCGACGTCGTGCTCGCGCAGGACGCGGAGAAGCTCGAGAGGCTGCAACCGCGCCAGTAGCCGCTGCTCGCCGCTCATGTCTCCTCAGGCGGCGAGGCCAACGCCGTGAGTGCCTCGCTCAGGGCGGCCTGTTGCGCGATCCGATCTTCGAGCGACAACTCCTCGTAGTCGCGCCGAAGCTCACGCACCGACGCGTTCGGCCGCGGTCCGGGCACGGCGGCGACCTCGAGGCGCTCGCCCATGACGGCGAGGAGGCGCTCCAGGGTCGAGACACTCGGCGAGACGACGCCGCGTTCGATCTTCGAGATCTGCCCCTGGCTCGTGCCGGCGCGGCGTGCCAGCGCCTCCTGGTTGAGCCCGTGCCGTACACGGGACTCTCGAACCAGCCTCGCCGCTCTCACGTGCCAATGATAGCTCAAATATGAGTTATCAGAGCCGTCCGAGCGCGACCAGCGTCTCGCGCGCGCACGCGATCCCGAGCGGCAGCAGATCGAGCGCGAGGCGCTCGTTCGGCGCGTGCGCGTTGCCGTCCGGCAGGTCGAAGCCGGTCAGGATCGTCGGGATCCCCTTCGCGGCGAGCGCCGGGACGATCGGCAGCGTGCCGCCGCCGCGGACGAGCCGCGGGCGGACGCCGAGCACGCGCTCGAACGCGTCGAGGCCGAGTTGCACGGCCTGCGACTCCGGGTCGATCAGGCCGGCGTCGCCCGTCGCGAGGCGCGTCACCTCCAGCTCCGCGCCCGGCGGAACGGCCGCGCGCAGCAGCCGCTCGAACGCCGCCGCGATCTCCTCGGTGTCCTGGCCCGGCGCGAGCCGGATCGAGACGTTCGCCTCGGCGGCGATCGGGACGATCGTCTTCTGGAGGTGCGCCGACCCGGAGTCGAGGCCGTGGACGTCGACCGCGGGCTCGGCCCACGTGCGGTGGTAGAAGCGCTCGGCCGCCGCCGCGTCGGCGGGACTCGCGCCCTGCGCTGCGAGCATCTCGCCTCCGCTCGCGAGCGCCGCCCAGTCGGCGAGCTCCTGCTCGGTCGGCGCCGCGGCGCCGACGCGCAGCTCCGCGGGAACGCGACGCACGGCCTCGAGGATGTCGAGCAACGCGTGCGACGCGTTGAGCGCCGCGCCGCCGAACATGCCGGAATGGAGATCGCGGTGGCCGGTGCGAACGCGAAGATGGAAGTACGCGAGGCCGCGCGTCGCGACGTTGAAGACCGGGACGCCGCGGCGGTGGAACCCGCTGTCGAACACGATTGCCGCGTCCGCGCCGCGCTCATCCGCGGCGAGCCACTCGACGAGCGACGTTCCGATCGTCTCCTCCTCGCCGTCGCAGGCGAAGCGGACGTTGACCGGAAGCTCGCCGGCGGCGGCGAGATCGGCGGCCGCGCGCAGCAGCATGTAGAGCTGGCCCTTGTCGTCGGCCGCGCCGCGCGCGTAGAGCCAACCGTCGCGGACGGTCGCCTCGAACGGCGGCGAGTCCCAGAGCTCGAGCGGATCGGCCGGCTGCACGTCGAAGTGTCCGTAACAGAGGACCGTGGGCGCGTCGGGCCTCGTAGTGCGCAGCTCGCCGACCGCGAGCGGCTCCCCGTTCCAGTCGACGATCTCGGCCTCGCCGCCGGCCGCGCGGACGAACTCGCGCGCCCACTCGCCGGCGCGAAGGACGTCGGCGCGCGCGGCCGGATCGGCGCTCACGCTCGGAATCGCGAGCCACTCGCGCAGGTCGTCCAGCCAGATCTGCTCGACCTCGGCCACGACGCGCGAGCGTATCGTCCGGGCGTCATGGACGAGCTTCTCGAGCTTCTGCCATCCCGAGCGTCAGCAGCGACCCGGCGCACGCCGTGGATCTCCGGCGCGCCGCCGAGTGGGTGAGCGCGTTCGTCGAGCGCGCGGGCGGCAGCGCGGCGATCACGGGCGGTCCGGGCGGCCGGTGGTGGACGCGCGCTTCGCGGCGGCCGACGGTGCACCGCGCGTCCTCTGTTACGGGCATTTCGACGTGCAGCCGCCGGAGCCGCTCGAGCTCTGGGACTCGCCGCCGTTCGAGCCGGAGGTGCGCGACGGCTGGCTCTACGCACGCGGCGTCGCGGACGACAAGGGTCAGATCTGGATGCTGCTCGAGGCGGCGCGGCAGCTGGCGGCCGTGCTTCCAGTCGAGCTCCGGTTCCTGCTCGACGGCGAGGAGGAGGTCGGCGAGACGACTGTGGCGGACCTGGTGGCTGCCGGTGACGTGCCGGCGGACGCGTGCGTCATCTTCGACTCGCGGATGCTCGGTCCGGGCAGGCCGGTGTTCAACCTCGCGACGCGCGGCACGGCGTACTTCCGCGTGCGCCTGCTCGCAGGCGAGCGCGATCTCCACTCGGGCGTCTTCGGCGGAGCCGCGCTGAACGCAGTCCATGCACTCGTGCGCACGCTCGACGCCGTGCTGCCGCGCGACGGTCGCTTGCCGGAAGCACTGCACAAAGGAGTCGAGCCGCCGGACCAGCCGAGCTCGCCGCCTGGCGCGAGCTCGAGCCCGGTGCATCGGTGCTGGCCGCCCAGGGCGCACGACCGGCAGACGAGCATGCCGCCGACGAGCTGTACGCGCGCACGGGGGCGCAGCTGTCGCTCGACGTGCACGCGCTCGCCGCAAGCGCGCCGCAGCTGATGAAGACGATCGTCCCCGCATCGGCGGAGGCGATGCTGTCGGTACGGCTTGCGCCGGGCCAGACGCTCGACGAGATCGTGCCGACGGTAGAGCGCCTGCTCCGCGAGGGCGCGCCGCCGGGCGCCGAGGTCGAGGTGACGCTGCTCGCCGGCTGCGATCCCGGCCGCTTCGACGCGGGCGCGTCCGCGATCGCGCTCGCGGCCGATGCGTCTTCGACCTCCCCGACGGCAACATTCATGCCCCCGAACGAGCGGCTGCGTGTCGAGCATCTCGACCTCGGAGTCGCCGCAGCGCGCGAGCTCTTCCGCGCCTGGGGCTCTCTCAGCGCGTCAGCGTGACCTTGCTCAGCCCATGCGGGTTGTCGAGGTCGGCGCCCCGGAGCTCGGCGAGGCGCATCGCTGCGATCTGGCCGGGGATCACGGCCGTCAGCGGGCTCACCCAGTCCGGCACCGCGCGGACGAGCCGGAGCGGCGTGGCGGCTCTGCCGAGGACGCGCTCGTCGTCCGCGATCGCGATCAGCCTCGCGCCACGCTCCTGGAGCCGGTCGAGCGTCTCGTCGAGGCCGGCACGCGGCGGGCCCGTTGGCGCGACGACGATCACCGGCCAGCCTGGGCTGATCGCGGCGATCGGGCCGTGGAGGAGATCGGCAGCCGAGTACGCCTCGACGACGAGCCCCGAGAGCTCTCGGATCTTCAGCGCGATCTCGAACGACGTCGCGTAGTTCACGCCCCGCGCGACGACCGTGCCGCCCTCGACACGGGCATACGCATCGAGCGCAGGCGCGTCGGCGAACGAGCGCTCGAGCTGCTCGGCGATCCGTTCCGGCATCTGCTCGAGCTCGCGGAGCGCTGCGGCGTCCCGCGTCGAGGCCGCGAAGAGCAGGGCAACGGCACCGAGTGAGTTGAGGTACGTCTTCGTCGCCGCGACCGCGTGCTCCTCGCCCGCCTCGAGCGGGAGCACGAACTCGGCGACGCCGGCGAGCGGCGAGGACGGGTCGTTCGTCAGCGCGAGCGTCGGCCGGCCCTGGCGCGCGGCCTCCTCCACGACCGCGCGCACGTCCGGCGAGCCGCCCGACTGCGAGATCCCGATCACGAGTGCGCCCTCGAGCCGCGGCGGCTGCTCGTAGATCGTGTAGAGGGACGGCGTCGCGAACGCGACCGGAACGCGGTTCGCGCGGCCGAGCAGATACTGCGCGTACCGCGCCGCATTCGAGGAGCTGCCGCGCGACGCGATCATCACGTACTTGACGTCGGGGCGGCGGAAGAGCTGTCCGAGCTCCTTCGCGTGCTCGCGCTGGCGCTCGAGGAAGCGCGCGAGCGCGGCGGGCTGTTCCCTCAGCTCCGTCTCAAGCCAGGACACGGGACTCTCCGGCGAGCACGACGCGCGTGATCTCCAGCCGGTCGTCGAGGACGACGACGTCGCCGCGACCGCCGGGAACGAGCACGCCGAGGTCCGGACGGCCGGCGATACGCGCAGGAACCGCCGTCGCAGCGCCGACGGCGTCGACGAGCGGCGCGCCGAGCGCGTGCAGGTTCCGGACGGCCTCGATCATCGTCAGGACGCTCCCCGCAAGCACGCCGTCGCGACGCCGCGCGGCGCCGTCCTGCACCTCGACCTCCACCGGGCCGAGCCGGTAGCGCCCGTCGCCGAGGCTCGCGCCCTCGCCCGCGTCTGTCACGAGCGCGAGCCGTCCCGCGGCGACGCGCCACGCCAGGCGCGCGGTCTCCGCCGCGAGGTGGTGGCCGTCGAGGATCAGCTGGACGTCGACGTCCTCACGCGCGAGGGCCGCGCCCGCGAGTCCGCCGTCGCGCGCCTGGATCGGGCGCATCGCGTTGAAGAGGTGCGTGACCGTTCGCACGCCGCGGTCGAACGCCGCGTTCGCCTCGTCGACCGTCGCGTCCGAATGACCGAGCGAGACGGCGACGCCGCGCGCGTGCAGCAGCTCGACGAGGTCGAGCGCTCCGGGGAGCTCGGGCGCCAGCGTCACGTGGCCGACGTCGCCGGCGGCGAGCAGCCGCCCGAGCAGCGCGGGATCGGGGTCGCGCCGGTGCTCGGGCGGATGAATGCCGAGCCGCTGCGGCGAGAGGAACGGCCCCTCGAGATGCACGCCGACGACGCGCGGCCCCGGCGCGGCGTTCGCGACCTCGGCGAGCGCGGCCGTCAGCTCCTCCTCGGGCGCGGTGATGAAGGTCGGCCGGAACGCGGTCACGCCCGTTTCGAGCAGTGCCTCCCCCGCGCGCGCGTACGCGCGGGCGTCCGCAGAAAGGAAGTCCACGCCGCCGAAGCCGTTCACGTGGAGGTCGACGAACCCGGGGACCGCGATGCCGCTGCCGCGCTTGCCGTTCCGCGCGCAGGCGACGATCGCGCCGTCCGCGATCTCGACGTCGCCCGCGACGAGCTCGCCCGCCACGATCGCCGCTTCGACGCCCAACCTCATGTCGGGCTCCCGACACCGGCGAGCCCCGCGCTGACGGCTTCCCACACGAGCGGCGCGTCGGGCGTCGCGAGCTTCGACATGTGGCCGCAGGCCTCGTAGCCCCACGTCCAGAGCCTCTCGATCCCCTCGGCGCGCGCGGCAGCGATCACCGCCTCGAGGTCGGGGATGTCCTCGCGGGTCAGGCCGAAGCTCGGCAGCCACAGCTCGGCACCGACCCCGGCACGGTCGGCGGTCTCCCGCAGCAACCGCGCGAAGCGGCCGACGAACGGCCCCGCCGGCTCGTCGAAGTTCTTCCAGTACGGATCGGTCGCGAGTGTGTCCAGTCCCGGCAACGCTGCGACCGCGTCCCAGTCGGACACGCCGTGCGCGCCCTCAGTCAGCGGCAGCAGGCAGACCGTCGACCGGCCGCCGCGCTCTGCGACTTGGCCCACGAGCTCGCGGAGGAAGTCGACGACCGACGCCTCCCGGAACGCGAGCACCTCCGGCGTCAGCTCGCGCGGGAGCTCGCCCCCGAAGCGCTCGGCACATGCATCGCACCGGCAGGCCCAGCGGGCCGGCTCGTCGATGCCGACGTGCTCGGGCACCGTCCAGTGGGGCTCGTCCCAGAACACGCGGTCGGCCCCCGCATCCACCACGGCGTCCGCCCACTCGCGGCAGAACGCCCGGTAGGCGGGTCGGTTCAGGCAGCCGGTCGGAACGTGGCACCCGTCGTCCAGCACCTGGCACGCCTCAGGGTGGAAGCCGACCCAGCGGCTCTCGGCCTCGCCGCCGAACGTGCGCCCCACGCCCCACGGGCACATCTGCACCTCGAGCCCGGCCCCATGCGAGAGCTCGACGATCCGCTGCATCGTGGCGCGGTAGTACGCGAGGTCGTTCTCCGAGAACGTGTGCAGCACGCCGGTGTAGCCGCGCCGGGCGAGGTCGCGCATGTCCTCCTCCACGTGCCGAGGGATGCGCACGCCGAAGTACGAGCAGCCGGTCATCCCTTCACGCCGCCCGCAGTGAGCCCGAACGCGATCTTGCGGTGCACGATGACGAAGAAGGCGACGACCGGCAGCGCGGTCAGCGTCGCGCCGGCCATCAGCGAGCCCCACGCCGTGCCGCGGTTCGTCGTGAAGTTCGCGAGCCAGACCGTCAGTGTCTGCTTCTCCGGGCTGGAGAGGAACACGTACGCGATGATGTACTCGTTCCACGCCTGGATGAACGCGAAGATCGACGTCGCGACGAGTCCCGGCGCGACGAGCGGCAGGAGGATCCGCACGAACGCGCCGAAGCGCGAGCAGCCGTCGACGAGCGCCGCCTCCTCGAGCTCCTGTGGGATTCCCATCACGAACCCGCGCAGCGTCCAGATGCAGAACGGCAGGACGAACGTCAGGTACGCGACGACGACGCCCGTCAGCTTGTTCACCTGCGTGCCGCCCGGCGCGTTGCTGAACGCGATGTAGAGCGGGATGATCAGCGCGTTCAGCGGCACCATCTGGACGGCGATGATCAGGACGATGAACGCCTTCCGGCCGTAGAAGCGGAAGC
>Ga0066710_100004622_pt1 | contig 12248 bp, 10 predicted proteins | sample GraSoiAngelo_159_FD_79666 | JGI IMG/M metagenome (GOLD analysis project Ga0066710, IMG submission 79666) | Grasslands soil microbial communities from the Angelo Coastal Reserve, California, USA - 14_1009_16_40cm | ecosystem: Environmental > Terrestrial > Soil > Grasslands | place: USA...
TGCTTTGTCACGCCGCGAATTACATCGCCGCGCCCGCTATATCTTTGGCGTGGAGCGCACTGAGATGGCTTCGGAGAGGAGCCCCAAGGCTTCGGCGCGTGTCACAGCGCCCACCAGGCGGTACTCGGATAGATTATTGACCACTGGTACGTTGCGTAGCTCGCTCTCCAGCAGAACCGGCAGCACGTCTGAAAGTTTTTGACTTGGCGTGAGACAAACTGGAGGCGCACGCATAATGTCATAAGCGATAATACCCGTGAGTTCGTGCCCGGCATTGAGCCACTCCTTGAGATCGTGCAACGCCACCATGCCGAGCAGGTGCTCCTTATCATCCACGACTGGAAGGAAATTGTTCGTCGAGGTCAGAAAACGATCCGCTATCTCTGAAAAAATCGTATTCACGCGAACCGGTGGAATGGGTTGCTCCATGATATCCCCGACCGTCAATGCGGTGGCTGCTCCAATGTGCGGACTCTCGCGTTCCAATTCCACACCTTTGCGCCGGAGCGGCTCGGTATAAATCGATTCGGGGTGCAGTCGCTTGGCGATCAGGGTCGAAATCACGCAAGCGAGCATGAGGGGAGGCATGATCGAATAATTCAATGAGAGTTCGAAAATCATCAGAATGGCGAGCAATGGCGAGTGCGTCGTAGCCGCCAGCATGCTTCCCATGCCCACCAGCGCGAAGGCGCCAGTCGGCAGCGTTGTTCCCATTTCAGTCTCGTGCAGGAGTCCGCCGAACAGACTTCCTAAACTCGCGCCCAGGAACAACGTGGGTGTAAAGACCCCTCCAACGGTGCCGGAGCCCACTGTGACGGTCGTAGCCAGAAACTTCGCCAGCAGCAGCCAAATGACGAATTCAATATCTGGCCGGGTCTGCTTAAGGATCTCGTTTGTTGCGCTGTAGCCGTTCCCCCAGACTTCCGGGTAAACCAAACCAATCGCTCCCACGACCAAACCGGCAAGAGCCAGCCGGACATAAGGCGGGATCGGCCATTTGCTAAGCTGGTTTTGGCCCTCGCGCAATGTCTTCAGGAATAGCGCTCCCAGCACACCTGATAAAACGCCCAGCAGAATAAACCAGGGAAGTTCAGTGAGCTTCGTGAAGTCATAGATTGGCGCTTCGTACCACTGCCGAATCCCGAAGCGGCCACGGGAAATGATCGAGGCCACGACTGAAGCGACAACCAGAGGAGCGAACATTGTCATCGAAAAATTCCCCAGAACTATTTGTGCGGCGAACACCGCCCCCGCGATTGGCGCATTGCAACCTGCTGCCAATCCTGCCGCCGCGCCGCACGCGACCAGAAGCCGGAGACGGTACGGCGGCCACTTGACCATTTGGCCCAGCTTGGATGCCAGTGTGGCCGAAAGCTGCATGATGAGACCTTCGCGGCCAATTGAAGCGCCGGTGCTGATGCTCAACAGGGAGGAAAAAGCGTTGACCGCTCCGGTCCGCAGCCGCAATCGTCCGTCGCCGGCGACGATCACTTCCAAGAGGTTCGTCAGTCCAGGGCTGCCCAGCAAACGAAGGCCCCAATACAAAACTAATCCGGCCGCCAAACCGCCCAGTGAAGGAATCACCAGTCGCTGCCATGGCTTGAGTTGCATCGTTGCGTGCAACAAGTCGCCGGGTTTGCCCAGCAGCATCACTTGCAATAATTGGTTGCCCCAGAAATAAGCCCAATTGATCAGCCCGCCAATGATTCCGACCACGCCGCCGATAATCAGATGAACCGCTTCTTCGCTAAGCCGGAAGCGGTCCCGAATGATTAATGCGCGCCGCCAGTGGCGGCGAAACAGATCATGAACAACGGCAATGATTTTAGCCCACGTTTTAAGCGCCCGTTCCATGGAGCCTCGCTGCAGCGTTCTGCGTTGTTAACAATTTAGCACCTTCAAGGCCACTTTGAGGAAGCTCTTTCGGCGCCTGCGCAGCTTTGGCGCTTCCCCATTTATCCTAGACGCCCCTTGTGCCGATGCTACGTTACCAGCGTATGTCGACCCAGGCACCAGCTCCGCCACCCAAGATCAACCTGCGGCGGCCCGATATCATGGAAGCCGTCCAGGCGGAAGTGCTCTCGCATTATCGAAGCGAGTTGGTGGAACGCCTGCGGGCCAACGGTGGCTTACTTTCCGCTCCCGGACTGACCGTCAAGCTCGCCAAGGAATTCGGCTTCTGCTATGGCGTCGAACGCGCGATCGACCTGGCTTACGCGGCGCGCCGCTATTTTCCCAAGGAAAAACCCATCTATCTGCTCGGGGAGATTATCCATAATCCCGAGGTGAATGATCAGATTCGTCACATGGGAATTCAGACCATTTCGAGCAAACCGGCCGAAGCGGAGCTGGCACAGCTCAAGCGCGAGGACGTCGTGATCATCCCCGCCTTCGGGACCGAGGTCGCCACGCGCAAACGCGTCGAGGCCATGGGCTGCATCATCGTGGACACGACGTGCGGCGACGTGATGAGTGTGTGGCGGCGCGTTCGCGAATATGCCCGCGATAAGTGCACGAGTATTATTCACGGCAAGGCCTGGCACGAAGAGACCAAGGCAACCAGTTCGCAGGCCACGGCGACCAACGCGCATTATCTGGTTGTATTCACACTGGCCGAGACCGATTACGTTTGTGACTACATCGTCAACGGCGGAAACAAGCAGGAATTTTTGGAGAAGTTCAAAGGCGCTTACTCGACGGGCTTCGATCCGGACGTGCATTTGCAGGTAGTGGGCGTGGCGAACCAGACCACGATGTTGCGCGGCGAAACCGAGGAAGTGCAGCGGCGCATTCGCAAAGCGATGGAAATCAAGTTTGGCTCGGAGAGTTTGCCTCAGCATTTTCGATTTTTCGATACGATTTGTGGCGCAACCCAGGATCGGCAGGATGCCTTGAGCAAATTGCTGACGGAGCCGCTCGATCTGCTCCTGGTCATCGGCGGCTACAACTCATCCAACACCACGCATTTGGCCGAGATGGGCGAGGCAAAGCTGCCGACTTATTTCATCAAAAATGCGGCCAAGATGGTTTCGGACAAATTGATCCTGCATTACAACCAGCATTTGCAAAAAGAAGTGGAGACCCGCGATTGGCTGCCTGCCGGGGTCATCACGGTCGGTGTGACCGCTGGGGCATCTTGTCCGAACAATTTGATCGAAGACACTATCCGACGGCTGTTTGAATTGCGCGGAGTGTCCGTGCAGGAGCTGCTGGCCAATTAAGAAATTTCAAATTTGAGATTTTAAATTTGAAAACATGCCTTGCACCCGCCTGGAGCTCGAACAACGTGAGCGGCAAGTCCTCGCCTCTTACGCGCAATTTAGCGCCGATTCTCGCGGACGCGTTTACGCGGAGCCTGCTCCCGAACTCCGCACGCATTATCAGCGCGACCGCGACCGCGTGATTCATTCACGCGCGTTTCGGCGTCTCGAATACAAAACACAGGTTTTCCTGAACGGCACCGGCGATCACTTGCGCACGCGCCTCACGCATACCATGGAAGTGGCCGCCATCGCCCGCAACATCGCGCGCGCCTTGGGGCTGAATGAAGATTTGACCGAGACAATCGCGTTGGCCCACGACCTTGGGCATTCCCCTTTTGGCCACAAGGGCGAAGCTGCGCTCGATCAATTGATGAAGGAGCACGGCGGCTTCGAGCACAATCGCCAGAGCTTGCGCGTAGTGGAACTGCTCGAACAAAAATATCCTCGTTTCCCAGGGTTGAACCTCACATGGGAAGTGCGCGAAGGCCTGGAGAAACATTTCACTTGCTACGATAACCCGCGAGGCTCTGACGAGATTCCATCCAAATCTCCTTCCCCCTCACTGGAAGCCCAAGTGGCGAATTTGGCTGACGAGATCACTTATTCAAGCCACGACCTGGATGACGGCCTGACTGCTCGTTTGTTCACGGAAGAGCAATTGCGCCGGGACGTTAAGATTTGGAACGAAGCTGCGCAATCAGTGCAAATCGAATACGGCGATTTACCAGACGAATGCCGCCGCTACTTCATTATCCGCTGCATCATTGACTGCCAGGTCAAAGATGTGGTCTATACCACGGAGGAGAATATTCGGCGGGAGAAGATCACCACCAGCGATGACGCGCGAGCGCACCCCAAGCATCTGGTGCGATACAGCGCCGAACGTCAAAAAACGAACACTGAGTTGCGTGACTATCTCTATGCCAATCTCTATTACAACCCCGAAGTCCACGAGCCCAACCGCCGCGCCGTCCGCATGCTCGAAGACCTCTTCAAATATTACATGGCCCATCCGGATCAAATCGGCGAGATCTCACGCAAACGCGCCGCCAAGGATGGCATGTCGCGTGCCGTCTGCGATTATTTGGCAGGAATGACCGACCGCTATGCGATGCTCGAACACCACCGCATCTTTGGCCTGGCGGTTTAGCACGGCCTAGCCAAACAAATCCAAATACCTTAAGATACAATCATGCGCCGGAGTTTCTCGCATGCGGAGATCGACCGCACGAATGCGGCGCAAGACCGCGCCGTTGCGGCAAAACTCCGCCACGACCCACAGCTACTGAGGGCCGCGCGTCAGAATCTGCGGCGCTGGCTGGCTCGCGATAGCGGACGCGTTCCTCAGGTATTTCAGGAATGGGACCATATCCTCACATATTTAACGCGCGCTGAAATTGCAGACTTCTTGCGCAGCAACACGCCGATGGCCAAGCGCTTGCGTCAGTCCAGCCCATTTATGGGGTTGTTCAACCAGCCTCAGCGCCGTCGGGTACGCTCGCGGCATGAAAAAGCGCGACCTTGAAGAGATCCTGCGAGCCGCTTCACGGCTCACGCAAGAAACTGAGTTCTTCATCATTGGCTCTCAGGCAGTCCATGCATGGTCTAAACGTGTGCTCGCTGAAGTGCTGCTCTCGCGCGAATGCGATCTGTATCCGAAGAGCCGCCAGGAAGCAGCAGACCTCCTGAATTTGCGCCTCGGCCGGTCATCCGCTTTTGCACGTCGTCATGGTTTTTATGCGGATGTGGTGACACCCGAAATCGCCACGCTGCCCAAGGGCTGGCAATCACGCCTTAAGTCTTTGCGCGCAGGCAAAGTAAAGGCTCTATGCTTGGAAATTCACGATCTCATCGTTAGTAAACTTGCCGCCGGCAGGCTCAAAGATTTTGAACTCGTCGGCGCACTGCTTCAGAAAAACGTAGCGGACATCAAAGTCCTTCGACGACGCATCGCGCAATTGCCGCTCAAAACGGATCGGACGCGGCTGCGCATTCGGTTGAAATTGTTGCTGGACGAATTGCGATAGCACCTTGGGAGGACCGAGCCGATTGCGAGAGCACGCTCTCGCTGCTTGCGTCAATCCGAAACACCTGCTAAAGCTATAGCCAGTCTCGAAGCGGGTGTGGTTCAATGGTAGAACGTGGGCTTTCCAAGCCTGAGACGAGGGTCCGATTCCCTTCACCCGCTCCATTGATAATCAATCAGTTACGAATTAATGCAGTAAAAGTGCAGTAAAATCGATGTTCCTCGCGGCAGAAAACAGTCGCACATCCTCATTGTCTCTCCCTTCACTCGCTCGTTGCCAATACAGGAAGCCGCCTTTCGCGCCAAGCTTCACCGTGCGCTCAGTCAGACATCACATCTTTGCAAGCGCATCCCTTTCTGGAAAAATCGTGTGACCTTTTCCGTTTTGCTCAGTATCCCTCAACAAATGGACAAAACATTTGTGAACTCAAGCACTGAGGGATTGCTGATGCGGCATAAAGTAGCGTTCAGCCCACAAGGAAAAATGAAGCATACTCTTACTGTTCTCCTGGCGGCTTTTCTCTCCGCACAAACGTGGGCTGGAGAGGTCAAAATTGAAGCGGCGCTCCCGAATACGCGGGCATTCGATCGAGAGGTGAGAGAATGCGCTGAACTGCTCAGGCTGCCGGGGCTTTCGTTGGCCATCGTTCAGGACGGAACCATCCTCCATCGTCTGCGCCTCGGTTTCTCTGATCTCGAGAGCAGGAAACCGATTGGAGATGACAGTATCTTCTGGCTGGCTTCGGTCACCAAGACGTTCTCCGCAGTCATGCTGATGCAGTATGAACAGGAGGGCAAGCTCTCGTTGGATGACCCGCTTATCGAATATCCATTTACGTCGGTGGGATTCTCTCCACAGCGCATCGAAGCCAACGTGCGGCTCAAACACGTTCTGAGCCATACCTCCGAAGGGACGCCGGGCATGACACATGTCTACAACGGAGCGCGCTACAACTTCATTTACGGCGTTTTCGAGCAGATGACCGGATTGAAATACCCGGAGGCTTACACCAGCCAGTTGGACGCTCGCATTATTCAGCCTCTCGGGCTGGAAGCGACTCTGGCGGGTTACCCGAACACGAACCAAAACGCACTGCGGGCGCGCGTCGTGACGCCCTACGCCTATGATTGGGCAAAGCGAGAGTTCGCGGTGAATCGCGGTGCGTTGAACCCTGGAAACGTCTATCCCGGAACAGGGCTGCTGTCCTGCGTCAAGGACTTGGCGGCATACATGACGGCACTGGATCGGGACGAGTTATTGACCAGTGCCTCTTATCGCCGGATGACCAGCCCGTTCATTCTCAATGATGGGCACCTTAGTGAGTACGGACTGGGATGGTTCACCTCCGACATCGCGGGTGTGCGTCTCCATTGGGCCTACGGGCTGGGCGACTCCGATTCTGCAATTCTATTGCGCGTGCCCAGCCGGAAACTCAGTTTGATTCTGCTTTGCAATTCCACGTTCGCCACGGATCCATCGCGGCTGGGTGGAGGCAATCCGCTTACTTCTCCATTTATCGTCACTTTTTTGAAGCGCTTCGTGTTTGGAAATGACCTGGAATCGATTGATTACGCCGCAGACCCAGCCAAAATTCGAGACTGTTTGAACCAAAGGCTTGCGAAGGATCGGCATCCCATTTATTTCGCCGAATTGCTCAGCCAGGCGCTCACACGAACCATCACCGAATCGGCTTTCAAGACTCCCATTCACCAGGGAGAAGCATTGACCAAATTGTTGTACGACTTCGATCGAGAGGCATTCACAAAAGAAGATCCGGCGATTTTTGACTTGCTTATGCACCAGAGCGGATCCGAGTTTGACGAGGCCTCGAAATTGGCCGTTGAGTCATATCGCGCCACAGGCCGTTTTCATCCCTGGATTCTTTCCTCCATCGCCAGGCGGTTCGAAGCGAAAGGCGATAAGGAGAATTCCTTGAAATATTATCGCCTGCTGGTGGACGCTAACGGGTTCGAGGAGGCGGGAGAAAAGATCAAAGCGTATGTCGTCCTGGCGCGGGAGTATGCGAAGCAGGGTGATATCGAGAAAGCACGTGACTATTTCTGGCGGGCACTGATTTACACGCGGCAACGGGGTGGCGGCGGCGCGCGCATCCTGCAAGAGATCAACGATTTGAAGAGTATCGCGAAAGGGAATAAACAGCGTGCCGGAGCCTGATGAGACGCTCGCTTTCGCTACTCCGGCGGGCGGGTGGAAGGTGCCTCGTTGCTCCAACCCCGCCTATCCATTCCCAGATCGACTGGATACATTTGTGAACTCAACCGGTGACGAACTCCTGATGCTGCGAGTCCGCGACGGCGAGGTCGAGAAACTCGGCATCTTGTACGAACGTTATCGCGATCCGCTTTTCAATTTCTTTGTTCGACTGACGGGCAGTCCCTCGCTCAGCGAGGATTTGGTTCACGATGTTTTTCTGCGCATGTTGAAATACCGCCATACATTCGAAACGGGAAAAGTATTCCGAACCTGGATGTACCAGGTCGCCAGAAATGCGCAGATCGATTCATGGCGCATACGTCAGCATGAGATTTCGCTGGAAGGCGCGGGTGCCGAATCCTGGGAGGCCTTGGCGAGTCACGATTCCAGTCCAGATTTCTCATTGAGACAACGACAGGAAATGAACCTTCTGCAAAGGGCACTCGCAGAGTTGCCCTTCGAGTCGCGGGAGGTTCTTGTGCTGGGCCGGTTTCAGAAGCTGAAGTACGAAGAAATCGCGCGGGTTCTGGATTGCAGTGTGAGCGCCGTCAAGATGCGCGTACATCGGGCGCTCAAAGAGCTAAAAGAACGATTCATGCACCTTTCAAAGGAGAAATTATGAACTGTGAACGCGTCAAAGAACTTTTCGCCGACACCCTGGCCGAAACTTTGGACGAAAGGACCAAAGGCGAATTAGAGGCTCACTTGAGGTGCTGCACGTCATGCCGTGAAGAAATCACGAGTCTGCAATCAACCTGGGCGAAATTGTCATCTTTGCCCGAACAGAAGCCCAGCCCCGCATTGGATGACCGTGTACAAACGACACTTGAGGCTTATCGAGAGGGGATGAAACAGGTCGAACGCGAGACGGCACAGGGGTGCCAAACACTTTCGGGATGGCTGTGGAGTCTATGGCCAAAGCAGCCGGCATCGCAGTTTGCAATGGCCGTTCTCTTATTTGCGCTCGGATTGTTCCTCGGCCCTGGAATTACGTGGAGGCAGCAGTACAACCCAAGAGCGGCTGCGACCAATCAATCGGCGATTGCTCAGCTTCGTGAAGAAATTGCGACCATGAAGCAACTTCTGACACTGTCCTTGTTGGAGCAGCCTTCGGCCAGCGAGCGTTTACGCGGCGTGGAGTGGACCTCGCGATTGGACCAACCGGACGCGCAAGTTCTGTCGGTCTTGCTTCGCGTTCTGGAGATGGATCCCAATGTAAACGTCCGATTAGCCGCAGTGGACGCTCTCCAACAATTTGTCAAGAACCCTCGCGTTCGAAAGGGGCTTATCAATGCCTTAGCGCACTCGCAGTCGCCCTTGGTTCAGATCGATTTGATTGATGCGATGGTGCGTGCAAACGAAAAAGATTCTGTAACCGTCATTAAAGCGCTGTTGGAAAATCCGGACGTTGATCCAACCGTACGTGAACGTGCCGAATGGGCTCTACAAAAACTAAGTTGAGGAATCTCCTATGAACCCGAAGTCACCTTACTTGCTTTTACCATTTTGCCTTGCTTGCTCCGCCGCGTGGCTACTGGCAATACTGGCGCAGGCGCAGGATATCCAAGCAGACCGGGTATCGGTTCACCTGAGCAATCCGTCGCATCCGGCCAGTGTCAAGGCGAACCTGAAGAACGGCGGGATCACGGTGAAAGGATATGATGGTAAAGAAGTTATTGTCGAAGCACGGTTCCGGAGCCGGAAATCTCACCCCGGGGATAAAACGGACCCAAAAAGCGAGCCATCGAAAATCAACGAAACAGGTGCAACCCATCTGAAGGTGGAGGAAGAAAACAACGTTGTGACGATAGGCGCTGGACCATTGGACCACCCGATTGATTTAACAATTCAGGTTCCATTCAAGACGTCGCTGAATCTCGGTTGCATGACGAATGGCGGCATCCTTGTGGAGAATGTGGAAGGCGAGATCGAAGCAAGCAATCAGAGTGGCCCGGTGACGCTAACGAACGTTGTGGGAGTGGTCATCGCAGACTCCCGCAACGGCACGCTGCTGGTCCAATTGAGCAAGGTCACTCCGAACAAACCAATGTCGTTCAGCGCGGTGAAAGGAGATATCGATGTGACCTTGCCGGCTGACATCAAAGCGAAATTTAAGCTAGCAACTCAAAACGGTCGAACCGAGAGCGAGTTTGAGATCGGTTTGAGAAAGGGAAATGGGAAAAACGAGGGCGGCAATTCTCTCATCCTCAACAGCGGCGGGACGCAGCTTAGCCTGTTTCACCACGTCGCCAACATCAACGGCGGCGGAGCTGAAATATCATTCAAGAGTATCAATGGAAATCTCTTTCTCCGAAAAGCAGCAAAATAATGACAGTTCTGAGTAAGCCTAAAAGGCGGTGACCAAGCCGTTTAACTTCGTATGAGTATTGATGATCATGGCGGATTGTGTAACCGCAGACAATTTGTGGCATCCGTTACCACTGTCTTGGCCGGTGGCTCGCTCGTGCAGTTAGGGGCCCAAGAGGCAACCACAGCGCCCGCTGCCAGACCCACAAAACGAGTCTTCGTTGCGGAATTCTCGCACGAGACGAACACGTTTCACCCACAGAAAACGGATTCGTACTCTTATTCTGAAATCGATCCCAGCTTTTCCCATCCCGGCTGGCGGGATGCAGGTTTAACGACAGTTTCTGGCCCAATCGCTCGCCCGAATAGCGGCGGCACGATTAGTGCGTCAGCATGCCGTGAAGCAATGGGCCGAGTCCTGGATTCATTGCGCGCTGCCGGCCGGGTGGATGGGGTCTTTCTACGCCTTCACGGAGCGATGTACGCGGAGGGAATCGGACCCGCCGAGAGCGTGTTAGTCAAAGAAATACGCAACATTGTTGGACCGGCAGCTCCCATTGCATGTACGTTCGATCTTCACGGGAATATTCCGGCATGGCTTGCGGATTCCGGCAACATTCTAGTCGGCCTTAAGACGGCGCCTCACACTGATGTTGCGGAAACAGCCCGACTCGCAGGCCGCATTCTGCTCGAAACTCTGGGAGGTAGATTATGTCCAGTATCCTACATTTTACCAATCCCGATGATCTTGCAGGGCGAGAAGGCCATGACAACCGCAGAACCGTTTCGCTCGCTGGTCGAGGAGGCGCGACGCCTGGAACGAGAAGGCATCCAAGGCCACACCGAAAGAATCCTCGCCGCGACGCTTTTCGTTGGCTGTGCCTGGACAGATTCAGCAGACACTGGGATGTCCGTTGTGGTGACGGCTGATCGTTCAAGGCCGGCGGCGCGCGCCGCTGCTATTCACTTGGCTCAACAAATCTGGGATGCGAGGCATCAATTCGCATTTGGGTGTGAGAGTGCCGATTTGGAGAAAGCGATTTCAACGGCTCTGGAGGCCAAGGAAGCTAGCGTCTTTCTAACAGACAGCGGAGATAATGTCACTGCTGGGACACCTGGCGACATGCCGCTGGTGTTGCGCGCCCTGGTCGAGCGAAAGGTTAAGAACGCTGTCGTAGCTGGCATTAATGACAAGCAGGCCGTAACCCGGTGCATCGAAGCTGGCGAGGGCAAAACACTCAAGCTCTCTATCGGCGCGAATATTGAGAAACGCTTCGGCCCGCCTATGGAGACCGAAGCACACATTATTCGGCTAATCACCGGCGATCAGCCGCAGGCAGTCGTACGCATCGGAGAACTTGAGGCCATCCTCACCGCGGGACCGGCCGCATTTAATCTGCAGCGTCACTTTGAATCGTGCGGAATTGATCCTTTGAGCCGCAGAATCGTCGTTATCAAACAGGGTTACCTTTTCCCTGAACTGCGCAGAGTCGCGCCTCGACATATCATGCTCCTGACACCGGGTGCCGGCGACATGCGGATCGAGCAGCTAACGTACATCCGTCGCAGGAAACCGGTATTTCCATTTGAGAAGGATGCTACCTTTAGTCCGGCTACTGCGCCGGTTTGACGCGAACGCCATCGGATGCTGACGTTCCCTCACATAGCGCTTGTTGGCGGCGTTCCAATCCAGCCGAGCGGTCGAAACCATTTGAGGGACGCCCCATACACGGTTGAATAAACACGAGGGTTTGATTCCCTTCACCCGCTCCATTGATATCAATCAGCTACGCAATTGCTACGGTTCATCGGGGCAGTTCCTCGCTGGTCGTAAAGCTCAGAGATACCTCGTCCCCCGATCGCATCGGAAAGTTGACCGCTGCCTGGCCGATGCTCGCTGTCAAAATCGTCGGCAGATGCAGGGTCACCGGTGTCTTCTTCGAGAACCGAAGGAACACACCTTGGCGGTATACAGGATGAGGAAAGAAAAGCCATTCGGCGATGACCGGCTCGTGCGGCACGCGTTGAGTGCCGTTGTGAATGGGGGCGTCCAGCGTGTCGAAGTTCCCCAACCACATGGTTTGTTCCTGATCCGCGCGCGGGGGATTAAGATACTTGATGACGACCCGGTCCTCGCGGAAGTCGTAGTGGAGCCGACCATCGCTGAGGAATGTAAGCGAGTCCGGAGAACTCCAGACTTGCTGAGAGGCTTGTTGCGCGCGGAAGATCCAATTGTCTCCCCGCTGGACGGCCCCGAAGCCATAAATGAAATTGCCCGTGGCGAAGCGGCCGAAACGGCGGTGTCCGTCCGCATCCAAAAGGTAAGTGCCCACCCCGCTGAATTCGTCGACCTTCATTGTGTAACCCGGAGCCCGCGCGACCCACTGGGCCAACCGCGGCACGCGCCGGTCTTTTTTGAGCACCACGCCGACTGAAA
>Ga0066710_100004623_pt1 | contig 12248 bp, 9 predicted proteins | sample GraSoiAngelo_159_FD_79666 | JGI IMG/M metagenome (GOLD analysis project Ga0066710, IMG submission 79666) | Grasslands soil microbial communities from the Angelo Coastal Reserve, California, USA - 14_1009_16_40cm | ecosystem: Environmental > Terrestrial > Soil > Grasslands | place: USA...
CTGACATGAGCATCGACATCGTCCGCGCGACGTTGCCCGATCAGATTGCCACCGCGCGACGGCTCTTCCAGGAGTACGAGGCGTCCCTCGGGATCGAGCTCACCTTCCAGGGCTTCGCGCGAGAGGTCGCGGAGCTACCGGGCGCCTATGCGCCGCCGGCGGGCCGGCTGTTCCTCGCGATCGACGGTCCCGAGCCCATCGGCTGCGTGGCGCTGCGCCCCCTCGGCGACGGCATCTGCGAGATGAAGCGGCTCTACGTCCGACCGACCGCGCGGGGCTCGCGCCTCGGACGCCGCCTGGCGGAGACCGTGATCCGGGAGGCGCGTGAGATCGGGTACGCGCGCATGCGGCTCGACACCCTGCCGTCGATGAAGGAAGGGTTCGCGCTCTATCAGACGCTCGGCTTCGGCGAGATCGCGCCGTACTGCGAGAATCCGGTCGTCGGGACCCGCTTCATGGAGCTCGAGCTGAGCTAGCTCGGATTATTCGCGAACCTCGAGCGAGAGGCGGACGGGTCCTGACGCCGGGGCCGCGCCCCCTCGGCCGACTCCGTCACCCACTCGCCCGAATCGCAGCTCTTCGAGCTGCGGGCGGGACGAGGGGGTCGTTCGCGAATGATCCGGGCCAATCACGTACGGGCTGGCTCAGCGACGGAAGCCCGGAGGACGAGGCAGAGCGGAATCGTCGTGAGCACGAGCGCTGAGACCACGACGAGCGTCGTCGAAACGCCGGCCAGGTCGCCGATCAGGCCGTAGACCGAGGGCGCCAGCGCTGACGACATGATCGTCACGGTGTAGTAGAGGCCGTACGCGCGGGAGCGGCGGTCGGCGCTGACGAGGTCGGCGACGGTCCCGTAGAGCACCGACGAGGTGCCGTTCAGCGCCACGCCGATCAGCGGCAGGAGCGCGAGCGCGACCGGCAGCGGCGAGGGGATCAGCGCCAGGATCCCGAGCGCGGTCGCGGCCTCGGTGAGGACGACCGTGCGGATCACGCCGAGACGCTCGGCCACGAGCCCGCAGGCGAACTTGCCGACGGCGCCGCCGGCGAAGAGCAGCGCCAGCGCGGTGCCGACGCCCGCGACCGACGAGCCCTTGGCGATCAGGGCGAACGGCAGGAACGTGAGAAATCCGGTCCGCGTCGCGTTGTCGATCATCCCGATGGCGGTCAAGGCCTGAAAGCCGCGCAGATCGCGGATCCCCCAACCGGATGGGCCCGCGACCAGATCCTTCGGCCTCGTGTCAGTGGCCGCCCCAGGCATATCGGGGGTCAGCCGCGCCAGCACCCCGAGAATCGCGAGCGCCGCCACGAGACCGATCACGCCGTAGGCCGCCGAGGCCGTGCGCCAGCCGACCCCGAGCGCCGCGAAGGCAACCGCCGCCGGCACCGCGACCTTGCCGAGGTCTCCGGAGAAGTTGTAAGTCCCGAGCGCGGCGCGCCGCGGTCCGGTCTCGTACGCTTTCGAGACGAGCGAGGACGAGAGCGGGTGCTGGACGCCGGAGCCGAGGCCGGCGATCAGGAGCACCGCCAGCAACGACACGAATCCGCCGACCGTCCCGGCGGCGATGAACCCGCACGCGGTGACCGCCGTCCCCGCGGCCAAGAGCCTCCGCTCGCCCCAGCGCTCGGCGAGCAGTCCCGCGGGAATCTGGAATGCGGCCATCCCCCCGCTGTACGCGGTACGGATGATCCCGACCTGCGCGAAGGTCAGCCGGAACTCGTTCGCCCAGATCGGCAGCAGCACGTAGAGGATGTCCGAGAATCCGTCGTGGACGAAGTGGATGCTGCAGGCGGCGGCGAGCACCGCGCGGGCGCGCGATTTCACGTGTCGATCATCCCCGAGCGACCCGCCGCGTTCAAGTAGAATACCGCTGACAGACAAGGGAGGGAGGCTCCATGCCCATCAGCATCACGCGCGTCTACACTCGCACCGGCGACAAGGGCGAGACCTCCCTGGTCGGCGGCAAGCGGATCCCGAAGGACTCGCCGCGCATCGTGGCCTACGGCACGGTCGACGAGCTCAACGCCGTCGTCGGCCTGGTGCGCGTGTTCAACGCCGAGCGGCTCGACGAGGGCGAGCGCCACCGCTGGCTCGACGAAGTGTTGCGAAAGATCCAGAACCAGCTCTTCGACCTGGGAAGCGAGCTGGCCACGCCACCCGACGCCGTCTACGAAGGAATGTTCAAGGTCGGCGAGGGCGAGGTCAAGGAGCTCGAGGAGCTCATGGACCGGTGCCAGAAAGATCTGCCGCCTCTCAAGTCGTTCGTCCTGCCGGGCGGCGGGCGCATCAACGGATTTCTCCACCAGGCCCGCACGGTGTGCCGCCGCGCGGAGCGTGAGCTCCTCGCGCTGTCCCGCCAGGAGCCGATCGGTGAGTGGCCGCTCCGATTCCTGAACCGCCTGAGTGACGTGTTCTTCGTCCTGGGCCGCTGGGTCGGGAAGCACCTGGGTGAGCAGGAGTACCTCTGGGAACGCGGGCTCTCGAGCCACGCGCGTCCGAGAAAGGCACGCTCATGAAATTCGGACTCTTCTACGAGCTCTCGGTCCCGCGTCCGTGGACCCGCGAGTCCGAGCGGACCGTCTACGACAACGCCCTCGAGCAGGTGAGGCTCGCCGACGAGCTGGGATTTGACCAGGTCTGGGCGGTCGAGCATCACTTCCTGGAGGAGTACTCGCACTGTCCGGCGCCGGAGCTGTTCCTGACAGCGTGCGCCATGGTGACGAAGCGAATCCGGGTCGGTTTCGGCATCGTCGTCTGCGTGCCGGAGTTCAACCATCCGATCAAGATCGCCGAGCGGACCGCGGTGCTCGACATCCTCTCGGGCGGCCGCGTCGAGGTCGGCACCGGGCGCTCGGCGACGTGGACGGAGCTCGCCGGGTTCAATGCGAGCCCGGACGTGACCAAGAAGAGCTGGGACGAGTTCGTGCGCTGCCTGCCGCGGATGTGGACGTCGGAGAAGTTCGAGTTCGAGGGCGAGTTCTGGTCGATGCCGCGCCGCACGATCCTCCCGAAAGTCTACCAGCGCCCGCATCCGCCGATGTGGGTGGCGGTGACGAGCCCGGGCACCGAGCTCGACGCCGCCGACCGCGGGCTCGGCAGCCTCGGTCTCACCTTCGGCCAGTTCGCCGAGCAGGACAAGCGCATCGCCGAGTATCGGCGGCGCATCCAGCTTTGCGAGCCCGTGGGCGAGTTCGTCAACGATCAGGTGTCGACGGTCAACTTCCTCTATTGTCACGAGGACGACGCCGTCGCGCTCAAGACCGGGCGCCAGATGGCGAACCACTTCAACTATCTCGCCGCGCAGCTGATCTCGGTGCGCGAGACCTATCCATCCAAGTCATACCCGTCGCTCGGCCTTCTGCCGCAGCTCCGGCGCCAGGCGACCGGTCCGGATGCCTCCGAGCAGGCGGGCGAGGGGCTGTGCCTCGGCGGCCCGGAGCGCATCACGCGCGCGCTCAAGCGCTGGGAGGCGTGCGGTGTCGACCGCGTCAACTTCCTCGTCAACACCGCGGAGTCGATCCCGCAGGCCGAGGTGCTGGCGAGCCTCCGGCTCTTCGCCCGGGAGGTCATGCCTGCGTTCAACGGCGGGAAGTCCTGATGCCCCTCTTCGGCGAGCTCGAGCTCGGAACGATCGCCGGCGGGCTGCCGGCGATGCGCGACCTCGACACCGAGGCGTGGGAGCTGCCGAAGGCCGAGATCCTCCAGCTCGCGTGCGAGGTCGCCGACGGCACGCGCGTGCTCTTGCCGCGGGCGCTCCATCCGGCGATTCCCGAATACGTCACCTTCGTGGTGACGCGATATCCCGAGAGCCCGGTCGGCTCCTTCGACCTGGCCCAGGTACGCTTGATGGCACGGGCGGGCGTCCATCCGCGCGGCTACGTCCTGGGCGCGGTCGCATCGAGCCCGAGCGCCGTGGGCGCGCTCCGGGAACGCTGGGGCTATCCGGTGGTGCCGGGCGAGATCACGCTCAGGCGCTATCACGACCGTGTGGCCGCGATGGTGCGGCGAGACGGCCGGACGATCCTCGAGCTGGCGCTGGTCGATCCGGAGATCGTCTCGGGCGGCGACCTTCAGTACATCCACGGGGTCACCTTGGCCCGGGTCGACGGCGCCGCGCAGCTGATCCAGGTGGATCCGCATTACACGCTGCATCAGGCCAGCCGCGGCCGCGCCGACGTGAGCCGCTTCGAGCCCGGCGCGTGGAACGCGGCGCTGGTGGAGCTGACGACGCCGATCTCGGCGAGCGTCTCCACCTGCGATACGGACTTGCCGCGCATCCGCTTCGTGATGGACCCCGAGACTCCGGTGGTCCGCGGAACCCGGAAGGTTCGGTGAGCTAGCCGCGCTTGGCGGTCGCGTCCAGGGCGAGGCGCAGGTGGTGCATCAGCGACTCGGGCGTGAACGGCTTGGGCAGCAGGATGATATCCGGGTCGAGGACGCCGTGGTGGCCGAGCGCGTCGTCCGTGTACCCCGACATGTAGACGACCCTCGTTCCCGGGCGGAGCCTGAGCACCTGGCGCGCGAGCTCGGGGCCGCTCATCTGGGGCATGACCACGTCGGTGAGCAGGAGCTCGATCGGCCCCGCTGAATCCCGGCAGAGGCGCAGCGCCTCCTCGCCACGCGCCGCCTCCAGCACGGTGTAGCCGGCCATCTCGAGGATCTCGCGGGTCAGCTCGCGAACGTCGGCTTCGTCCTCGACCAGGAGGATCGTCTCGGAGCCGCGCGATTCGCCGCCGCGCTCCGGCGCCTGCTCCGCGCGATGCTCGCCGGTGAGGCTCGCGCAGGGCAGATAGATCTCGAAGGTGGTCCCCTGGCCCTCTTGGCTCCGGACGCCGATGTAGCCGCCGTGCTGCTTCACGATACCGTAGACCATGGAAAGCCCGAGCCCGGTGCCGCGCCCCTTCTCCTTCGTGGTGAAGAACGGCTCGAAGATGCGCGCCTGGATCTCGGCGCTCATCCCGACGCCGTCGTCGCTCACCGCCAGGCGGACGTGTGACCCGGTGCCGGCTCCGGGGTGCTCGCGCGCGAAGGCCTCGTCGAGCTCCACGTCGGCCGTCTCGATGGTGAGCCGGCCGCCTCGCGGCATCGCGTCGCGGGCGTTGATCGCGAGGTTCATCAGCACCTGCTCGAGCTGGGTGGGGTCCGCCTTGACCCGGTCGCGCCGCGCGCCCGGTACGGTCGTCAAGGTGATGTGCTCGCCGATCAGCCGCTGGAGCATCGAGACCGATTCGCCGACGGCTCCGTTGAGCTGCAGGACACGCGGCTGGAGCACCTGCTGTCGGCTGAAGGCCAGGAGCTGCCTGGTGAGCGCCGCAGCCCGGTGAGCGGTTTGCTGGATCAGATCGAGGTCCTGGCGCGGCTTCGTGCCCGGCTCGAAGCGCTTCCGGAGGATCTCGCAGCGGCCGTGGATGATCGTGAGGAGGTTGTTGAAGTCGTGTGCCACGCCGCCCGCGAGACGGCCGATCGCGTCCATCTTCTGGGCCTGGAGCAGCGCTGCCTGAGCCCGCGAGACCTCCTCGGCGGCGACCTGGACTTCGCGGAACAGGCGGGCGTTCTCCAGCGCCGTCGCGGCCTGCGACGCGAACGCCGTGGCGATCGTCTCGTCGTCTTTCGAGAAGCCGGCCGGCCGCCGCGTCCGGATCGACAGCACGCCGATCAGCCGCTCGCCGACCTTGATGGGCACGCCGAGGAACGCGCGGTAGCCCAGCCGCTTGACGGCGCTTCGGTGCGCCGGGATGAGCCGCGTGTCCTCGGTCACGTCGTCCAGCCTGAGCGGCGCTCCCGTGCTCGCGACGATGCCGCTCAGGCTCTCGCCGAACTTGATTCGAGGGGTCGACATCGCCTCCTTGGTGTCGCCCAGTAGCCGGGCGACGACGAGCTCGTCACCCTCCACCAGGCGAAAGCCGACGGACTCGGACTCGAGGACCTCGCCGCACGCCGTCGCGATCGCGCCGAGGAGCTCTTCGACCGGTTGAATCCTCGACAGCTCGTGGCTCACGGCCAGAAGCGCCTCGAGGCGCGCTTGATAGGAGCGCCGCGCCTCGAACAGCTGCGCGTTGCGGATCGCGATCGCGGTCTGTGCGGCCAGCCGCGCGAGCCGGGCCTCGTCCCGGTCGCTGAACGGTCGCGGCGAGCGGTTGTACACGGCGAGGAGCCCTTCGACCCGCGCCTCGGTCTGGATCGGCACGGCCAGCGCGGCCTCGACACTTTCCACCTGCGTCAGCGGCTGAGGATCGTTCCTGAAGCGCGGATCGTGCAGGTAGTCTTCCGTCCGGATCGGACGGCCGGTCAGCAGCACCTGGCCGGCCAGCCCTTCCCCCGGCGTGATCTTCCCGACCGGAACCGCGGGCGCGCCGGGCCATTGGCGGAGCAGCATGGCCTGGGTCGCGGAATCGCGCGTGGCGATGACGCCGAGGTCCGCCCGGCAGAGCTCGCGCGCCGCCTCGCACACGTTTCTCAAGATCGTGTCGAGGTCGAGCGAGGCGGTGATCTGGCTCGCGAGCTCTGCGAAGATCTCGGCCTCGCGCCGCCGCCACTCCGAGTCCTCGAAGAGGCGCGCCTTCTCGACCGCCATGGCCGCTTGGTCCACGAACGCCTGCGCCAGGCGCACCTCGTCGCTGTCGTAGGTGCGGCCTTCGTGGTCGCCGACGGCGATGGCGCCGACGACCCGGTCGTCGACGATCATCGGCAGCGCGAGCGCCGCCCGGTGCGGCCGCGACTGGAGCGACTCGCGGAGCTCGGGAGTCAGCGCGATCCGCGGATCGGTGAGAACGTTCGTCGTGGCGACCGGGCGGCGGGTGCTGACGGCGCGGCCCATCGCGCCGGTGCCCGCAGGGAAGACGATGTCGTAGACCGAGCCGTCGGCCCCCATGTGGCGACCGATGAGCGCGCCGCTGACCGGCTCGACCCGGACCAGCACCGAGGAGAGGCCACCGAGGAGCGCGCGCAGGCTGTCGGCGATCCGGCCCGCGACCTCGTCGGCGTCGAGCGACTCGGTGACCAGCCGGCCGATGCCCGCCAGGACCTCGGCCTCCCACTTCCGGCGTGTCGTCTCGGAGTGAAGCCGCGCGTTGTCGAGCGCGATTGCGGCCTGGTCCACGAACGTCTGCGCGAGTCGGATCTCATCCTGGGTGAAGACACGACCCGTGCGCCCGAGCGCCGCGAGAGCGCCGAAGACGCGTTCTCCCGCGACGAGCGGCAGCGCGAGGATCGCGCGATGCTCGAAGGTCTCCAGCGCCGCGCGGGTCTCGGGGGCGAGGGTGATGCGCGGGTCGGCGAGGGCGTCCGGCGTCGACACCGGCCGACCCTCGCGTACCGCGAGGCCGACCGCCGCGGTGCCGCGCGGGAGCGTGTGATTCCAGTCGACACCGACGCCCGCGCTCGCCAGCAGCACGAAGTCGCCGGTCTCGAGGCTGATCCGGTAGAGGGTGGCCATGGCAGAGCCGAGAAGAGGGCCGACGCTCTCGACGATGCGCTGTCCGACTTCGTCCGGCTCGAGGGATTGCGAGACCAACCGGCCCACTTCGGCGAGGATCTCGGCCTCGCGCCGGCGTCGCTCCATCTCGCCGAGCAGGTGCGCGTTCCCGATCGCGACGGCCGCGTGGTTGGCCAGGCGGCTGAGGGCCGCCTCGTCCCGGTCGGTGAAAGCGCGCGCGGTGCGATTGAAGACGTACAGCAGCCCCTTGAGCTCGCCGTCCTGGATGGGCATGACGATCTGCGCGACGACACCCGCGGCCGCGACCCGGTCGGCGTACTCTCGGGTGATCCGGGGATCCTCGGCGTAGTTCCTCGTCCTGAACGGCTGTCCGGTCGTCAGGACGAGGCCGCCCGAGCCCTTTCCGGGCTGGATCACGAGGCCGATGAGCGCGTCGTCCGCCGCGCTGCGCGCGCCGCGCCGGTGGATCACCCGCACGCCCTCGGTGCCGGGCTCTCGCAGAGCGATCTGGGCGCCGTCGGCGCCGGTCAGCTCACAGGCGCCGGTGGCGATTCGCGCGAGGATCGCGGCGAGGTCGAGCGAGCTGTTGATCTGCCCGACGACCTCGGCGAGCACGTCGACCTCGTGGCGTCGCCTGGTCGCGTCGTCGAACAGCTGGACGCTCTCCAGCACCAGCGCCGCGTGATCCGCGAACGCCTGGGCCAGACGAATCTCGCTCTCGAGGAAGACGCGGCCCGCGTTGTCGCAGACCGCGAGCGCGCCGATGACACGGTCCTTGAGAAGGAGCGGCAGGGCGAGGACGGCCCGATACGACGCGCCTTCCAGGCGCTCGAGGATCGTCGGGTCGTGCTGAATGCGCGGGTCGTCGGCGAAGTTCGACGTGGCGATGGGGCGGCGCTCGCGCGCGGCGAGACCGATGACGCCGGTGCCGCGCGGGAAGATCGCTCCGGGCCCCAGCGCCTGCTCCCGCTCGCCCATGAGCGCGAGCGCCGCCAGATCGCCGGTCTCGGGAACGAGCCGGTAGAGCGCGGACTCTCGAGCGCCCAGCAGGGTCCGGACGCTTTCCACCACGCGCCGCGCGACGGTCCCGAGGTCGAGCGTTTCGCTGCTCAGGCGGCTCAGCTCCGCCAGGGCCTCGGCCGTGCGGCGGCGCCGCTCACTCTCCGCCAGGAGGCGGGAGTTGCGAATCGCCGCCCCCGCCTCCGCGATCAAGGCTTCGAGGATCTCGTACTCCTCGCTCTCGAGGTCGAAGGGCTGCTCGCCCATGAGCACGAGGACACCGACCACGGAGTCCTGGTAGACGATCGGCAGGGCGTACAGGTTCCGGAGGCCGTGAGCGGCATACCACTCGCGCGCGATCATGGGCGTTCGGCTGAGGTCGTCGGCCTTGATGGGCTCGTCGTGGAGCGTCACCCATCCGGCGACGCCCTGACCGTAGCCGAGGCGAGGGCTGGGGTGCCCCGCGCCGATCGCCGCGTCGGAGCACGCGCGCAGCTCGACCGTGCGGCTGGCCTCGTCGGCGACCCAAAGCGACACGCAGCGCGCGTCGGTGAGCCGGACCGCCGCGGCCGCGATCTGGCGGAGGATCTCGTCGGTATCGAGCGAAGAGGAGATGAGCTCGATGAGCTGGATCAGCGTGCGCAGCTTGCCCGCCAGCGCCTCGGAGGCGTCGACGCCGGCGCTGCCCTGCGATCTCCGCTCGCGGCCCGAGCGGTCCACTACCCGAAGCTCCGCCGGCGGCTCAGGGCCGCAAGGACCCGTCGCAGGGAGTCTTGCCCGAGCCGCCCGGACAGGAGCGCGCAACCCGCCGTCCAGACGACGGTCAGGAGCAGCACGGCCATCCCCTCGGGAACGATCGTCGCGGGCACGCGCGGGCGCGCGCTCGAGCTCTTCGCGTCCCACGTCGGAACGTCCCATGTGGGGAACGGGATGTCGTCACCACCGGCCGGGGAGGGCTTCGGGACGGGCGGGGGCGACCCGACGAAGCCGATCGTCAGCGCCAGACAGACCAGCAGCCCGCCGAGGACGCAGGCGTATTGTCCCGAGCGCGTCACGTCTGCGCGTTCCCGTCGGAGGCGACGGTGATCCGCGGGGCCGTCTCCCCGTCGGGGCTGAAAATCCGAGAGACGACTCGATCAAGCCGCTGCAGATCGATCGGCTTGTGGATGTACTGGATGATTCCGAGCTGGCGTGCCTGGACCTCGGTCGCGGGACTGTAGTCGCCTGTCGTCATGACGACAGGGAGCGCCGGCTCGATCGAGCGCAGCTTCCTGACGAGGTCGCAACCCGGCATGTCGAGCAGATGCACGTCGACCACCGCGAGACCGAGGCGAAACCGCCCGACGAGCTGCATGGCCTCGAGCCCGCGCGCCGTTGGATAGGCGCGCAGGCGCGCCTGAAGGAGAAAGCTGGCCACGAACCGCGCCGAGGCCTCATCGCCGTCCGCGACCAGGATCCATCGCTGGCTCGCGGACTCCCGGAAATCCATGATCCTCGTAGAGAGCAGGTTCAGTGCCAGGGACCATCGTGGCTTTGAAATCGAGAAGTTGCCCGAGCGCGGTCGCGGGCACTCCGCCGCGCCTTGACAGATTTGACGGTCCCGGGTTGACGGGGGCGCTAGATCAGGCCGAACTTCTTGATGCGACGGTACAGCGTGCGAACGGTGAGGCCGAGCGCGCGAGCGGCCTGCTCTTTGTCGTTCCGGAAGCGCTCCAGGGCTCGAGCGATCAGATCGCGCTCGGCCTGATCGAGGGTCGGGAGCGCGTCGACGACTGCGGCGGTCGGCGCGTCGGGCTTGCTGGTGAAATCGGGGAGATTCGCGCGCTCGATCTCGTCGCGGGCGCCCAGCGCGAAGGCTCGCTCGAGGAGGTTCTCCAGCTCGCGTACGTTGCCGGGGAAGTCGTAGGCCGTCAGCGCCGCCATCGCGTCGGGCGCGATGCCTTTCACGTCGCGCCGGAAGCGCTCGTTGAACCGCCGGAGGAAATACGCGAGGAGGGCTGGAATATCGCTCTTGCGCTCCCGGAGCGGCGGCACGACGATCCTGACGACGTTGAGCCGATAGAACAGATCCTGCCGAAAGCCCCCGCTCTGGACCACGGCTTCGAGATTCTTGTTGGTCGCGGCGATCATCCTCACGCTGACCGTGTGGGTCTTGGTCGACCCGACGGGCCGGATCTCCTTCTCCTGCAGGACGCGGAGCAGCTTGGCCTGAAGCGCGGGCGAGAGCTCGGCGATCTCGTCGAGGAAGAGCGTGCCGCCGTGGGCGGAGCGGAAGAGCCCGAGGGCGTCGGCGACCGCGCCCGAGAAGGCGCCCCGCACGTGGCCGAAGAACTCCGACTCCATGAGGTCGGCCGGTATCGCGCTGCAGTTGACCGGGACGAACGGCCCCTTGTTGCGCCCGGACTGCCGGTGGATCGCCGCGGCGACCAGCTCCTTGCCGGTGCCGCTCTCGCCCTCGATCAGCACCGGCGAGTCGGAGTCCGACACCTTGGCGATCACCTCCCGGACCCGCGTCATCCCCGGCGAGTTGCCCACCAGGTCCTTCACCGCCAGGTGCTCGGCCAGGCGGCTGCGGAGCGAGTGCACCTCGCGGCTCAGGAAGCGCTTCTCGAGCACCTGCTGCATGAGGTGTTGCAGCTCGTCGAGATTGAGGGGCTTGATGAGGTAGTCGTAGGCTCCCGACTTCAAGGCCTGGACCGCGGTCTCGACCATCGGGTTGCCCGTCATCATCACGACCTCGAGCGCCGCGTCGTGCCGCTTCATCTCGTCGAGAACTTGAAGGCCGTCCATCTCGGGCATCCAGATGTCGACCAGCGCGGCGTCGAAGATCTGGCGGCTGATCAGGTCGACGGCCTCCCGGCCGCTGGCCACGCTGGTCACGTCGTAGTTCCACGAGCTCAGCGCGTCGCGCAGAAACTCCCCCACGTCGGCGTCATCGTCCACCACGAGCACTCGCGGGTGATCCATCGGCGACTACCCCCTTGTCCGCCGATCGCAGCGGGCCAGGAAGTCGAGCACGGTCCGGTTCCAGGCCTCGGGCTGGTCGCGGTTGCCGAAGTGGCTCGCCGGCGAAAGCATCACCAGCTTCGAGCCACGGATTTTGTGGTGCATCACCTTCATCGACGCGAGGGAGGGGTCGCGGTCGCCGCCGATGAGCAGCACCGGCACGCGCAGGCGCGGCAGCTGGTCGGTGATGTGGTCCATCGCGAGCAGGGCGCGAAGGGAGTTCGCATAGCCGATGGGCGAGAGCCGACGGTACTCGTCGTAGAACTCCGCCTTGGCGGACGGCTCGATCAAGAGCCGCTCGGACAGGTTCGGATTCGCCGCCATCGCGAACTCGGCCATGGCGTCCATGCCCTTCGTCAAGGTGATCTCGATCGAGCGCGCGCGCATGACGAGGTTCTCGACCGAGAGCGGCAGCCCGGCGGCCGAGGACGAGTTCGTCACGACCAGCGACCGGACGCGCGCCGGGAATCCGAGGGCGAAGCGAGTCGCGATCCCCCCGCCGAGCGAGAGGCCGCCCACGTGCGCCTTCCGGATCCTCAGGTGGTCGAGCACCGCCTTGAGATCGAGCGCCCAGCGCTGGAACGAGTACTTGGCCGGGTCCTCGGGGCTGTCGGACCGGGCGTGGCCGCGCGGTTCCCACAGGACGAGCCGGTGGTGGGCCGAGAGCGCGTCCCGATTCACGTCCCACATGTCGGCGTTGCCGCCGATACCGTAGGCGAGCACCAGGGGGGTGCCGCCGCGGCCGTGCTCCTCGTAGTAGAGCCGCACCCGGTCGTCGGTCCTGGCGAATGGCACGGGGGTATCTTAGCC
>Ga0066710_100004624_pt1 | contig 12247 bp, 11 predicted proteins | sample GraSoiAngelo_159_FD_79666 | JGI IMG/M metagenome (GOLD analysis project Ga0066710, IMG submission 79666) | Grasslands soil microbial communities from the Angelo Coastal Reserve, California, USA - 14_1009_16_40cm | ecosystem: Environmental > Terrestrial > Soil > Grasslands | place: USA...
AACTCGTAGCTGAGGCCATCCGGGGAAACGGTCCAGGACTCCGCCAGGCTCGGCGCCATCGGGTTGCCCGGCATCGGCTTCACGAGCGCGTCGTGAAGCGCGTAGAGGAACATGAAGGGCGTGATGATCCCGGTGGTCTCGGCGGGGTCGAACCACGTGGGCGCGAGCGAGACATGCACGGCCCACGTGAGTTGTCCGGCGGGCGCTTCCGAGCGCCCCTCGGGCGCTTCCGAGCGCCCCTCGGTCGGGACGAACAGCCCCAGGAGCAGGGCGACGACCAGGATCAGCGCGAAGAGGGAGATCGGCCGAAGCGGCACCCGTTCGATCATGTGAATTCCTCCTCTGCGTCGCGAACAGTTCTACGAGCGAAGCCGAGGAACGATGAACGGAACCCGAGTGCTCGGGATTATGCGCGGGCGGCCCAGGTTGTCAATACTCGCTGCGCTGAGGCGGTGACGGACGGCGGGCCAGCACGAAGAAGATCGCGCCGAGCGCGGCGAACCCGGCGAGGATCCGGAACGCCGTCTCGTAGCTCCCGGTGCGGTCGGCCAGGACGCCGGCGATGATCGGCCCGCCGATCATCCCGAACATCACGACCATCGAGGAGATCCCGCTGATCGTGCCGAACGATTTGCTTCCGAAGTAGTCGGCGCGGATCGCCGACATCAGGGGCCCGCGGACCCCCCACGCAAGGCCGTGGAGCACGGCGAAGGCGGCGACGGCCGAGAATGCCGTCGCTGAGGCCAGCAGGAACAGGCCCGCGGCGTGCGCGACCATACAGCCCACGACGATCGCCCGCTTGCTGAAGCGGTCCCCCGCCAAGCCGCCGCCGAGCTGGCCGATCATCTGCATCACGGTCATCAGCGCCACCACCGCGGTGGCCTGCTGCAGTGAGTAGCCGAGCCGCTCGGTGACGTGGACGATCAGGTGGACCGAGACGGCCGAAACCGCGAGCAGCGCCAAGCCGTGGCCGATCGAGATGTACCAGAGTGCCGGTGCCCGCATCGCCTCTCGCGGCGTGAAGTCGACAGCGACGGCGGCCGTCGAGGGGCGGGGGGCGGTCATTGCCCCCTCGAAACGGGGCGCGGGCGACTCGCCGTCAGGCCACTCGCCGCGAGGCTCGGGCCGGTGATGGACGAGGCGCGAGACCGGCAGAGCGACCAGCAGGACGAGGACACCGGACATGAACGCAGTCCAGCGCCAGCCGATGGTGGTCAGCGCGACCGCCACGAGCTGCGTCAGCAGGCCGCCGACCGGCATGCCGGTCGAGCTGATGCTGAGCGCCAGGGCGCGGCGGCGGCGGAACCAGGCGACGATGGCCACGCCGATCGGCAGATAGCCGCCCAGGCCCGAGCCCAGCGCCATCAGGAAGAAGGTGAGGAAAAAGGTCTGAGGGGAGCCGATCTGGCTGAACAGCATGAAGCCGACGGCGAAGATGATCATCCCGACGCGGATCAGGGCCCGCGGGCCGAAGCGGTCCGTCAACCAGCCCTGGATCGGCCCGAGGATCCCGCTCTCGGCGCGCGCCATCGAGAACACCGCCGAGAACATCGTCTTGCTCCAGCCGAACTCCTGGCGGAGCACGACCACGTAGGCGCCGTACGCGTGGAACATGAGAGCGCCCATCAGCGCCTCCAGGCAAAAGCCGGCGCCGACGATCCACCAGCCGTAGAAGACCCGGCCCCTCACGCCGCCGAGGCCGGGTACAGATGGCAGGCGACGAGCCGACCGCTCTCCGGCGCCAGCCGCGGCTCGTCTCGGCGGCACCGGTCCATCACGTGTGGGCATCGCGTGTGGACGCGGCAGCCCGGCGGTGGATCGAGCGGGCTTGGAATCTCGCCGCTCAGGATGATCTCCTCCCGGCGTTCGCCGGGGTCGAGCGGCAGCGCCGCCGAGAAGAGCGCCTGGGTGTAGGGGTGCTTCGGGCGCAGCGCCACGTCGACGGCGGCGCCCAGCTCGACGATCTTGCCCAGGTACATGACGGCGATCGTGTGGCTCATGTGCGCCACCGCCGCCAGGTCGTGCGCGATGAAGAGATACGCGACGCCGAGCCGGCGCTGGAGATCGTGCAGGAGATTCAGGATCTGGGCGCGGATCGAGACGTCCAGCGCCGAGACGGGCTCGTCGAGCACGACGAGCTTCGGCGAGAGCGCCAGCGCCCGGGCGATCGCGATGCGCTGGCGCTGACCGCCCGAGAACTCGTGCGGGAAGAGCGCGACGGAACGCTCGGGAAGGCCGACCAGCTCGAGGAGCTCGAGCACCCGGGTGCGGAGGGCTGGGGTGGCCGGCCGCTCGTTGATGACCAGCGGCTCGCCGACGATCGCGCCGATCCGCATCCGGGGATCGAGCGACGCGTACGGGTCCTGGAACACGGCCTGCACCGATCGCCGATAGCGGCGGAGACCGTGGCGGTTGAGCCCCACCAGCGGCGCGCCCTCAAACTGGATCTCGCCGCTCGTCGGCGTCTCGACGTGGAGGATCATCCGGGACGTCGTCGTCTTGCCGCACCCCGACTCGCCGACGAGGCCGAGCGTCTTGCCCGCCTCGATCGCGAACGAGATGGAGTCCACGGCGCGCACGAGTCCCGCTGTCCGTCCAAGGAATCCCCGGCGCACGGGGAAGTGCTTCGTGAGCGCCGTCGCCTCGAGGAGCCGGGCTCCGCTCATGCCGGCGCGTCGAGCCAGCACCGGCTCGCGTGACCGGGGACGAGCGTGAATTCCGGCGGCTCCTCGGCGAGGCAGCGGTCCATCGCGTGTGGGCAGCGCGGCGCGAACGCGCACCCCCGCGGGAGCGCGGCGAGATCGGGCGGCTGGCCCTCGATGGCGGTGAGCCATTCCGTCGACGCGCCGAGCCGCGGCACCGACTCGAGCAGCGCTCGCGTGTAGGGGTGCCGGGGCGCACGGAAGATCGTTCCGACCGCTCCAGTCTCCACGATGCGGCCCGCGTACATCACCGCCACGCGGTCGCACATCTTCGCGACGATGCCGAGGTTGTGTGTGACGAAGATCATCGCGAGACCGTGACGCGTCTGGAGCTCCTTGAGCAGACGCAGGTACTGCGCCTGGATCGTGAGATCGAGGCTCGTCGTCGGCTCATCGGCGATCAGAAGGCGTGGCGGCGACGAGATGGCCATGGCGCCGACGACGCGCTGGCGCATCCCCCCCGAGAGCTGATGGGGGAACGCGCGGAGCCGGTCCGCCGGGGACGAGATCCCGACGGACGCGAGCAGCTCGACGGCTCGGTTCTTCAGGGGCCGGCCAGAGAGCCCGTGATAATTCGCGAGCGGCTCGCGGACCTGCATCCCGATGGAGAAGACGGGGTTCAGGCTGCTCATCGGATCCTGAAGGATCATCGCGACCCGCTTGCCGCGGATCCGCTGCATCTCGCGCTCGCTCTTCTTCAGGAGATCGTCGCCGTCCAGGAGCACCTGACCGCCCAGGATGCGCGCCGCCGGGCGCGGTACGAGTCGGAGGATCGAGAGACACGTCATGCTCTTCCCCGACCCCGACTCGCCGACCAGGCCGAGCGTCTCGCCCGCCGCGACCGCGAAGGAGACGCCGTCCACCGCCTTGATCGTGCCCCAGCGGGTGACGAGATGGGTCCGCAGGTCGCGGACCTCGATGACCGGCGCGGTCACGACGGAAACCGGTGGGCGCCGAGTCCGCTCCACAGATGGCGGAGCGGATCGAGGTCGAGCGCGAGCCGCGCGAGGATGTCTCCGACGGCGGGGACCAGCGCGAATCCGTGGCCGGAAAAGCCCGCCGCGACCAGCAGACCGTTCGTGCCGGACACGGGACCGAGCATCGGCAGGTCGTCGGGCGTGAAGGCTTCGATGCCGGCCCAGCTCCGAGCAAGCGTGCGCTCGATCAGAGGCGGAAAAACCGAACGCGCGACGTCGAGGCTTCCACGGACACTGTCGTCCAGCACCTCCCAGCGATTCGCCGCCTCGTCGACGATGCGGGCGGGCCAGCCACCGCCGATCAGATAGGCCCCGTCGGCGAGCTGCTTCAGGCTCAGCGGGCGGCCGAAGCAGCCCAGGACCGACGCCAGGGCTGGCGGCGCCGAATCGGTGAGGAGTATCTGGAGCGGACGACCCCGAAGCGGGAGCTTCACGCCCACCGTCGCGAGCAGCGGCCCGCTCCAGCTCCCGGCGGCCACGATCGCGACGTCACACGGCCGGCGCTGGCCGTCCTTCCCGACGACCGCCACGAGCCGCCCGCCCTCCGCGACGAGCGCGCCCGCGTCGACGCCTTCCTCGAGCCGCGCCCCGGCTCGTCGTGCCGCCGCCGCGAAGGCGCGGACCGTGGCGAGCGCCTCGGCCTGACCGTCGATGGGGCAATGCACAGCGCCTCGACAGTCGGGTGCCAGACCCGGCGCCAGCCGGCGCGCCGTGGCGGCGTCGACCAGCTCGAGTGGGACGCCGTCGGCGCGCTGCTCGGCGACCGTGCGGGGCACTTGCCGCCACTCATCGTCGTCGAGCGCCACTCTCAGACCACCGCCGCGGCGATACCCCGTCCGGCCCTCGAGCTCGCGATCGAGGTCGGGCCAGCGCTTCAAGCTCTCGAGGGCCAGCGCCCGCTCGGCGGGATCGCGTCCCATGACCCGGACGCCCGCCGCGCTGGCGCCCGAGGCGGCGGCGCCCACGTGCGCGCGCTCGAGCACGGTGACACGAACGCCCGCGTCGGCGCGGCGCAGGTGGAGCGCCGCGCTGAGCCCGATCAGGCCTCCTCCGATGACGACGACCGATCGCGACATGGCCGGGCGCCGCGCGCTCAGAGCTGGCGGAGCTTCGGGTCGAGGGTGTCGCGCAACCAGTCGCCGAGCAGGTTGAAAGCGAGCACGACCAGGAGGATGGCGAGCCCGGGAAAGAACGACACCCACCAGGCGCTCGTGACGAAGTCGCGGCCCTCGGCGATCATCGAGCCCCACGCGGGCGTGGGCGGCGGGATGCCCGCGCCCAGGAACGAGAGCGAGGCCTCCACGATGATGACGTAGCCGACCTGGAGCGTGATCAGCACCACCAGCGTGTTGAGCGTGTTGGGAAGCAGGTGGCGGAGGATGATCCGCGACGCCGAGGCGCCGGCGATGCGTGCTTGCGTGATGAAGTCGAGCCCCATCAGCGTGAGGACCTGGCCACGGATCACGCGCGCGTAGCGCGCCCAGAGAATCACGGCGATGGCGATCACTACGTTGACGAAGCTCGGCCCCACCGTGACGGCGAGGATCAGCGCGAGCAGGATCACGGGAAACGACATGGTGGCGTCGGTGATCCGCATGAGCACGGTGTCCACGCGCCCGCCGTGGTAGCCGGCGACCAGCCCCACGCCGGCGCCGAAGGCGCTGGCGAGGAGCACGGTGAGGACTCCGGCCGTCAGCGACACGCGCGAGCCCCAGATGATCCGCGACAACAGATCGCGGCCGAGCCGGTCGGTGCCCAGAGCGTGCTGCCAGGTGCCGCTTGCATCCCACACCGGCGGCGTGAACCGCTTGCGGAGCGCCTGCTCGTCGGGGTCGGCGGGACTCAGGACGTTGGCGAAGAGCGCGGCCAGGACGAACACGGCAATGATGCTCAGCGAGACCACCGGCCGCCGCCCCCCGCGCAGCCCGGCCCGCACCCGCGCGTCCGCCGCCGGCAGCGACTCCGCGACCGCCCCGCCGCCAGACTCACCGGTCATGAAAGCCCTCGGTTCGAGCGCCGACTTCGCCGGCGCAACCTGTCCTGGGGGAGGCTCGGAGGGGGCCGTCGAGGCCCCCTTCGAGGATCTCAGCGGACATAGCGGATGCGCGGGTCGATGAGCGCGTAGACGCAGTCCACCGAGAGGTTCACCACGGCGACGATCGCGGCGGTCGTCAGCACCACGGCCTGGATCACCGGGAAGTCGCGCGACGAGATGGCCTCGTAGGCGAGCCGCCCGAGCCCCGGCCAGGCAAACACCGTCTCCACCACGATGGCGGTCGTGACCAGGATCGAGAAATAGATGCCGGCGAACGTGACCACCGGGATGAGCGCGTTCTTCAGCGCGTGGACCCAGACCACGCGGCGCTCGACCACGCCCTTCACGCGCGCCAGCTTGACGTACTCCGAGTCCAGCACCTCGAGCATGCCCGAGCGCAAGAGGCGCATCATCCCGGCCACCACGAACCAGCCGAGCGTGAAGCCGGGCAGGATGTAGCTCGCGAATCCGGCGATACCGCCGGCGGGCAGCCACTGCAACCGCCCCGCCACGACCTCGATCAGCACGATGGCCACCCAGAAGGTCGGCAGCGACTGTCCGAGCACCGCGATCACCTGGGCGGCGCGATCGATCCCGGTTCCCTTCCACACCGCCGCCAGCACCCCCAGCGGAAAAGCCAGCAGGAGGCTCACGGTCATCGCGAACGCCGCCAGGCGCAGCGAGTTGGGCAACCGCTGCGCGATCAGCTCGCCGACGGGGCGCCGCGCGCGCAGCGAGGTGCCGAAGTCCCCCGTGAGCGCGCGGCCCACGAACGAAAGATATTGCTCCACGTACGGCCGGTCCAGGCCGAGGTACCGGCGGGCGTTGGCGTAGTCCTCCTCACTGGCGGACATCGGAAGGATCAGATGGAGCGGATCGCCGGTGGCCCGGGCCAGCACGAACACCACGACGGAGAGGATCGCCAGGGCCGCCAGCGACTGGACGAGGCGCGTGAGGACGAATCGCGCCACGCCCGCTCAGCGCTTCGACGAGGCCAGCTCGTCGATGAAGAAGTCGTACATCACGGTGCCCGGATTCCACTTGCCGAGCGTCTTCGACGCGGCGTACGGCGAGTGCAGGTAGACCACCGGCACGCCGTAGTGCTCGCTGCGCAGTCGCGTGTAGACGTTCCGCATCAGCACGCCGATCTTGTCCTTGTCGGTCTGGCGCATGACCTGCTCGATCATGCCGTCGACCTCCGGGTCGTTCACCGTGTCGCTCGCCTTCGACTTGGTGTAGGCCTGCTTCTCGAGGAGCGCGTACGTGCCGATCCAGTCGCGGTTGGCGATGTTGTAGTAGCCCATCGCGCCCGGCAGCGCCCGGTCGAACCAGTTCTTACGAAACGCCGGGTAGTCGACGGGGATCAGCTTGGTCTGGACGCCGAGCTTCTGCCAGTACCCGGCCATCGCCTCGGCGAACGCCTTGCCCTCCGGCAGGCCGGGGAGCTGGTACGCATGGACCGTGAGGGGAAAGCCCCCGGCGAAGCCCGCGTCGGCCAGGAGTTTCTTAGCCCGCGCCACGTCGTACGGATACTGCATCTCGGGCGTCACCTTGAAGCCGATGTCGCGATACGACCAGGAGAGCCCCATGGGAACGTACGCCGGATCGGCGTGACCGGCGAAGATCGACTGCGCGACCTCGCTGCGATCGACGGCGAGGTTGAGCGCCTCGCGCACGCGCTTGTCCTTGGTCGGCTGGCCGTCGCGCGGCAGGATCCACCACATCGTCAGGACGGCTTCCTCCCGCCGGACGTGGATCGGGAAGGCCTCGCGCTCGAGCTCCTTGACCCGCTCGCGGCTCACGTCGGTGATGTCGACCTCGCCGCGGCGGAGCAGCGCGATCCGCGTCGTCTCCTCGGGGACGAGCTTGAAGAGGACGGTCTTGTAGCGAGGGACGCCGATGCGCCAGTGGTTGTCGACCGCGGCCAGCTTGATGTGCGAGCCGGTCACCTGCTCCACGAACCGGTAGGGCCCGCTGCCCACGGGCTTCTGCGCGAACAGGTCGTCGCCGTTGGCCTCGATGTACTTTTTCGGGAGGATCATCCCCTCGGTGGAGAGCGAGCGCGAGAGATACGTCGGGATGATCAGCGTCGGCTCCTTGGTGACGATCACGAGCCGGTCGGACGCCGGCGTCTCGATGTCGGCGATGAGCGCGCGCAGCGGCCCGGCGTAGCCGGTCGTCGAGCGTTTGCCGATGGCGCGCTGGAGGCTGAACTTGACGTCCTCGGACGTCACCTCGTCGCCGGTGTGGAATCGAGCGCCCTTGCGCAGATAGAAGGTCCAGCGCCGATGGTCGGCGGAAGGCTCCCAGCGCGTCGCGAGGCCGGCGTCCTTGGACAGCTGCCCGTCGGGCGTCACGCCGACGAGGTAGTCGAACATGAGTGACATGTAGTACTTGACCACGTGGCCGCCCAGCACCGGGTCCAGCACCTCCGTCGAGAAGCTCGAGAGCGCGACGGTGAGCTCCGACTTGGCTTGCGCGGCGGCCGGGCTCGCCAGGAGGGCGACCGACAGGAGCGCCGCGATGATTCCGAACGAGAGCTTCATGCTCAGCTCCTTTTTATTCGGGAGTGTCGTGACCGGGCATCGTCAGCTCCGAGACGTCGCGATGGTAGCACGGGGCTCGGGTCGGGCCGCGCCGCCCCGCCGGAGGCGCGACTCCAAATTATCGATCGGCCTACAATGCGGCGCCGCTCATCTCAGGTGGAGGATCGCGACATGGCCGAGCTCAGCCTGGGCCTGGGGCGCGCTCGGGAGGGGGGTCGGCTCGCGCACGCTGGCGCGACGCGTCGCCGAGCAACCCCAGCAGCAGGCCTTCTTCTCCGCGCTGAACGCGATGTCTAGGCGCCTTGTGCGCCCCCTGCTAACCCTTGACCGAGCCGGCGGCCAGCCCCTGGACGACGAAGCGCTGGCCCAGGAAGTAGAGGATGGCCACCGGCACCGAGGCCAGGACGGCGCCCGCCATCAGCTGGCCCCAGATGTACTGGTCGCCCACCACCATCATCGAGAGCTTGATCGGGACCGTCATCGTGCTCTGGTCCATGGTGAAGACCAGCGCCAGGAGAAACTCGTTCCAGGCCAGGGTGAACGAGAAGATCGCCGAGGCGACCAGGCCCGGAGCGGAGAGCGGCAGCAAGATCCGGATCAGCGCACCCACCTTGGTGCAGCCGTCGACCATCGCGTGCTCCTCGAGCTCGGGCGGAATCGACCGGAAATAGCCCATCAGCATCCAGGTGCAGAAGGGCACGGTGAACGACAGGTATGTCAGCATGAGGGAGCGGAGCGTGTTGCCGAGGCCGAGCGACACCACGATGGCGTAGAGCGGGACGAAGAGCATCGCGGTCGGGAGCAGGTACTTGAACAGGATGAGACGCCCGATCACGTCGCGCCCCCGGTAGCGGTAGCGGACGATGCTGAAGGCGGCCATCGCGCTCACGACCACGGTGACCGCGGTCGTGGTGAGGGCCACCGCCAGGCTGTTGCGGATGTTGATCAGCAGGCCGTCGCGCTGGATGACCCGGACGAAGTTCACGATGGTCGGCTGCCGCGGGAAGTAGCTGAAGTCCTCGTAGAGCTCCTTGTTCGTCTTGATCGCGGTCGTCACCATCCAGAAGAGCGGCACGGCCACCATGACGACGAAGAGTGCGAGGCACGCGTAGGTGAGGATCCTGACGCTCACGGGTTCGCGCATGAATCTCCTCCCTGCCTAGTGGGCCCTGCGCTGGAGCAGCGAGGTGACGACCAGGATCAGGCCGACGAGCAGCGGCAGGAAGAGCATCGAGACGGCCGCGGCTTCGCCCAGGCGCATGTTCACCATTCCCATCTGGTACGCCAGCAGGGTGTACACCACCGTGGCGTCGGACGGGCCGCCGCCGGTCAGGAGGTACACGGGCTCGAACGCGTTCGCGGTCCAGATCGTCGACAGCATCAGGACGACGCCGATGATGTGATAGAGGCTCGGCAGCGTGATGTGGCGGAACTGCTGCCAGCGCGCGGCGCCGTCGACCTGGGCCGCGTCGTACATCTCCTGGGGAATCGTCTGCATGCCCGCCAGGAAGGAGATCGCGAAGAAAGGAAAGGCCCGCCAGCAGTGAGCGACGATGACCGAGGCCATCGCGGTGCTGCGGTCGGAGAGGAACGCGATCGGGCTCCCGATGAGGCCGAGGTCGAGCAGCGCATAGTTGATCAGCCCGCTCAGCGGATCGTAGAGCCAGCGCCAGACCAGGTAGACCACGAAGGCCGGCATCACCCACGGCAGCAGCAGGAAGGCGCGGAAGAAGTTCCGGCCGCGGATCTGCTGGTTGAGCACGACCGCCACCGCCATGCCGAGCACGAACTTGATCGCGACGGCCGACACCGTGAGCACGGCGGTGTTGACGAGCGCGGCACTGAACTGCGGCGCGCCGAGGACGTAGCGGAAGTTCGCCAGACCGACGAAGCTCCCGGGCGATCCGACCGCTTTGTCGGTGAAGGCGAGCCAGATCGCGTAGAAGAACGGATACAGCACGAGCCCGAACAGGATCAGCGCCGTCGGGGTCAGGAGCCCGATCCCCTCCAGCGCTTCCCGGCGGAACCAGGGAAGCCGACGCGCGCCCCGCGGGGCCGCCCCGACCGGCACCGCCACCGTTGCGGATCGCTGTGTGATCGCCACGGTCGCCTCTGCCCTATGCGTACTTGGCGTAGATCCGGTTGAGTGTGTCGAGCGTCTCGACGAACGCTTTGTCGCGCGACCAGTTGTCGACGACCAGGCGCTGGAGCATTCGCGAGATCGTCGTGTTCGTGAACTGCTCGCGCCAGGCGTCGTTGAAGACGTCCGGCCAGCCCTGCGGCTCGCCGCGCAGCGACATCTCGACGAGGCCCTTCATGAACGGCTTTTTCTTCCAGACGTCGAATGGCAGGTACGCCTTCAGGACCGGACCCCACTGGCTCACGCTGTACTCGCGGTCCATCTTGCCCGGCTCCATCGAGTCCCACAGGAACTGCTTCGCCAGCTCCGGGACCTTCGTGTATTTCAAGATGGCGCGCGAGCCGAAGGTGACCGGATGGACCAGCTCCTTGGGCCCCCGGGGGTAGGTGTAGTGGCCCGTCTTCGCCAGGAGCTCGGGGTTGTTCTCCTCGAGCCACAGCGAGAGCGTGATCGGGTTGAGGATGAACACGACCTTGCCGGACTGGAAGGTGGAGTTGTTCATCGTGTTGTCCCAGGTGGTGACCCCGGGCGGGAGCACCCCGGACTTCCAGACGTCGGTGAAGTAGTCCAGGAACTCCCAGACCTCCTTCTTGTGGTCGCCCAGGATCACCCGCTTGCCGGCGCCGTCGGCCAGCCGCGCCCCGTACGACTTCATCATGTCTTCCCAGACCTGAGAGTCTGTCTGGTTGCTGACGGGGATCCCGAGGCCGAAGACCCGTGGAAGCTTCTGGGCCTTCTTGGCGTACGCCAGCATATCGACCCAGGTGGCGGGCGGCGGCGTGAGCCCGGCCTCGCGGATCAGGTCGTCGCGCGTCATCAACATGAAGCCCTGGAACCCGAACATGATGTGGTGGACCCGCCGGTCGGGCTCCAGCATGAACTTGTGGGCGTTACCAACCCACCCGCCGTACGTCTTCTCGAGCTTCTGGTAGATGTCGGTCACGTCCAGGAGCTGCCCGCGGCCCCGCAGCTCGACCGCGTTGGACTCGACGATGTCGGGCGTCGCCTTGGCCTCGATGGCGGCCGTGATCTTCGGCAGGAACTCCTTCAGCGGCACGAGCGTGACCTGCAGATCGACATTGTTCTTCTTCGCCCACTCCTGGGCGAAGTTCATGCGCGCGTCGTCGCTCGACTTCAGGAACTGATAGCACCAGTAGACCAGCTTGGGCCGCTGCCCCACGGCCGGCGCCGCGAACGGCAGTGTGGCGCCGGCCCCGGCAGCGAGCGCGGCCGACGTCTTGAGAAATTCTCGACGGGTGTGACGGATCGCGGGGCGTGCCATCGACCTTCCTCCCTTGTCACGCGGACGCGTGACACTCACCACGGGCCGGGGCTCGACGCATCAGAGGTGCCCTCGCGGCAGACTATGCTCCGCCCCCTGGGCCCGGTCAAGACCGGGAACCGACCCGGGAACCGACCCGAAAACCGACCGGGGAAATCCCTGACCGTGCAATCCCTGACCGTTGCCCTCTTGGATCGGGACATGCCGCCCGGGGCGGAGCCCGAGGAGCTGATGGCCATGAAGGTGCCGGCGCTGATCATCCCCGGCGATGATCCGTCTCACGCCACGTCAGGGGCACATTACCTGCACGAGCTCTTGCCTCGGCCCGAGTTCTGGACCGTCATGCCGCCGGAGCAGACGCCGGAACGAGTGCGCGACCGCATCATCGAGTTCGGCCGAGCGCACAAGTAGCCGGGACCTCACGCGAGATGGATCCACTCTGGACGGACCTTTCTCCGGGCGGTAGCCGCGTCTCCGTGTGGGATTACACCCTCCAACCGAGCTAGATTTCAGCCCTAACGGGGCGATCTCACGCTGAAACTCCCTTGTGAATTTGTGGGGATAA
>Ga0066710_100004626_pt1 | contig 12247 bp, 11 predicted proteins | sample GraSoiAngelo_159_FD_79666 | JGI IMG/M metagenome (GOLD analysis project Ga0066710, IMG submission 79666) | Grasslands soil microbial communities from the Angelo Coastal Reserve, California, USA - 14_1009_16_40cm | ecosystem: Environmental > Terrestrial > Soil > Grasslands | place: USA...
AATAGCAGCGACACCAGCACCATCGAAAACTAATTCTGCTTTGTCCGCAAAAGATTTGAAACCTTGAATCAGAATTTTGTGCAGTTTCAGCAAAAGGTAGACATCCTGTGTGGCGAGAAATTATGAAAATTAAGATAGGTTTTGCAGATACGTTACTTCTGAACCAAAATACTCCGAAAAAGCTGGTGGCCTCGAAATTCGTTTTTAAAAGTCACCGGAGTGTAACACAGAAACAAAAAAGGTGTAAAGGAACATGGCAAAATGCCCGCCTGTCTTGACTTTTCAAGCATGTGGGTCTATCCTGGGGCGATCGCGAGGAAAGGACCAAGCTGCGTGTTGAAAATTTATAATACTCTGAGTGGTCAACTCGAAGAGTTTCGTCCCCTAAATGACGGTCGAGTTCACATGTACACCTGTGGCCCCACGGTGTACGATTTTGCCCACATCGGAAACTTTCGGACCTTCGTTTTCGAAGACGTTTTGAAGCGCTATCTGAGGTTCAAGGGACTTAGCGTGAAGCATGTTATGAATATTACTGATGTGGATGACAAAACGATTCGTAACTCGGGCGCCACCGAGCCGAAGAAACTCCGTGAGTATACGGATCGCTTCAGCCAGGCTTTCCTGGAAGATTGCGAAAATCTGCGCATTGATAAACCCGACCTGATAGTTCACGCCACCGATCACATTGAAGACATGGTGAGGATGATTCAAGGTTTGCAAGCCAAAGGATATACCTACGAGAAAGAGGGCTCAGTTTATTTCAAGATCTCAAACTTTAGGGATTATGGGAAACTTTCCAAACTGAATCTGGAAGAAATCAAGGTGGGTGCGCGGGTAGATGTCGACGAGTATGAAAAACAGGACGCTCGCGATTTTGTGCTATGGAAAGCCTCCAAGAATGGAGAACCTTATTGGGAGTCGGCTCTGGGACCGGGTCGACCTGGCTGGCACATTGAATGTTCAGCCATGAGCATGAAATATTTGGGAGAAACTTTTGATTTACACTGCGGAGCGGTCGATCTCATTTTCCCCCATCATGAAAACGAAATTGCTCAAAGTGAAGCTTACAGTGGAAAACCGTTTGTCCGCTACTGGATGCATGGAGAACACCTGATCGTTGAGGGAGAGAGAATGGCTAAGTCCAAGGGGAATTATTTCACCCTGCGCGATCTAGTCGCGCAACGGGGCATCGACCCCTTGGCAGTTCGCTACGCTTTGCTCAGTGTCCCCTACAAACGGCAGTTGAATTTTACGTTTGATACCCTCCGCCAGGCGGACAGTTCTCTAAAACGGTTGCAGGATCTCATGCTCCGCTTGACTACAGAAGCATTGAGGCCAGGTACAAATGATAAGATTCAGGCGCTGATGATTGAAGCTCTCCAAAAATTTGAGCAAGCAATGGATGATGACTTGAATACGGCACAAGCACTCGCCGCCATATTCGACTGGGTTCGGGATCTTAACACGACTTTCGCAGAAAAGAGTCTCCGCCAGGAGGACCGGGCGGCCGCGTTGCAAACGATGGAGAGATTCAATGCCGTCTTGCAGTTTCGCAAACCTCTTGAGTTGCATTTAGATGATCGGGTCCAAAGCCTCATAGAACAGCGTAATCAGGCTCGGAAGGCTCGGAATTTTGCTCTGGCAGATCAAATTCGAGATCAATTATATGAACTGGGCTATAGTATCGAGGACACGAAAGAAGGCGTTCGCTGGAAGAAGCGGTGATCATGGTGAAAAACCTGGCTTCCCCTTTTAAAGTTTCCGCCCCAAGCGCTGGCATTCTAGTCTATTTGATGCCGCTTAATTCGCTTTCCTTTTCCTGATTTCTTTCGATACTCCGTAACGAGCGTACCGGTTGTTACAGAGGTCTTAGGCCGCTAAAATTTCGGGTTGAAGGCACACTTCATAATAAAGCGGAGAGGCTAATGGAAAAAAACTCGTGGATTAACATCAAGACTCCACTACCCGGTCCGAAAGGTCAGGGCGTTCTTGTTCAGGACCATCAGTTTGTATCTCCTTCTTATACGCGACCTTACCCCATGGTTGCGAAAGAGGCCCAAGGCATGGTCGTAACAGATGTTGATGGGAACACGTTCCTGGATTTTAGTGCCGGCATCGCTGTTTGCGCCACTGGTCATTGTCACCCCCGGGTCGTCAAGGCGATCCAGGATCAGGCGGCTAAGTTGATCCATATGTCAGGAACAGATTTTTACTATCCTCAGATATCCACCTTAGCTCAAAAGCTGGCTGAAATCACTCCGGGAGCTTCTGACAAAAAGGTCTACTTTGGAAATTCCGGGACTGAGGCTATCGAAGCAGCTCTCAAGCTGGCTCGATACGCCACAGGCCGAAACCGGTTCATTGCCTTTTATCACGCCTTTCACGGACGAACTTATGGATCCCTCTCCTTGACAGCCAGCAAACCGGTTCAAAGAAAAGGATTCGGTTCATTGCTGGAGGGAGTCACACACGTTCCTTATCCATATTGCTATCGCTGTCCCGATAGAGAAGTTGACGGAACATGCAATCCAGCCTGCTTGCGAGTAATCGAAGAGGTTCTTTTCAACTCGATGCTAAGCCCGATGGAAGTGGCCGCCATTGTATTTGAGCCGATCCAGGGAGAAGGCGGTTACGTGGTTCCCCCTAAAGAATTTTTTGTCGAATTAAAACGAATCTCCCGGAAATATGGAATCCTGCTCGTTGCAGACGAGGTCCAATCGGGGATGGGCAGAACCGGAAAGATGTTCGCAGTGGAACATTTCGAGTGCGAGCCCGATATTATTGCGGTTGCCAAGGGAATTGCTTCAGGCTTACCTCTTGGAGCGATCGTGGCTTCGTCCAAGATTATGAATTGGGCCCGTGGGTCTCACGCTTCAACCTTTGGGGGGAATCCCCTCAGTTGCGTTGCTGCGCTTGAGACGATCCGCCTGCTCGAGGAAGGACTCATTGAGAATGCGGCGGTGGTTGGGAAGTTTCTAATCCAACGGCTTTGGAAATTGGCTGAGCGGCACGCCATGATAGGCGATGTCCGCGGGCTCGGCCTGATGATTGGTGTCGAGCTGGTTAAGGACAGAAAAACTAAGGAGAAGGCAGTTGAATGGCGTGAAGCCGCTATCCAGAAGGCATTTCGCAAAGGGCTTTTGCTTCTTGGATGCGGCGAAAATACCCTGCGCTTAATGCCTCCTTTAATCGTGAATCAGCAGCAAGCCGAAGTTGCCCTGGAGATACTGGATGAGGTTTTTGCAGAAATTGAGTGTCAAAGGGTTAGTTTCTAAATTTGGGGCCGCCTTTCAGCGAAGCCCAAAAGAATCGCCAATGATTGAGCCCCAGCAGAACCATCTGGGGAAAGGCGATTCAGGCGAGTTACTTGCCTACAGCTATCTGCGGCGCAATGGCTACAAGATTGTGGCTCGCAAGTATAGAAGACGCTTTGGAGAAATTGATCTCATCGGTTGGGACAAAAATGTTCTGGTATTTGTTGAAGTCAAGTTTCGCTCCCATTTGGAGCACGGCCGACCCGAAGAAGCGGTTAATCAGCATAAACAGCGACAGATTTCTCGCGTGGCAAGAGAATATAGGTATCGCCACAAACTTCATGGTATAAATTACCGCTTTGACATAGTTAGTATCCAAGGGTCTGGAAATCCCCGCCTGCAGATCATCAAGGACGCGTTTAAAGATGGGACTTGACGCACGCGCCCTGGTGGGGCCAGCTGTCGACCTCTTCAGGGCTCCAAATTCGATCAGTGTTAGGGGGAAGCTTGCCTGAATTGAGAAAAGATCCCATCACAGGGAGATGGGTAATCATTGCTACGGATCGCGGCAAACGTCCAAGCGATTTTGCAAAAGAAACGGTTCAAATTAAAGGTGGGTTTTGCCCCTTCTGCTATGGAAATGAAGACAAAACGCCCCCCGAAATCCTGTGTTATCGATCCGATGGAGGCGCGAGAAATAGTCCCGGCTGGAACCTTCGGGTGGTCCCCAATAAATTTCCGGCCCTGGGCATTGAAGGCAATCTCAATCGCCAGGGTGAGGGCCTTTTTGACAAGATGAATGGGATTGGCGCCCATGAAGTCATTATTGAAACTCCCGATCATCAGGCTACCTTGGCCACCATTAATGAGCAAGCCGCCGAGGACGTGTTTTGGGCTTTTCGCGACCGTATGTTGGATCTGAAAAAGGACCGGCGGCTCCGCTACATACTCATCTTTAAAAACCACGGCGAAGCGGCTGGAGCCTCGATAGAGCATTCTCACTCGCAGTTAATTGCCCTGCCGATCGTTCCTAAATTGGTCAGAGAGGAAATTGATGGGAGCAAGGCTCATTTTTCTTTCAAGGAGCGTTGCGTCTATTGCGATATTATCCGGCAGGAACTTAACGCGGGTTCCCGCGTCATTGACGAAAATCAAGACTTCGTCATTATCGCGCCCTACGCGCCCAGGTTTCCTTTTGAGACCTGGATTCTTCCCAAGACCCATGATGCTTGCTTTGAGAATGCTCAGAAACGGGAGTACCAGAACCTTTCCAAGATCCTCAAGACCATATTGCTCAAGGTGGATCGAGTCTTAGACTATCCTGCCTACAACCTGGTCATCCATACTTCGCCGATTACAGAAACAATTAACGATTTTTATCATTGGCATATCGAGCTCATGCCTAAGCTATCCAAGATCGCCGGCTTCGAATGGGGAACTGGATTTTATATCAATCCTGTTCCGCCGGAGGATTCAGCCAAATTTCTGAGGGAGGCGAGTCTGTAGGCAAGAGGCGTCGCAGGCCTCTTCTACCTTCGATCCCCACCAGTTCAGCAAAAATCGTATTGACATTCAGAAAACGGGTGAATACCATTTAAGGCAAAGCGGGAATAACTCAGCGGTAGAGTGCAACCTTGCCAAGGTTGAAGTCGCGGGTTCAAATCCCGTTTCCCGCTCCAGCTCTTTATAAGATTGCTCCACAGAGCAAACAGTTAGGCAATTGATAAATGAACCGTCAGAGCTCTTGCCCTGACTTTGCCAAATAATCGAGAACATTTATCAATTGCCTATTTTTTTTCTCGAATGGGGATAACCATGGTAAAGCTGGCTGCTTTCCCAAAGTGCTTCATGGATCAGCTCTGTGTCGATCATTCAATGACCCTCTTTGAATGGATCGAGATGGCTTCCAGCCTCAAGGTGGACGGTTTAGAATTTTACTCAGGTTTTGTGGATGCTTTGGATCCGGTGACGCTCGGAAGAGTAAGACGGGCTTTGCTGGAAAAACGTTTGGAAATGCCCATGCTCTGCTATTCCCCCAATTTTACGATGCCCGACGCAGCCCGGCGAAAAGAAGAAGTGGCGAGGGAGAATGCCATGATTGACCTCACCGCTTATTTCGGCGGTAAGTATTGCCGAATTCTTTCGGGTCAGGCCTATCCGGAAATTTCTCATAAGGACGGGGTGCAATGGGTGGTTGGTTGTATTCGGGAATGCCTGGAGCACGCCGCCAAGCGTGGAGTCGTACTGATCATGGAAAATCATTATAAGGATAATTATTGGCACTATCCCGAGTTTGCCCAAAAACGAGAGATCTTCTTGGAAATTGTTGACCAGATCAATTCTCCCTGGTTCGGGGTTAATTTCGATCCTTCTAATGCCATTGTAGCCGGTGAAGACCCTTTGGTCCTTTTGCGTGCCGTGAAACACAAAGTGGTCACGATGCATGCGTCGGATCGATATTTAGAGAGTGGATCGCTGGAAGATTTGAAAGCTCATGAAGGGAATTTAGGCTATGCCAGCAACTTGAAGCATGGTGTCATTGGGAAAGGACTCAATAATTATGACGAGATCTTTTCCATCTTGCGAGAGGCGGGCTTCAATGGCTGGGTCTCAATTGAGGACGGTGTGAATGGCATGGATGAGCTGCATCAATCGGTGGCTTTTCTACGGCAGAAATTGAAACAATACTTCAATTGACAGCATCGATAGAAATTACTTGAAAAAAGCCCAAAATTCGAGATCGGCGGGACAAGCCTTAGAGGGAGGCTGCAGTCATGACGCGAAGTTAGTCTTGTCCCTCTGAAAAACGGTGGGGACTTTCACTCTGGGCGGTTAGTGTGCAATTCCTTTTGTTGGTGAAAATAATCTGGGCCACGTAGAAATGCTCGTTCATTTGCTTCAGGTTGTTTTTCACGCAATAGAAACTTTCGTATGGAAAAACCCTTTGCTTGGCAGCGGGTTTCTTTCTAAATCGAAGTACTCCCTTGAAAATCATAAACCCCAAGAAAATGACCAAGAGAATTTTGATGCCTAGGAAAATCGATAGGTAAATATAAGGATTACGCATCAAACACCCCCTCTCGAAACCTATTGAATCCGCTTCTCCAAGGCGTGAGAGCCGGTCTGGAACTGAGGGTGAAACTTTCGTTCTTGTATTGCTCGACCGCCTGAATTTTTACTCTAAGTCACTCCCGTCAGGATGTCAACCTTTAGTCCGAAAAAACAAATGAAATTTTTTTGCGGAGCTCGACTCATGTTCGATTCCCCAGTCTTGGTCCTCAAATGTTGGTGATTTTCCATCAGCACCATTGCCCGGAATCTCGAACAATTTCGTCCTTCTGCTGAGGGCTTTCCCGATTCCCCCCTCCTTCCCATTAGTAAAATGTGCGAGCCAGAGTTTTGAGGCGCCTAGTTACTAGGCAGAGAGCAGAGAGAAAGGCTGATTGTCAAAATCGTGGTTCTTTCGGGGATGAGACCCGGAAAAATTTTGGAGTTGGCCTGGGGCGTTTGCGAGGCAAGTATCCGGAGATCGGGCAGAAATCGTCCGGGAGCGTTTTGTAGATTCTCCATATTAAACAAACGAGGTGAATCTTTATGAATTATGGAACGACTCGGATTGTGCTCTGTGAAAACGAAAATGATTTGGGAGCAAAAGCGGCCCGGGCAGTCAGCGGAAAGATGCGAGAGCGGCTACGTCTGAGGAATGAGCTTCACATGATCTTTGCGGCTGGTGAAAGCCAGACCACCTTTTTGAATGCCCTTGCGCAGGAGTCTAATATTGATTGGAGCCGGGTTGTTTGTTTTAACATGGACGACTTCTGGGACGCGCGCATTCCAGATCGTTACACCTGTGGTTATCAGACCTGCAAGCAGCTGTATGACAAGGTCCAGCCCAAAGCATTTCACCTGGTGCAGTTCAATGCTCGAGATCCTTATGAAGAAGCCAGGCGGTTTGAGTCCCTGCTGCGTTCGGTCGGAAAGATCGATATTCTTTGCCAGGGTATCGGAACCTCCGGGCACCTGGCACTGAACGAACCGTTTCAGACCGACTTCAGCGACCCCCTCTGGGTGAGAGTGGTGGATATAGCGGAGCAGTCCAAACGGCAACTCAGAGAGGATCCAAATTTCAAGGACCTGGGCTATATTCCGGATAAGGGCATCACGATGACCATTCCTGCTTTGCTCTCAGCCGAGAACGTGTATACCCAGGTTCCCCTGGGACTCAAGCGGGACATTCTGACAAGATTATTCCAGACACCCGAGCCCACTGCGAGCCTCCCGGCCTCAATTCTGAGGACGGTCGATGGAACACTTTTTGTCGACAGGAATTCTTGCCCGTCGGACCTCCTCTTCGCCTCGGTTTGAAAAGTCAAATCGGTGTTGACTAGGAAACAGGACCCGGTTGAACAACATCACTAGAACTTCCGAAGGCCCCCTGGTGAGGACTTTGTCAGATACAGCCAGATCAAAGAAGTCTTAACCGGATGGGTGGGCATCACTCACCAAAGGTCATGCGAGCCAGTTCCTCCTTGATTCGCTGCCTCTCTCTGCGGTGACCCTTTCCGCTGTTGCAAATGTTTACAGTGTGCGTGCGCTCATCGACCGGCGCGCGCCGCTCGCTCGTAGTTTTGTCGGAACAGTTCGATGACGCCGGCTACCTCGGAAACCGTGCCCATCGGGACCGTCACCCAACCCGAGTCGGGCAGGACATGGTGTGGTCTGGCACGACCTGCCGCGATCAGTTCGTCGCGAATGCGGCGCGGGAAGGGCAAGTCAGCAATGGACCCGTGCAGATGTCCCAGTTCCCGCCGCCCCAGCCGGAACTCCATTCCGCCGAAACGGTGTTCATGCGTCCTGATCCCCTCCCAGGTCGCGACCTCGGTGCGGACCGCCTCGATCGCCGCAAGCGGAGCCACGACCTCACGGCCCATGCTGCCCGTCGCCCCGGTGCCGAGAATCGTGTTTTGGGCTGATTTGTCGTTTTGGTGCTGATCGCTAATAGTCATGAGGGTTCTCCTTGCCCCGTCTTGGGGCCTGTTGAATTACTGTCAGGCCGATACTACAAGTTCAAGTGAACTTGAAGTCAAGCGCTAAACGTGATATTTTTTTGCCATGGCTGACCTGCTGACCATCAGCGAGGTTTCTCGTCGCAGCGGCGTGGCGGCGTCGGCCGTCCGCTTTTACGAGGAGCGAGGGCTGCTCAAGTCCCACCGGGCCGGCTCGGGCCACCGGCGCTATCCGCGGGCAGTGCTCCGGCAGATCGCATTCATTGTCTTTGCCCAGCGGCTTGGGTTGACACTGGAAGAGGTCGGTACTGAGCTGGCCAAGCTGCCGCTGGACCGGGTGCCTGAAGGCTCGGACTGGGCCAAACTCTCGGGCGGTTGGACCAGCCGGATTGACGAGCGGATAGCCGAGCTCCAGCGCCTGAGGGCAGGGCTGACTCAATGCATCGGCTGCGGCTGCCTGTCGCTGGACCGATGCCGGCTCGCGAACCCGGGCGACCGGGCCGCCCGCTACGGCCCAGGTCCGCGTTACTGGGTCAGTGACCCGCGCCGCTCGACCTGAGCGCTGATGACGACCAAAACCTGGCTGGGGCCCATTGAAACCATCGCTGGCTGAAACCGGTGACGATATCTGACCTAAAAGGGGCGCCGCCAATTTGTGGGTAATGACAGAAGCAATCAGCCTCGTAGAGGCGAAATATTCATAGTTCAGAGGCCCAAAAAAGTGGACAGAGCTCCAGCGGGGCGTCATGACGCCCCGCTGCGGCTTGGAGCGGGGTAGGCGTCCTTCAACAAAGATGCCGCCTCTACGAGGCTCCCTTCGCTTCAAGTGACACAGGCCTGCATTCAGGAAATAACCCGTAAATTTGTGGCACACACACCCGGAGCTGAACCGCCGCTTTACCAGCCCGGCTGCTTGCTGCTAGACTCCCGCCATGCCAATCCGCCTCGCGCACACCAGTTCGACAAATCGGAGCGCCCCCAAACCAGGACCGAAAGTCTCGCTACGTTCTTGAAACGCACGTTTCGTGCTGACTTATCTTCGAAATGCACTTAAACGCTTGCTGCTGGGAGTTTTTGCTCGCGTCGGCAGCCGGGACCTGCGTCAAAGCCGCAGGCCAACAAAGCGCTGTCCAGCCAGCGCACTGCAAATGCGAGCCCCCAAAATGTCCAAACTTGAGACCCAGCCCTGCGGGCCGGGCGATGCATCTTTGGCCCAGATTCTCGGCCACGCTATCGCTCATGCGTTGGGCCATCTCCTTACCCGCAACGCGGTGGATCGGCTTCAAATGGGGTGAAACATCGCTCTGATTGTCCGTGGCCATCCGCGTCCTGTTAGAATGCGATCACCTCGGCAAAACTGAAGGCCTCAAGTTTTCTCCAAAAGCCGTAGACTTCAATCACCTCTTAATACCACGCTTCTTGCCCAGAGGATTTTCACTTCACTCTCGACCTGTTTGAACACGGCGTCGCCAGTCACTAACACCGCTTTGTTTTTCTTCGGGCAGCGCTGCGGCAAAATCATCGGCATAGGACATTTGGTGTTTTGATTTGAAATGCCTGGGAAGGAATAAGAACCCGCAACCGAAAATCACCTCAGTGTGAAATTCTGCTAATATGGTGTGGCTCAAACCGCCCCCGCTGTCCTCAGCGTGCGATAAGGGCAGGGATTCTGAAAGAGCTTCACCCCTAGGCAACTCATATCAGGCAATCCAGGAGGAAATTTCATGGAAAGAGTCCAGTTGCACCAGTTTATCGATCTTTCGCCCCGGCCAGCGTCAGGGGAGATGGCGGGGACAGGGCAGCGCAGAGACAAGAGAATGAATCGCCGATCCTTCCTTGCAATCGCTGCAAGCCTGGGGGCCTTGACCCGGATGGCGCCGGCGGCCTTGGCACGGAACTTCGGCCGGGATGCGGAGCCTCAGCGCTATCCAGACCCGGACATCCTTGTGCTCGACAAGCGATTCAAGTACAAGCTAGGGAATACCCCGATTCTACGGCTGCATCGGGGCACACTTTGGGCGGAAGGTCCGTCCTGGAACACGGTTGGCCGTTATCTCCTTTGGAGCGACATCCCAAACAACGAGCAACTCCGCTGGTTGGAAGAGGATGGTCATGTCGGCCGTCAGTTTCGCTTCCCCTCCCAAAATAGCAATGGCAACACCTTCGACTACCAGGGCCGGCAAGTGGCCTGCGAACATCTGACTCATCGCGTGGTGCGCTATGAACACGATGGCAGCGTAACGATGCTGGCGGAGTCTTTCAACGGTAAGCCCTTCAATGCGCCTAACGATGTGGTGGTCCATCCCAACGACGGTGCGATCTGGTTTACCGATCCCGGCTACGGAAGCCTGCTGAACTACGAGGGACATCGAGCGCACAACGGATCGGTTCAGCCATTCCAGAAGGAAGCCATCTACCGGATTGACGCTCAAACCGCACAGGTTGAAAAAGTGGCAGAGGAACCCTTCAAGCCCAATGGCCTCTGCTTCTCCAACGATTATAAGAAGCTCTACGTTGCGGATACCGGCACGTCCCACTATCCTGAGGCCAAGAATATCATCTGGGTATATGACGTGGAGGGGAGAAAGTTGAAGAAGGCCAGGACGTTCGCCGACATGGACCTCAATGGCAAGTCGGGTTTTTCAGACGGGATCCGCTGCGACGAGGATGGCAATGTTTGGTCCAGTGCCGGCTGGGTTGGTGACGGCTACGACGGTGTACACGTTTTTGCCCCAAATGGCGACAGGATCGGCCAAATCCGCCTGCCGGAAATCTGTTCTAATGTCTGTTTCGGTGGGAGCAAACGAAACCGGCTGTTCATGACCGGCAGCCAGTCGCTCTACGCCGTTTACGTTGAAACCCGGGGCGCTCACATCACCTGACAATCGGTCTTTGGCAGTGCGCTGGCTTGACAGCGCTTTGTTAGCCTGCGGCTTGACGCAGGCCTGCCAGCGGTGGCCTCGGCCGTCGCCCAAGCGGTGTCAAGCCAGGACACTCCAAAATGTGCCACGAGCCTTTCAGGAAGGAACACCATGGCCAAGAGCTTCAAGGATCTTTCGGAACGGGAGATTCTGGCGCTGGCTATTGCATTGGAGGAGGAAGACGGTCGCATCTATGGCGACTTCGCCGATGGTCTGCGCGAAATGTACCCCGCCTCCGCCAGAATATTTGAGGAAATGCAGGGCGAGGAGTCCGAGCACCGTGCCAGCTTGATCGACACTTATCGCCGGCGCTTCGGTGAACACATCCCACTCATCCGCCGCCACGACGTCAAGGGATTTGTGCAACGCCGCCCGGTCTGGCTGGTCCGGCCGCTTGGCATCAACGTCGTAAGGCGACAGGCAGAAATCATGGAACTGGAAACACGACGCTTCTATGAACGGGCCATCCAGCAAGTCAGCGATGCTTCGATTCGTAAGCTCCTGGGTGATCTGGCTGACGTTGAACGCAGGCATTATGCTGCGGCCGCCTTACTCGAAGAAAAGCACCTGAATGTTGAGGCGCGAGAGAAGGAGGAAGCGGCTCATCGCCGTCTCTTTTTGCTCCAAATCGTGCAGCCAGGCCTGGCCGGCCTCATGGACGGATCCGTCTCGACGCTGGCCCCACTCTTCGCCGCGGCTTTCGCCACCAAAAATACCTGGGATGCCTTCTTAGTGGGCTTAGCCGCTTCGGTCGGAGCGGGCATCTCGATGGGATTCGCCGAAGCACTCTCCGACGATGGCTCACTCACGGGCCGCGGTCATCCCTGGTTGCGCGGTTTGGTCTGTGGCCTGATGACAACCGCTGGTGGCATTGGCCACACTCTTCCCTATCTCGTTCCTGACTTTAAAGTCGCCACAGCCATCGCCATCGCTGTGGTGACCGCAGAACTAATCACCATCAGCTACATTCGCCACCGCTACATGGATACGCCTTTCCTTTCGGCGGCCTTTCAAGTCGTAGTTGGAGGAGTGCTCGTCTTCCTGGCGGGAATATTCATCGGCA
>Ga0066710_100004627_pt1 | contig 12247 bp, 13 predicted proteins | sample GraSoiAngelo_159_FD_79666 | JGI IMG/M metagenome (GOLD analysis project Ga0066710, IMG submission 79666) | Grasslands soil microbial communities from the Angelo Coastal Reserve, California, USA - 14_1009_16_40cm | ecosystem: Environmental > Terrestrial > Soil > Grasslands | place: USA...
CGGCGCCCTGGCCGACGGCCGCGCGGTCTTCGTGCCCCGCTCGGCGCCGGGCGACTTGCTCGAGCTGACCGGGGTCACCCTGGCGAGCCGGTTTGCCCGCGCCCGGATCGGCCGGGTGCTGGAGCCCTCGCCCGACCGGGTGGAGCCCGCCTGTCCCCACTACGACCGCGACCAGTGCGGCGGCTGCCAGCTCCAGCACCTCGCTCCGGAGGCCCAGCGGGCCGCGCGGCGCCGCCTGGTCGCCGACGCTTTCCGCCGGATCGGCCGCCAGGAGATCGCCGAGCCGCCGCTCGAGCCGAGCGACCTGGAGTGGGGATACCGCACCAGGATTTCGCTGGCGGTCCAGGGCCGGCGGATCGGCTTTCACCGCGCGAGCCGCCCCGACCAGGTGTTCGACCTGGAGCGCTGCGCGGTCGCCCGGGAGGAGCTCAACACCCTCTGGACGGCGGTGCGCGCCAATCGGCGGCTCCTTCCCCGGAACGCGGATCGGCTGACGCTCCGGGTCGAGCGCGGCGGCGGGCTCCACCTGATGGTCCAGGTCCGGGGCGGCGAGGCGTGGACCGGCGCCGGCGAGCTGGGGCGGGCCCTCTCGCGGGGCGGGCTGGAGGCGGTGATCTGGTGGTGGCCGGAAGGCGGCGCGCCGCGGGTGCTCTCCGGCGCCCGGGACCCGTATCCCGCGACTGTCTTCGAGCAGGTCCATCCCGCGATGGGCGACCAGGTGCGCCGGCACGCGGTGGCCGAGCTGGGGGAGGTGGCGGGCCGCCACGTCTGGGATCTCTACGCCGGCATCGGGGAGACCACCGCCGCCGTCCTGGATCGCGGCGCCACGGTGACCAGCGTCGAGGTGGACGGGAGAGCCGTCGCTCTGGCGGGGCGCCGGGGCCGGTGCGAGGGAGTAACCCGCATCGCCGCCCGGGTCGAGGACGTCATCGGGAGCCTCCCGCCCGCCGATGCGGTGATCGTCAATCCGCCCCGCAGCGGTCTCGACGCGACGGTCACCGACCGCCTTTCCGCCCTTCCGCCTTTCCGTCTGGTCTACGTCTCCTGCGATCCCGCCACCCTCGCGCGCGACGCCGCGCGCCTCGCCGGCGGCTACGCCGTCTCGAGCGTCCACGGGTTCGATCTCTTCCCTCAGACCGCGCACGTCGAGACCGTGGTGCGCTTCGACCGCCGATGAGATACCAGGTGACCGTCGGCGACCGGCGCTTGGACGTCGACGTCGACGGGGCGCGGGTCACGGTGGACGGTGTGGAGTGCCACGCCGAGCTCCGGTCGCTGCCGGGAACGCCGCTCCGGCAGCTGGTGCTCGACGCCCGCTCGTTCGTCTTCCTGATCGAGAGCAGGGAGCGGGGCGCCTGGGTGCTCGAGGCGGCGGGCGACCGCTTCGACGTCCTGGTGCTCGACGAGCGCACCGCCCACATCCGGAGCCTTGCCGGCGCCGGCGCGGTGCAGTCGGCGCCGGCGGTGCTCCGGGCGCCGATGCCGGGTCTCGTGCTCGGCGTGCTGGTGGAGCCGGGGCAGGCGGTGGCCCGGGGCCAGAGTCTCGTGGTGCTCGAGGCGATGAAGATGCAGAACGAGCTCAAGGCCGCCGGCGCCGCCGTCGTGGAGCACGTGGCGATCGCGCCGGGCCGGACCGTCGAGAAGGGCGAGGTCCTGGTCACCTTCGCCCCGGCGCACTTGACCTAACCCGTTGCACGAGGTTAGCTTGGCAAGCTCTATCGGAACCGCATTCGAACCCGGGAACCGGAGCGCATGAAGACGTATTCCGCCAAGCCGAGCGAGATCCGGCACGACTGGCACCTGGTGGATGCCGCGGGCGTTCCGCTCGGGCGGCTCGCCAGCGCCGTCGCCCAGCTCATCCGGGGCAAACACAAGCCGACTTTCACCCCGCACATGGACGGGGGCGACTTCGTCGTGGTGGTGAACGCCGCCAAGGTCCGGCTCTCCGGCCGGAAGGCGGAGCAGAAGAGGTACTTCTCCCATTCCGGGTACATGGGGCACGAGAGCTTCACCCCGGTCTCGAGCCTGCTCACGCGGGCGCCCGGCGAGGTCATCGAGAAGGCGGTGTTCGGGATGCTGCCGAAGAATTCCCTCTCCCGGCAGCGGCTCCGGCTCAAGCTCAAGGTCTACGCCGCCGCCGAGCATCCCCACGCGGCCCAGCAGCCCAAGCCCTTCGCCGTGAAGGTGAACGCATGAGTGAGGACCAGTTCCGCTGGCACGCCGTCGGCCGGCGGAAGACCAGCGTCGCCCGCGTCTACCTGACCCCGGGGACCGGCAAGTGGGAGATCAACGGCCGGACCCTAGGCGACTACTTCCCCCGGCCGTCGCTGGTGCAGCACATCCAGCAGCCGTTCACCACCACCGACACGCTGGGCGCCTTCGACGTGCGGGCCCACGTGGACGGCGGCGGGCAGTCGGGGCAGGCCGGCGCGCTCCGGATGGGCATCGCGCGGGCGCTGGTCCTGGCCGACCAGATGCATCGTCCCAAGCTCCGCACCGGCGGCCTCCTCACCCGCGATCCCCGCGGCGTCGAGCGGAAGAAGCCCGGGCGGCCGGGGGCGCGGAAGCGGTTCCAGTTCAGCAAGCGGTAGGACGGAAGGACGGAACGACGGACGGTACGTCGCGGATGGCGTACCCAACTCACACATCGCGGGACGCAGGCCAGGGTGCCCTCTCGGGGGTCGGGCCTCCGGATGAACGCGATGGACGACCAACCCAACGAGGAAGGACAGACGGACGTCGCATGGCGCAACCCCAGGTACAGGATCTTCTCGAGGCAGGCGTCCACTTCGGGCATCAGACCCGCCGGTGGAATCCCAAGATGCGCCGGTTCATTTTCGCCGAGCGCTCCGGCATCTACATCATCGACCTCCAGAAGACCCTGGGGCAGATCCACAAGGCGCAGGAGCTCCTGCGCGGCGTGGTCCTGAAGGGCGACAACGTGCTGTTCGTCTGCACCAAGAAGCAGCTCAAGGCGCTGGTGCAGAGCGAGGCGCGGTCGGCCGTGTGCCACTACGTCACCGAGCGGTGGCTGGGCGGCACGCTGACCAACTTCGCCACCATCAAGAAGCAGATCCGCCGGCTGCGCGAGCTGGAGCAGGGGAGCACCGAGGGCGATTTCGACAACTACACCAAGAAGGAAAAGCTCCTCTTCGAGCGGGAGCGGGTGAAGCTGGCCCGCAACCTCGAAGGGCTCAAGAACATGGGGCGCCTGCCCGGCGCGCTGTTCGTGGTGGACGCCAAGAAGGAGCGGATCGCGATCCAGGAGGCCAACAAGCTGGGCATCCCGGTGGTCGCGATCGTGGATACCAACGCGGACCCCGACATCATCACGGTGCCGATTCCCGGCAACGACGATGCGATCCGCTCGGTGTCGCTCATCACCCAGGCGCTCTGCGACGTGATCGGCGAGGCCCGCCAGCAGGTCCCGACCCGCGAGGCGGCCGAGCACGACGAGGGCGAGACCTACAGCACCGACGGCGGCAGCGAGGGCGACCCGGAGGCCGACCGCCGCCGGCGCCGGACCGGCGCCCGCAAGCGTCGGCCCAAGCCCGAGGCGATCGCGGCACGGCTCAAGCACGACGGCGCCCCGGGGGAGCCGGCTTCGAGCGGGGCGGGCGAGGCGAGCAGCTGAGCGGAGCTCGCCACCGAGCCTCCTCCCGCCGCCGCGCCATGGCCCCCCCGGCTGTGCGCGGCGGTCTTCCTATACCCGACTGGATGGGGTGAGATGACCACGAAGGCGATTTCGGCGAAAGACATCAGTGAGCTCCGCGCCCGGACCGGGGCGGGGATGATGGATTGCAAGGCGGCGCTGGAAGAGGCGGCCGGCGACATGGACCGCGCCGTCGAGATCCTGCGCGCGAAGGGGATCACCAAGGCCGAGCAGCGGGGCGGCCGCACCGCCTCCCAGGGCCTGGTGGTGATCGCCTCGCACCAGGCCGGACAGGACGTGGCGATGATCGAGCTCGACTGCGAAACCGACTTCGTCGCCCGGACCGAGGAGTTCATCGCCCTGGCCAGGGAGCTCGGCGTGCACGCGTCGCGGAACGCGCCGCTCGGCGCCCACCCCGGCGCGGCGCTCGACGCCCAGCCGTTGCGCGACAAGACCGTCGGCCAGGTGGTCAAGGAGCTCTCCGGCAAGACCGGCGAGGCGATGGCGCTCAAGCGGGTCGCCCGGTTTCAGCAGAGCGCCGGCACCGTGCAGAGCTATCTGCACCACAACGGGCAGGTCGGCGCGCTGGTCGAGCTCGAGGGGCCGGCGGGCGAACCGCTGGTCGAGCTCGGCCGCGAGCTCGCGCTCCATATCGCCTCGGCCAGTCCGCTCGCGGTGAGCGAGGCCGATCTTCCCACCGAGACCCTGGAGCGGGAGCGGCGCATCGCCACCGAGCAGGTCGCGGCCGAAGGAAAGCCCGAGAACATCCGGGCCAAGATCATCGAGGGAAAGATCCGCAAATTCCTCGCGGAGAACACCCTGCTCGGCCAGCCGTTCGTCAAGGACGACAAGCGGTCCGCCGGCGACCTCGTGAAGGAGGCGGCGAAGGCCCTCGGCGGCCCGGTGAGCGTGAAGCGCTTCGCCCGCTTCAAGGTGGGCGAGGCCTGATGGGCCTGGCCTACCGGCGGGCGCTGCTCAAGCTTTCGGGCGAGGCCCTCGCGGGCGGCCGGCGAGCGGGCAGCGACTACGGCGTGGTGGAGTCCCTGGCCGGGCAGATCAAGGGGGTGCACGCGCAGGGGATCCAGCTCGGCCTCGTGGTGGGCGGCGGCAACATCGTCCGCGGTACCGCCGCGAGCGCCGAGGGGATGGATCGGGTCTCCGCCGACTACATGGGGATGCTCGCCACGGTGATCAACGCCCTCGCCCTGCAGGACGTGCTGGAGCGCATCGGAGTCCAGACCCGGGTGCTGACCGCCATCCGGATGGAATCGCTGGCCGAGCCGTACATCCGGCGGCGCGCGGTGCGGCACCTGGAGAAGGGGCGGCTGGTGATCTTCGCCGGCGGCACCGGCAACCCGTTCTTCTCCACCGACACCGCGGCGGTGCTCCGCGCGCTCGAGATCGAGGCGGAGGTGCTGCTCAAGGCCACCGGCGTGGACGGGGTCTACACCGGGGATCCCAAGAAGGACACCTCGGCGCGCTTCATTCCCGACCTGACGTTTCAGGAGGCGCTGGTGAACGGGTACGCGGTGATGGACGCGAACGCGTTCGGGCTCTGCAAGGAGAACGGCCTTCCGATCGTGGTGTTCAACATCAATCAGCCGGACGCCATCGGGCGGGTGCTCGCGGGCGACCGGGTGGGGACCCTGGTCCGATGACGCCTGCCGCCGGCATTCCCGACTTCGTCAAGCAGGCCCGCGACGCGATGCACAAGGCGATCGAGAACACCAAGCGGGAATTCTCCGGCCTGCGCAGCAACAAGGCCACCACCGCGCTGCTGGACTCGATCCGGGTCGACGCCTACGGGTCCCAGGTCCCCCTCAACCAGGTCGGGCTGGTCGCCGCGCCGGAGGCCCGGCTGCTCACCGTGCAGCCGTTCGACAAGGGACTCACCCAGGCGATCGAGAGGGCGCTGCGCGAGTCCGATATCGGGCTCAACCCGGCCACCCAGGGAAACCTGATCCGGATCCCGCTGCCGCCGCTCTCCGAGGAGCGGCGAAAGGACCTCGTCAAGGTGGTGCACAAGCTGGCCGAGGAGGGCCGGGTGGCGGTGCGCCACGCGCGGACCGACGCGCTGCACCGGATCAAGAAGGTGGAGCACGTCTCCGAGGATGAGAAGACCCGCGCCGAGAAGGACATCCAGAAGGCCCACGACGAGCACATCAGGCAGATCGATCAGCTGGTGCACTCCAAAGAAGCGGAGATCATGGAAGTGTGAGCGCGACCGCGGAGGAGCTCCTCGACCGGATTCGGGTCCATGGCGCCGTGCCGGCCCACATCGCCGTGATCATGGATGGCAACGGCCGGTGGGCCCAGCGGCGGAGCCTCCCCCGCTCGGTGGGCCACCAGGCCGGAATGACCGCGGTGCGGGAGTGCGTCGAAGGGGCGCTGCAGGCCGGGGTGGAGGTGCTCACGCTGTTCGCGTTCAGCCAGGAAAACTGGCAGCGCCCACCCGAGGAGATCGAGGCGCTGATGACGCTCCTCCAGGCCTACGTCGCCCAGGAGGGCGCGGAGCTTCGGGAGCGCGGCGTCGCGGTCCGGATGCTGGGCGACCTGGAGCGGCTCACCCCGGCGGCCCACGCCGCGGTCGACACCATCGAGTCCGAGACGGCGCAGGGAAGCGTGCTGGCCCTCAACATCTGCCTCTCCTACGGCTCCCGTGCCGAGCTCGCGCGGGCGGCCCGCCTCCTCGCCGCGGAAGTCGCGGCCGGACGCCTGGCGCCCGAGGACGTGGACGAGACGGCGCTGGCCCGTCGCCTCTACACCGCGGCCTTTCCCGACCCCGACCTGCTGATCCGCACCTCCGGCGAGCACCGGCTCTCCAATTTCCTGCTCTGGCAGGTCGCCTACGCCGAATTCCACGTGATGCCCGTCCTCTGGCCCGACTTCACCCGCCGACACCTTTTCGAGGCGATCCTCGACTTCCAGCGCCGGGACCGGCGGTTCGGGCGGGTTCCGACGCCTTCGTGACCAACAACCTCCAGCGAGTCCTCTTCGCCGCGGTGGCGATCCCGCTGGCGCTCGGGATCGTGTGGCGGGGCGGGCTGGCGCTCGCGCTCCTGGTGGCGGCGGTGGCGGCGCTCGGCGCGCGCGAGCTGTTTGCGCTGGCGGAGCACACCGGAGTGCGGCCGCTCCGCGGACTCGGTGTGGCGCTCGCCGTCCTGGCGCCGCTCGGCGTCTGGCTCCTCGCCGAGTCGTGGGAGGGTGGCGCCCTCGGCTTCCTCGAGAAGCTCCCGCCGTGGCTCTCCGGACAGTGGCCGCTGGTCGCCGCGCTGGTGCCGGCGGTCGTGCTCACCGCGGTCCTCTTCCGGCGGGGCCCGGGGGAGCGGCCGCTCGAGTGCGCGGCGGTGACGCTCTTCGGACCGGTGTACTGCGGCGTGCTCCCCTCGGCGATCCTCCTCATCCGGAACGCCGCGGGCGACCACCGGTCGTGGCCGGCCACCTGGCTGGTCTTCTTTCCGCTCGCGGTGACCTGGCTCTGCGACAGCTTCGCGATGTGGGGCGGCAAGCTGATCGGCGGGGCCCGCCTGGCTCCGGAGATCAGCCCCGGGAAGACCCGCGCCGGTGCCGTCGCCGGCCTGGTGGGCGGTGTGGTTACCGCGGTGGCGTTCGTGCCGCTCGCGCTGGCGCCGGTCGGGCGCGCCTTCTCCCTGCCGCGCGCCGCCGTGATGGGCCTCCTCATCGCCGGCGCCGCCCAGGTCGGCGACCTCGCCGAGTCACTCCTCAAGCGGGAGGCCGGCGTCAAGGATTCGAGCCGGCTGATCCCGGGCCACGGCGGGGTCCTCGACCGGTTCGACTCGCTCTACTTCGTGCTCCCCGTCTCCGCTCTCCTCTTCCGCGCGTTCGGGGTGGTCTGACCGATGCAGGGCGTCGCCGTCCTCGGCTCGACCGGCTCGATCGGCAAGAGCGCGTTGAGCGTGCTGCGCCGGCATCGCGACCGGTTCGAGGTCGTGGCCCTGACCGCCGGGGCCAACGCCGCGCTCCTCGCCGAGCAGCTCGCCGAATGGAAACCGGCGTTCGCCGCGCTCGCCTCCGACACCGGGCCGGGCTGCCTCCTCGAGGCCGCCACCCATCCCCGCGCCGCCATCGTGGTGAACGCGGTGGTCGGGTTCGCCGGTCTCGAGGCGACGCTCGCGGCGCTCCGGGCCGGCAAGCGCGTGGCGCTGGCCAACAAGGAATCGCTGGTGGTCGCGGGGGAGCTGGTCCGGCGGACTGCGGCCGAAGGCGGCGGCGAGCTGGTGCCGATCGACTCGGAGCACAGCGCCGTCCTGCAGTGCGTCGCTGGGCGTGAGCACGCCGTCCGGCGGCTCATCCTCACCGCCTCCGGCGGGCCCTTCCGCGACTGGGCCCCGGAGCGGCTCGCCGCCGCAACCATTGCCGAGGCGCTCCAGCACCCCACCTGGCGCATGGGCGCCAAGATCACCGTGGACAGCGCCACGCTCGCCAACAAGGCGATGGAGGTGATCGAGGCGCATCACCTCTTCGGGCTGCCCTTCGACCGGGTCGATGTGGTGGTGCACCCCCAGAGCATCGTCCACGGCTTCGTGGAGTTCGAGGACGGAAGCGTGCTGGGCCAGCTGGGATTCCCGTCGATGGAGCTGCCGATTCTCTACGCGCTCACTCACCCCGAGCGGCTCCCCGACGGCGGGGTCCGGGCGTTCGATCCGGTCGCCGCCGGATCGCTGACCTTCGAGCCGCTCCGGCGCGAGGTGTTCGGCGCCTTCCGGGCCGGGATCGAGGCCGGACGCGCCGGCGGCACCGCCCCGGCCGCCTTCAACGCGGCCAACGAGGTCGCGGTGAGCGCCTTCCTCTCGGGGCGAATCCCGTTCGGGCGGATCGCCGAGGTCATCGAGGCGACCCTGGCCGGGCAGACGCCGGAGCCGGCGTCGTCCCTCGAGACGGTGCGGGCCGCCGACCGAAGCGCCCGCGCCCGCGCCGGGAGGGTCGCCGGATGAGCGCGCTGGTCGGGCTGCTCTCCCTCGTGGTCGTGCTTGGCGTGCTGGTGTTCGTGCACGAGCTCGGCCACTTCATGGCCGCCAAGGCGGCCGGCATCTACGTGCACCGCTTCTCGCTCGGGATGGGCGCGCCGGTGAAGGCGCTCACCACCCGCCGGGGCGAAACCGAGTACGCCGTCTCCTGGCTTCCCATCGGCGGCTACGTGAAGATGGCGAGCCGCGAGGAGGACCCCGCTTCCTCCGCGCTGGAGGGAGGGGCCGCCAGCCGCTCGGTGCCGCCCGACCGGGTCTACGAGGCCAAGCCGATCTGGGTGCGGATGGTCGTGACCCTGGCCGGCGTCACGATGAACGTGCTGTTCGCCTGGGCGGTGTACTCGGGGCTCGACTACGTCAACGGAGAGACGGTCTACCCGATCACCACCATCGGCCGTGTCAGGACGGCGGGCCTCCCCGCCGGCGCCGAGGAGCTCGGCCGCCTTGAGCCCGGGGACCGGGTGGTGGCCGTCGCGGGGAAGCCGGTCGATTCCTGGGCCGACATCCAGGAAGCGTTCCTCACCACCTCGGCCGATTCCTTCGCGCTCGGCATCGCCGGCAAGCAGCCGGTGATGCTCCGGCTCCATCGCGACGCGCTGGACGCCCGGGTGCACGCCTCGCAGGCGCTCGAGCCGTGGATCGCGCCGGTGATCGGGCTGGTACAGACGGGCGGACCGGGCCAGCGGGCCGGCGTGCGCATCGGCGACACCGTCGTCGCGGTGGACGGGCATCCCGTCGCGCAGTGGGGCGAGGTGGTCGCGCTGATCGAGGCCCGCCCCGATCAGGACCTCACCCTCACGGTCGCCCGGCCCGGGGGGCGCGCGGAGCTGCGCGCGCACACCGTGGCCGACGCGGTGAAGGACAGCGCCGGGACACGTAAGGTGGGCAAGCTCCGCCTCGGGGTGGACATCCCCGAGCGGCACGTCCCCCTGAGCCTGGGGCAGGCGATCCTCTCCGGCGGGAGGCGGACCGCCTCGACCTCCACCCAGATCGTGCGGGTGGTGCGGGGCCTGTTCAGCGGGCGGGTCTCGACCCGCGAAGTCGGCGGCCCGATCGCCATCGGGGTCGCGGCGGGCGAGTCGGTCCAGCTCGGCCCCGCCGCGTTTCTCTACTTCATGGCGCTCATCTCCGTCCAGCTGGCGGTGGTCAACCTGCTGCCGATTCCGGTGCTCGACGGAGGCCAGTTCCTCTTCCTGCTGGGCGAGGCGGTGCTCCGCCGGCCGCTCAACGTGCGGCTCCGCGAACGTCTCACCCTCGTGGGCCTGGTGCTCATCGCCCTGCTCATGGTGCTGGCGTTCTCCAACGACATCCGCCGGCTCCTCGGCCGCCTCTAGATCTCCTCACTCCGAGCGGAGGGCCTCGAGCGGGCTCACCCGTGTCGCTCGCCGGGCCTCCACCCCGCAAAATGTTGCAGGCGGTCGGGGGCGAGAAGCGGCGCTCCTCCCTTGCCGAACCGGTGCCGGGCCTCTTGTCTTCACCCCATGCGCGCGCCGCCGCCGGTCGCTTACGGTAACCTCCCGCCCAACCGCCCCGGGGTCCGGCCATGCTGCCCGCCAGGCTGAATACCGCGCTCCGCCGGGCGCCGCGCTGGAAGGTGGCCGCCGGGAGCCTCGTGTTCATGGCCGTCGTCGCCTGGTTCGACTTCCAGACCGGTCCCGACGTCGAGATGAGCATCTTCTATCTCCCGCCGATCGCGGCGATCGCGTGGTACGTCGGGCGCCGCGAAGGGCTCTGGTCGGGGGCGCTCGCCACTGCGCTCTGGACACTGGCCGGTCCGGCGCTCCGGGGCGACGACGTGCTCCGTCCCGGGCCGCTGGTCTGGAACGCCGCGGTGAAGCTGGTGTTCTTCGCCTCTGGGGCCGCGGTGGCCGCGGTGGTCTCGAACCAGGCGGTGCGGCTCCGAGCGCTGGCCCGGGAGGACGCGCTCACCGGGATCTCCAACCGCCGGGCCTTCTTCGGCGCGCTGGACCGGATCGTGGAGTGGGGCCGTCGCACCGGCGCGCCGTGGGTGCTCGCCTACCTCGACGTCGACGATTTCAAGAAGGTCAACGACGAGCTGGGCCACGGCACCGGCGACCTGGTGCTGAAGACTGTCGCCCGCGTGCTGCGCGAGGCGACCCGCCGGATCGATGTGGTGGCGCGCCTCGGCGGCGACGAGTTCGCGCTGCTGCTTCCCCAGACCACGGCGGAGCAGGGCGAGCTGGTGGTCGAGAAGCTCATGACGCTGCTCGAAGACGCGATGGGCCGGAGCGCCTGGCCGGTCAGCTTCAGCATCGGGGTCATCACCTTCAACGCCGCCCCGGAATCCGGCGACACCGCGGTGGCGGTGGCGGACGCCTGCATGTACCGCGTCAAGGCGAGCGGAAAGGCGGCGGCGGCGTATCGGACCTGGCCGCAGCCCGGCGAAGTCGGCGGACGCCCGCCGCGGGGGAAGGCCGCCCGGGGCCGCACTGCATGAGCTCGGCTTGCCTGCCCCGTGCACGCCGGTTATGTTGTTGCGATATTTAGCCTTCGCATATTCACGCAGACGGATGTAACGGGGACGCGCACAGCATGCCGTACGACAAGCAGGGTGTCATGACGAAGTACCGCCTGAGCGAGAACGACACCGGGTCGGCCCGGGTCCAGGTGGCGCTTCTCACCGAGCGGATCAACTCCCTCACCGATCACTTCCGCACCCACGCCAAGGATCACCACGGGCGTCGCGGGCTGCTCAAGATGGTCGGGACCCGGCGGCGGCTGTTGACCTACCTCCGGAACACCGATCTCGAGACCTACCGGGCCCTGATCCAGGAGCTCGGACTCCGGCACTAGCCGGCCCCGAATGCGCGCGGGCGTCCCGCCAGAGAGTGGGACGCCCGCTTCGCATTGGACGCGGACAGTTCAACCCAAGGCAGTTACCGTGCACAAGATCGAATCGACATTCGCCGGCCGCCCCCTGACGATCGAAACCGGCAAGCTGGCCAGGCAGGCCGCCGGCTCGGTGATGGTCCGCTTCGGCGACACGATGGTCGTCGCCGCCGTTACCGTCTCTCCCAACGTCTCCACCCTGCCGTTCTTCCCGCTGACGGTCGAATACAAGGAAAAGACCTACGCGGCAGGCAAGATCCCCGGCGGCTTCATCAAGCGCGAGGGGCGGCCCTCCGACAAGGAAATCCTCGCCTGCCGGATCATCGACCGCTCGATCCGGCCGCTGTTTCCGGAGGGCTTCAAGAACGAGGTCCAGGTCTTCGTCACCGTGGTCTCGGCCGACCAGGAGAACGACGCCGACGTGATCGGCGCCTTCGCCGCCTCGCTCGCCCTCGCGGTCTCCAGCATTCCCTGGAGCGGGCCGCTGGCCACGGTGCGGGTCGGCCGGGTGGAGGGGAACTGGATCCTCAACCCGACGTTTCAGCAGCTCGAGTTCTCGACTCTCGACCTCACGGTGAGCGGGACCGCCGACTCGATCGTGATGGTGGAGGGTGGCTCCGTTGAGATCTCGGAGGCCGAAGTGCTCGACGCGCTCAAGGTGGCCCAGAAGGGGATCCGGGAGCTGGTGGGCCACGGGCGGGAGCTGGTGAGCCGGGCCGGCAAGCCGAAGATGGAGTGGCTCAGGGCGGCGCCCGAG
>Ga0066710_100004628_pt1 | contig 12247 bp, 6 predicted proteins | sample GraSoiAngelo_159_FD_79666 | JGI IMG/M metagenome (GOLD analysis project Ga0066710, IMG submission 79666) | Grasslands soil microbial communities from the Angelo Coastal Reserve, California, USA - 14_1009_16_40cm | ecosystem: Environmental > Terrestrial > Soil > Grasslands | place: USA...
GGCTCTGGATCTTCAGGGTCAAATTCGGGTGCTTCGGAATTCAGATCGGCGATTCGACAGGTTACGACTGGCTCGAGATGCCCGGCTACGCGTCCCCGGTCCTTTTTGTCGCGTACGCCATTATGGGTGTGTGCGCGTTGCTGACCTTTGGCCAGCGGCGCGAGCCGGCGCTCTACGTCTCGCAATGGTTCCTCCTGGCGGCGCTGTTCTGGTTTCCGTGGATTTACTCGAGCGCGCAGTTGTTGCTGGTTTTCTTTCCCGTGCGCGGCGTTTTTCAGGCGGTCGTGGACGGGTGGTATGTCGGAAACCTGAACTGGATATGGTTTGGATTCATCGGCCTGGCAACGATTTTTTATTTTCTTCCGAAACTGACGGGGCGGCCCCTCTACAGCAATTATCTGGTGATGCTCGCGTTCTGGACTCTGGCGTTGTTCGGCGGCTGGGGCGGGGGCAACATCCATCACGGCGCGCCAATGCCCGCGTGGATACCCAGCCTGAGCACGGTCTTCACCGTTCTCAACGTTGTCCCGCTATTGGCCCTCGCAATAAATTTTGGCAAGACGATCGCCGGCGCGCCGGCGGCAATTAACGATAACCTGTCGTTGCGCTTCGTGACGTTCGGCGCGCTCGCTTACGTCGTGGCGGGCACGCTCAATGTCCTGGACGCGTTTCCGAAGTTCAGTCGAGTGGCCCACTTCACATGGTTCGAGCCGGCGCGCACGCAGTTGTTTCTCTACGGCTTTCTCGGCATGACGCTGTTCGGCGCGATGTATTATATCGTGCCCCGATTGATTCCGAACGGGTGGCCATCGACGAGACTTGCCCGCGCCCATTTCCGCTTCGCGATCTGGGGCCTGCCGCTCTATTTCGCCGCGCTGGCCGCCGGAGGGAGTGTGCAGGGGCGGGCGTTGACGGATCCCAATATCCCGTTTGTTGGCGCGCTGGGTGGGGCTTTGATGTTTTTTCGCGTCAGCACTCTCGGCGAGGTGTTGATGGCCGTCGGCAATGGCGCCCTGGCGTTGAATGTAGGCTGGCTGCTGGTCCGCTACTGCCGCGAATGTTGCGTGCCCTCGACGAGCGTCGCGGCCGGGCCGGAACTGGCGGAGGCGACGCGATGAACCATGGCCCGCTCATTTTCCTGGGTGTCTTCGCCGCGCTGGCCCTTTCCTGGTTCGGCCTGATCTTCGAGCCGCAGTTGCAACTCGGCACCGCGCAGCAGGCCACCAACCTGGTGAACAACGCGGAGTTGTATCCCCAGATGAGACCCGGACTGGCGCGGCAGGGCCTGGAGGTCTATCGCTCGCTCGGCTGCGCCGCCTGTCATACCGAGCAGATCGGGCAGACCGGCCGCATTTACGACGTGGTGTTGACCGATGCCGGAACCAACCGCGCTGATGTTGTCGCCGCGTTGCTCAAGTTGAAACCGGGCATGACCGCCGCCGAAGCGGAACATCTAACCAAGGCGCAAACGATCCTGGAAAATGTTTCCCGGCCGGTCGCCGACTTGGCCGTGGCAAAGCTTGAACCGACCAGCGCCAAGGCGCAGGTGAAAGTCACGCCCACCGGGCCCGACATCGCGCGCGGCTGGGGCAAACGCCGCAGCGTGGCGCGGGATTTCCTGTTCGACCAGCCGGTCATGCTCGGTTCGCAACGCATCGGCCCGGACCTCGCCGATGTCGGTTCGCGCCGGCCGGATGCCCACTGGCATTTGGCCCACCTTTACAACCCGCGAATCGTCGAGAAGAAATCGGTCATGCCGCCGTATCGTTTCCTCTTTGAGAAACGGAAAATCGAGCGCGCCCCCTCGCCCGAGGCCCTGAAACTGAACGGTGAATTCGCCCCGGAACCGGGCTATGAAATTGTGCCGACCGACCAGGCGAAGGAGCTCGCTGCGTACCTGCTGAGCCTGCGCGCCGACACGGTCATTTTTGAAACACCGATGACCGTCGCCGCCGCGCCCCCGGTTTCAACCAACGCCCCGACGGCCATCACCAACGCGCCGGTTGCGGCCACCAACGCGCCCGCGAAATGAATTCCGAGCCGAACCCAAAAGAGATCGAGCCGACCACCGGCTCTGCCCGGGCGCCGGTCTGGTTGTTCGTCCTGACGACCCTGCTCGCCTTCTGGGGCATGAGCTTCCTGGACAACCACGGCGGCGGGTTCGACGCGCGGGTTTACGCGCCCTATAAGTCCATAGCCGAGGTCGAAGACGACTGGCCACGGGCCAGCGGTCCCGACCCACGAAGCGGGCGCGTGGCCTTCGGCCAGCTTTGCGCGGTCTGCCACATGGAGACCGGTCTTGGCAACCCGGCCAACAACGTGCCTCCACTGTTTCATTCCGAATGGGTCCTGGCTGAGTCACCGGATCGACTCATTCGAATTGTGCTCAACGGTCTTCAAGGGCCGGTCACGGTTGATGGGAAGCAATTCAACAGTAACGGCATGTTGCCCTGGCGCGACCAAGAAGGCGTCACGGATGCCAAGATTTCAGATATCCTGACATTTCTGCGCCAAAACAAGGAGTGGGGACACAACGCGCCACCTGTCACACCGGAACAAGTCGCCAAGATTCGCGAGGAAACCAAAGGCCGGGCCATCCAATGGACGATTGACGAGCTCATGAAGGTCCCCGAAAAATAAGAACGAGTTAATTGGAATCGCGGAAATATCGGGCGCCCGCAACCGCACGCTCGTCGGGCGGTCGGTCGCGCGCCCGAAAACGAGTAGAGCGATTCCCTAATTCAGGAAGTTTGAAAGAAGCCCCGCAGTCAGTCTCCGGCGCGATCACGTCGGCCGATTCCACGGAAATCCCGCCCGCAGACCTCAAGCAACTCGTTTCTCTTTACGAGCGGGGATTGTATTTGCAGGCATACGCGCGCGCCGGGCGTTACGGGCCGCTCGAGGCCTGGCGGGGAACCGAGCCCCGCGTTTTTGCCGGCCGTCTGGCAGTCAATCTCGGGGCGGGCAGATTGGGCCGGCGGCTGCACTTGCGCGCCTACCGCGACGAGCCGAAGCATCCTGCGGCGCGCTACTACTTCGGCTGGGCAGTGCTCGAGTGCCGCGGGCCGCTCGAGGCCTGGCGCCAGCTCAAAAGCTTCGGCGACTTGCGCGACGTCGAGCCGGAACTGAGATCGGACCTGTTAAGCCTGCGCGCCCGCGCCGCGTGTTTGCTCCGCGATTTCTCCACCGCCGAGGCGTGGCTGGCCGAGGCCGAAAAGGTCGCCCCTGAAAGTCCCTGGCTTTGCGTCGAACGCGCCTTTTTGCTCCAGAGCGAGGACCGTTACGAAGAGTCGCTGGCGGCGTCGCGCCGCGCATTGAAATTGCACCCGTGGTTTCGCCCGGCCGTGCAGTCCTGCGGCCATGGCCTGCAACTGCTCGGCCGAAACGCCGAGGCGCTGGCCTTGCTTCAGGAGGCGTCGGGCCGGCTCGAGAGCGGCGCGGTGCTTGCCCAGCTCGCCGCGCAGCAGGTCGAGATGGGCCTCTACGCCGACGCGCGCAGAAGTTGGGCGCGCTGCGCGGAGCTATCCCCGCTCATGGAAAAGGAGTTCGCCGAGTGGCTCGCGGCGCGGCGCTCCGACGCGGCTTATTCCGACGGCGACCTCACCGAAGCCGCGGAATTTGCGCGGCAGGTCCATCACCCGCTTTACCAGGACATGGCCGAGCGCCTCCCGAAGATGTCCGGCCACGGGCGCGTGCAATTGACGGTCGGATTCGTGCGGCAGCACCACATGACGTGCGCGCCGGCCACCCTCTCGGCCCTCAGCCGGTTCTGGCAGATGCCCGCGGAGCATCTTTCATTGGCCGAAGCGATCTGCTACGACGGCACTCCCGGACACAGCGAGCGGCAATGGGCCGAGCAAAACGGCTGGCGGGCGCGCGAGTTCACGGTGAGTTGGGAAAGCGCCACCGCCTTGCTGGACCGCGGCGTACCTTTCACGCTGACGACGGTCGAGCCGGGCAGCGGGCATTTGCAGGCGGTCGTCGGCTACGACATCCATCGTGGCAGCCTCATCGTGCGCGATCCCTTCGTGCACGATCTGCGCGAGTTTCACGCCGCCAACACATTTGAGCGGTATCGCTCCAGCGGGCCGCGCGGCATGGCCCTCGTGCCGCGCGGCAACGCGGACTTAATTGACTTGCTGGAATTGCCGGAGGCCGAGCTGTACGACCGGTTCCATGAAGTGCAGCGCGCCCTCGAGCGGCACGACCGTCCCGGCGCGTTGCGTTACCTGGACGAATTGAAGGCCCCGGCGCCGGACCACCGGCTGACACTGACGGCGCGCCGCGCCCTGGCCGCCTACGACGCCAATCCAACCGAAATCCTCGCCAGCGTCGAGAAACTGCTCGAACAGTTTCCCGACGACGTGAACCTGCAACTCTCCCGGCTGTCCTGCCTGCGCGAACTGGCCCGCCGCGGCGAGCGAGTCGGGTGGCTCAAAAAACTTTGCGAGCGCAAGGGTTCCGACCCGCTCCTCTGGCAGGAATACGCCTGGGAATTGAGCGCCGACGCGCGCGAGCATCCCGAAGCGTTGCGCCTGCTCAAACGCGTGCTGCGCGCCCGTCCGGCCCAGGCGAACACGCTTTACCTCGTCGCCAACGTGCTGTGGAACCAGCGTCAGTTCGCCCGCGCCACCGAATTGTATCGGTTCGCCGCCTGTCTGGACGACAAGAAGGAACACCTGGCCCGCGCCTACTTCACCGCGACGCGATTTCTCAAACAGACCGACGCCGCGCTGGCGTTCCTGGCGGACCGGTTCCGGCGTTTCGGCAAACGGTCGGGCGAGCCGGCGATGACTCTGTTCTGGGCGCACAGCCAGATGGACCAGATGACGGCGGCGTTCCTCGTCCTCGAATCGGCCGCGCAACTGCGGCCGGAGGAGAGCGCCCTGCGGCTGTTCGCGGCGGACGCCTACGCCCATTACGGCGACTTCGAGCGGGCCGAGAGTCTGTTGCGCGAAGCGGAGGGCCGCTCGCAACGCGCGGCCTGGCTCCGCGCCGCCGCGGGCCTGGCCACGCTGCGTGGCGAACCGAGTCGGGCGCTCGAATTGTGGCGACAGGTATTTGAAGGCGAGCCTCTGGCACTCGACGCGAACCGCGCGGTCGCGCAGTTGCTGGCGGCGACCGAAGGGCGCGCGGCCTCGTTCCGTCACCTCGAGCAGGTTTGCGCCCGGTTCCCACACCACTTCGCCTTGCACCAGCTCTGGAACGAGTGGTTGCGCGAGGACGGCGCAGCGGCCGTCGAACCCGTGGCCCGCAAGTTGATTGAAATCAATCCGGCCGACGCCTGGGCCCATCGCGAGCTGGCGGTGGCGTTGGCCAAGCAACACCGGTTCGATGAAGCCTTCGTCGAAGCGGACCAGGCCATTGCCCTGGACCCGAACAATTCCTGGGGCCACAGCGTGCGCGGATGGATCGAGCACGGCGCGGGCCGGATGGCGATGGCGCGCGCGGATTTCCGCAAGGCGGTGACTCTCTCCGTTGACAACGCCGATGCGATCAATGGCCTGTTGAGCACTTGCGACTCGCTGGCCGAACGCCGCGAGGCCATGTCGTTCGTCGAGCAGGAATTGATCCGGCAGGTGGTTTTTGGCGACGGCCTGCTCGCGTTCCGCGAAGTCGCGCGCGAGGTCATGGCGCCCGAGGATTTGCTGTCCCTGCTGCGCCAGGCGCGCCAGGAACGGGCCGATCTTTGGCACGCGTGGTCGGCGCTCATTCACCAGTTGACCGACATGCACCGCTTCGAGGAAGCCCTGGCGCTGGGGCGGGAAGCGACCGGGCGATTTCCTCTGCTGCCGCGTTTGTGGCTCGATGTGTCGCTGGTGCACCGCGCGCGGCTCGAGTGGGAGAAAGAAATCGAAGCGCTCGAAAAGGCCGTGCAAATCAATCCGGGCTGGAGCCCGGCCGCTCGGGAACTGGCCCTGGCGTTGGTGCGCCACGGCCAGTTGCCGCGCGCCCGGCGGATTCTCGAGCAGGCCATCGCGCGCACGCCCCTCGATGCACTCAATCACGGGTGCCTGGCCGACGTGTTGTGGAAACTCGGCGAGAAGCCCGCGGCGCGCGAACGACTGCGACAGGCGCTGCGTCTGGACCCGGGCTACGTCTGGGGCTGGCACGCGCTGCGCGAATGGGCGCGGGAACTGGGCGAGCCGCAACTGGCGGCGCAACTGGCCCGCGACCTGAGCCAGCGCCGCGCAGGCGAAGCCCGGTCTTGGTTGTTGCTGGCCGAGTCCTTGAATCGACCGGAGGATCTGCCGGAGCAACTCGCTTCGCTCGACCGCGCCGTGACACTCAACCCGCGCGGCCTCGAGGCGCATGATTTGCGCGCCCGGCTCCTCGCCGGCGTCGGGCGATTCGACGAAGCCACCGCCGCCTGCCGGCCCGGCGCCTGGAGCGAAACGCCTTCCGAATTGCGGGCTCGCGCGGCCTGGGTTGAAGCCCAGCGCGGAAAGATCCTCGAAGCCATCCGGCAGATGCGCGCTGCGCTCGCGGAAAATCCCGGCCTTTACTGGGCCTGGCGCGAGCTGGCCGAATGGCTTTCGGCTGAGGGCCGATTCCAGGAATCGCTCGAAGCGGCTCAGAAGATGGCCTGGCTTGCTCCCTTGAACCCGGTGCCCCTCGGTTACCTCGGCGACGTAAAATTGCGGCTGGGCGACCGTCCTGGCGCCAAAGCGGACTTTCAGCGCGCCATCGAACTCGACCCGGCCTACCTCTTCGCCTCCTCCTCCCTGTTCAACTGCCAGCTCGAGGACGGCGAGTTGGATGCGGCGGAACAAACCCTGGCGCCGCTCCAGGAGCACGCGCAGAAGGACGTCGCGCTCGCGTGCGAGACGCAACTCGCCGCGCGACGCGGCAACAAAGCCGAGGCCTTGCGCCGGTTGCGTTCGCTGTGCGAGTCGGACGCTAAAGATTCATGGGCGATTCGCGCCGCCACAGCCGCGGTGGTGACGGCCGGCTGGCCGCGCGACGCCGAGGAATTGTTCCGCGAGCGGATGGAATCGGCGGGGGCGAATCCGCAGGTGGGCGCGCTGTGGGTCGAACGCCGCGCCGCCCGCGGGCGGTGGGGTTGTCTGCGGCAGCTCCATCAGCTCCAGCTTCGCGGCGAGATCGGGCGGCGGGCGATCGTGAATTACCTCGAGGAATTGGCCGCGGCCCGCGAGCGCGCCGGTGCCCGGCGCGATCTGGTCGGCCCGCTGAAGTATCGCTGGCTGTTCGGGAGCGTGATGCGCCGGCACCGCGACTGGCTTCATGCCGACGACTGGGCGTGGGGCAAAGTGGGTTACGCGCTGATGGCGTTCGGAAAATTTCGCCAGGTGGAGGAATGGCTCGGAGATTGGAGGGACCGCTCGAGAGCCGAGCCCTGGATGCTGCACAACCTGGTCTGGGCATTGCAGCGCCGAGGTCGTGACCTCGAGGCGATGGAGGTCATCCGGCACGCGCTGACACTGTCGCGCCGCGACGAGACGCGCCCCCGCTTGCGACTGTGGTTCGCCATTGAGGATGTACTGGCCGGAAATGGGCCGCAGGCGCGCGAAACACTGGCGTCCCTCGAAACGGAAAAGCTGGCCGACTACGACCGGAAACTCCGCGAGTTTGTGGTGCTGCTGCTCGAATTCCAACCCGGCGCCGCAACCCCGGTGTCGTTCGACCGGACCCGGCGGCAGACCTTGGCGGCGTTTTTGAACGCGAACAGGAACAACCGGACCATGATCCGCGCGTTTCGCCGCGGTGTGCGTCTGATCAGCCGCCAATCCGGCAGTTGCTTGCCGCTTCTCTGGGGTTACGCGCGGGCCTGCGGGAGCATTCTATTCCGAGGAGTCTTTTAGTTAGGCCCGAATAATTCGTGGCGCGGCAAATCCGCAATCAAATCGTCCTCGTCGTCGTCCTCGTAATCGGAAGCGGATAATCGAGGACGAGGACGATAAAATTACGTCGCCCGCGAGGGTTTCGACAGATAGTTAATTCGCTAAAGGCTGTTGCGAAAGTGCTGGTTTTGCATCTTTGTCGCAAGCTTTGTCGAAGCCTTAGTCGAAATGCCCGATCCGACAAAGGTTGCGACAAAGGCTGCCGACAAAGTTTTCAGCGGGGCGCAACGGCAATTTGGACAAACCAGGTTAATCAAGCAATAACCGGTCGGTTTTAAAAATCCCGAACGAGCGCAACATCCAGCTACGCAGCCACTGTTTTGCCATCGTAGCAATACTTCACCTGACTTCAAACGAGTCCTAAAGATTATGGACTCTAATCTCGCACGGGGTCATCGACCGAGGTTGACCGGCAAGCCGCGTTGAGACCGATCCTGTCGCAAATTTGTTTAATCGCCCAGCGGGCGTGCTCGGCGATCAAGGGCTCGCTGTCGTGGCCGGCCCGTTCCAGGGCCGGCAAGGCGGTGGCTTCACCGAGGTTGCCCAGAGCGACGCACACATTGCGCAGCAGGCCGCGGCGTTTCGCCCGCAGGATCGGCGTCCCCGCAAACCGTTGCCTGAACCCGGCGGCGTCCAGCGACAGCAGTTCAATCAGGTCCGGCTGGTCCAGGTCCGGACTTGCGTGGTCCTTCATGAGCCTTCCCGCGCGCGCGAAGCGATTCCAGGGACAGACCGCGAGGCAATCGTCGCAACCAAAAATCCGATTGCCCAGGGCGGCGCGAAGTTCGATCGGGATCGGTCCTTTCAATTCGATCGTGAGGTAGGAGATGCAAAGGCGGGCATCCAGCTCGAATGGTCCGGTGATGGCGCCGGTGGGGCAGGCGGCGATGCAGCGCGCACATGTGCCGCAGCGGTTTTTTTCGGGCGCGTCGGGTTCCAGTTCGAGGGTCGTTATGATTTCGGACAGGAAAATCCAGTTGCCATGTTCGCGGTTGATGAGGTTGGTGTGTTTGCCCATGAAACCGAGGCCGGCGCGCTGCGCTAGGTCGCGTTCCAGCATCGGCCCGGTATCGACATACCAGAGCGAGCGCGTGTCCGCGCCGCCCAGCCGGTTGACGAAATCCCTCAATTGCCCGAGACGCGCGCCCAGCACCTCATGATAGTCGGCGTAACGGGCGTAGCGGGCGACGACGGCCGAGATCGTTCTGTGTTCCGGCTTCAAGTTTGCGGGTTGGTCCCCATGTGTCCTCGAAACTCCAAACTCGGAACCCGGAACTTTCCCATAGCTGACGGCCAGACAGATGATGCTGCGCGCGCCGGGCAGCACCTGCTGCGGTTCGACCCGCTTGTGCGCGTTGCGCTCGAGGTAACTCATCTCCCCCTGCCGGTGCGAAGCCAGCCACTGTTGGAAGCGCGCCGCGCTGAACGGCGGCGCCGCCGTCGTGAAACTGCACGCGTCAAAGCCCAGGTCCAAGGCGCGCTGGCGGATTTCCCCTTTCACGGCCGGGACGGATGGGACGGGCCGGATGAATTGGAGGCGTGGGAGGAATGGGAGGGGCGCCCGCGAGCGAGTCGATATTGATGAATGACGTGATGGACGACTTCCTTGACGGAACGCAATTCTGTGTTCACCAACACGTCGGCGCGGCGGTAAAACGGCTCGCGCTCGGCCAGCAATTGACGGATTCTGGTCTGCGGTTCTGGCGTTTGGAGCAACGGGCGATGACCCTGGTGGCGCACCCGCTCCCAGATTGTTTCGGGCGACGCCCAGAGACAGACGACCAGGGCGTGGGTTTTCAGGCTGACGAGGTTTTCCTCCCGCGTGACCAGGCCGCCTCCGGTCGCGATCACCGTGCGGTGGAAGGTCTTGAGTCCCTCGACCACGGCTCGTTCGTATTCCCGGAACTGCGCTTCACCTTCCTCGGCAAAGATTGCGGAAATAGTCCTGCCAGCCCGCGCTTCGATGAGTTCGTCCGTGTCGGCGAACCGGAAATGCAGGTGCGCAGCCACGAGCTGGCCGACCGAAGACTTGCCGGTTCCCATGAAACCGACGAGGGCCAGGTTATGGATGACACGACCATTGGTCATGGTATTGACTTAACGCAGAATCAGCGGACTGGCACGCAGTTTCTTTGATTGTCCGGGTCGGGCTCCGCTGGCGCGGAGCCCGACCCGGACAATCAACAGAATTTCATTTCCAACTACCCCAATTGCGGTTAATGCTGGTGCATGTCTGAGTACGCGCGCTCAGGGGAGAGGATCCTGCGCGGCATCCCGGTTTCCGGCGGTGTCCGGCGCGGAAAAATTGTCGTGCTCGGCAACGGCCGGGAGGCGGTACCCCATTATGAAGTTCCCGCAGGGGAGATGGCCCAGGAAATTCAGCGCCTGGAACAGGCACTCACCCGGACTCGGGAGGGAATCCTCGACGTCCAGCGCAAGGTGAGCAACGCCATGGGCGCCAAAGACGCCAGCATCTTTGACGCGCACCTGCTCGTGCTCGAGGACCCCATGCTCATCGATGAAGTCACCCGCCTGATTCAGGAACAGAAGCTCAACGCGGAATTTGCCTTCCACCAGGTCGCCGAGAAATATGGCGCCACCCTCAGCTCGATGGACGACGAGTACTTGCGCGAGCGCGCAGCCGATTTGCGGGATGTCACGGCCCGCGTGCTGGACAATCTGTTGGGCCGCACCACCGAGACCGAAGTCCATAAACTCAGGGAACCTTGCATCATTATCAGCTACGACCTGGCCCCTTCGACCACCGCCTTGCTCGACCGCAAACTGGTGCTTGGTTTCGCCACGGACGCCGGCAGCAAAACTTCCCATACGGCGATCATGGCCCGCTCTCTGCAGATTCCCGCCGTCGTCGGCCTTCACGATGCCAGCAAACAGTTGAAGACCGGCCAGTATGTCCTGATCGATGGTTACAATGGCCTGCTCATCGTCAATCCGACCGACCAAACGCTATTCGAATACGGCCAACTGGTCCGCAAACAGGTCAACCTCGAGGAGAAACTCCGCGACCTCCGCGACAAACCGGCGATCACGCTGGACGGGGTCCGCATCATGCTTTCGGCCAACATCGAACAGGCTGTCGATGCGGAACACGTTCTGGCCTGCGGTGCGGAGGGAGTGGGCCTGTTCCGCACGGAATATTTCTACCTGAACCGCGAGACGCTGCCGACTGAAGAGGAACAATTCCAGGCCTATCGCCAGGTCGCGGCGGCGCTCAAGCCCAACCCGGTCGTCATTCGCACCGTCGATCTGGGCGGCGACAAATTCATTTCGCACCTGTCGATGCCGCAGGAATTGAACCCCTTCCTCGGCTGGCGAGCCATCCGCTTTTGTCTGCAGGAACGCGACATCTTTCGCGCCCAGCTCCGCGCCATCCTGCGCGCCTCCGTCGAGGGCAACATCAAGATGATGTACCCGATGATTTCCGGCCTGGAGGAACTCAACCAGGCCAACGCCCTGGTCGAGGAATGCCGCCGCGAGTTGCAGGCCCGCAACGTTCCCATCGGCGATTCCATTGAGGTCGGGGCCATGATTGAGATCCCCTCGGCCGTTCTGGCGGCCGATTCGCTCGCGCGGCGCGTCAAGTTCTTCAGCATCGGCACCAACGACCTGATCCAATACTCGCTCGCGGTGGACCGGTTGAATGAAAAGATCGCCCACCTCTACGAGCCGACCCACCCGGCGATCGTCCGCCTCCTCAAGACGACGGTCGAATCCGGCCGGCGCAACGGCATCCGGGTGGCTGTGTGCGGCGAGATGGCCGGTGATCCGGCCCTGGTGCCCCTCCTGCTGGGATTGGGCGTGGACGAACTCAGCGTGGCGATCCCGGCGGTGCCCCGAGTCAAGTTTCTGATCCGTCGCATCAAAGTCAGCGAGGCCCGCGAACTGGCCGAATTCGCCTTGAACTGTGAATCCGGCTCGGAAATCCTTGCCCGCTCACAGGACCTGGCGCGCAGGATTGCTCCCAGTCTCTTCGATAACCAGACTTGAACCGGAGGGATTCATGAACGTCGTCATCCTCGCCGCGGGCTACGCCACCCGCCTCTACCCGTTGACCCTCACCCAACCGAAGCCGCTCCTGCCAGTCGCCGGCAGGCCAATGATTGATTACGTGCTCGACAACCTCGCGCCCATCGACGGCCTCGAGCGCGTTTATGTCGTCACCAACGCGAAGTTCGCCGGCCATTTCCAGAAATGGGCCGACGCCTATCACGCCACAAACTCGAAACTCGATTTCATCGTCGTCAACGATGGCTCGACCAACGAGGCCGACAAACTCGGCGCCATCGGCGACTTGCACCTGGTCGTCACTCGCGAACACATCGATGACGACATCATCGTCGTGGCGGGCGACAACCTGTTCAGCC
>Ga0066710_100004629_pt1 | contig 12243 bp, 12 predicted proteins | sample GraSoiAngelo_159_FD_79666 | JGI IMG/M metagenome (GOLD analysis project Ga0066710, IMG submission 79666) | Grasslands soil microbial communities from the Angelo Coastal Reserve, California, USA - 14_1009_16_40cm | ecosystem: Environmental > Terrestrial > Soil > Grasslands | place: USA...
AAAGGCGGTGTCGTGGCTGATGACCAGCATCGTGAAGGAGGACTTCAGGAGAAAGTCCTCGAACCAGCGCTGCGTCGTCTTATCAAGGTGGTTCGTCGGCTCGTCCAGCAGGAGGACATCGGGTGCGGACAGCAGGATGTGCGCCAGGGCGACCCGCATCCGGAACCCGCCGGAGAGCTCCGTGAGCGGGCGGGTGAAATCCTCCTGGGAGAAACCAAGGCCGGAGAGGATCCGTTTGGCTTCGTGCTCCGGATACTCCCCTCGATGCGTGGCGTCCAGCACAGTTACAGTGGGAGGGGGCCCCGCAGACGCCCCTCCCATCCCCACTCTCACTCTACCTAGGTATTCCTCAAGGTCTTGGGGGAGATAACCGATCCGCAGGCGCGGGCGCTTGCGGATACGTCCACCGTCCAGTGTCTGCTCGCCCAGGATCAGTCGAAGCAGCGTCGTCTTGCCGATGCCGTTGGGACCGACCAAGCCGACGCGGGTTCCCGGCCGTAGGTGGGCTGAGGTCTCCTGGAGGATCGGCTTGGTCGCAAAGTGCTTGCTGACACCTTCGAGTTGGAGCAAAGAAAACACCTCCGATGCTTTGAAATTACAGGGGATGATACGGACAGGTCAAGGCCAGGGCAGTTAATTCGGCTCCGGTATTAATCCATCTTGCTGAGTGATTTCTTCGTGCCAGAATTTTTTTGTGTAGCCTCTTGACATGAACAACAAATTATGAGAAATGGTGGGACCTTCATACAATTGGAATAAATAATTGTTTAAATCTAAACACCCGTCAAGGCATAAAACAAATAATACAAATAAAACAATAAATAAGGAATAAAATAATTAATGCAGGCTGCACCTCGCACTGGTCGCTGAAGGGCTGCTTTTGAGAGGTGATCACGCTTGGAACGGAAGTTATCGGGTCTATCATTCAGCGCAGATGAATTTTTATCGGGTGGCACTTTAGCCTCCCCGCCCGTCCGTTCCAGTCGAGCCCGGCGTTTCTCCTCACAAAAGTCCCTTCCTTAGCCGGCTTGCCGCAGGTCGCCAGCCTTTCGTCCGAGGTTCGCACTCGGTGTTTCGTTCTGAGTCCTCATGTAAGTGAGACGGCGAAGCTGTATCCCCCCTGGCCCACCTGGCCCCTCCCGCACTACCGCCAGGGCTCTCGAATAAGAAATCAGCACAGTTTGTAGGCACGCTGGGGAAGTCTCCTGATTTCACCAGCGGCTCGCCGGGGCCGCCCGGCAACTGGTTGTTGCGCTCTAATTCGGAGCTCCCGATGGCACTGCCCCTGCTTTCCAGCCACACAAACCACACAAACCCGACAAACCAGATAAACGCGATAAACGGCCTTTGCTGGTACGCAATCCGCACCCGGGCACGCCACGAAAAACAAGTCCGAGACCGCCTCGCCGTAGCCGGAATTGAGCAACTTTTGCCCACCGTGATCCGTATGAATCAGTGGAAGGACCGGAAAAAGAAAATCGAAATGCCGCTCTTTTCCTGTTATTGCTTTGCCCAGTTTGCGTGGCCTAACAGGCTAACCGTCCAGCAGACGGCGGGGGTGGTCCAGATTGTGGGCAATGGCAACGGGCCTGAGCCTGTTTCGAAAGAAGAAATTGAGGCCATCAAGGCGCTCATGACAAGCCGGCTTCCGTATGATATCCACCCCTATCTTCACGAAGGCATGCCCGTCCAGGTCATCCGCGGACCCCTCGAGGGCGTGCACGGGATCCTGCTCCGGAAAGACAAACCGTTCAGACTCGTCATCTCAGTGCATTTGATTCATCAAGCCGCGTCGGTGAAGATAGATGCTTCGGACGTAGTCCCTGTGTGAGCATTCCCGCGCGTCGCGCGCGTCGCGCCGCTGACCAAACAAACCAGACAAACCCAATGAACCAAACAAAAGGAAGGAAAGCACTATTAGGCTATTAAACATTGGAGGCTATATGAACCCGAGTCGGAAACCGTTCTTTATTTCTACAGGAGTATTCCTTGTCAGTATGCTGACTCTGTACCTCGCACATCCTGTTCTGCTGGGCGCCATTGGTCAGTATCTCGTAGCTGAGGATATCCTCAGGCCAGCGGATGCCATTATCGTGATAGGTCGTGACAAGCAGGGAGAGCGGGTTGAACGTGCCGTGGAATTATTCCGGCAAGGCCTCGGAAGGCAGCTTATTTTAAGCGGCCAACAGATCCGCTGGCGGACTAATTCGGCGGACATCATGAAACATCATGCGGCAGTCTTGGGTGTCCCACAGGAGGCGATTCTAATAGACCGGGATGGAACCACGCCCACAGTTCAAGCTGAACATGTCCGCGAACTCATGGCTCAGGCAGGGCTGAAATCAGCAATTCTTGTTACTCATTCGTATCATTCTGCGCGGGCAATTGAAGCCTTTCAAACTGTGCTTGCCCAAGCCGGCATGGCAGTGATGAGTGCTCCGGTTGCGACTACTAGCTTCGACCCAAGAGCTTGGTGGACTACCCGGAAAGGTGCCAAGGCCGTGTTTGAGGAGTATTGGCAGTGGGCTTGGGGTGCTTCCGAAGGGGAATAATGGTCCCGAGTCATAACAGTTTTTGGGGGCAGCGTATTTATACAGTCACTGCTTGGAATATATACACTCAGACGTAGGTATCGGTGGGTCTGCAAACCCATAACGCGTGGATGTTCATCTCTATCATAATCCGAAGGGCAATGCTGAGCGGTCAGTGCTTCCCGGTTCAGCGTGCTTCCTTGGTCCAATTACTTTTTGAAATGCAATCTGGTGATGCTGGCTCGACGGTGTTAGCGTGGCCACACCCCTCGCAATTCCTATTGCAACCGTGGCACAGCGGATGATAACGCTCACAACACTGACAGTTACGGCTATTCTCGGTGTCGGAGTGAAGCTAGGTTCCGTGTCCGTGTTAGACGAATTAGGACTGGCGGTTTTTTTTCTCGGTTATTTACTGAGTGGAACGCCATCTGTGAAATTGCACGATGTGAACAACTTGTGTCTAGCCTATTTCGCATTTATTTATCTGATCGGATTTTTGTCCAGTGGAAACATCAACGCGCTGCGATATGCAGTAATGGCATTCCTAATAATCGTCGCTGTGAATGTGCCCCATCTTGATTCTCCCTCCAAACGTGCAATCGAAATCGCTTCATATCTCTTCATCATTTTAACAATTGTACTGCCTGTTGTGGGCTTGATTGCTTCATATGAAGAAGCCTGGTGGCAGGATTGGGTGTGGTCCGGGACGGCCTATGCTGCTTATGGAACATTTATTTCGGCGAGCCTTTTGGTGTGGTATGGGGGCATCGGGCGATGTCTTATAGTTGCTTGTCTCGTCATTGCGTCAGGAGTATTGAACGACTCGCGGACAACCATATTACTTTCTGTCCTCTTGGTGTTTCCACTGGTTCGGGTATTCAAACGAACGGTTGGCAATGTGCACAGATTAAAGCTAATGTACGTAATAATGACTACAATCGTACTGTTGTTTGTTCTTGTGTTGATTTGGCAGTTTCTTGGTGCAGAAAACGACTCTGAATTGATGAGCGTAACAGAGAGGGTAGTAGGTGTTACGTGGCAAACGGTCGAAAACTTGATTTCTGGTGATACGGAGCAAGATTTGGATAGACAACTATCGAATAAGGTGGCCTTGGATCTGATGGACGAGAATATTTTCCACTTTCTTTTTGGTGCTGGCGGTTTTTCGCATCAATATGACCTGTTGGATCGTGGTCTTAGTTACTCCGGTACGAAGGTTCGTCCCACAGGGGTACCCGCTGTTATTTTCGACGGGGGTGTCATGTTTATGGCTTTAATCCTTCTTTCAGCTTTCAGTGCGTCGTGGATGGCATTGAAGTCCAGGGTGGATGTGCTAGGCAAAATATTTCTCTCCATCATCCCAATAGCTAGTGTTCTTATGTTGTTTATTACAAATATGCTTGATTGCACTCTTTTCTGGCTTGTACTAAGACCAGGTTTTCTGTCGAAAATGTTTTCGTTATCTGCGCCAAGGGAGAGTATTTCGGTAATCTCAGTACCACAGGGTCGATCAGCAAAGACAGCGGCTCGGTAACTGGAAGGCGCAAGGAGGCGACGCGCTACGCGCTGGATTGACTGGAAATTTTATGAAGCTCGATGTCGGTGACCGAAAATGCAATGTACCTGATTTCCTGATCATTGGTGCAGCTAAGAGCGGAACGACCTCTCTCTATTTTTATTTAAGGCAGCATCCCAGCATCTACATGCCACCGGATGTCAAGGAACCGGGCTTTTTGTGCTTTACGGGTCGGTCGTTGCCCGAATCGAATCCAGCGCATCCATATCCAGATATGTGGAAGTCGGCGATCGTCAACAGTGAAGCCTATTTCTCTTTGTTTGTGCCTGCAGGGGAAGATCAGTTGGTCGGTGAGGCGACCACCGAGTATCTGTACCTCGCCGGTCAGACTATTGCGACCATCCGGTCGCTGTACGGAGGAGGCAACGGCGGTCCGAAGCTCGTGACGATGTTGCGTAACCCTGTGGACCGCTTGTGGTCACATTATTGGATGTTCCGACGCGATGGCTATGAAAGACTCCCGATTGACGAGGCAATAGACCTTACCATGATTCGTCGTCGGCTGGAGGCTGGCTGGCATCCCTCGTACGACTATATTGGTTACGGATTTTATGCGCGAGCGATCGGCGATTATCGAAAAGCTTTCGGTGACAATCGCATGAAGGTAATTCTGTACGAGGATTTCAAAAACGATCCGCGTGCGGTTTGTGCCGAGATCTTTGCTTTTCTAGGTGTGGATGCCGGCTTCGAGCCGGATACCTCGGCGACCTATAACATTTCCGGCAGACTCAGGTATCCGTGGCTCCACGATCTACTGTTCTGCAGGCAGTTTGTCTTGAAAGATTTTGCCCGGTGGGCGGCTCCCTATGACGGGCTGCAGTGGCTCAAGCACAGAATCATAGGGTGGAATTGCGAAAAGGTGAGAATGCCGGAACCCTTGAAGCGGAAGCTGCAGGACATCTACCGCGAAGACATACGGGCGGTGGAAGAAAAACTGTCACGGGATCTGAGCATATGGCTGAGGTGAGGGTTCAAGCGAAAGGAATGGAGGACTCATTGGCTGCGGAGGCCCAACTCGTCGGGCGACTGAGATGGGACACCTTGGCATACGGTGTTGCCTTATCGGTAGACCGGTTAGTGGGTCTCTTGCTCCTGCCCATTCTGACCGGCGCATGGAATCAGGAGAGCTTCGCGGCCTGGTGCCAGATCATTGTGACAATGGGCTTTCTTTCGAACGTCCTTCTGGTCGGGTTCTACCATTCAATAGTCCGGTATATCCCCGGCGCAGAGCGCGACCTCGTTTCAAAGGTGTTTCATGGCATGCTGGCGATTGTCCTGGCGAACTGCGCCCTGTTTCTCGTGGTTGTGACGCTCAATAGCCGAAACCTGAGCACCGTTCTATTTGCCTCCGCACAACTCCACGGACTTGTACTGCCGGGATCTATTTTCATCGTTTCCGAGTGCCTATTTGAGTTCGTCGTGCTCGGCTTCCTGCGAGCGGACGGAATGATCTCCATCTGCGCGAGTTATTACGCGGCAAAGAATCTTACCCGGTTGGTGCTGTTGGGCTACATAGCGGCAAAAGGCATTGTGCATTCCCTTGTTGTCCTGTTGGTTGCCAATATCTTCCTTACCTGTATCGTGTACGTTCTGCACATCGCACCGTCACTACGTTCCTCCTCATCGAAGAACTTGGAACGTGGCTTCTGGCGCCGTCTCATGGTTTATTCGCTGCCGATCGTCGTCTCCAGCAATTTTTCCTGGGCCAATGTATCCCTGAATCGATTTCTGATAGTCCATTTCCTCGGCCTCGCCGAACTATCGGTCTATGCTGTCAACTATTCGATCGCCTCGATTGCACACTTCGTGGCCATGGTCGTCACCTTCACCTTCATTCCGAGGATGAACACGGCATGGAACCTCAACGACAAGGCAGGGGTTCGCCGGTTGCTGAAAATGGCGACCGAATACTACCTGTTCGCAGCGCTGCCGATCGGCTTGGCGGTTAGCCTGTTCTATCCGCAACTGCTGGAGATGCTGACGTCGCCGAACTATGGCAGCAGCCGGGTCCTCGTCGTCACGCTGGTATGTTTCATGATCCTGCTCGGGTTCGAGCAGCTACTGACGTTCGCCACTCTGATCCAGGGATCACACTTCAGTCTCGGCGCAAGAGTGCTGGCCCTGTGCATCAATGTTCTCTTTAACGTTGTACTTATAAAAAGCGCGGGACTAATAGGCTCTGTGATTGCAGGGAACATGGCCTTGGCCACAATCGTTCTGCTTAGCGCCCGGCATCTTAAGGATGTAGTGGGATACGAGTTCCCATGGCGTGAGGCCGGTGAACTGCTCCTTGCGGCACTGGCTATGCTGGCCGCCGGCGTATTGTTGACAGCCTGGCCGACTTTTGGAAGTGGACTGGCACTCATCTTGAGCGTGGCGGTTTGCGGCGCGGTGTATCTGGGAGCAGAAAGTCTCCGGACGGGTTCGCTATGTTACGCGTTCCTTAGTGCTCGCAAGCCTAGTGCAATCTGAAAGTCGCAGCAACCGATGCAGATGCCCGGGTCGTTCGTACACTGATTCAGGAATCTCCAGATGAGACTCTGTTTCCTCGCAACTGGTGAATCGGTACACAGCCATCGATGGATCCGGTTCTTTTCAGAAAAAGGACATGACATATATTGGATCTCTCTCGCACCCCGCGACGGGCATGCACCTGTATGCGCGAAGTTCTACGACGTGAGTTCGGAATTAGGAAAGTACGCCAGCCTTGGAGCGGCGGCACTCAAGATCAGGAGGATCATCAGGGAGATCCACCCAGAGATAGTCCACGCTCATTATGCTGGCTCCTACGGCCTCTTGGGCGCGATTTCCGGCTTTCAGCCGCTCGTCCTCACCGCATGGGGCTCCGATATCCTATTTGCGGGCCGCTCTAGGCTCAAGGGCCCGCTGGTGAGGTGGGCTCTCACGAAGGCAACGCTTATTACATGCGACGCTCACCATATGATAGGGTCCATGCAGGCTCTGGGAGCGGACGTAAAGAAGATTCATCTAGTGTTTTTCGGAGTCGAAGTCGACCGGTTCTGTCCAGGACCCGGCGACGTCAGTATTCGAGCCGGGTGGGGAGCCAAAGGGTCTCCTGTTGTTATCAGTCTAAGAAATCTCGAACCGGTCTATAGCATCGAGACTCTGATTCAGGCCGTGCCATCAGTGATCCCAGAAGTACCGGAGGTCCGCTTTGTTATTGCCGGCAACGGCTCCCAGGAATTGGCGCTGAAGGAGCTCACACGGTTGCTGGGGCTCGAGGCTAGCGTGAGCTTCATTGGGCGCTACTCGAATTACGATCTGCCTAACATCCTCAGATCGGCCGATGTGTATGTCTCGACCTCACTCTCGGATGCCGGTCTTGCGTCCAGTACGGCAGAGGCAATGGCCTGTGGACTCCCCGTGGTCATCACGGATACGGGCGAAAACCGGCGCTGGGTTGACGACGAGAAATCGGGTTTCGTGGTCGCAGCCAAGGACCCCCAAGCCCTAGCTGAGAAAATAATCGTGTTGTTGAAGGACTCCGCAAAACGAGCATCCATGGGCCAGGCCGCCCGAGAGGTGATCGTTCAACGTAACAACTACGAGCGCGAAATGGAAAGAATGGAGGGAATGTATCGGGATCTGCTCGTAGGCAGACGCGGCAAAAGCGCATTTGAGTGCGCTAGTGCTGTCCTGGATCGGTAATGGGCGGCGAAACACTAGTGAGTCTGCTGAAGCGGCTGTACCGTGTGATGGACGAGCGCATGGACCGCAGCCTCCTCGGTAGCCACTGGCAACGAGGGAAATGGCAAATAGCCTATCGGTTCAGGAGAAATAACCGTGTTCCGGCCTTCGAGGACCTGATTCGCCAGCCTCGCCGGCGAATCCTGGTCGATGCTGTTCTCGGGTTCGGCGACTTCGCTTCAGTATTGGAGATCGGGTGCGGAAGGGGACAGAACCTGTATCTCCTGTCGAAGGCCATCCCCGGACTCTCTTCGTGCGGAATCGACGTTAGCGGTGCTGCGATATTCCAGGGTAGGCGTGAATTGGAAGCAAGGGGTGTGTGCGGCGTGCGACTGGAAGTTGGCCAGGGAGAGGCCCTTACGGCGTTCGAGAACCGAAGTGTGGATATCGTGATCGCGGATGCCGTGTTGAAGTATGTGCCGCCACAGAAGATCAACGACGTCATTCGTGAGATGCTGCGCGTGGCCCGCAAGGGCATCATCCTTGGGACGTGGCACTTCGAGGCGACTGACGGCGAAGAATTCTGGCTATACGACGAGGGTGCATGGGTCTATGACTATCGTCGCCTGCTAGGGCACTATCCTGGCTTGGCGGTGAGCAGCGCGCCCTATCTGGATAGTGTCTGGAGCGACGCCCGATGGAATCGCTACGGTGTTGTGCTGACAGCGCGCTGTGAATGAATACTTCTTGACTGTAACGGATGGCGGGAGTTCCGATGTGCTTTGAGCGCTCAGTTCCCGGGCAGAGGTTATCTGGAAGAGTCCGTTGAGGGCAAGCCTTGAGTGATATGCCGTTGGTTTCAACAATCATCCCATGCCGAAATGAAGAAAAGTTCATCGGCATGTGCCTCAAGTCTCTCCTTGCCAATGATTACCCCAAAGACAGACTTGAGGTATTGGTCGTGGACGGGATGAGTGAGGATGGAACGAGGAATGTTGTCACTGAGTACGCGAAGCGATGGCCCGTCATCAAGCTTCTGGATAATCCCAAGCGGATTACGCCGGCCGCGCTCAATATTGGGATCCGGCAGGCTCGTGGCGATGTGCTCATTAGGATGGACGCGCATGCGAGGGTAGACTGTGGGTATATTCGGCGTTGTGTCGGGACCTTACTTGTCAGTGGTGCGGATAATGTCGGCGGCATTATGAAGACGGTCCCGAAACAGCAGAGGCTCGTCGGACGGGCCATTGCATTATGTTTGAGCCATCGCTTTGGTGTTGGCAATTCTTACTTTAGAGTACATGCCATGAAACCGAAGTGGGTTGACACTGTGTTCGGTGGATGTTACCGGCGAGAAATCTTTAAGAGGATAGGATTCTTCAATGAACGGCTCGAGCGTGGCCAGGACATGGAGTTCAATCTTCGACTCAAAGCAGCGGGTGGTAAAACACTACTGGTTCCTGACATTGTGATCTATTACTACTGCCATTCTGAGTACCCGGCTTTCTGCCGGCACACTTTTCGGAGCGGTGTGTGGGCCATACTGCCGTTCGTGTATAGTGACATTGTGCCCGTAGCTTGTCGGCACCTGGTGCCGTTGACGTTTGTGATTGGTCTTCTGACTTCTGTGGCGCTTAGCTTTATAAGCCCCTTGGGATTGTGGCTGCTGGCAGCAATTGGTGGGAGTTACGGAGCGCTCAGTCTCCTTGCGTCGGCACACATAGCGTGGCGGAAGCGTGAGGTTCGCTATCTTTTCGCCATACCATTCATCTTTGTGAGTTTGCACGTGGCCTATGGGTTGGGGAGTCTCTGGGGGCTCGTCAAGACTGCCGGTCATTTCCTTGGTGCAGGACTGGTTCGCTCACAGCAACTGGGTAAAGTGTGCTGAAGCGGCTGCTTGATTTTGCCGTCAGTGTTGCCGGGCTCGTGCTATTTTCGCCCGTCTTCCTCGTGGTTGGCTGTTTGGTCATGCTTGAAGATGGGGGACCGGTGTTCTATCGGGGTGTGCGGGTTGGGTTACACGGCAGGCCATTTTGCATGTTCAAGTTTCGAACGATGGTGGTCAATGGGGAGAAGATAGGGAGTACGTCTACTGCAGAAGACGACCCCCGCATCACTCTCGTTGGGCAGTTCCTGCGCAGATACAAGGTGGATGAGCTGCCACAACTCATCAACGTACTGAAAGGTGAAATGAGCCTGGTCGGTCCACGGCCGCAGGTGCAATGGGCGGTCGCGCTGTATTCAGCCGACGAGCGAACGCTCCTGAGCGTTCGGCCGGGGGTCACCGATTATGCATCTCTACGATTCCGAAACGAAGGCGAGTTGCTGCAAGGGAGCCCTGACCCGGACCGGGAATACCTTGAGAAGATCGCACCAGAGAAGATCAGACTTGGCCTTGAGTATGTGCGTCACCATAACTTGCTGATCGATCTTAAGATCCTTGTCGCCACGATCGGAGCGCTCATCGGCGTCGATCCGAGTTGGTGCCTGCCGTACCCGGCTATCGTTCGGAAGGATCGCGGCCTCTTAGGAGACGCTTGAAAAAGGGAGCCCCTATGAGAGGAATCCTTCGCACGGAAGCGGAAAAGACAGTCGGCAAGAACATCGAGCAGATTTTCCAGCACTGCCCCGACAGCGTGGAAATCAAGTTAGAAAACTTTCCCAAGTACGTGCGTCGGCAATTTCTCAAGCGATTCTTGGCGCTATACGAGCTGTTCAAGCTGGTGCTGCCCGTTAAAGGATCCGTTGTGGAGTGCGGTGTACACCGAGGGTTTGGTCTGATGTCTTTCGCCAAGTTGAGTGCGATGCTGGAGCCTGAGAATTTGACACGACGGATCTATGGGTTCGATACATTTGAGGGCTTCCCCGAAGTGAGCGAGAAGGACCACAGCTCAACTGCACGTCGCGAGGCGGGACAATTGGCCGCGGATTCCTACAATGAATTGGTCCAATTGATCGAGGAGTACGATCGTGACCGTTTCCTGGGCCACATTTCCAAGGTGAAGCTGGTTCGCGGAAACATGACGAAGACGATTCCCGACTTTCTCTCGAACCATCCACACGTAGTCATCAGTCTCTTGTTCTTGGACTGTGACCTGTACGAGCCGACGAAGGTAGCTATTGAGACTTTTGCCCCCCGGATGCCCAAAGGGGCGGTTCTCGCCTTCGATGAGCTCGATAACCCTATCTGGCCAGGAGAGACGTTGGGACTTCTTGAGACGCTTGGCATGAGGCGTCTGCGATTACAACGGCTTGAATGGGATCCTTACATCGGATACGTCATAATCGAGTAAGGGCTACGTTCATGAGTAATTATCGCAATTCGCTATCAGCTCTTGACCTCGCGTCTTGTCGCAGGCTGGGGCTGAGGATTCGACACCACGTCCTCCGCATGACTCATCGCGCTCAAAGCGCCCATGTGGGCACTTCCCTTTCCATGGCTGATCTGCTGGCAGTGCTCTATGGATGCGTGCTGAAAGTAGACCCAACTCAGCCGGACTGGCCTGAGCGCGACCGCTTCATTCTAAGCAAGGGCCATGGGTGTGCCGGTCTCTATGCTGTCCTCGCAGAACTCGGCTTTTTCCCTCTCACGTGGCTAGATGACTTCTGTCGGGACGGCTCCCGCTTGGCTGGCCATATTACTCATCATGGCGTTCCCGGAGTAGAGGTCTCGACTGGTTCATTGGGGCATGGGCTTCCTATGGGGTGTGGCTTAGCTCTGGCCAGCAAGAGGGACGGACAGCCATATCGGGTGTATACGCTCTTAAGTGATGGGGAATGCGACGAGGGCTCAAACTGGGAGGCGGCGCTGTTTGCCGCTCACCATGCTCTGGACAACCTGATTGCCATTGTAGACTACAACAAGATTCAGAGTCTGGGAACCGTCCAGGAGGTATTAAAGCTTGAGCCGCTGGCAGCCAAATGGGAGGCGTTCGGCTGGGGCGTGCGGGAGATCGACGGACATGACTTCGAGCAAATTCTGAGGGCACTCACGAGCATTCCGTTTGCTCCGGGACGACCGACCTGCATTATTGCCCACACGGTAAAAGGTAAAGGGGTCAGTTTCATGGAGAACAAACTCCGTTGGCATTACAGATCCCCAGATAATGACGAGCTACGGCGCGCTCTCGCCGAGTTGGAGGTGGCAGAATGAGGGCAGCCTTCATTCGGACTCTCTCAGAGTTGGCCGAACATGACCGTCGCATTACACTGATCGTTGGTGAACTTGGTTTTGGAGTTGTCGAATCTTTTGCTGAGCGCTTCCCGAAACAGTTCCTGAATGCCGGTGTTGCTGAGCAGAATATGACTGGTATCGCTGCTGGCATGGCACTGAGTGGTAAAGTTGTCTTTACTTATTCAATTGCGAACTTTCCAACGCTTCGGTGTTTGGAGCAGGTCCGGAATGACGTGTGCTATCACAATGCGAATGTCAAGATCGTGGCGGTGGGAGGCGGGTTTGCCTACGGTTCCCTTGGCATGACCCAT
>Ga0066710_100004630_pt1 | contig 12243 bp, 9 predicted proteins | sample GraSoiAngelo_159_FD_79666 | JGI IMG/M metagenome (GOLD analysis project Ga0066710, IMG submission 79666) | Grasslands soil microbial communities from the Angelo Coastal Reserve, California, USA - 14_1009_16_40cm | ecosystem: Environmental > Terrestrial > Soil > Grasslands | place: USA...
CTTCTTCGAGATGGCCGGCGCACGCGGCGCGCTCGAGCTCGTCGGGGAGGAGGTGCTCGCGCTCTTGCGTAGCGGTACGCACGCCGAGCGCATTGGCATCGTCTGTCCGAATGTGGAGCGCCTGCGCGCGCCGCTCGAGACTGCGTTCGGCACGCTCGGCATTCCGTACGCGGTTGACGGCGAGGTGCGCCTCGCGCAGACGCCGTTCGGCCAGGCGCTGATCTCGCTCGTGCGCTTCGCCTGGCTCGGCGGGCCACGCCGCGAGCTCTTCACATTCCTGCGCTCGCCGTTCTCCGGCGTCGAGCGCCGCGCGGTCGACTTCGTCGAAGGCCGCCTGCGCGGGCGCGCCGTGCAGGCGCCGGAGCGGGTCGTCGAGGAGGGGGAGAAGTTCCACGGCCGCTCCTTCCCGGCGCTCGCCGAGCTGCGCGAGGCGGACGACCCGGTCGACGCGGTCCGAACGCTCGCCGCGCGCATGCTGCGCAGCGGGTACGGGCTCGACCGGCCGCCCGTCGGCGAGACGTCGCGCCTCGACCTGCGCGCGTACGAGGACGTGACGAAGCTTCTGACAGAGCTCGACCGCTGGGGGAAGCTCGTCGGCGGGGTAACGCGCGAGGAAGTCGGTGCGGCGCTCGAGCGCCGCGCGTTGCGGCCGTTTCGCGGCGACGAGCCCGGCCGCGTCGCCGTGCTCGACCTCGCCCGGGCACGAACTCGGCGTCTCGACGTCGTCTTCGTGCTCGGCCTCGAGGAGGGAAGCCTGCCGCGACGCGGCTCCTCGTCGCCCTTCCTCGACGACGACGCACGGCGTGCGCTCGACGAGCGCGGCTCGCGTCTCCAGCGCCCGGATCCGGTCAGCCGCGACCGTTACCTGTTCTACACCGCCTGCACGCGGCCACTCGAGCGGCTCTATCTCGTCCGTGAGGCGGCGACCGACGACGGCAGCCCGCGCGAGCCGAGCCCGTTCTGGGAGGAAGCGCAGGCCGCGTTCGATCCCGACGACGTGCGCAGGTGGACGCGCCGGCGGCCGCTCTCGGCGCTGACGTGGTCGCTCGACGGCGCGCCGACCGAGCGCGAACGGCTGCGTGCGCTGGCCGAGCTTGCGGCGACCGACGCCGACGGCGCCGACGCTCTCGCGCGCGCGAACGGCTGGGAGCGGAGGCTCGAGCGCGCGGTGTCGGCATTCGACCGGCCGACGCGGCTCCGACACCCGGTCGTCCTCGAGCAGCTCGAGGCGAAGCTCACCTTCAACGTGACCGAGCTCGAACGTTTCGCCGACTGTTCGTCAGCGTGGTTCGTCGAACGCTTCCTCGATCCGCGCTCGATCGACGCGGAGGTTGACGCGAAGCTCCGTGGCTCCGTCGCGCACAACGCGCTCTACAAGTTCTTCACGCGGCTGCCGAAGGAGCTCGGCGTCGAGATGCTCGACGAACGGGTGGTCGAAGACGCCGTGCGCCTGATGCGCGCCTGCCTCGACGAGGCGCTCCATGGCGTGCGCATGGACATGACCGAAATGCAGGCCCGCGAGCTCGACCAGACGCTGTGGCGCGATCTCGAGGCCGTCGTGCGCGCCGAATGCGAATCGGAGCTGACGCTCGTGCCGCGTCGCTTCGAGGTGCTCTTCGGCGGCGAGCGCGCCGCGCCGGAGCTGCAGCGCGGGCTCGACCTCGGCGACGGGCTGACGCTCTCCGGGAAGATCGACCGGATCGACCAGGATCCATTCGGTGCCCGTGGGATCGTGCAGGACTACAAGTCCGGCAAGCACGCGCACTCCGCACGCGAGATCGAGAGCGAGCTGCGTCTCCAGATCCCGCTCTACATGCTCGTGCTGCGCGATCTCGTCGGGCTCGAGCCTCTCGGCGGCCTCTACCGGCCGCTCGCGGGCGAGCGCAAGGCGCGCGGGCTGCTGCGCGCGAGCGAGGGCGAGACGCTCAAGGGGTACTCCCGCAACGACTACCTCGAGGAAGAGGCGTTCTGGGGCGCGGTCGACCGGGCGCGCGAGACGGCGCGCAAGCTCGGGCAGCGGATCCGCGCCGGGGACGTCGTCCACGATCCGAAGGGCGGCGAGTGCCCGGCGTGGTGCGACCTCTGGCCGATGTGCCGGGTGCCCCGGCCGTGAACGAACAGCAGCGCGCAGCGGTCGAAGCGACCGGCGAGGTCTTCGTCTCCGCGGGCGCCGGCACGGGCAAGACGGCCGTGCTCGTCGAGCGCTTCGTGCGCGCGGTCTGCGATCGCGGGCTGGACGTCGATTCGATCCTCGTCATCACGTACACGCGCCGCGCGGCGGGAGAGCTGCGCACGCGCATTCGCGCCGCGCTCGCGGAGCGAGGCCGCCCAGACCTCGCACGCGAGCTCGACGGCGCGTGGATCTCGACGATCCACGGCTTCTGCCTCCGCCTGCTGAAGGCGTACCCCTTCGCGGCCGGGCTCGATCCGCGCTTCCGCGAGCTCGACGACGCGCAGGGAGCCGTGCTCCGCAGCGAGGCGTTCCGGCAGGCGCTCGACGAGTTCTGCTCCGACGGCGACGCCGACCGGCTGCGCCTGCTCGCCACCTACGGCGCCGACGGGTTGCGGCGGATGCTCACCGGCGTCTACGAGACGCTGCGCTCGGCCGGACGCGAGCTCTCGCTCGACATCGGCGCCCGTGCCGAGCTCTCCGAGCGCGTCGACGAGCTGCGGGACGCCGCGCGCTGTCTTCTGGGCGACGCGGCCTCCACGGAGAACCAGCGCACCGCGGCGACGCAGCTGCTCGCGCTGCTCGACCGCGACACGCGCGCCGACCGGCTGATGGAGCTGTCGGGCTTCCGCGCGTCCGGCGAGCGGGCGGCATCGTACGAGGAGGCGCGCCGCGCCACCGAGCACGCGGCGCTCGACGAGGCCGCGTCGCGCGACCGCGCGCTGCTGCAGGAGCTGCTCGAGCGGTTCGCCGTGTCGTACGCCGAGTCGAAGGCGCGGGAGTCGGCGCTCGACTTCGAGGATCTTCAACTGCATGCGCGCGACCTGCTGCGCGACAACCCGGAGATCCGTGAGCGGGAGAGCCTCCGCTTCCGCTCGATCATGGTCGACGAGTTCCAGGACACGAACAGGCTGCAATGCGACCTCGTCGACCTGCTGCGCTGTCCGGACGCCGAGGTGTTCTTCGTCGGCGACGAGTTCCAGTCGATCTACGGCTTCCGCCATGCCGACGTTCGGGTGTTTCGCGAGCGGCGCGAGCAGGCGGCGCAGCTGCTGCCGCTGACGCTCAACTACCGCTCGCGGGCGGAGGTGCTCGCTGTCGTGAACGAGCTCTTCGGCGCGCACTTCGGCGACGAGTTCCAGCCGCTCGCCGCTGCCGCCGAATATCCGGATCCCGTGTTCGGCCATCCGGTCGAGCTCCTCGTCACCGACAAGGCGAGCTATCACGACAGCGGTGTGCACTGGCGGCGCGCGGAGGCACGTGCGGTCGCCCGACGGGCGCGCGAGCTCGTCGACACCGGTGCTGCCAGCGCGGGGGAGATCGTGCTGCTCTTTGCCGCAGGCACCGATGCGGAGTGGTACGAGGACGAGCTGCGCAAGGCAGGCCTCCCGACTTACCGGGCGACCGGCAAGGGCTACTTCGGGCAGCAGCAGGTCGTCGACCTGCTCGCGTACCTCCGCCTGCTCCACAACCGCTACGACGACGAGGCGCTGCTCACAGTGCTTGCCTCGCCGTTCGTCGGCATCTCCAACGACGGGCTCGCGCTCGTGCGCCGTTCGGCATCGAGGCGGCCGCTCTTCACAGGCGTCGAGCACGCGCTCCCGCCGCTGCTCGACGAGCGCGACACGCGGCTCCTGAAGGCGTTCCGGCAGCGCTTCGACCGTCTCGCGGACGCGATGACGCGACTCTCCCTCGAGCGGCTGTGCGAGCGGATCGTCAGCGAGCACGACTACGACCTCGCGGTGCTCGCGCAGTGGGACGGTCGCCGTCGCTATGCGAACATGCGCAAGCTCGCCCGCCTCGCACGCTCGTACGAGGAGTTGCGCGGTCAGGACGTCGAGGGGTTCGTGCGCTTCGTCGCCGAGCAGGAGGCCGTCGGTGCCCGCGAGCTCGAGGCGGTCGCGGAGGAGGAGGGCGCCGACGCGGTGCGGCTGCTGACCATTCACGCCGCCAAGGGGCTCGAGTTCAAGGTCGTGATCGTCGCCGACGCCGGGCGCGACAAGGCGCCGCCCTCGCCGGACGAGATCCTCGCGCTCTCCGACGGCCGATTCGGGTTCCGCGTCGCCGATCCGGTGACGACGAAGCGGCGCGGTGCGTTCGACTACGACGACGTGCGCGAGGCGCGGCGCCTCGAGGAAGAGGCAGAGAAGCTACGCCTCTACTACGTCGCGATGACGCGCGCAAAGGAGCGGCTGATCGTCTCCGGGTCGATCGACCGCGAGAAGACGTCGGACGCCTCGACGCCGATCGGCTGGGTGCTCGGCCGGCTCGAGGCCGACGAGGAGCTGGTCGGCGCAAGCGACGTGCCGGCCGAGATCGAGCGGAACGGCGCGCGGCTAGTCGTGCGCGCCGACCGTCACTGCGAGGCGGACTGGCAGGAGCGGATGCCCGTCGCCGTCGAGGAGCTCCCCGCGGGCGAGGCGCAGCTCGAGCTGTTCGCCGTAGGCGCCGAGCTCGCGCCGGTGGTCGCGGCGCCGGTGCTGCCCCCGCTCGTGGCCCCTGCGGAGCCGCCCCTGCACCGCCTGCGCCGGTTGTCGTTCACGGCGCTCTCGACCTTCGAGCAGTGTTCGTACAAGTACTACGCGCAGTACGTCGCACGGATGGCCGAGCGCCGTCACGAGCATCGGGGCGGCGACGGCGGCCTGCGGGCGACCGAGATCGGCGACGCAGTGCACAAGCTGCTCGAGCAGGTCGATCTCGGCGCCCCGGCTGTGCCCGACGTCGAGCAGGTCCGCGTGTGGTATCCGACGGTGAGCGAGGAAGAGCTCGAGCGGATCCGCGCCTTCGTCGCGTCCTATTGCGACTCGGAGCTCGCGCGACGCATCTCAACGCTGCGCGTGTCCAAGGAGCGGCACTTCACGTTCGAGCACGACGGCGTGCTGCTGCACGGGTTCCTCGACGTGCTCCACATCGAGGGGCCGCGCGCACTCGTCCTCGACTACAAGACGAACCTGCTCGGCGAGTCCTCGCCGCAGGAGATCGTCGAGAACGACTACGCGCTGCAGCGACTCGTCTACGCGCTTGCGTGCTTCCGCACCGGCGCGGAGGAGGTCGAGGTCGTCTACCACTTCCTCGAGCAGCGCGACGCCGTCGTCGCGACGACCTTCGCCCGCGAACAGGTGCCAGCGCTCGAGGCGGAGCTGTCCGCCGGAATCGCGCGGATCCACGCCGCCGAGTTCCGCCCGACGCCGAGCGACTTCGCGTGCGCCGGCTGTCCGGCGCTGGACCTCGTGTGCGCCGGCCCCGGGCTCCGGGAGCCCTCGGCGTCGCTCGCAGCCGTCGGCTGATAGCCGGGGCGCGGCGATCGCGTGACGCTTCCGGCATGGGGCCTGGCCCCTGGCCGTGTTCCGTAGGGACAGCGGTGGCGTGTGGATTCCGCACGGTTGTGCGGGTGGCGGCTCGGCGGACATGGCTCGTGGGCGGCCGGGGGCGTGACGGTTCCGTGATGATGGACTCGTGCCGAAGAGCTATGTCCATGAGGCCCGCAGGCTGGTTGGCCCGAAGAAGCAGCGGGTCAAGCCGATCATCGAGCGGCTCGCGCTCGAGCACGCCGACGCTGCGATTGCGCTGACGTTCGCGAGCCCGCTCGAGCTGCTCGTCTCAGTCATGCTCTCGGCGCAGACGACCGACGTGAACGTGAACCGCGTCACGGAGCGGCTCTTCGCCAAGTACAAGCAGCCCGAGGACTATCTTACTGTGCCGCAGGAAGAGCTCGAGCGCGACATCTTCGCGACCGGCTTCTATCGGCAGAAGGCGAGATCGCTCCGAGGCACGATGCGCATGCTGCTCGAGGAGTACGACGGCGCGGTGCCGAGCACGCTCGATGAGCTCGTGCGGCTGCCGGGCGTTGCACGCAAGACCGCGAACGTCGTCTCCTCGGAGCTCGGCAACTCGCAGGGCATCGTCGTCGACACGCACGTGCGGCGGCTTTCGCAGCGCCTCGGCTTCACGAAGGAAGAGGATCCCGTGAAGATCGAGCGTGACCTCGTGAAGCTCGTGCCACGCGAGGACTGGGCGCGGTTCCCGCACCTGCTGATCTGGCACGGCCGCCGCGTCTGCAGCGCGCGGCGCCCGCTGTGCGAGATCTGCGCCGTCAACGACCTTTGCCCTGCGAGCCGTGTCTGAGCTCCATCCCGCGACCCGCGGCTTCGAAGCCGCTTCGGTCTACGAGCGCGGCCGGCCCGACTATCCGGCCGCGGCGGTCGCGCGCATCGTCGAGCGGCTCGAGCTGCGGCCGGGCCGCACAGTGCTCGATCTCGCCGCCGGCACGGGGAAGCTCACACGCCTACTGGTTCCGAGCGGCGCGAACGTCATCGCCGTCGAGCCCCTGCGCGAGATGCGCACCGAGCTCGAGCTGCACGTCCCGGGCGTGCTCACACTTGCGGGCACCGCCGAGCGCATCCCGCTGACGGACGGCTACGTGGACGCCGTGACGGTCGCTTCCGCCTTCCACTGGTTCGACGTCGAGTCGGCGCTGCGTGAGATCCGGCGCGTGCTCGCGCCGGGCGGCGGGCTCGCGATGATCTGGAACGCGCGCGACGAGCGCAACCCCTTCCAGCGCGCCCTCTCCGAGATCATCGGACCGCTTCGCGGCGATACGCCGCAGCGAACGCTGCGCGACTGGCGCGTGCTCCTCGCCGAGAGCGAGCTGTTCGAGCGTCCGGAGCGCCTCCTCTTCGAGCACGAGCAGCTCGTCGACGAAGACGGCCTCGTTGCACGCGTGCTCTCGGTCAGCTTCGTCGGCACGTTGCCTCGGGGCGCCCGCGCCGGCGTCGAGGAACGCGTGCGCGCACTCGCACGCGCCGCCGAGCAGCCGATCCGCCTGACCTACATGACCGAGCTGTACGTCGGCTTTGCGAGTTAGTTGACCGACGGATCCTCGGGCATCCGCGCGACGAGCTCGTAGATGCCGCCCTTGCGTCGGAGCACGTCGGCCCAGAGATGGTCCGGTGACTCGGTGAATGCGTCGTCGTTCAGGGCCGGCTCGACGATCCAGTCGTCACGCTCGAGCTCGGTCTCGAGCTGGCCAGCACCCCAGCCGGCGTAGCCCGCGAAGACGCGGCGGCGCGTCGTCGCGGGGACGACGTCTTCCGGTTCGTCGAGGGCCGGGAAGCCGAGCGATCCGAACAGCGGCACGGCCGCAGCTTCGGGATCGACGAACTCGCCGAGCACGAGCACGGCGTTCGGCTGCACGGGCCCGCCGAGCCAGACCTGTTCCTCGTCCTCGACGAGCTCTTCCAGCTGCGGCACGAGCTCCGAGACCGATGCGGGGGAGGGGCGGTTGAGCACGAGCCCCGCTGCGCCCTCGTCGGTGTGCTCGGTGACGAGCACGACCGTCCGCCGGAAGTTCGGGTCGAAGAGGCCCGGCGACGCGATCAGCAGGTGGCCCTGAAGCGTCTCCACGGCTGGGTCCTACCCGTTGCGCGGCGTCAATGCCACGAGGAGGCCCCCGTCGTCGTCGTACGCCGGGAAGAAATCTCCGGTGACGGGCTTCGTGTGGCCGCCGCGCGTCCGCAGCTCGAGCTTCTCGTCGAGCCGCCGGACGCCCCACTCGAGCGCGAGCTTCGCCGGGTTCTTCTCGGCCTCGAACCCGCCGAGGCGAAGGCCCGCGACGACGTCGGCGCCGAGCAGGTCGCTCTCCTTCCAGCCGGTCAGCTCGAAGACGCCGCGGCCCGCGGCGAGGATCCGGCCGTCACGATCGCAGACGACGAGGCCCGCGCCCGGCGCGGGGTAGTAGTCGTCCATCAGCTCGAAGAGGAAGCCGAAGCCGCAGTGGCGGCACGCCACGGCCTGCTCCGAGAACCCCTCAGCGCCGTCGATGTCGATCGAGCGCTGCTTGCAGTTCGGACAGATGAAGTACGGCAACCACTTCAGGCTAGCTGCGGGGGCGCGCGTCAACGCGCTCTGCCCAGCCGCGAAGCGGCGAGTCGGCGCCGAGCGGCTGATACTCGACGAGGATCTCGTGGAACCGCTCGTCGTCCCCCTCCGGCAGGCCGAAGACGGGGTACTTCAGGAACGGAAAGGCGACCACGTCGGCGAGGCCGAACTCGCCGAAGAGGTAGTCCCGCTCGTGGAGCAGGTTCTCGAAGATCGTGACACCCTTCTCCATCCGCATCCTGAGGACGGCGATGCGCCTCCCGTCCGGCTCCGGGTTCTGCTCCTCGGCCACCAGCAGGTTCGGCGGGCGTTTCCAGACCCGATTGAACCACTCGACGAAGACCACGACCTCGGCCCGCCGCGCCGGATCGGCGGGGTAGAGCGACGGGTCGGGGAACCGCTCCTCCAGCCACTCGAGGATCACCGGCGAATCCGAGACCACCTCGTCGCCGTCGACCAGGACCGGCACGAGGGGCTGGCCGCTGATCTCCTCGACGGGGGAGCGGTCGTTCGGGTCGACGTCGACCCACTCGAGCTCGATTCCCTTGTGCCCCGCCGCGAGCGCCACGCGCTCGACGTTCGTGGAAAACGGGATCCGGTAGACGCGAAGGGGGATGCGCTGCAGCGTATCCCTACAGCCAGCGCTTGCGGCGGAACCACCACAGCTGCAGCAGCGTGGTCGCGACGGTCAGTCCCCAGGAGTAGGCGTACCCGTAGTGCCAGCGCAGCTCGGGCATGTGGACGAAGTTCTGTCCGTAGAGACCGACGATGAACGTCGGCAGCAGGATGAGCGAGGCGACGACCGTCAGCCGCTTCATCACCTCGTTCTGATCGTTCGCGATCTTCGACTGGTGGTAGTCACGGACGCTCGCGAGCAGGTCGCGCGACAGCTCGAGGCCGTCGAGCGCGCGCATCAGCTTGTCGTAGGCGGCGCCGAAGGCGACTTCGACGTCGTGCGGGAAGACCTGAGGGCCGTCCGTGACCTCGACGACGTTGATGACGACGCGGCGCACCGCGTCTCGCATCGGCGCGAGGGTACGCCTGATCCGCAGCATGTCGTGGCGGAGCTCGGAGATGCGCCCCCGCGTCTCCTCGGCGGACTGCTGCTCGACGCGGTCTTCGAGCTCGTCGATCTCGGCGTCGACGGCGTCGACGAGATCGAGATAGCGCTCCGCGATGTCGTCGACGAGGCGGTACGCGATCATCCCCGCGGCGTCGTCGGGCTGCACCTCGCGGCGCACCTCCAACGGGTCGTACGGCGGCCACCCGTCCGGCGGCGTCTTCCGCACCGTCACGATCGTGTCGTTGGTCAGGACGAGGCCGACCTCCTGGTAGTAGACGCAGTCCTGCTCGGGCACGGCGACAGCGAGCAGGAAGATGGCGAAGACGTAGTCGCCGTGGCTCCAGATGGTCGGCCGCGGCTCGTCCTCGTGCTTCGGCTCGGACAGCAGCAGCTCGAGCGCGGTCTCCTCGAGGTCGCGCGGCGACGCAGCGCGCAGCTCCTCGGCACTCGGATCGAGGAGGTCGATCCAGTTCGCGGCCATACGGCCGCGCTTTCGACGCGTGGGGGCCTAGACCTCCGCTGCTTCGGGGCGCGGAGCGGTCAGCGCCGTCCCCTCGTGGCCTTCCTCCTCTGCGAGCAGCCGCTCCGCGTCGAGCGCGGCCATGCAGCCCGAGCCGGCGGCCGTCACGGCCTGGCGGTAGGTGTGGTCCTGCACGTCGCCGGCGGCGAACACGCCGAAGACGTTCGTCTCCGTCGTCCCCGGCTTCGTGATCAAGTAGCCCGCCGCGTCGTGCTCGAGCTGATCGACGAAGAGCTTCGTGTTCGGGTCGTGCCCGATCGCCACGAAGACCCCGTCGACCGGGAGCTCCCATGTCTCACCGGTGAGCGTGCTGCTCAGTCGCGCAGCCTCGACCTTGCCGTCGCCGAGGATGTCGTCGATCTCCGCGTTCGTGACGAACTCGATCTTGTCGTTCGCGCGGGCGCGGTCGAGCATGATCTGGGAGGCGCGGAACTCGCCGCGGCGGTGTACGACGGTGACCTTCGTCGCGAAGCGCGTGAGGAAGACCGCCTCCTCCATCGCCGTGTCGCCGCCGCCGACCACGATCAGCTCCTTGTCGCGGAAGAACGCGCCGTCACAGGTCGCGCACGCCGACACGCCGCGCCCCATAAGGGTCTGTTCGCCGGGAATGCCGAGCCAGCGAGCGCTCGCACCGGTCGCGATGATGACCGTGCGCGCTCTGTACTCGGTGTCCTCGACCCAGATGCGGAAGGGGCGCTCGGAGAAGTCCACCCGCGAGACGTCGTCCGTGATGAACTCGGTGCCGAAGCGCTCGGCCTGCCGGCGGAAGTCGGCCATCATCTCCGGCCCCAGCACGCCCTCGGCGTAGCCGGGGTAGTTCTCGACGTCGCTCGTGATCATCAGCTGGCCGCCCCAGTTGAAGCCCTCGATCACGAGGGGCGCGAGATTCGCGCGGGCCGCATAGAGCGCGGCCGTGTAGCCGGCGGGGCCGCCTCCGATGATGACCAGCTCATGTACGTCGTTCATTCCGTTCCTTCCCTGAAGAGGTCCTGCTGTATTAAACGATCCGCACCGGAGGGACGTTCCCCATGGTAGACGGGGCGTCACTTTTAGACCTCCGGTCTCTACTGGTAAAAACGCCCCAGAGCCTCGCGAGATTCCGGGCCGGAACCGATGAGTAAGATCGAGGACCGCGGGCAAGGGAAAGGCGAAGTCGTGGCAGGGACGATCACCTGGGAGCAGCTGCGAGAGCTGGCCGGCTTCCGCGCCGAGCAGGGATGCGCGGTCAGCCTCTACGTGAACCTCGACCCGCGCGAGGTGCCGACGCCGAAGCACGTCCAGGCGCGCGTGAATTCGCTGCTGTCTGAGGCGGAGCGGATGTTCGACGAGCGCAAGGCCGCCCTCACCCACGAGCAGCGGCAGGGTCTGAAGGGCGACGTCCAGCGGATCGCGGAGTGGTTCGACGACGGCTTCGAGCGTCAGGGGGTGCGCGGCATCGCCGTCTTCGCCGCGTCGCTCGACAACTTCTGGAGCACGATCTCGCTGCCGGATCCCGTCCCCGACGAGGTGAAGCTCGAGGCCCAGCTCTACCTTGCGCCGCTCGCGCGTCTCGCGAGCCGCGCCGGGCACACGCTCGTCGGAGCCGTCAGCCGCGAGCGCGGCGAGGTGTACCGGCTCGACGGCGGCCGCCTCGTCGAGATCGCCGACGAACGCGACGACGTGCCCGGGCAGCACGATCAGGGCGGCTGGTCGCAGGCGCGGTACGAGCGACACATCGACGAGATCGTCGACCGCCACTGGCGTCGCGTCGCGGAGACGCTCGACCGGTGCGTCCGGGCGCTGCGCGGGCCACGTGTCGTCCTCGTCGGCGCCGAGGACATGCGGTCGGACTTCGAGGAGCTCCTCTCCAAGGAGGTGAAGGCTGCGCTCATCGGCTGGGCGGCGGCGGAGGCGCACGCCGACGCGCCGCAGATCCTCGAGGCCGTGCGGCCGGTGCTCGACCGCTGGTGGAGCGGGCGGGAGACGGAGCTGCTCGACCGCTGGCGCGAGGAAGCGGCGCGGAACGGCCGGGCCGCCACAGGTTGGGAGCAGACGCTCGAGGCCGCCTCTGACGGACGTGTCGAGTTGCTCCTCGTCCAGGACGGCGTCGACCAGGCGGCGTACCAGTGCCCCGCCTGTGGCCGCGCGCAGGTGGGCAACGGCAGCTGCCCGCTCGACGGGACGACGTTGGAGAGCCGCGAGGACGGCGTCGACGTGGCCGTCCACAAGACGCTCGTGCACGGCGGGACGGTTCACGTGTTCGTGAACCGGCGCGACCTCGAGCCGGTCGGCGGGGTCGGCGCGTTGCTGCGCTTCTAACCGCGTCCGCTACGCGGCGTCTGCGTCGGCCGCCGGGAGCTCCGGGACCGTGACCGGGCGGACGGCACGCTCGACGACGTTCAGCGGCGCGAGCTCGGCCGCCGGCGCGATGCCGTGCTCCTTGAACTTGCGCGCGCTCGGCAGCACCCGGGTCTCGAGCGACCCGACCGCCTCGTTGTACGAGCGCACGGCCGTCTCGAGCCCACGTCCGACCTTCGCGAAATGGTCCGTCAGCGTGCCGAGCCGCGAATAGAGCTCGCGGCCGAGATCGCTGATCGCCTTCGCGGACTCGGCGATCGTCTCCTGCCGCCAGCC
>Ga0066710_100004632_pt1 | contig 12240 bp, 16 predicted proteins | sample GraSoiAngelo_159_FD_79666 | JGI IMG/M metagenome (GOLD analysis project Ga0066710, IMG submission 79666) | Grasslands soil microbial communities from the Angelo Coastal Reserve, California, USA - 14_1009_16_40cm | ecosystem: Environmental > Terrestrial > Soil > Grasslands | place: USA...
CCGGGACAGACGCCGCAACTTGATGCTCGTTTCGCCCGCGGCAGGTGCGTTACGGCAAAAAGTCCTGCCGCACCCTACGATTACTGCAAATGAAACTGTAGCACCGTTCACTCATTGCCTCTTCAGTTTAATCGTTTGACTGTTCTTAGCAATGTAGCTAACATAGCTACATTGCTTCTCAGGAGGTCTTCTATGAAGACAGTCAATGTAGCAAAACTTAAGAATCAATTGAGTGCCTACTTAGCTTATGTGCGAAAAGGGGAGCAGGTGTTGATCAAAGATCGAAACACGCCCGTCGCTAAAATCGTCCCGCTGGGAGTTGCGGAAGAGGATGAAGAAATTCTGGCAATGGCAGCTGCCGGGGCAGTCAGACTCCCTGACCTGCCAGGAAAACTCCCAGATTGGTTTGATGATTTAGTTAGGTCCCGTAAGATCAAAACATCCGCAGCCGTTCTAATTGGTGAGGAACGCGATGAAGGCTAGCAAGATGGCTTTTTGGGATTCCAGCGCCGTCCTCCCATTGTGCATGCGACAGGATGAAACCCCTTTGTCTGTTAAGTATGCACGACAATTTCCTCGAATGGTTGTGTGGTGGTCAACCATTGTCGAATCCCAGAGCGGGGTGGCTCGCGTCAGCAGGAGGGGCGAGCTTTCTCAGGATAAAAAGAATGTTGTTGTCCATCGCTTAAATGCGTTGCAATCGTCTTGGTATGAGATCCTGCCATCAGAATCCATCCGATCTGCCGCCAGAGACCTTTTGTCGAGCTTTTCTCTGGGCGCCGCCGACTCCTTGCAATTGGCGGCAGCACTAAAATGGTGTAACGAGAAACCGCGTGGCCGCTCTTTTGTGTGCTTTGACAAAAGATTGTGCGACGCCGCCGGTCAGGTTGGCTTTTCTGTCCTTTCCTCCTGAAGGCAATCTTTGTTTGCAAAAAGCTTACCACCTCTGCCGATATTTACCTGGTCTCGCTCGGCGGCGGTGAACCCAAACGCCTTACTCTTGATAACAACAGCCACGAGCCTGTCTGGACGCCCGACGGCTTGGAGCTGGTATTCTCGTCCAAGCGTGGAGGACCGGAGGGCGAGTGGAGAATTCCCGTCTCGGGCGGGGGGCGAGCCAAAGCAGGTAGCTGCAGTTGGATAAAACCTTTCTCATCCCTCTCTTGCTCGCCAAGGACACGGTCTAGCCTATGTCGAACAGATTGGCGATACAAACGTCTGGCAGATTCAGGGTCCAAGGGCAGAGCGAAACACCGTGGCATGGTTAAGCTGATCTCTTCACCATTCCCAGAGTGAGCCTATTGGCATTCAGATTCTTAGTGTCTCCCGCACGTCCAGACTCTGCTTTATTTTCTGAAGACGAATGGCTTCGCATTTTGGATCGTGCTCTAAGGCTATGATCCAATCCTCTTCACAGGCTTGGTTCAAGTATTGGCGTTTCTCTTCGAGCGTTGTCAGTGGGTAGAGGTCATAACTCATGATGTAAGGCAGGGGCAGGTGAGAGGCCGTCGGCAGGAGGTCACTGCAATAAAAAAGAGTCGTCGAATGATCTTGAATCTTGATCATCTCCAGTCCTACCGTGTGCCCATTGGACAGCAAAAGATGAAAGCCTGGAAATAATTGGCAAGGACCGTTGAGAATTTTCAGCTTGCCACTCTTGTGGAGCGGCTCCAGGTTTTCTTTCAGGAAACTGGCACGATCCTTCTCCGAAGGGTTTAGGGCCCAGTCCCAATGAGACTGCTGGACATAGTGCGTGGCCGCCGGAAAGGTCAGCTTCAAAGTTTCGCCCAGAAATTCCGTCGCTCCACCGACGTGATCGAAATGGCAGTGGGTGAGGACCACATCGGTGATTTCTTCAGGATTGACATGATGCTGGGCCAGGGAGCCCTTAAGCGTGAAGCGAGTGTGGTCAATGCCATAAATTTCCTGAAACTTGGGGTTGAACTTATGGCCGGCACCCACATCCACCAGGATCTTGCGATCTTCAAAAAAGATCAGCAAAACCCGCATGGCCATCTCGATGCGATTTTGTTCGTCAGAGGAATTGGTCTTGCTCCAAAGTGTCTTCGGCACCACGCCAAACATGGCCCCCCCGTCAAGGGCAAACCTGCCAGTTTCCATGGAGTGAATTTGGTAAGGGCCGATGTTGGTCAAGGTCAAGTAACGTGAGACGGGATGCGTGAAACGTGAGACTTAATTTAAGTATTTCTTCACGTATCACGCATCACATCTCACGCTTCACGTGCCACTCTTCAAAGCTTCATACTTACTGCCACACCGTCGCGGAGCGGGATGATCGTCGTGAAAACTTCGGGAGATTGGTAGGCCAATTGGTTGAACTTCAATACCCCTTGGGTGTCGGGGTCCTTGTCCCCACTCACAACTCTGCCATGCCACAGAGCATTATCTGTGATCAGCAGACCACCCTTTCTTAGCTTGGGTATGGCCTTCTTAAAAGCTTCCGCGTATTGATGCTTGTCGATGTCATTCAAAATAATGTCGAAGGGACCTGATTCTTGATCCAGCAGCGAAAGGGCATCACCGACCCGATAGTCAATGAATGCGGTAATCCGGGCCCTCTCAAAAAATTTCGAGGCTTGGTGGGCATTCTCGCCAGAACCGTCGGTGCAGATGATTTTGCCACCCGCTTGAACGCCTCTAGAAAACCAAACCGCAGAATACCCATAACCGGAGCCAAGTTCAAAGATCCTTCGGGCCTGAATGAGTTGTGCCAACTGGCAGAGCAAGCGGCCCACTAGAGGACCAATGATCGGGAATCCCTTCTCCCTCCCAATCTGCTCCATCTCTTGTAAAACAGCGTCTCGAGGTGGAATCAGGTCATTAAGATATTTGTCAATGTCACTATTGATAATTTCCACGGATTGGTTGGTGCAAATCAATGGCGTCCTAGCCCGGACGGCTATTGTAGTTGGTTTTTGGGAAGAAATGTAACTTTTTGGCGATCAAAAAAACCGCAAAGACCGCGAGAAAAAACAAAGGAAATGAGACGTATGCTCGATTAGGCAGCATTTGCCTCAGACCGCCAAGGGATGTAGGGGTATTCAAGACAAAAAAATAGGGGTGGTACACCTTTCCACCCCGCTTTTCACAGCCCATTGGGTATAGGTCTTGCCAAACTCTATCTCAATTCCAAGTCGCGATCCAGTCGCACTTGTAAGCCAGTTCCTTGGGACAGCGTAACATCATTGCCCCTCGGGGCCAGAATGGCCACTGCCCCGCCTATTGAGCCCAAGAGCAATCCACGGGAAACATTTCCAAATATTGCTCCGAGCACTGTCCCTGCAGCCACACCGATGGCTCCCTTCGTAGCCATATCTTTGCCGTCCGTCTTGGCCTGAACTTCACCCTCATCTTTGACTTTGTCGGGTTGCTTGGATGCATCTACCGGATCATGAACGGAAACTAAGGAGGCCACCATGGGCACTTCTCTGCCCTGAGAACGAATCCTGTCGAAGCGAAGCACTATCGATGCCTTTCCTTTTGGCCCGCCCAGCCGTTTAGCCCCTTCCATTCTCGAAATCATCCCTTCTACAGTCGCTCCTTTGTCAAGCATTGTGTTACCACTAATCCCAACGTCTTCGGCCAGTTCGGCAGTAAAAGGATCACCTTCCTTGTTGGTCTTGGTGCTGAGGTTTTCCTTCAAAATGAGCTTGAGTATCGAGCCCCTCGGGACCGAAGCTGACATCGCTTCAAGCGTGGGAGTTAGGACGCCTAAGTTTAAGACCAGGAAAAGGGCGTTTATTATGGTGTATGCCTTTCCGAATTTCATTTCATATTGCTCCTTACGGTTATGAATTCTCGGGAGGAAAGCTTAGTCACTTTCGACCCCTATTTCCTCCGCAAGCAAACCCGCTTCCACATTGCGATGAGCTCTTTCTTTTGGACTCAATTGTCTGATAATGAAGAGTTGGCCTGCTGGCTATCACGGTAGACCGTCCATGTAAAAATTTTTAGTTTGGCGGGAAATTATGAAAAATTTCCGCATCGTCTTCGAATAGGAATTTGCACGTTGCCCGCGTCGGAGATTTGGGGACGAAAATTGACTAGACGAATGGCTTCTGCACTCATGGCTTGGAAGAAGCAAGGCCAGGCCAAGGGGCTCTGAGTTCATGCAGGCAGAGTGATATCGAGTCGCACGCTCCCCCAGAAATTAGCATCTTGTCAGACATATTTTTGCAACCTGGTTCTGACGGTTGTGATAGGCTCAAGAATTAAGGTGCGGCACGCGGTAATCCAGCGAGACAAGTCTGGCGGGGCGTTTCTGCCACATCTGCTGTCTGGCTGTATGCTGAGAGGGGATAGATCGTGATCATTGGATTGGTCGGGAAGAAGTCAGTAATGAAATCGAGACTACGCGATTACTTGGCCAATAAGAGTTTTTACATGGGTTCGGCCTCTGACTGGACCATGTTGGAGAATGATAAGAACTATGTGATCGATACCTTGGATTCAGGAGGAGAGCTGCAAGTGCTGCGGGAAAGAAAGGCCAGGCTGGTTTGGATTGGAGAAGACTCTCAGAACCCGTCCGAATTTGATCTCATTATTAGTTCGAAAGAGACTGAAGAGGGGGCTCAGGAAAAGTTAAACTATTTGGTTCTCAGTGAAATGAGAAAACAGGAACGTCCTGACTGGGAAGAGTACTTTATGAAGATTGACCAGGTGGCTTCGATGCGTAGCAATTGCATCAAGCGAAAAGTAGGAGCCGTGATCGTTAAAGACAAACGGATTATCTCCACCGGTTACAATGGTACTCCCCGCGGCACCAAGAACTGTAGTGAGGGAGGATGCCCGCGCTGCAACAGTCTAGCCAGTAGTGGAACTAAGCTCGATGAATGCCTGTGTTCCCACGCTGAAGAGAATGCCATTACCCAAGCCGCTTATCATGGAACCAGTGTCAAAGAAGGGACACTTTATACAACTTTTGCCCCCTGCCTGATGTGCTCCAAGATGATCATCAACAGTGGTATTGGGGAGGTGGTATTTAATCTGGACTATCCTCTGAACGACACGTCTTTTAAACTGTTCGAGCAGGCTGGTGTCAGGATTCGCCAACATCGGCTAACGTGAAACCGTGAAACGTGATACGTGAGGGGGCAAGAGCTGAGCGCACACCTTGTTCCTCTCGCGGTTCACGTATCACAATTCACGTCCCACCTTCATCCTTCGTCCGCCAGGATGATCACCTCTTCCATCTTATCCCCGGCTTTGATGGCATGCACCACCGACATATCGTTAGTTCTGCCGAAGACTGTATGGACTCCATCCAGATGCGGCTGGGGAGAATGACAAATGAAAAACTGACTACCCCCGGTATTTCTTCCCCGGTGAGCCATGGAAAGGGACCCAGCTAGATGCTTGTTGGAATTGATCTCGCACTTAATCGAGTAGCCTGGTCCTCCAGTCCCATCACCATTGGGGCAGCCTCCCTGAATGACGAAGTTGGGGATGACGCGATGAAAGGTAAGGCCGTTATAGAATCCTGATTGGGCAAGTTTCACAAAACTAGCCACCGTGTTGGGCGCCTCTTTGTCATAGAAGTCAACGGTGATGTCCCCTCGCGGGGTCTTAATGACAGCTCTTGTCATGATCTCCTCACTTTTTTTTAAGCCTATTCCCCCTTAATGAAAGGGGGGCAGGCGCTAGCCTGGAGGATGTCTCTGTTGGAGTCTGTCCGGTATTTCCCAACTGGACACCCCCCGGGCGCCTTCGGCTCTTTCCCCTATTAACGCGATTTTCAATAGCGGCCTTCAAATTCAATTCGTCTCTTGTTGACCGCTGGGACCGCTTTCCAGTCGCTGAGGACCGTTTTGCGCACCTCAGGGCCGAAGTCGCTCCAATGTTCTCATGGTCTGAACGGCTTCTCGAGCCACATCAGAGTTTTTGTCGGCCGCGAGCGGTTTAACTTTCTCGAAGGCCTCGAAGTTTCCGATGTTGCCTAGGACTCGCAGGATGCCTGCACGGATTTTGGGTTCGTTACTGTTAAGAAAGGGGTAGAGCAGATCGACTCGCTTTTGATGCTTTCCGATTTCGAAGAGGTAAACCTCCGCCTGATTGGTAAAGTGAGCAGTCAAAGCCTCCACCAAAGGCGGCAGGTAGTCCGTCTTGCCTAGGCTGATGAGGGTAAAATAGAGTGCCGTTTTCACATTGGATTTCGTTTCGCTGGTTAACCTGTCCCGAACTGCCTGTTCCACAGAGGGATCAGCAATTCGCGCCAGACCCTCAGCTCCAAATTCCCTGAGCTTGTCGTCGAAATCGTTGCGAAGCAGTTCCAGAAAGAAATCCTTCTCGGCAGGATCGTGAATCATCGCCAACCCTTCGGCAGCAGCCCGCTTGAGGTCTTTCTCTTTCGAAGAACTGAAGAGCTGGCGCAGTCCTTGCCGGCCGGCATTGAATTTCACCAATCCCAGCGAAATGGCCGATTGCCGGACTACTTCCTTATCTCGGTCGTTTAGCTGTCTGAGCAATATCGGTCCGGCTTTCTCGTCCCGGATCATTCCAAGAGATTTAACAAGGGCCACATGTGTTTCTCTGTTGCTCACGCTCAAAGCCTGATCCATAGCCGGAATTTGATCACTGGCTCTCAAGCTGCCTAAGGCTTTGGCCGCATTCTCGCGAACCTGGCTGTCACGATCCAGAAGAGCTTTGGACAGGGATTCCTTGGCTTCCTTATCCACTCCTACGTAGGGCTCCACCACCAATTGTTCATTTTCAGCAAAGATACTTTTGACTCCTCCTAAGAATCTGCGAAGGATACCCGGTTCCTCGATAGGAATGTAAAGACGCAAGATAGAATCGATAGCTTGGAGGCGCACATCTTTGGAGACATCACTGACCAAGGCACGGGTTAAGGTCTTCAGCCCGGCGCGGTCACGAATCTTACCCAGGGAAAGCAGAATTTCTCCGCGCACGTCGGGGTCACTTTCAGCCCGAAAAGCCTCATCCAGAACATCGATTGCCTCTTGCTTCCCGAGTACCCCGAGGTCAGCGGCTGCTTCTTTGCGAATTTTCTTATTCGGGTCTTTAAGATTCCCTAAAGCTGGATCGGTGGATTGTTGAGCCCACAGGCCCAGTGAGCTTGCACTGAGAAACAGAAGAAAAACAAGGAGGTGCATTCCAGTCCGAGTTTTCATCAATTTCTCCTTATCCACCCAGATTCGAAGTGTCTTGCCCGCAATCCACTTGCAGCGCACAACGGGTTCCCAAGGCTATTTCTTCTTCCCTACATCCTTCTTTAACTGACCGACGATCTCCTGGGCCAGTTCGCGAGCAGATTTGTCGCCTCCCACAAGAAAGGACCCTGAAGGTTTCTTGGCTGCTGACCAGAGTACTTTTTCAGTTTTCATATCAATCAGGAAGGCTGTCCCGCGTGTTCTCGCCGTCGTTCTATGAATCTTGGCTTGATCAGATAAGAGTCCTTTCATGTCAACGTCCGTTGTATCGGACCACAAGGCGTCAGCCTCTCGGGGATTTAAGGTGACTTCAAACTGTCCCCATTTGACGATTTCGTTGGTAATGAAATGTTCCAGCCTATCCTTCATGGGGATGACGTAAATTGTTTTCACGTTGGTGAGTTTGTTTTCGACAGCTTCATCGGCCACACAAATGGAAGAGCAGAACAGGTATGCGCATACGAAGAAATGTAGACTTCTATATGACAGACACATGATTCAGCCTTTCGTCGAACTGGAATGAGCCGTTACCGGGATGAACAGCCCTCTAGGGGTTCAATGGGATTTCGTCCTTGTCAGCCGGCAGGTCCAGGCGCGACGCCCATTCGTGCCAAGAACCGACATAATTTTTGATTCTAGGATATCCTAGCAGCCGAAGCACCAGATAGGTATTGGAAGAACGATTGCCTTGGTGACAGTAGGTTATGATCTCCTTGTCTGGCGTAACCCCGGCTTCGTAGAGCCTTTTTTGCAGGTCGGCTACTGGCTTGAAGTTGAGGGTGTCATCCAGCAATTCTTTCCATTCCAGCCAAACCGCACCGGGGATACGGCCGTTGCGAGCACAGTGCTTAGAAGAATCCCGGCCTGCATATTCCTCTCGGCTACGCACGTCCAGAATGATACATTCCGGATTCTTTACTCGTCTCGCCACATAGTCAGTTGAGGCTAGAACCTCAGGGGTTTCCCTGACAACAAACGGCTGCGACTGACGAAAAGTCCGTTCCCAGCTCAGCGGATATTGGGCGCCTCGCCAGGCGGCTAGACCGCCATGAAGCAACTTGCCATTTGAGTTTCCCGCATACGTGAGAAGCCAAAGTGCCCGTGTGGCTCGCAGGCCCGTGGTTTCTTCGTAAAAGAGCACCTTCTCGGTGCCAGTGACTCCCAGCAGGCTGAATCTCTTTTCCAGTTCTTTCTTGAGTTCCTGTAACCCCGACTCATTGGTCCTGGCTGGAAAGTCAGAAACGTCCAGCCAAATCGCTCCAGGGACGTGCCCCTGCGAATAGTCCTTTTGGGAGCGAGTGTCGACAACGATCAGGTCTTTATCTTTTAAATGTTCCTTCAGCCAAGTGACATCCGTTAGCCATTCAGACTTTGGAGCTTTGTAAGGTCTGGGATCTGGCTCCCCACACAATGGAGCAGCAGCGCCGAAAGCCAAAACAGCCCACCACACTGCACGTATGAAAAATAGATTTCTCTGGCTCATGAAAGATTGTGTCACCTCAAAAGGTTTGGTTGGCAAGGAATTTTCACTCTTCAACACAGTGTCAGCCTGGCTGACTGGGTGATTTTAACTGGCTCACCTCTGCTCGGTAGTGCTTCTCCTTGCCGATTATCAATTTATTCTAGCACAACCAGGGAAATACCTTTGACTTGCGATTTGTTGGGATGATACATTCAATGATCAATGACAAGCTGGACGGCCAATCTAAGATTTCGCCGCACTTCTCAAAACTCATCCCCACTCGTGGCCAGTCCCGTCCTCGCCACAGGGCGGCGAAGGGTTGTGCGTTCAAGGAGCACCGGCGATTCGAGATAATGCTAGAGGCATTCTCACAACAATTCTCGACCTGGAATCCACCCCTGAGATGATGCATCCCAGTGCAGGCGAGTGTTAACAGAAACAAACGGGAGACTTCAACAATGAAAACTTCGACGCTTCTTATTCTTGTTTTACTCTTTGGTATTTCGGGCTCGGCTTCGGGAACTGACAAGGGTAAATGGGCAGCGCTCTTCAATGGTAAGGACTTGACAGGCTGGAAAAACTACGGCAAGGAAAAGTGGGTGGTAGAAAATGGGGAGATCCTGGGAGAGGCCATCACCAGGGAATATGGGTACCTGGCGACAGTAAAAACTTACAAGAACTTTGAAATGAAAGGCAAATTCAAAGCCGAAGGAAGCGGGAACAGCGGCATCTTTTACCACTCGACGATCGATGGGGTTGATATTAAAGGAGTTCAAGTCGAGGTTGATCCCCATCCGGGCATGCATACAGGGGGACTTTACGAAAGCGGTGGACGAGAGTGGCTCGTCAAGCCTGATGAGGCCGGGGAAAAAGCCTTGAAGGTAGGAGAGTGGAACGATGTTCAATTCAGTGTCAACGGGAACCACGTTGTCACTTACGTCAATGGAGTAAAGACTGTGGATTACACGGATCCTAACCCCAAATATTTTGACGGGGTTGTCGCCCTACAGCTCCACAGCGGCGGCGAGGGAAAAATGCGTTTTAAAGATTTGTATATTCATGAGATTAAGTGACTAAGTAATGAGAAGTTCTGGTGAGGAACGAAATGAAGCGAAAGGAGATTGTCTGAGTCAAAAGGCCACCTATTGTCGGCCCACCGAACCGTTAACCCTCCAAAATGGTTTTCTTGCTTTAACTCACTGAAAAGAAATCCAGTATAAAGACACATTTTCGGTCAATTTGTCTAATTGATCTCTGGAAAATGCGATTGATAGCTCCATCAACTAATTTTAAGGAAAGCTCTTAGCGGTTTGGCAGAGGAGGTGCACCCTGAGCCGGCGAAGAATCTGAAGTCTTGTGGACCGAAGGGCGAGGAACAAAACAGGAATATGGTAACCACCCTAACCGAAGAAGACCAAATTGTTGACACGATGGTTGAGGCTGAGCTTTACGTTAAATATGAGTGTTATCCTCAAGCCTTGGAACTTTTAGATAAGGTTATTAACAGATACCCCAGATACTTACCAGCTAAGGAGGCTTTAGTGGGAATCTTTCGTCGAACGGGTCAAAGCGAGAGAGCTGATGAGATTCTCCGCGAGATTAACCTCATTTCAAGTCAGATGGCAGAAGAGGGGTGCCAGAAAGACGTAGAGGGTGGTTCCGGGGCTGCGAAAGTGGACGAGAGAAGACAGTTGGTTGAGAAAATCGATGGGATAATTAAAGAGATTTATGATTCAAACTACCTCGCCCAAATTCTGAAGATTTCAGCCTCGCAATTAGTCCAAAGCCTCGCTGCCGATCGCTGTATCATCATCAGGTTAGGCCAAGACGAGGGGCAGCCGAGCACTCATGAATATTGCAACAATGGCATTCCTTCTTCGCTAGATGGTAAAACCGCCAGGCTCAATTTTCTCCTGTTAAAGAAGGTTTCGACAAGCTTGGATCCAGTGGCCGTCGATGACGCGTTTAAAGATCCCACACTGGCTGGGTGCAAGGAAATTTTGGAGCGCTTCAACATTCGGGCTTTGATGGCTTGTCCGCTGGTTTACAAATCCAAGCTAGTCGGGTTGATCCTGGTCCACCGTTGCACGAATGCCACCGGTTGGAGCGATCAAGAAAGGACTCTCTTCACCACGGTTGCGGGCCATATCGTCGTGGCCATCAGTAATTCCCAGCAAGTCAGTGCCGACCAGACCATGGAAATCACAGACAAACTGACCGGCCTTTACAATCGCCAGTTCTTTGAAGAAAGGTTGTCGGCTGAACTTAGGAATGCTCAGCTGCAGAACTACCCGCTTTGCCTTGCCTTTCTAAATATCGACCACTTCAAAGAGATCAGTGATACTCCCGCCGCCGGAGACAAGGTTCTGCACAAGTTAGGCTTTTTGGTCAGAACGAATCTGCGCAAAGGAAGTGTAGTTGCCCGTTTCAGCGGAGAAGAGTTTGTCGTGATCCTGCCCAACACGCGCCTAAAGATGGCCCACCAAATAATGGATCATATTAGAAAGATAGTAGAAAAAACAATCACCACAGATTCTGGAAATCCCGTCACAATTAGCGTCGGTGTGAAGGAAGCGGGCCTTCAGGATAAGAAGGACCTGGACGTTGTCCAAAAGGAACTCATCCAAAGGGCGCATGAAAGTCTTCATCGGGCCAAACGATCGGGCCGGGAAGATGTTCGTTCCAATTGATCCTGAAACAAAAACGACCAGCCAGCTTATTCCCAAGGTGCAGGGGCAGTGCCCGCTGCCTCTGATGCCCCAGCGTCACGCACGGTCAGAGATACGACCCCCTGTCACTGCCAAGGGGGACTGTATTCCCCTGGATAAGCGTCTAAACCTCCTACACAAAGATCATGAGGACATTCGTTCTTGGCGGGCGAATTAGAATTTCTTTTTCTTCACGTTTCCTTATAATATCCCTGCCATGATCAAAGTAATCTATTTCGATTTAGGAAAGGTCATCATCAATTTCGACTATGCCCGGGCTCTTCGGGAACTCGCACAAGTTACGCCCGTGCCCGAAACCGAAATTATGCGAGTACTAACAGATGATTCCCTGATTCTCGACTACGAAACGGGAAAAATCTCTACGTCCGACTTCCATCAGCTCGTTTCGAAAACGTTGAAATTGAATGTCTCCCTGAAAAAGTTCAAAGAACTTTGGGGAAGCATGTTCTTGCCGGAGCCGCTGCTCTCTGAATCCTTTTTGCAAGCATTGAAAAAACACTACCGACTCTTCTTGCTCTCAAATACCAACGAAATTCATTTTGAATTTGTCCAAGAAAAATACCCCATTCTTCGCCACATTGAAGAGCACGTTCTCTCTTATCAGGTGGGCTGGATGAAGCCGGATAAGCAGATCTACCGGGAGGCTATCGAGAGAACAGGGGTTCAGCCAGAAGAGATCTTTTTTACCGATGATCGCCAGGAAAATGTCGAAGCCGCCAGAAGCACAGGTATTCAAGCGGTCCAATTTCACTCTGAGCATGAACTTAAGCGGGAGATGCGATTGTTAGGAATCTCGTTCTAGGGTTCCTCGTGGCGACGTAGTTCAAACTTTGGTCAAGTTTGTTAACCTGCCGTCCCC
>Ga0066710_100004634_pt1 | contig 12240 bp, 14 predicted proteins | sample GraSoiAngelo_159_FD_79666 | JGI IMG/M metagenome (GOLD analysis project Ga0066710, IMG submission 79666) | Grasslands soil microbial communities from the Angelo Coastal Reserve, California, USA - 14_1009_16_40cm | ecosystem: Environmental > Terrestrial > Soil > Grasslands | place: USA...
CGCACATCAATCGGAATTTCGTGCGTGGCGCCGACGCGGCGCACGCGCCGCTCCTGCAAAGCGCGGAGCAGTTTTGCCTGCATGCCCACGTCGAGCTCGGCAATTTCGTCAAGAAAGAGCGTGCCGCGATCGGCGACTTCGAAGAGGCCTTTTTTGTCCGCATGGGCGCCGGTGAACGAACCCTTTTCGTGGCCAAACAACTCGGATTCCAGAAGGTTTTCGTTGATTGCGGCGCAGTTGACCGCCTGGAACATTTCCGAAGAGCGCGGCGACTGGTTGTGAATCGCGCGCGCGATCAGCTCTTTACCAGTGCCCGATTCGCCCCTGATCAAAACGGTCGAGTTGGACCGCGCGACCTTCAAAATCATCTTCTTCACCGCCTCCATTTTTGGCGAAGCCGAAATGATCTCGACGTCGATTTGATCAAGCGTGCCGAGCGCGCGCTTAATGGTTGCCAGCAGCACCTCGCGGTCGAAGGGTTTCTGTAGATAGTCGAATGCGCCACGCCGCAAAGCGTCCTTGGCCGAATCGATCGTGCCGTGCGCCGTCAGCAGAATAACAATGATCGAAGAATCATGGGCCAGCAGTTGCTGCAGCAGCTCGATGCCGTCCATGCCGGTCATCTTCAAGTCGGTCAGCGCTAGATCGAAGCTGCGTTCTTTGGCAAACTTCAGCGCGGCCTCGCCCGAAGCTGCGGAAGTGACATCGTAGCCCGCCGCTGTCAGGATCTCCTGAAGAATGTCGCGTTGTGGTTTCTCGTCGTCGACTACAAGAATGGTTTTTCGTGGCATTTGTTCCGCATCTCTCCACCCGGTCGCTACCGCTCCCGGTTCTGACAATTACCCGCCCGCTACCGCAGGCGGTTCTGACAATTACCCGCCCGCTACCGCAGGCGGTTCTGACAATTACCCGGTCGCTACCGCTCCCGGTTCTGACAATTACCCGCCCGCTACCGCAGGCGGACCTGACAAGGGCAGCGTAATCGTGAAGGTGGTGCCTTGGCCCACTTTCGATTTCACCCAGATAGTGCCGTGATGATCGTCGACTGCCTTTCTGGCAATCGCCAAACCCAGACCGGTGCCCGTTTCTTTCGTTGAATAATAGGGCTCGAAAACTCTGGAAATATCTTCGGCGGCGATTCCTCTGCCCGTGTCGCTGACTTCGATCCGGGCGCGCCCGTCCTGGCTGGACACCTTAATCGACAACTTGCCCCCGGGCCTATCGATCGCTTGCAGGCTATTGATGATCAGGTTCGTCAGCGCCGATCTTAACGATTCGCGGTCGGCCATCACGGGCGGCACCTCGCCCTGCTGATTGACGCAGGTCTCGACGTCGCTTTCACCGGCCTGGACCTCGAATATGCGCAAGGCATCGCAGGCAGTGGCGTAAAGATCGACTGGATGAAAATCGAGTTTCGCCGGACGCGAGTAGTTCAAAAACTCGGTGATGCGAGTGTTAATCCGCGCCACTTCCGACTTTAGCTGTTTTGTCAGGTGGGCGAACTTTTCCTGCTGAGCTCCGTCGTGCGGCGCAAAACTTTCCCGCAGATGATCGAGGGTCAGATTGATGTAGTTCAGCGGATTTCGAATCTCATGCGCGATTGCCGATGCCAGACGTCCAACGACGGCCGCTTTTTCCGACTCGTGCAGTTGATTCTCCAACTCGCGCGCGCGCTCCAGCTTCGTGGTCATCTCGTTGAAGAGCTCAGCCAACTCCCCCATCTCATCGTGACGTCCGGTTACCGGAACGCGATATGAAAAGTCGCCGCCGGCCACGCGCCGCGCGGCAATCGACAAAGACTTGATCGGGCGCGTGAACCGCCAAACCACAACCGCAGTCAAACACGTAGTCACCAGCAAAACAGCGAGTGTGTAAAGCTGTGACTTGCGTGTCTGGCGTTCCAAAAGCGTCGTCAAATTGCCGGCGGATCCGAGCACGACAATGATGTACCGGCGACCATCGGTGGTGTCGACCGCAAAGTAGAAAGCGCCCGGTTCGCCTGCTTTGGTCTGCGGTCCGATCGTCATACCTTCCGGCAACGGCGTGTTATCAGAACGAAGCTCGACAGCGGGGTTCAGCGGTGGCAAAGAAATGTCTTTGACCTTAACGTAGCTGATCGATGTGTCCTGGTTTCGGCGCGGAGCTTGATCTTTCTCCAAGCTGTCCCGGATGTTTCCCTGATCGTCAACGCGTAGAATGTTCTTGACCCGCTCGGTCTGCTCTCCCAGAAGCGGTTGCTTGGCTTCGGCACGCAGTTCGTAAAGATACTTAGCGCTTGAGAGGCTATTAACACCGAGCGCGAATCCAGCCATGATCGCCTGCTGCTGCTCGGCGATGAATTGGGCGTTGCGTCGCACGGCGCGCACGTTGACGTAATACTGCACGCTCAATGTCAGCACCAGCAGTGCCGCCAGCAACAGCAATAGCCGAACCCGAAAGCTGTTGAATAGACTCAACATAGCAGTGCGTCAGCAAAAATCGGGCCAGAAAATACTCTGATAGCCAGGATAATTTCTGGTTGCCCTTTCGCTTGGGGTGATGTTATAGTTGGCCGCGGCCTCAAAGCAAACTCCCCTTAAAACGAGGCGGCCCCGAGAGAAGATCCCCTCACTCGCTGGAATTTTGACGGAAGGGAATTGAACCTCTCGGTGGCAGGAATTTGAACGGCCTTAGCGGTTTCTAACTACAAGGACGAACAAAGCGCGTCGCCCCTCGGCGCGCAAATCCAAGAGCGAGAGTTTTTTTGTCTTCAGTCGGGCGCGCTTGATTTGCGAAAGCTTTTGACGAGGAGTTGCTGATGAATCTAACACGTTCCCCCAGGGTTGCACGTATTGCCTTCACTTTATTTGTCCTTTTCACTCTAATCGGTTCCATCACAATTGAAGCCAGTGCCCGCGGCAGACGCGGGCGGGCTGCTGCTTCGCGCCGGGTGGCGCGTGGCGGGCGTCTGTCTCGCCGCGAGCGACGCATGCTGGCGCGATCCGGACGCCGCGGCCGCGTACATCTTTCCAAACGAGAAATGCGCGCTGAGCGCGGTCGTCAGGCCCGTGAAGAATCAGCATATATGGCGAAGCTTGAGCGGCGGGCCGGCCATAAGTTGAGTAAACGGGAGCGCGCGGCCGAGATGCGCAAGTTCGCCTCAAAACATCGCCGTGAACTTGAAGAAGCTCGCCGACGCGCCGAAGCTGCGCGGCTGGCGGCAATCGCGCGTCAGCGCGCAATAGACGAAGGCATGCGCAACGAAGTCCAGGCCAACATAGCCAAGGACAGCACCGTGGGCGAGGATCTCGAAGTCCGCAATGCCGCGATTGCCGCGCTCGGCAATCATGCCGGCACGGTAGTGGTAATGGATCCAAAAACAGGGCGGATCTATACGGTCGTGAATCAGGAATGGGCGTTGCGACGCGGATTCAAACCGTGTTCGACGATTAAGCTGGTTACCGGCGTCGCCGGCCTGTGCGAGAAGGTAATTCAGCCGATCGAGACCGTCAGCGACGGCGCCAATTACCGCATCGATCTGACGGACGCGCTGGCCTACTCAAACAATTCTTACTTTCAGCACGTGGGCAGCCAGGTCGGTTTTGACAAGATGGTTTCGTATGCGCGCGAGCTGGGCCTCGGCGAAAAGACGGGCATCAACTACGTGAACGAGTCTCCCGGCCGCGTACCGCTTTTCAAATCGGGCTATGCCGTGAACCATATGAGTTCCCATGGTGACGATTTCGAAGTTACCGCCATTCAATTGGCGGCGCTGGTCTCTGCGATGTCGAACGGAGGGAAGCTGCTGGTTCCGCACCTGCCGCGTAATACTGACGAGAACACTCAATTCAAAACCGAACTTCGCCGCCGGATCAATATTGATAGCGAAATCTGGAAGCGCATGGTTCCCGGAATGATCGGCGCTGTCAATTACGGCTCAGGCAAAAAGGCCTATCGTCCGGAGCAAACCGTGGCCGGAAAAACCGGAACCTGCATCGGCCAGGGCGCATGGCTCGGGTTGTTTACTTCATATGCTCCAGTGGTGAATCCCCGTCTGGCGGTGGTCGTCATTACGCGCGGAACTGATGCACATGGCCACCTGCCGGCGGCCGTGGCCGGCAACATTTATCGCGCGCTGAGCCCCCGTTTTGGAACGCAGATCAATTTCCAGATCGCGACCGCGGACGAGGGTGACGAAACACCAACCGGAAACGGCAGCAAGAAAGCGACCGCCCTGAACGAAGAAAACGCGGAAACCAAGGCCGCCATCCAAGCCGAAGAGAGTGGTGATAATCCTGAGAACGCGGCGGCCGCTAACACCAATTCGAACCCTGCTAAAACTGACGCGACTGAGCCGCAAAGCAAGGTCAAGCCGACGGTGATGACCATCGAAAATAAACCGAAGCCGGCCGCTGCCAAGCCCGCTGTCACGCCGGCCAAGACGAATTCGAAAGACACCAAAGAGGCCAACGACGGCCGGCCGCGCCGGACCCAGCCGGATCAGAAACCATAGACCTTTTCGGGATCGGGTATTTCCGGATTGGTCCAGCCGGAAGGAATCTGCCGAACTCACGTAGTCCTTGCGAGAGTTCGGCATTTTTCATGTAATCGGCAGGTGTGGCGCCTGCTATCCGGTTCAGCCTTGACAGTCCGTTATGGATTGAATGATTATTGCCGCTCGCTTTGAGAACGAAGGCGTTGCGACCCTCGTTTTCAGGCTGGCTGGCACTCGACTTGCTGGTACGTTACAACGAGCGGCGGGGCGAAAGCATCTTAGAGTTGGCGCCTTGGACGCCGGGCAGTTCGACAGCGGACTCGTTAATGAAAAAGGAATCGATCGGAGGCTTTTAGAAACTCAATGAGACGGACGATCAAATTATTCACGCTCACCGCGGCGATTGCCCTATTCGCCGCGTCGGCCTTTGCCCAGGTGAAGGAATGTAACGAAGAGAACAAAGCGGCCTGGTATCAAACTTTTCTCGATAATTTCAGAAAAGAACCACCCCAGCAAAAGATTGCTTATGATGCTGCCAAACAGTATCTGACTTCGTGCCCTGAAGATCCGAATGATCAGCAGTACAAATACATGAAGGAAAAGTTCGTCATTCCGTATGAGGCCATGCAGGCTGGCGCGAACACGGGTAAGCAATTTGAAGACGCGATCAAGAACAACAAATATGCTGAACAGGTGAGGATCGGCAAACTGGTCGTGGCCAGCGATCCCGACAACGTGAAGGTTTACATTATTATGGGAGTCGCTGGTTTGAATGATCCGTCTGTGCTGCCTGATTCAGCACAATACGCCAAGAAAGCCATCGAGCTGATCGAAACCGGGAAACCTTTCGCCCCATTATTCGAGGGAAATAGAGATAAAGTTCTGGCGAACTTGAATTACACGATCGCGAAAGCGACTATTAAGTCTTCACCCGCGGAAGCGATTCCGGTCTTGCTGAAAGTAGCTCGTTATGAGAGTGAATGGAAGAAGAGCTGGCAGGTCTATTATGATCTTGCTACCGCCTATAAGGAGGGGCCACGGGCCAAGCTGACCGACGAATACAAGACCAAGATCGCTCCAGATGGTACTGAAACTCCGGAAAGCAAATTAGTTTTGGCCAATCTCAATCAGATGATCGATCGGCAGATAGACGCACTGGCGCGAGCGGTCGCTTTCTCAGACGCAGAGCACAAGAAGGCAATCACCGACGAACTGACTGAGCTGTACAAGTACCGCAACAAGTCGGATGCGGGTCTCGCAGAACTGATCGCCAGTGCACCTTCGAAACCGTTGCCGGAAATGCCGGCCCCGATTACTTCGCTGCCGTCAACGACCACGGGCGGATCGCCATCTGGTAACAACGGAGCCTCGCAGCCGGGCACCACCAGCGGCGCCAAACCCGCCGGAAACACGGGACCAACAGGCACGGCCACCGGGACTCAGACCACTAAGACCGGCGGGGCAAAACCCGCGGCGACCCCAACTCCGAAGCCGCCCCGAAGAAGCAACCATCGTCGCGGTTAGGTCCCCTCAGCGAACGCGTTGACCATTTGAAATTATCAGCGCCGGGCGCATCGTCACTTAGACGATGCCTCCGGCGTTTTGCTAGAATCTCCCTCGCGTGATGACTCCTGGCCTCGAAAAACTCGACCACCTCGAAGAAACTATCGCTTATAAATTTCGCGACCACGATTTGCTGGCGCAGGCGATGACCCATCGCTCGTGGGCGCACGAACAGGTCTCGCCGTATTCGCAGCGCGACGCGCGTGAGTTGCACAACGAAGCGCTCGAGTTTCTCGGCGACTCGATTCTGGGTTTGGTCGTCGCCGACTATCTTTTCAAAGCTTATCCGGGGGCCAGCGAAGGCGAGCTGTCACGCATGAAACATCGTCTGGTAAGCGCGCCCACGTTGGCCAAGGCTTCCACGGAACTGGGGCTCGGCGATTACTTGCGGTTTGGGCGGGGGGAAGAAAAAAGCGGTGGCCGGCGCAAGCGCGCTTTGCTGGCCGATGTTTTCGAAGCGGTAACCGGCGCGATCTTTCTCGACGGCGGCCTGAGCGCCGCGACTGAATTTGTCGAGCGCGCTCTAGGCCAGGAACTGCGGGCGGCAAATCCGGTGTCGGCAGCGGCTGCTGATCCCAAGACGATGTTGCAGGAAAGACTTCAGGCGGCGCATCAGCCCGGCCCACAGTACACGGTTATTGAGACGCTGGGCCCGCCGCATCGTCGCGTGTTTCACGTCGAACTGAAATGGAATGGCGGCAGTACCCGGGGTGAAGGCCAGACGATCAAAGCTGCGGAAGCTGCGGCCGCCGAAGTCGCATTGAAAATGATGGAAGGCGAGTAATGAAAACGGAGTGGTGTTCTAATAACGTCTTGGGCGGTGTATTAGCCCGACCGTAAGGGTGGGCTCAGCGGCGATTCGGGCCGGAACGCTCCCTTAGGGTGGGGCTAGTGCCCGGCTGGGGAACGCAAAGGCCGCTGCACCATAGCGCGAAGCAACCTCTACGATTGGCCGGAATGAGCGAAACGATCACCTCTGAGAAAAGAGTTGCGGAAAAGGAAAGCGTGATCCACTCTCGCTCACTCGATCCTAACGGCCGGCGACCGGAATCGAGCGTCAAGGCTGAGCCGGCTGGTCCGCCCAAGACCGTCTTTCGCGAGTACTTCGAATCGGCCGTGGTCACGGTGATCATGGCGTTGTTCGGCATGACTTTTATCGTTCAGGCGGTCAAGGTGCCCACCGGCTCAATGCAGAACACGATCACCATCGGGGATCATCTGCTGGTCAACAAATTTATTTTCGCGCCGGGTCCGCGACTTCCCTTCCTGCCCCAGCGCGAAATTCGCCGCGGCGACATTATCGTTTTCAAGTATCCCGGCAACCCCAAGGATCCGCTTGGCGACCAGAGACCGGACAACACTCCGTTCAAGGTGAATTATGTGAAGCGCGTAATCGGGTTGCCGGGCGATCATGTGCAAGTGCGCGAGAAGAATGTTTATGTAAATGGTCAACCGCTGCCTGAACATCAAATCATCACCCGCGATCATGAAGACCTGCCGGAGACTCCTGAGATCGATAGCAACAAACCGCTGGACATTATTTACGATCCGCCGCGGAAGCCAGGCGAAACTTACAATGTCTATTTTAGTGAGCCTCCCAAGCAACTCGACAGCGGCTTTGATCAGGTCGTGCCGCCGAATAGCTATTTCGTGATGGGCGACAATCGCAACAACAGCGCCGACGGGCGCGTCTGGGGATTTGTGCCGCGCGATCTGATCATCGGCCGCGCGATGTTCGTTTACTGGTCTTTCGATGAGACGAAAGAGTTTGGGCCACTCAGCTTTTTCACCGAATCTCGCTGGCGCCGCACCGGCACCATGGTTAAGTAAGAGGTCAGTACCGGGAGCGGTAGCGACCGGGTCGTCTTTAAGTCCACCGGCAACCCGGTCGCTACCGCTCCCGGTACTGACTCCATTACCGCCGGTAGCGACTGCATCTCATGTCCAGCCGCCTGTTATGGAAAGAATTTCTTTGGCGCATCTGGGCGCGGGCGGATGAAGACGAACTCCTCGGTCGCTGTGCGCAACTGTCTTACTATTTTCTGCTCGCGTTATTCCCGCTACTGTTTTTCCTAATCACGCTGTTCGGCTATTTCGACGGGGCCGGATCTCATCTTCGGCACAAACTGATTTCTTATCTGGGAGACGTGATGCCGTCTGCGGCGTTGACCCTGGTCAACGCCACGATCGACGAAGTTACCAGGGCGCGTGGTGGCGGCAAGTTGTCTTTGGGATTGCTGGCCGCGCTGTGGGTAGCTTCGAGCGGAATGAATGCCATCGGCCAGTCGCTGAACGCGGCTTATGATGTGCGCGAAACGCGCCCGTGGTGGAAAGTCCGCTTGATTTCGATCATGCTGACGGTGGCTCTGGCGACGTTGATCGTCTCCGCTCTGCTGATCGTGCTTTATGGCGGCCGCCTCGGCCATTTCCTGGCCGCGCTGATTCATCTCGGCCGCGCATTCGCGCTCACCTGGTAAATCCTTCAGTGGCCCATCGCGCTCATCTTTGTCTTTATTACTTTCTCGCTGATCTATCAGTACGCGCCCAACGTTGCGACCAGGCGCCCGAGTCAACGTCTGTCGCTTTCCGACTATCGCCGGCGGTGGCTTTCGCCCGGAGTCGCGGTGGCGGTCTTGCTCTGGCTGCTGGTGTCGCTCGGCTTTCGTCTCTATCTTCACTTCTTCAATTCGTACAGCAACACGTACGGCTCGCTCGGCGCGCTGATCATTCTCATGCTCTGGTTCTATTTGACTGGCGCCGCAATTCTTCTCGGCGGCGAGATCAACTGCGAGCTGGAGAGCGATCCTGAAGAGAAATGAGGTCAGTACCGAGAGCGGTAGCGACCGGGTGAGGTGTTCTCGCAAACTCGATGCTTACGTAAACGACGACCCGGTCGCTACCGCTCTCGGTACTGACCTCACAGCCCCTCGCCAACGGGTTCGAGATCGATGCATCAGTTCGTTCTCTTTTGATTCAAGCAACAGTCAAAGAGCTCCGGAAACTCACGCGCGTTGATGGCATAAGCCTTGCTCCATTAACCAACGAACACATTTGAGTGTTCTAAGAAAGGACGGAGCTATGTTGTGGACAATCTTGTTGGTTCTGCTGATTCTCTGGTTACTGGGTGTAGTCAGCGGCGCCGTCGGCAATTTGATTCACCTGTTGTTAGTGGTGGCGCTGATCGTTTTGATCATCCAATTGATCACCGGCCGCCGAGCGGTCGTCTGAAGTTTCTGATTTAAAGAGCGCGCAGTCTGTCCATCAAGGAGGGAAGCAATGCGATACGAAGATGAACTTAAAGGCAAGGGCAAGCAGGTCAAAGGGGCGGCGAAGGAAAAACTTGGTAAGTTAGCCGGAAATCCCGGCCTGCAAGAGCGAGGCAGTAACGAGCGTTTCGAAGGCCAGGTGCAGGAGAAAGTCGGCAAGGCCCGACGCCGGGTCGGCGAAGCGATCGAAGATCTGGGCGGCAAGATCGCCAGCAAACGGTGATGCCGGCGATCTTGTTTTCAGACAGGAGCAGAACATGAAAAAGTTGATTTTCTTAACCGGCGGATTGGCGATCGCGCTTGGCTTTGCGGCCTGCGCCAACGAAAACATGAACGGCAATTCCAATGCGAACGCAAATGCGAACATCGCCAGGGGCGAAGCAACTCCGGCGATGACGCCGACGCCGGCGAACGCCAGAGGCCAATACACGGAAGAGCAGGGGCGGGCTGAGCGCGCGCGCGCCAAAGAAAACAAGGAAACCATCGGCGACGCGCTCGACGACGCCTGGATTCATACCAAGATCGTAGCCAAGCTTATTGGCGACAGCAAAACGCCTGAGCGGAAGATTAATGTTGATGTCGTCAAGGGTGTAGTCACCCTGCGCGGCACCGTCGATACCGCCGAGGCCAGGACCGAAGCGGAGCGTAAAGCGAAGGACACCGAAGGGGTGAAGAGCGTAACGAATCAACTGAAAGTCGCGCCCGCCGCCGCGAAGTCTCCGGCAAAAACCCCGTCGAAGAAATCGAGTCCCTAGCTCGCTAATTTAAATTTTTATCTGCGAGCGGCCTGCGAGCGGCCGCTCTTTCTGTGTCATGGCCGATGCCAAAAAGAGTCCGGACCTGCACGGCAATGCGCCCGATAGCGCGAGTGTCGCGTTGCTACTGATCGACGTCATCAACGATCTCGAATTCAAGGGGGGTGCAGAACTGAAGAAGCACGCCCTGCCGGCGGCGAAGAAAATCGCAGCGCTGAAACGTCGCGCCGCCCGCGCCGGTGTTCCTACCGTTTACGTCAACGATAACTTTGGCAAGTGGCGATCAGACTTCAACAAGCTGGTTTCGCATTGTCTTGAGGATGACACTCGCGGGCGCGAAATCGTCGAACTGCTGCGCCCCGCGCGCGAGAATTATTTCGTCCTGAAACCGAAGCAATCGGGCTTTTTTTCCACCACGCTGGAAATTCTTTTGAAGCATCTCGGCGCTGAGATTCTGATCCTCACCGGCCTGACCGGCGACATTTGCATTTTGTTCACCGCCAGCGACGCGCACCTGCGCGATTATCGCCTGTTCATCCCGAGTGATTGTGTTGTCTCGCAAGATCCGAGCGAGAATAAACGCGCCCTCAAGTTCATGAAGCGCGTGCTGGAAGCCGACATCCGCCCGTCAAGTAGACTCGATTTCCGCAAGCTTAAAGGGTGATGTTTCTGACCGAAGGAGCAGTCGGCCCCATGGAGATGGCCCTGGAATCAGCAGATTCTGAAGCAGCGGAAGTAGTCGCAGCAGAATGTATTGTGTTAGCCGAAACCAAAGATCATTTGAATGCGGCGCACGTTCTGAATATTTATGATCATGACTGACTAAGGAGAACTAACATGGAAGGTCCTTTGCGGGGTTGCTTGTCTGGCGCGGCCGCCTGGTGGTGGGGTGGTGGCTGTCTCTCAACGATCATCATCTTCATAATCGTTTATGCGTTGCTCGGTCATGTGAAGTGCTGAATGGTTCGGAGTGCCGCCTTTAGGCGGTCCTTGATGAGCGAGATATTCCGCCTGCAGGCGGCACTCCAAACAGCGAATGTTTTTTGAAAATCTCATTCCCAAAGCGGCGGGTTTTCGTGTACGCTGTGGCCGGCGCATGACTGAAAAGATTCGCAAGGTCCTCTCGTTTCCGTCTCCAGTTCCCGCCAAGGCGGACTATCAACGCGTCAAATCCAGCTATTCAGTTCGTGAAATCAAACAGCTCTTCGGTTTGAGCGAGCGCACGGTGCGCCGCTGGACCGAGTCGGGCATTATTCAGGGCACGCCCGTCGGCGAGACCGGCGACTTCACTTATGACTTTCAGGCGCTGACGCTTTTCCGGCGCGTGCGCGAGATGCGCACACAGGGTCTGACCATCAAGCAGATCGAAGCGGAGCTGCAAGGCCAGATGAGTTTGTTTCGGCCTGAAGGCCGGCAAGTCAGAATCGCGCGGCTGCTCACGCCGTTTGAAGAAGCGCTGCTCCTGCACGAGCAGGGCGACGAAAAAGCTACCGAGTTTTATGACGAGGCAATCATTGCCGGCGATAACGTGGCCGAGGCCTATTGCAACCTGGGAATCATCGAACTGGATCGAGGAAATTCTATTGGTGCGCTCGAAAATTTCACGCAGTCTCTAAAGCACGATCCGCGCCACGTTGAGGCGCATTACAACCTCGCTAACCTTTACTATGACGCCGGCGACTTTCCGTTGGCGCGCCTGCATTACGAAGCGGCCGCGCAAATCGAACCCAACTTTTCGCTGGTTTACTACAATCTCGCGCTGGTCTATCACCGGCTAACCAACGTCGCGGCGGCGACCCAGGCGCTTCACAAGTATAAGGAACTGGAACCGGGTGACGAAGAAATCGAGTTGGTCGATCAGATCTTGAAAGCCCTCGAGGCCGGCCGGCCGGGGAAGTGAGTTTCAGGTTTCAGGAAACTGAGTTTCAGGTTTCAGGTTTCAGGTTTCAAGTTTTAAGTTTCAAGTTTGTCCCTCTTTCCCTTTACCCCTTGCCCTTTACCCTTTTGCCCTTCGCCCTTTACTCCTGGCCCGCACTCCTTTGCCCTTTGCTCTTCGCTCTTTATAATCAAGCTCCGTGGCGGGGTAGCTCAGATGGTTAGAGCGTGGGATTCATAACCCCAAGGTCGGCGGTTCGATCCCGCCCCCCGCTACCAATGTAGTCAGTAGTTTACAGCGGCCAAC
>Ga0066710_100004635_pt1 | contig 12239 bp, 10 predicted proteins | sample GraSoiAngelo_159_FD_79666 | JGI IMG/M metagenome (GOLD analysis project Ga0066710, IMG submission 79666) | Grasslands soil microbial communities from the Angelo Coastal Reserve, California, USA - 14_1009_16_40cm | ecosystem: Environmental > Terrestrial > Soil > Grasslands | place: USA...
CGCGTGCATCTCACCGGCAAGGAGTACCAGATGCTGGAGCTCCTGAGCCTGCGCAAAGGCACGACGCTGACCAAGGAGATGTTTCTCAACCACCTCTACGGCGGCATGGACGAGCCCGAGCTCAAGATCATCGACGTCTTCATCTGCAAGCTGCGCAAGAAGCTCGCGAACGCATCCAACGGCAAGAACTACATCGAGACGGTGTGGGGCCGCGGCTATGTGCTGCGCGAGCCATCGGACGACGAGGCCCGAATCCCCGCATGATCAAGATGGTGCCGCGCAACCGCGGTTCTGTGCTGCGCGAGCCGTCGGACGACGAGGCCCGCATCCCGGCGTGACGAGTTTTCCAAGAGCCACCAACTCTCTCCTCCAGACTCGGACAATTCCGAACCCCGCCCGCCAAGGCGGGGTTTTTGTTGGCGCCGGAGCCCGCGCTTCCTGGTCAAGCTCGACAAACCATGACGTAAGCGATTGGGGCGCGACGCCTTGGCGCGAGCGCGGTTGACCGTTGGCGCGCGGGTCGTAGAGTGCGCTCCCAATCGTTTCCACGCACCCGTCAATGGCTTCCCCCTCGATCCCCACCTTGTCCGCCCACGGCGCCGACATGCCGGCTATCGGCTTTGGCACCTCCTCCTTGGGCGATTGCGGCGAGATCGTCGCAAGCGCGCTGAGCCTCGGCTATCGTCACATCGATACGGCCTGGAAATACGGTACCGAGCGCGGCGTCGGCGAAGGCATCCGCGCCTCCGGCGTGCCGCGCAATGAGATTTTTTTGACGACCAAGGTATCGCACGAATACCTGCGCGCCGACGACTTTGCGCGCTCGGTCGAGCAGAGCCTGAAGACTCTCGGCGTCGACTTCGTCGATCTCGTGCTCGTGCATTGGCCGAACTCGGAGATTCCACTCAGCGAGCCCATTCCCGCGCTCGCCAAGGCCAAACGGCAAGGACTTGCGCGCCATATCGGGGTTGCGAATTTCAACATCGCCATGCTCGACGAAGTGATCCGGCTCTGTCCGGAGCCGCTGGTCAATCTGCAGGCCGAGTATCACGCCCATCTCGACCAGACCAAGCTCACGGCGGCGTGCCGCCAGCGCGGTCTGATCTTCACCGCTTATTGCCCGCTGGGCCGCGGGCGTTTGTTGCGCGACCCGGTGCTCGCTGACATTGCCGCCCGCAAAGAACGCACCCTCGCTCAAATCGCGCTGCGCTGGCTGATCCAGCAGGGCAACATCGTTCCGATTCCACGCTCGTCGAACGCCGCGCGCATGGCCGAGAATCTCAATGTGTTCGACTTCGCGCTGACCGACGAGGAGATGGCGCGGATCGCGGCGCTCAAGCGGCCCGACGGCAGGATCGCCAATCCCGCGGGCCGCGCACCGGACTGGGATTGAGACGGCAGGGACGGACGATGACCAAGACGCCGAAATATTTCATGTACTTTCCAGGCAACTACCGGTGGTCGGCGGCCTTCGTCAACATGCTCGGCCGTGCAAGCTACGGCGGCGCCGACATCAGCGAGCTGCACAAGATCGGACGGGCGCTCACGGGCAAAGCCGCCGAGGACGACAAGGCCTGGTTCGACGCCTGCGTTTCGGTCGGCGACGAAGTGCGCGGCCACGCCGAGCGCTTCGCCGCGTCAGGCCATGCGGCTTCCGCCGCGGCCTTTTATCTGCGCGCGTGTCACTATTATCAGATGGGCGAACGCTTTCGTACTCCGAAGGACAAGACCGCGCTCGATGCCTATCGCACCGCGGTCGATTGCTTCCACCGATTCGCCGCCCTTGCCGACGTCAAGATCGAGATCGTCGAGGTGCCGTTCGAAGACAAAAGCCTGCCGGGGTATTTCGTCCACGCCCGGAACAGGCGATCAGCGCGCGCCCCCTGCGTCGTATTCTTCGATGGCCTCGACGTCACCAAGGAAATCCAGTACCTCGCCGGCGTACCGGACCTGATCAAGCGCGGCATCTCGGTCCTGGTCATGGACGGGCCCGGCACCGGCGAAGCGATCCGTTTCCGCGGGCTCGTCTTGCGCCACGATTGTGAAAAAGCCGGCAGCGCTTGCATCGATTTCCTGGAACAGCGCGATGACGTCGACGGCAGGAAGATCGGCGTCGTCGCCATCAGCCTCGGCGGCTACTACGCGCCCCGCTGTGCCGCGCTCGAACCGCGCTTTGCCGCCTGCATCGCCTGGGGCGCGATCTGGGACTATCACGCCGTGTGGAAGCGGCGCATCGAAGCGCAGTTCAAGGCATCGCTGTCGGTGCCCGGCCACCACATCATGTGGATTCTGGGCGCCGCGACGCTCGAGGACGCATTGAAGCGGCTCGAGCCGTTCAAGCTCGACGGCATCGTGCAGAAGATGCGCTGCCCGTTCCTGGTGGTGCACGGCGAGGACGACGAGCAGATTCCGCTCAGCGATGCGCAGGCGCTCTATGATGCCTGCGGATCGAACGACAAGACGTTGCGCGTGTTCACCAGCGATGAAGGCGGCGCACAACACTGCCAGCGCGACTATCTCACGCTCGGCTGTGCGACCATGTGGAACTGGTTCGAGGACAAGCTCCTGCGCGCGTAGCGAACGACGCGCGCAGCGGCATCAGCGGGTGGCAATGACGATCGCGTCGCCTTCGGCCTTGAGGTCGACCTCGAGCCCGCAGGCGCGGGCGAGCAGGCCGGCATAGAACGGCTGGATCGCGTGTGCGTCGACGGATCCGCTCTCGGAGACGCCCTGCAGCAGCGCCGGCACGGCTTGCGGGATACGGGCACTGACACCGGAGGCGGTGATGCGGAAGCCCATGCTCTCCCCTGCACCGACCGGATCCACCGCGAGCGTGCCGCCGCGCGGGATCGCCTGGCCCGCGATGATCAACAAGTTCAGAAGCAACTTCACCCGGTTTTTCGGCAACAGCACGCGCGGCAGGTTCCAGACGAGCTTGGTCTTGTCATCCTCGATGAACGCTTGCGCCATGGCGCGGGCGTCGCCGAGATCGACCTGCGCGCTGGCAGAGCCGGCGGCGCCGAAGGCGAGGCGGCAGAATTGCAGCCGCGCCGACGCCGTCCTCGCGCTCCGCTTGATGAGGTCGAGCGCGAAGGTCTTGGTCTCCTCGTCGCTGTCCTTCTCCTCCAGCACTTCGAGTCCGTTGACGATGGCGCCGGTCGGGCTGATGAGGTCGTGGCAAACGCGCGAACACAAAAGGGCGGCGAGATCGAGAGCATCAAGATTAACGGCTACGGACATGAGGACGTCTCCGCTAGGCGGGCCTCGGATCGGCGCAGCCGCGAGTGCTCGGCGCGAATCAAAACCATGGCACCGCTGATACACCGCGGCAGCGCGAGCTGCCAAGACTAGAACCGACAGCACCACCGGTGTCCCGACTCCGAAGGTCGCAAACCTGCGATGCGAACTGCGAAATCCGAGCGATGCTAGTGTCCCGATTCCGAAGTTTGCAAGTCCTTGCGGCGCATTCTCGTGCGAACTTCGGAATCAAAGGGACACTAGCAAACTTTTGACTCTAGTGTGGTTTTGGATTTGAGCTTCTATGCCCGCTTACGGCTTCAATGCTAGGATTCAAATCCGCCACTGCAGGAGCGGGAGCTTGCGACCGCACGATGACATCGCGGCTGTAGACGGCCGGCTGCTCGACGAGCTCACCACCATCGTCTCGGCGGCCGCAGCCGCCATCCTTGCGGCCCGCGCGGGTTCGCTCGAGGTCCGGGCCAAGGCCGATCTTTCTCCGGTCACCGCCGCCGATCACGCGGCCGAGGCGCTGATCCTCGAAGGACTTGCCCGCCTGCTCCCCGGCATGTGCGTGGTGTCGGAGGAGGCGGCGGGGTGCGCGCCCCCCGACCGCATTCCCGGCAGCTTCGTCCTGGTCGACCCCCTCGACGGCACCCGCGAGCTGCTCGCCGGGCGCGATGAGTTCACGATCAATGTTGCGCTCGTGAGCGGCGGATCTCCGCGTCTTGGCATTATCGCCGCCCCGGCGTGGGGAGTCCTGTGGCGGGGGATTGTGGGGCGCGGCGCCGAGCGGCTGCGTCTTGCGCCCGGAGCGCCGGCGAGCGGCGCACACGAGCGCAGCGCCATTCGAAGTAGGCCTTCCCCGCGCTCGGGCCTCATTGCGGTGGTCAGCCGCTCGCACCTCGAACCGCAGACCCAGGCGCTCCTGGCACGACTGCCGATCGCGGACCGGCGCGCGTGCGGATCGGCGGTCAAATTCGGCCAGATCGCCGAAGGATCCGCCGACGTCTATCCGCGCCTCTCCGCCACTTGCGAATGGGACGTGGCGGCCGGCCACGCGGTGGTTGTGGCCGCCGGCGGCGCCGTCGTCACGCCGGAGGGCGCGCCGCTGACCTATGGGCGGGTGTTCGAGAGCTTCCGCGTTCCGGCCTTTGTTGCATGGGGCGACCCCTCGGCCGTCAGCAGGTTCGACGGGCCCGCGCCTGCTCAAAGCCCATTGCGCTAAAGACGAGGGCGCCCGCTCTTTACGTGCAGCTCAAGCTAGCATTGGTGCGGTGAGCCGCTCCCGCGGCGGCGCCCCCGACCGGACCGCAAATTAAAGCGAAACCTTCCGTTGTCGCCGCCGTGCCGTCATAGTCTTGCCGGTCATGGGGCGATTCGGTTGCGGTTTGGCCGCAAAGTCGAGGTACCTGTGTGCGTGACGGGTGTAAGCGGAGTTGACCTCTTGCTGTCCATGGAGCACTCGATGCGCGCCGTGACGCGAACCATCGCTCTCGTTCTGGTCATGCTCGGCTTGGGAAGCGCGCCGCTGGCGGCCCAAGCCAATCCACCGCCGGCCCAGGCCAATCCTCCGCCGCCGCCGGCCCAAGCCAGTCCTCCTCCACCGCCGCCGCCGGGCAGTGCCGCTCCGCAAGGCCCGCAATATTCCTCGAACGAAATCGTCGATGCCGGTCACCGTTTCTTCGGCACCATCTCGCGGGGGCTCGCGCAGATCGTGGAGAAGGCGGGAAGCCAATTCGGACTGCCCAACGGCTACGTGCTGGGACAGGAAGCCGGCGGGGCGATGGTCGCCGGGCTGCGTTACGGCGAAGGCATCCTCTACACCAAGAACGCCGGCGATTTGCGGGTCTTTTGGCAAGGGCCTTCGCTCGGCTTCGACTTCGGCGGCGAAGGCGCGCGCACGATGATGCTGGTCTACAATCTGCCGGCCACCGATGCGATCTACCAGCGTTTTGCAGGCATCGACGGCTCGGCCTACTTCGTCGGCGGCTTGGGAATGACGGCGTTGACGATGAACAATATCGTCGTAGTCCCGATCCGCACCGGGGTCGGAGTTCGTCTCGGCGCCAATGTCGGCTATCTCAAATTCACGCCGACGGCGACCTGGAACCCGTTCTGAACCGGACGGAGAATTCGAGCGATACCTTTCGCAGGGGCGGCCGCAGGGCCGAGGATGGGGAGCGGGTGCGGGGCGAAACCACACGACTGAGCGTCATTCACGAAATGCTTGCTCTGGTTTAGTTTAACCGCCACCCGCGCTGGTAGCGGGTGGTCCAGCGTGGCATTCTGGTGAGAATTGGGGATTGATCGGGTTCAGGAGGCGTCATGGTCGAACAGATCATGTATATCGGGATCGGGTTTTTGATCGCGGGCTTGCTCGTTATCGGCGTTATTCCATTGGTGCACGCGCGCGCGGTACGCCTCACCATGCGCCGCCTGGAAGCTCTCACCCCGTTGTCGATCGCGGAAATTCAGGCCGACAAGGATCAATTGCGCGCCGAATTCGCCATGACCATGAGCCGCCTCGAGATGAGCGTCGAGCAGATGAAGGCGAAAACGACGAACCAGCTCGCAGAACTCAGCAGGAAAAGCGAAGCGATCGGCCGCCTCAAACTCGAGCTCGGCGAGAAGACCGCCGCGCTGTTTGCGCTCGAAGCCAAGGAAAAGCAGCTCTCCGACGACCTGCAGACCACGCAAACCGAACTCGCCGCCAAGACGGTCGCGCTCGAGGAAGCGGAGCGCGCGCTCGCGAGCGCGCGGACCGAGCTCGTCCAGGTCACCGCCAACTTCAACGACGCCTCCGTCGCGGCGGGCGGCCAGCGCGTGGAGCTGGTGGCGCTGCGCGCGCAGACCGAGGCGCTGAAGGGCCAGATCGACAGCTACGAGAAAGAGACCAAGGCGCTGTGGGATCACCTCAACAGCAAGACCGCCGAGCTCGAGGCGGCGAAACAGCAGCTTGCCGAGGAGCGCGGGAGCGCCGACAATCTGGCCAATCGCATCGGCGAGCTCGACCACCAGCTCACCGCGCAAACGGCGGAATCGGAGGTCCTCGGCGGCCGCGTTCAGGAGCTCGCCGCGCGACTCAACGAGCAGGGGCAACCGATATCGGATCGCGAAGGCGCCTCCGATGACTTCCGCAACGCGGCGCCGAACGCCCAGAAAATCGAGGCAGAAATTCGCGCCCAGTTGGCTGAACTGGAAGATCGCCACCGCCTGGCGTTGGCGACCATCAAGACGGAGAAGTCGCTGATCGAAACCGAGCTCAAACGGTCGCAAGACGAGCGTGACAAGTTGCAGCGCGAGATGGCGGCGGTGAAACGCGACGCCGAAAACGCCGGAGCGTACGAGCGCATGGAAAATGCCGTGCTGCGCGAGCGTATCGATGAGGTGGCCGCGGAGGTCGCTCAGCTGACCGCCACGCTCGAAGGACCGGACTCGCCGATCGAGACGATCCTCGATGCCGGACGACCGGCAGCGCCCGCCGGGAATGGACCGCTCTCAGCCGTCCCCGTTCGAGCCGGTGAATCCAAAGGCACGCTCGCGGACCGCATCCGTACCTTGCAGGCGCGTGCATCGCGCGGCGCCCCGGCTCAGCGCGGCGCGAAGCGGAGCGCTGTGCCGCGCGGAGCGCGCGCGGACAAGTGAACGGCGCAAGCCCCGTTCCCGCGTCAGTCAGCGGGGACCGACTGGCGCGCAGCCGTGCGCCGCGCCTCTCACGCGGCGATAAAACCGCGAATGCGGAAAAGCGCCGGAATCTGGGCTCGGCCCCGCGATCGATAACCGGCTGCATCGCTTGACAGCAGGCTTACCTTCCTTAAATCCTGGCTTTGGTGCGGGCGCTTAGCTCAGCGGGAGAGCGTTCCCTTCACACGGGAGAGGTCGTAGGTTCAATCCCTACAGCGCCCACCATACGTCCTAGAAAGCCGCGCGCCGCTGCGAACGCGCACAGCTTCTTACACGCGGCCTAGAGCTACAGCGGAGAGAGGCCGCGTGAGACCGGCGCTGTGAGCGGCGGGCGGACGCGTTTAGACGTTGCGCGCCAGGAACTCCCACATCAAGCGCATGGCCGCGCGAAAGCTTTCGAGCGTGCTCATCTGCATGAACCCGTGCGGTATTCCTTCCATCACGTGCAGCTCGTAAGGGCTCGCGACGGCTGACAGGGCTTGGGCAAGCGCCAGCGAGTCGGCGAGACACCAGGAATCGTCGCCTGCTCCGAGGATGAAGCACGGCGGAAGTATTCCCGGCGCCACCGCCTTGAGCGGGCTTACACGCGGGTCATCCCACAAATCCTTGTTGCCCGAAACGTACGTGCTCAATTGCTCTTGAAGTCCGGGCAACGATCTGTTGCGCTCGGCGGTGGCCTTGAGATCGTATGCGCCGTAGAAGAGCGCTGCCCCCCGCACCAGCGAGCGCAGGTCAGCAGCGCTCGAGGTAATGGCGCTGACAGCCAGGTTGGCGCCCGCGGAATCGCCGCCGATCGCGATCCGCCGGCCATCGCCATTCCATCGGCGCGCGTTGTCCGCCGCCCATCCAATGGCGAACATCGAATCTTCCATGCCGGGAACGGATGCTCGGGGGCCAGTCGATAGTCGAGAATGATGGTCAGATAACCCGCTTCGGCAAACTGCATCCCCAGCTTGCGAAACGAGATTGGGCTGCCGAATGCCCATCCACCGCCGTGCAGGTAGATGACCACCGGATGTCGACCGGCACCCTTGGGCACCGCGACGTCGGCACGAAGGCCCGAGCGCAGCTCGACGTTTTGTTCGAGGCCGCCAATTGCCGGAAGATCACGGTTGTAAACGGTCGCCAGCTCTTCCCAAGCGCGGCGTTGCGCAACAATGTCGCCGGTGGGATTCCAGGCCGGCAATTGACTCAGAACCTGACGGTCGTGTTCGCTGATCATAGGTCGTAGCAGCCCCCCTTAGCCTTCGATGCTTTGCAGCTCCGGCCGGCAAGTTATCTCTGCGCATCCGTTAGAACAGTTGGCGTCGCCGTCGTCGCTGGCGGGGCGGCCGCGATGAAATAGATCCATTTGCTGCCACAGTATCGAATGTTCTTTGCCCACACACGGAAATTATGTATCCGCACCGGGACGGCGGCCTGTTTACTTTTTCTTCCGGCGGGCTTTGCGTCCCTTCCGGGCGGCCAGCGCCTTATCGATCGCGAACTCGTCGAGCTTGCGGCCCTGTTTGATGAGGGCCGAGAGCCACCGCGGTCGAGCGCCACGGCCTGCCCACGTCTCGCCGCCAGGTCCGCGATACTTAGGCGGAACTTTGCGCCCTTTCAGCGCAGAGCGGCGGCCGACTCCGGTCCGGGAATTCCTTGCAGCGCCACCGCTTTCAGCGCCTAGGCGAGAGAGTTGCTTTTCCAGTTCGCTGCGCTTTTGACTAAGCCTTTTGTCAATGTCGGCGCGCAGTGCAAGCAACGCGTCAACGTCCATACCTTTAAGATTAATTGCGGCCATAAGGGCCTCCCATTCGTGGACCGTAGAGCGTGATAGAACTATTCAATCGAAACGAAAGGCAAGCACGCCAAAGTGGCATACATGGCAACATACATTAAGGGTATGCGCGTTTTCATCTGGTAGTTCGCCACAGGCGACATAGGACCGCTCGGAGAAGGCCGTGCCATTCGACACGAGCATCGCTCGCATGCCGCCGCCGCTCGTCGCCCTCACCCAGCTCCGAGCGACGTCGATGCCGCTGACGCCCCGGCGTCAGACGATGGATGCCGCCCCGACTCCGCGTTGCAAACGGCACGCCGCGCCGGTGCGGCTATTCTGCAACACTGCGCGGCAACTTGTACGCACTTAAGCTTAAAGCATCGACAGCGGCCGCGCGGCTTGTAGAATTTCAAGCTGCTGTAAAAGGGTTCGGGCTTCAAACACTCGATCTTGCGAGGCTTTGCCATGCTTGCACGCTTCCTCGCTGGCGGCGCGTGCGCCGTCGGCGTGCTCGCCGCCGTCTTCGTGGCGCCGGCGGCCGCCAATCCCTACGACCAGCAGGTTCGCGGCAGCGGCCGCTCGTTTTTCGCCACTCTGTTCGGTCCCTCGACGGCACGCACGGTAGTAAGTTACTCCGGCAGTCAGAAACCCGGCACCATCATCATCAGTACGGCGCAGCGCCGACTCTATCTCGTGCTCGGCAACGGCCAGGCGCTGAGCTATGCCATCGGCGTGGGTCGCGAGGGCTTCTCCTGGAGCGGCGCCACCCAGATCAGCGCCAAGCGGGAATGGCCGGACTGGACGCCGCCCGCGCAGATGCTGCATCGCCGGCCGGACCTGCCGCGCCATATGGCCGGCGGCATCGACAACCCCCTCGGCGCTCGCGCGATGTATCTCGGCTCGAGCCTCTATCGCATTCACGGCTCGAACGAGCCGGACAGCATCGGCCAGGCGACGTCGTCGGGCTGCATCCGCCTGACCAACGAGGACGTGATCGATCTCTATAGCCGGGTTCGGATCGGCACGCCGGTGATCGTGCAGTAGCCGACGACGCCGGACGGACGATCAGACCGCGGACGGCGCGACGCATCCATCCTGCGTCCGCGGCGCGCGTCAGCGCGTCAAGCCTTTACCCGCGAGATCGTCGAGATAGTCCTGCCAATAGGCCTGCCGGTTTCGACCGAGCGCGAGAAAGTAGTCCCAACTGTAGATGCCGGTCGAATGCATGTCGTCGAACACGAGCCGCACCGCGTAATTGCCGATCGGATTCACCTCGAGAATGGCGACGTCCTTCTTGCCCGCGACGGTCTTGCGCTCGTCGGGGGAATGGCCCTGCACCTCGGCGCTCGGGCTCTTGACGCGCAGATATTCGGCGCTCAGGTCGAAAGTCTCGCCGTTGTCGAAGGCGATGGTCAGCGTCTTGCGGTCCTTGTGCAACCGCAACTGCGTCGGCCAAGGCGCTGCGTCGGTCATTTCGATCTCCTCGCTCGAGGGCAGATCGACGTGAAAGTAGATCACGCGGAGCCCGCGCGATAGCTCTCGCCGCGTTGAGGCCGACATGGGGAGCGCCCCAACGGCGGAGCATCTGCGCCGCAGCGGCGCTGCCTAGGCCAAAGCGTCGCATTCGGGAAAGTGCAAACGGCTTTCCCATCACATGATCTTCTGCTTACATGGCAACAAAATAACCGAACGACCATGCGGGTTTGGAGCCCGGTCGTCGCAAACGAACTCGGAGAGGGGCGGCGGTCATATGCGAATTCGACCTGGCGGGATGCACGCTTTCATTCCGATGTCTTGATCTGGCCCTGCAAGGCCGAATGCGGGGTCGCGCGCGCCGGTGCAACGCATGCGTCGCGGGCGCGCGCGTGACGAATCTCGTGGGAGGACGCAAGCGATGGACATGATCGGGGGGGAGCTCGGCTTCATGGCCGCCTCCGCGGGCAAGGCCTTCCTGACGCTGATGGAGCCCCACCGGCTGATGTTTCTGGGGCTCGGCTGCATCATGGGGCTCGTGCTCGGGATTATTCCCGGCATCGGCGGCCTCACCGGAACGGCGATGCTGCTGCCGTTCACGTTCAACATGGATCCTTATTCGGCGTTCGCGCTGCTGCTCGGCCTGGGCGCGACCACCGCGACCGGCGACCCTATCCCCGCGATCCTGTTCGGCGTGCCCGGAGGTGCCGCCTCGGCGGCAACGGTGCTTGACGGCTTCCCGATGGCAAAGAAGGGCGAGGCGGGACGCGCGCTCAGCGCCGCCTACATGTCCTCGCTCATGGGGGGCGTCTTCGGCGCGCTGCTGATGGCCATCAGCATTCCGATTTTGCGCCCGGTTATGCTGTTCATCGGTTCGCCGGAGCTATTGGCCTTTTCCGTGCTCGGCATTTCCATGGTCGCGGTGCTGTCCGGCAATGCGCCGCTGCGCGGAATCACGGCCGGCTGCCTCGGCGTCATGATCGCGATGATCGGAACGGATCCGCAAACGGGCACGCTGCGCTGGACCTTCGACAGCCTTTACCTCTGGGATGGTTTGCCGCTCACGCCGCTGCTGCTCGGCGTCTTTGCGCTGCCGGAGCTGTGCGACCTCTTGATCGCCCGGGTCGCGATCTCGGCCGACACCGGGACGGCCAACATCTACAAGGGCCAGTGGCAGGGCGTGAAGGACTGCTTCAAGCATTGGTGGCTCATCATGCGATGCTCGTGGATCGGAGGCGGCATCGGCTCCATTCCCGGCATCAGTGCCTCCGTCGTCGACTGGCTCGCCTACGGTCATGCGCTCAAGACCGAGAAAGGCGCCAGCGCGACATTCGGCAAGGGCGACGTGCGGGGCGTGATCGCCTCGGAGAGCTCCAACAATGCCAAGGAGGGCGGCGCGCTGGTTCCGACTGTCGCCTTCGGTGTCCCCGGCAGCGCCACCATGGCGATCCTGCTCGGCGCGTTCCTGATCCACGGTCTGGTGCCGGGCCCCGACATGCTGACCAAGAATCTCAGCATCACCTATGCGATGGTGTGGTCGGTGGCGTTGGCCAACGTTTTGGGCGCGGGCCTGTGCTACGCGTTCAGCCCGCAATTCGCCAAGCTCGCGACGCTGCGCTACACGCTCATCCTGCCGGCCGTCCTCGGCATCATTTACATCGGCGCGTTCGAAGCTACCCGCCAATGGGGCGATCTCTTCACCTTGCTGTTTTTTGGTCTCGTCGGCTGGCTCATGAAGCAATTCAAATGGCCGCGGCCGCCGCTCATCCTCGGCGTCGTGCTGGGCGACACCATCGAGCGTTATCTGTTCATATCGATCGAGCGCTACGGGCTGAGTTGGATGCTTCGTCCGATCGTGGTCTTGCTGTTCGCGCTCGCCATCCTCGGCCTGGTGCGGCCGTTCCTGCAGGACATCCGCAGCCAAGGCGGCGTGCGGAGGATGCTGACGAGCTTCCAGCGGCCGACATTTCATCTCCCGCAGCTGTTCACGATGTTCATGATCGCGCTCATCGGCGCAGCGGTGGTCGCGGCGTTGCGGTGGGATTTCAGCGCCAAGATCGTGCCGCTAGTCGTGGGCACC
>Ga0066710_100004637_pt1 | contig 12236 bp, 6 predicted proteins | sample GraSoiAngelo_159_FD_79666 | JGI IMG/M metagenome (GOLD analysis project Ga0066710, IMG submission 79666) | Grasslands soil microbial communities from the Angelo Coastal Reserve, California, USA - 14_1009_16_40cm | ecosystem: Environmental > Terrestrial > Soil > Grasslands | place: USA...
ACCATCGGGAGCACCACGTCGGCGACGGTGATGAAGTCCTCCCATACCTGCCCGATCCCGAGGTCGCCGGTCGCCGCCGACGTCAGACCGAAAATATCGAACGTCACCGGCACGCCGAGCGGGTCGAGGCGGCGCTTGAGCATCGCCACGCTGGCGCGCACCGCGGCGCGCTGGCTCTCGCCGCGGTGCCGCGACGGGAAGATCGCCTGCGCCAGCGCCTCGCGCGGCTCGTCGGGAAACCGCACGTAGTCGAACTGCACCTCCGCAAATCCGAGGTGCACCGCCTCCTCGGCGATCTGCGCCGCGTAGATCCACACCGAATCGTTGTAGGCATCGACCCACGCGCTCCCGATCCGGTCGCGCCACAGGCCGCCGTCGACGTGCTGCACCGACCATTGCGGGCGATGCTCGGCGAGCAGCGGGTCCTTGGCCACGACGATGCGGGCGATCGGGTAGATGTCGTGCGCCCGCAGGGTGTCGAGGCGCGCCCGCACGTCGCGCGTGCGAATGCAGCGCGTGGCGCCGATCTCCCGCGCCACTTTCACCTCGGAGGCATACAGCAGGCAACCGGTGTCATCCTTCACGTCGACGACGAAGGCGTTGACCTCCGTCGAGTCGGCGAGGCGCACCAGGTGCCACAGCTTGCTCGAGCCGAACGCCCACGCGTTCACGTACAGCGCCTTGATCGACGGCGCCGGCTGCGGCGCGCCGAACAGCGGCTCGGGGAGGACGTAGCGGAGCTCCGCGCCGCGGAGTCGCAGGCCGTCAGGGAATGCGCCGGGAGGAGGGGGGGCCTGCTGCGCAAAAAGGCCGCGACTCGAAATCGCGGCCCAGAGCAAGAACGCGCCTACCTGCCGAGCCAACTGCATAGGGATTCCCAGGATAGGAAGCGGGCCCGCCCGGGGCAAGCCGCCGGCTACGGCTGGCACAGCCGTCCTTTAGGGCCGCACGTGTAAGCTGTTGAAGAGCAACGGGTAAGTCACGAGGCTCTGACCCCGATATTGAGGCCGGAAGCCGAACAGGATGACGCGGCCCGCCCCCTCCTGCACTTCGAGCAGGGCGGCCTTCCCCGCCACGCGCTCGGGGTGCAGCACCCACCCGGAGAGCAGCACCCGTGCGGGATCGGACGGCCACCGGCCGATCACCCGCACCACGCTCGAGTCGAGCACGTCGAACGCGGGTCCGCCCTGGAACCAGGCGGCGGTCTCACGCGGTCGTCCGCGCGCCACCGCGTGTGCGGTGTCGAGCTCGAGCCGGAAGATGGACCCCGGCGCGTAGAACTCCTCGTCGGGCACGGCCTCGAGCACGTTGCGCACGGGGAGGAGGAGCGCTTGGACGGCGAACCGGCTCGCGTCGTTCAGCGCCACCAGCGTTCCGCCATCGATCACGAATTGGCGCAGCGCTTCCCCGCCGTCGGGACCGATCCCGCCGGCGTACGGCGCCGGGTACGTACGCGCCGGGAGGCCCTCCAGCAACTCCTGCGGTCCTTGATCGGGGAGCACGATGACGTCGAACTTCTCCTTCAGCTTGCCCGCCCGCACCACCGAGTCCACCAGCGATACATACGGCACCTTCCAGGTGTCGAACACCCAGCGCGTCCACCCTTCGTCCATCGTGGCGTCGTACGACCGGTACAGGCCGACGCGCGGCGCCATGTCCGGGCCGAATCCGGGATACCCGGGCGTGGCGCGCGGCGCGGCCACCGGCGCCGACAGGGGAACGCGCAGCGAGTCGGGTGCGGCGGCCACCGGCACGCCCAGGAGCAGAGGCAGCGTGTGCGCCGTGACGTCGTACGGCCGTTCGGGAGGGCCGCCGGGATACAGCCGGCGGTCGGGGTAGCGCTGCACCTCGAGCAGCGTCTTGGCGAAGGCGGCGTACGGCTGGCGCAGCACGACCACGTACGTCCCCGCCGGATGGCGTTGCCCCTGCAGCGTGAACCCTTGCAACGCGGTGCGCACCTCCACCTGCCCCCGCTGCAGGATACCCAGCAAGGTGGCGAGGGCGATCGAGTCCTGAGGAGAGGTGGGACGCGCCGGGATCACGTAGGCGTAGGGCCAGTCCTTCCAGCCGCGTACGGCACGTCGCTCGACCGCGAGAAAGTTCGCGAGCCAGCGCTCGCGGTAGCGCGCGGCATTGACGAGGAGCGCGTAGGCGCCGTCCGTCTGATACGCCACGATGTCCCGCAGCGTCCAACGCCCGCCCGGCCAGGGATTCGTGAAGTTCCACGAGCGCTCGTGCGGGTTGTAGCCGCGCGCCCGCGTCTCGAGGCGGTCGAACGGGATGTCGATGGGCGAGGCGAGCTGGCCGCTGGCCGTTTCGGAGAGGATGCGTACGCCACCGTGGTAGTGCTGGTAGGCGCGCGCGGGCGTCCACGCGTCGTAGGTCGAATTGATCGAGATGCCGGTCTTCCCCTGCCCCGCCAGCTCCCAGGCCATCGCGGAGCCGAGGGCGTTCGTCCCGTCCACCAGCAGTGGATCCACGTTCGGCTCGACGGGATCGAGGTAGGGCGGCAGGAACAGCCGCGCGCCTTCCGGTCCCATCTGGTGGATGTCGTGCACGATCTGGGGGTGCCACACGTTGTGCAGCGAGTCTACGGTGAGCTGAGTCTCCACCTGGGTGAAGGCGTACCAGTCGCGGTTGTTGTCGTGGCCGGTGTAGTGGTGGTACAACTCCGGCGGCTCGCTGCCCTCGGCGGGCGTTCCCAGGGTGCGGTTATACCATTTGGTCACGATCGTCACGCCGTCGGGATTGAGCGACGGGACGAGCCAGAGAATCACGTTGTCGAGGATCGCCCGGGTCGCGGCGCTCGTGTCGGTGGCGAGCCGGTGGGCCAGCAGCACCGGCGACAGGTGCCCGCCGACTTCGGTCGAGTGGATGCTCGATGTGATCAGGACGATGGTCTTGGCATCGCGCAGCGCGTCCTGCGCTTCGCGGCTCGTGCGGAAGCCACGCGGATCGGCGAGCCGCGCGTTGAGCCTGCGGTACTGGTCGAGCTGTCGCAGGTTTTGCGGGCTCGAGATCACCAGTGCGACGAACGGCGCGCCGAGCGTCGTCTTGCCGAGCTCGCGGTAGTCCACCCGATCGCTGGCGCGGGCCAGCGCTTGGTAATAACGGAGCAGCAGGGGCCATTCGGCCAGCTTGCGGTCGTCGCCCGGCTCGAAGCCGAGCACCGACCTGGGCGTGGGAACCACCGGCCGCTGCGCCACCGCGGGCCGCGGCGCCGGCCGGGCCGGGCGGGCCGGTCGCTGGGCCGCGCCGGGAATGGCGAAGGTGGCGAGCGCCGCGACGGCGGTGAGCGCGAGCAGCGCGCGCCACCGCCCGGTCAACGCAGGCTCCCGGCGGCCGCCGGCGGCGCGTCACCCGTGCCGATCCAATGCGCGAACCAGGTGCGGATCCGCTCCAGCCGGTCCACCAGCAGCCACGGCGGGCCGGTCCGGGAGAGCCCGTGGAAGGAGCGCGGGTAACGCACCAGCTCCGACGGGATGCCGCGGGTGCGCAGCATCACGAACAGCTGCTCGGCGTCCGTGATCGGCACGCGGAAGTCCTCTTCGCTGTGCACGATCAGCATCGGCGTGCGGATCCGCTCGGCGTAGGTCATCGGGGAGTAGAAGGTGTACAGGGAGTCCCGCTCCCAGGGCGGCCCGAAGAACTCGTAGTCGGTGAGCCCCTGGGCGTCCGACGAGCCGTACCACGAATACCAGTTGTAAATCGAGCGGTCGGTCTGGGCCACGCGGAAGCGGTTCGTGTGCCCCACGACCCAGTTGGTCATGAACCCTCCGTACGAGCCGCCCAGCACCGCCATCCGCGTCGTGTCCACGCCGCCCTTCGCGATGACCGCGTCCACCGCCTGCATCAGGTCCTGGTAATCCTCCATCCCCCAGCGGCCGCGCGTGGCATAGGTGAACGCGTGACCGTATCCCGTGGAGCCGCGCGGGTTCGTGAACAGCATCCAGTAGCCCTGGCCGGCCAGCATCTGGAACTCGGGGAAGACGACGTTGCCGTAGTTCGAGTGCGGGCCGCCATGGATCGACAGAACGAGAGGATACTTGCGGCCCGGCTGGTAGCCATAGGGCTTCATCAGCCAGCCCTCGATCCGGAGGCCTCCGGTGCCGGTGAACCAGAACGTGTCGGCCGGGATGGTCGCCACGCGGCCCAGCAGCGAGTCGTTGAACGAGGTCAGCCGCCGCTCCCGCGCCGGCGTCGCGAGCGGCGCCACCCACAGCTCGGCGGGATGCGTCATGTCGCTCGCCGTGTAGGCGACGGACCGCCCGTCGGCGCTCTGCGACAAGCCGCGCAACTGGCGCTCGCCCGAGGTGACCTGCCGCACCGATCCGCCACCCGTTGCGACGGCGAAGAGATGGACGTTGCCGCGGGTCTCCGCGCTGAAGTACAGCGTCTTCCCGTCAGGCGACCAGCTGGGCCCGCTCGGGTCCAGGTCCCACGCCGCTGTCAGGTTGCGCGTGGCTCCGCCCGCGGCGGGGACTACGCAGACGTCGCTCTCCGCGCCGCGGCCCTTCGAGCAGTTGAACGCGATGGCATTCCCGTCGGGCGACCATTTGGGCTGCCCGTTCTCCCGAAAGCCGGTCGCCAACCGGCGCACCGCGCCGTCCGCGACGGTGAGGACGTAGAGCGCCGGCTCCACCTCCTCGCGGACCTCGAGCGTGTCGGTCGTGTCGCGCACGAACGCGACGCGGCGGCCGTCCGGGGACCAGTCGGGATCGCTCACACTGAAGGGCCCGTCGGTCAGACGGCGCGGCTCGCCCCCGGCGAGCGGCACCACGTAGAGCTGGGTGGGGCGCCGGGTCTCGCGCGGTGGCAGGTACCCGCGCTCGTCGGCCTTGAACGGCAGCGACGTGTACAACCGCCCGTCGAAGCGCTTCGGATCGGGTCCCCGCGCGATGGCCGCCGGGGACACGCGGCTGCGCCACGCCTGCTGCTTCAGGCTGTCCGGCTCGGCGCCACGCCACGAAAAGAGCAGCCACTGGCCGTCGCGCGAGAAGCGGGGCATGGCTTTCACGCCCTTGATCTGGTAGGCCTCGCCGCCCGGCGCCCCGGTGCGCAGGAACCAGACGTCGTCTTCAGCGCCCTCGCGGCGGCTCGTGAAGGCGAGCAGTGAGCCGTCTTGCGACCACACGGGATTCGACGCCTCGGTGGTCGAGCCGGTGTAGCGAAACGGCGGCGCCGAGCCGTCCGCCGCCGCCATCCAGATCTCACTGTGCCGGCGGTCCTTGTCTTCGACCACGGTCGTCACCGTGAAGGCGACGCGGCGGCCGTCCGGGGAGAGCTGCGGGTCGGCCACGAAGGTCAGCTGGTAGTAGTCGGTCGCCTGCCAGGGACGGGGCGATTGGGCGGACAGGCGGACGGGCGGACTGACGGACAGGAGGACCAGGGCGAGGCGGCGGCCGTTCATGGCACACTCACGGCGAAACGGGGGCCAGAAAAATAACCCCCGTCCGCCCGTCCGTCAGGCCGCCCGTCCGGCGCCGTCAGGGCAACTTGTGAAGTTCTACTCTCCGATTCTGCGCGCGCCCAGCCGGCGTCGCGTTCGCGGCGACGTAGTTCGACGCGCCGTAGCCGCGTGCGATCATCCGCCCCGGACTGACGCCTTTGCGGGCGAGGTACGCGCGCACCGCGAGTGCTCGCGCGGTGGACAGCCGCAGGTTCACCGGAGCGGCGCCCGTACTATCGGTGTAGCCCGCGATTTCGATCCGGATCTCGGGATTGGCGACCAGCGACCCAGCCACCTGATCGAGGACCGCGTACGACGTCGCCGTCAGGACCGACCGCCCGGTCTGGAAGTTCACGCCCCGGAGAATCAGGGTGGGTCGTCCGGGGGTGGCCGGCGCGCCGGGCGTCGGCGCGCGCTCCTCGAACAGCAGTAGGCAGCCGAATTGGTCCACCCGCGAGCCCGCCGGCGTGCCGGGACAACGATCCTGCGGATCGAACACGCCGTCGCCGTCGGTGTCCTTGGCGATGGGACAGCCGTTCGGGTCCACCTGCGCCCCGGGCGGCGTGTCGGGACAGCGGTCGAGGTTATCCGGTACGCCGTCCTTGTCGCTGTCGGCGGGGCAGCCGGTCGCGTCCACCGGCGTCCCGGCGACCGTCTCGGGGCACTTGTCGATGCCGTCGGCCACGCCGTCCCGGTCCCCGTCCAGGGGGCAGCCGGTCGCGTCCACCACCGCGCCCACCGGCGTGTCGGGGCACTTGTCGATTCCGTCCCACACCGCGTCGTGGTCGGAGTCGATCGGACACCCTGTCGGATCCACCGTGGCCCCCGCGGGTGTGTCGGGACACTTGTCGATCCCGTCGTAGACGCGGTCACCGTCGGAATCGGGCGGGCAGCCCTTGGCGTCGACCGTCAGACCCGCCGGCGTATCGGGGCACTGGTCGAGGCCGTCGAGCACCTTGTCGCCGTCCTGGTCGTGCGGGCAGCCCGTCGCGTCCACCGTCGCGCCGGTCGGCGTGTTGGGGCAGGCGTCGATCCCGTTGTACACACCGTCGCCGTCGGCGTCGGCCGGGCAGCCGCGCCTGTCCACCGCCGCGCCCGCGGGCGTGTCGGGGCAGGCGTCGCGCTTGTCTCCAACGCGGTCGTGGTCGGCGTCGCCCGCCGGCGTCGCGTCGGCCTGGAACATCGCGAACCCGACCGAGCCCACGAGGTGGGTAGCCGACTTCTGGTTGAACAGGCCGCTCGGTTGCGGCGTGGCGTTGGTGGTGGGCGTGTAGATGCCGCGGCCCTCCACGCGCAGCGCGACGCGGTTGCCCAGGAAGATCCGGGCGCCGGCCCCGCCGTGCACTCCCCCGTCCGTGAAGTGATACGGGCTGCTGTTGCCGAAGTCGAGGCGGGAGTAGCCGCCGAGCACATAGAACGACAGGCGGTCGCGATTCAAGGCGTTGAGCACCAGGCTGCCGCCGCCGATGACCGGCTCGATCTGCGTGGACGGGGCGATCGTGTGGGGCGGCTGAAACAGCGCCTCGACTTCGAGGCTCACCGCGGGCCCGAGCGCGTCGGCGAACCGTACGCCGCCTCCGATCATGTTTTCCAGGCCGAAGGCCTTGTCGTACTGCGTGTACGCCGCGAACGCGCCGGCTTCGTAGCGGCGCTCGAATTGCGCCGGCAAGGCCGACGCGCCCACGGCGACCACCAGGCCCAACGCTGCGAATGTCCGCACGGTCGTTCGTCTCCTTAGAGCTGGCGCAGCTCCACGCGCCGGTTCTGCGCTCGGCCGGCTACGGTTGTGTTCGTGGCGACCGGCACGGTCGGGCCGTATCCCTTCGCGACCATGCGCTCGGGGCCCACGCCCTTGCTCGCCAGGTACGCGCGCACCGCGTCCGCACGCGCTTGCGACAGCCGCGTGTTGACGGCCGCCGACCCGGTGTTGTCGGTGTGGCCGGCGATCTCGATCCGGATGTCGGGGTTGGCGGCCAGCGACGCCGCCACGATATCGAGGATGGTGTACGAGTCCGGCTTGAGCGCCGACTTCCCCGTCTCGAACGTCACGCCCCGCAATACGACCGGTGCCCGCTCGTTCGTGAACAGGATCGGGCAGCCGGCGGCGTCCACGCGAGTCCCCGCGGCGGTGCCGGGGCATTTGTCCTTCGAGTCGTCCACCCCGTCGCCGTCCGAGTCCTTGGCGCGCTGGCACCCGGAGCTGTCCACCTCGGTGCCGGGAGGCGTCCCGGGGCATTTGTCGAGGCCGTCCGCCACGCCGTCCTTGTCGCTGTCGGTGGGGCAGCCGGCGGCGTCCACCGTCGCCCCGGCGGGAGTGTTGGGGCACTGGTCTATCCCGTCGGCGACCGCGTCGCCGTCGCTGTCGGTGGGACAGCCCCTCGCGTCCACCCGCGCGCCGGTCGTGGTGCCGGCACATTGATCGATGCCGTCGTACACGCCGTCCGCGTCGCTGTCGGTCGGGCAGCCCCGGGCGTCCACCACGGCACCTTCGACGGTGTTGGGGCAGGCGTCGAGGCCGTTGTAGACCTTGTCGCGGTCGGAGTCGATCGGGCATCCCTCCGGATCGACGATCGCGCCTGCCGGCGTCCCGAGACAACGGTCGCGGCGGTCGGTCACGCCGTCGCGGTCGAGATCGCGGAAAGCGGGCGGGCCGGCGAACAGCGACAGGCCCACCGAGCCGACGATGTGTCCCGCCCAGTCCCCGCCTGCGAATCCCGTGGTGGGCGCGTAGATCGCGCGCGCCTCGAGGCGCAGCGCCACACGGCTTCCCAGGAAGATCCGGTCGCCGATCGCGCCGTGCACGCCGTCGTCGGTGAAGCGATAGGGGGCGGACTTCTCGAAGTCGAGCCGGGAGTAGCCGCCCAGTAGATAGAAGATGTTGCGCTCTCCCCCGAAGTTCAGCACCAGGCTGGCGCCGCCGAGGGCCAGCGTCGGGCTGGCGCTGCCCGTCTTCGGGCTGGGCGCTTGGGAACCGGCGTCGACCTCGATGCCGACGGTCCGTCCGAAGAAATAGCCCAACCGCCCGCCGACCCCGATCTGGTTATCCAGATTGAAGGCCCGGTCGTAGCGGGTGAACGATCCGAACGCTCCGATCTCGAATTGGTGCGCCCGCTGGGCGGCCAGCGTGGGAACAGCGGCGAGCGCGAGCACAGCCAGGGTCGTCAAGGCGCGCATGGCGATGGCTCCAGGAGTGAGGCTCCCCAAGGCTAATAGGCTGGCGCCCCGGCAGAAACCCCCGCCGTGTCGCTGGTCACCTTACGGATGGCCGTTGTCACCGCGCATGAAGCGGAGGGCCTGGGACAGCTTGTCGGCCAGCGCCGACAGCTCGGTCGCGCCTTGCGCGAGGTCTTCGATCGCGCGCAGCTGCTCGGACGCCGCGGCGGCCACGGCCTCGGCCTCCTGAGTCGACGTCTGGGCGGCGGCGCGGGCCTGGCCGAGGGTGTCCGTGATTTTGGACGCGAGATCGGTGCTGGCGCGCGCCACGTCGGCCACGCGCTTGCCGGCCCGCGCGGTCTCCGCCGACGCCTCGGCGATGCGGTCGAGGTCTCGCACCCAGTCGGCCGAGGCCCCTACCACCTCGGCCAGGTCACCGCGGATCCGTTCGAGCAACTGGGCGGCGCGGTCGAGGGCGCGGCGCGTGTCCTGCACCGACTTGCCGACGTTGCGCGCTTCGCGCCCGCTCTCTTCGGCCAGCTTGTGGACCTCGTCGGCGACGACGGCGAAGCCGCGGCCGTGCACGCCGGCACGCGCCGCCTCGATTGTGGCGTTGAGCGCGAGGAGGTTGGTCTGGTTCGCAATCAAGCCGACGGTCTCGGAGAACTTCTCCACCTGGGCGGCGACGTCGCGCAGCCGCCGCACCTCCACCGCGCTCTCCTCCGTCGTCGCGCCGAGATCGGTCAGCTGCCGCACGGCCCCCTGCGTCCCCGTTCGCACCCTCTCGGCGGTTTTTTCCATCTGCGAGCCGGCCTCGCGGGTGCGATCGCCGGCCGTCGCCAGTTCGCCGGCGCTCCCCTTCAGCTGCTCCGCCTCGGCGGCGGCGGCGGCGACCAGCGCCGCGGCCTGAGCGGCGCCGTGGCTGGCTCGCTGGGCGGAGGCCGCCACCTCCTCGCTCGAGGCGTGAATTTCTTCGGTCGTGGCCGTCAGGGTCTGGACGTATTGCGTCGTCTGGTCGGACGCGCCCGTCACGGGTCGGAGCGAGCCGTCGATGGCGACGAGCAGCGCAAGCTGGGGCGCCAGCAGCTCCAGCAACAGGCCGTCGGAATCGCGGTACACCGCCGGGTCCGAGTGTCGCACGCTCCACAGTCCTACGAGCTGGCCCGCGTGGTACAACGGCACGAGCATCTCCGACCCCGGTGTCTCACGCCCCGGCACCACGACTTGGTCCCGCGCCAGGCTGCGAGCCACGATCGCGCGGCGCAGGCGCACCGCCTCCCCTGTGAGCCCGGCGTCCGCGTCGAAGCGGAAAGGGGTGCCCGGCTGCGCGGCGGTGTCGGCCAACAGCTCCATCTGACGCGTCCGCGGGTCGTACCGCGCGAATCCCATCTGCTCCCAGGGCACGAGCTGCCTGGTGAGCTCCTGCACCCGCGCAAAGCTGCGCGACAGACTCATGTCCGCGGCGATCGCCTGCGCCAGGCGCTGGATCAGCTGCAGCTCGTCGGCGTGGACGCCCAGCCGGAGCACGTACAGGCTGCCGCCGGTCCCGACCGCGAGCGTAGCCGCCAGCACCAGGTCCCCCCCGCCGGGCAGCCCCGCGTGCGTGAGGGCGAACCATGCGAGGGCCAGGGCGGTCGACACGAAGTAGACGATCGTTTCCCATCGCAGGGTGAGCCGCGCGTCCACCCAGGCGATGGCCTGGCCCAGCGCCAGATCGAGGTAGAACGTGCCGTTCACGACAATCGGCAGCAGCGCGATCGCGACGATGAGGGGCCCCACATTGTCCGTCGTCAGCGCGGCGGCGCCCGTCTGCCCGCCCAGCTGCGCGTACAGGAGCCCGACCAGCGTGCTGCCCGTGGTGAGGTGGGCGGCGTTCCCCAGCGCAGACCGCAAGGAAACCCGTCGCAGCACCAGGTCGCCTACGAGCGTCGCGAAGGGGGCGATCACGGCGGCGAACGCCCAGCCGCGGTCGAGGATCGCGTACAGCATCACGCCCACGGCGTACGAGGAGAACCCGTTGCCCGGGAGGGCGATGCCGAAACGGCGGCTCAACGCGGCAACGGAGACGAGGGCGGCGGCGACGAGGGGCAGGTTTTCGCCGGCCGGCGCGTTGCCGGCCGCATACGCGACGAGGCCGCCGCCGAAGCAGGCCAGCCCGGCCAACGGCACCAGGACGCGGACGACGCGCGCCGGCGCGGCCGCGAGCCGCGGGAGGAAATGCATAAGCTGTGCCGCGCAAGCTCGGGTACGTGGCGCGGCGTGTCAAGCGCGACTATCGTTTACATATGCGGGTGACGATCGAGTATTGCGTCGTCTGAAACTACGAGCCTCGGGCCACCGGTCTGGCGGCCGAGATTCGCGACGCGTTTTCCCACGCGGAAGTGAAACTGATCCAGTCCTCGGGCGGTGCCTTCGAAGTGGAGGTAGACGGACGCCTCGTCTTCTCCAAGAAGGCCGCGAAACGGCACGCCCAGCCTGGCGAGGTGCTGCGCCTGCTCAAGCAGTCCGCTTCCGGCGCGCGGTGAGGATAGCGATCTCCACCGGCGGCGGCGACGCCCCGGGGTTGAATGCCGTCATCCGCGGCGTGGTCCTCGCCGCCGTGCATCGCGGGTGGGAGGTCCTAGGCATCCGCCGCGGCTACGGCGGCCTGCTCGGCGACGACAAGATCGTGCCGCTCGGACCCGCGGAGGTCCGCGGCATCACCCACCTGGGCGGCACCATCCTCGGCACGACGAACCGGGGCGATCCCTTCACCTGGCGCGAGCGGCAGCCCGACGGCACCGTGATCGAGCACGACCGCTCCGATGAGGCGGTGGCGGCGTTCCGGGCCCACGGCCTCGATGCCCTCATCGCCATCGGCGGCGACGGCTCCCTCAGAATCGCCCAGCGGCTCATGGCGAAGGGCATTCCCGTCGTGGGCGTCCCGAAGACGATCGACAACGATGTGGGCGGCACCGTCGCCACCTTTGGCTTCGACACGGCCGTCGCGACGGCCACGGATGCGATCGATCGGCTCCACTCCACCGCCGAGAGTCACGAGCGGGTGATGGTGGTGGAAGTGATGGGCCGATACGCGGGCTTCATCGCGTTGAATGCGGGCATCGCGGGGTCCGCCGATGTGATCCTCATCCCCGAGATCCCGTTCGACCTGCAACGGGTGTGCGACAAGATCCGCCGCCGCGAAGCCGAGGGGCGCCACTTCAGCATCGTCGTCGTGGCCGAGGGCGCGGCCCCCAAGGGCGGCACCGTCTCGCTCATCGACCCCGAGCACGAGCGCCTCGGCGGCATCGGCGACAAGGTCGCCAACTCGATTCAGCAGTTGACCGGCAAGGAAACCCGCTCGCTCGTGCTGGGCCACCTGCAGCGCGGCGGCAGTCCCACGACCTTCGACCGCACGCTCGGCCTGCGCTTCGGCGCGGCGGCCGTGCGCCTCGTCGCCGAACGCAAGTTCGGCTACATGGTCGCGCTGCAGCCGCCCACCATCGCCGCCGTGCCTCTCGCCGAAGCGCTCGCCACGCCGAAACGCGTCCCCCTCGACTCCGACACCATCGCCACCGCGCGGGACCTCGGGATCAGCCTCGGGGACTGACGGCGAAGCGCGGCGAATGTGTCGCCTGGTGCGGACAACGGCCGG
>Ga0066710_100004638_pt1 | contig 12236 bp, 12 predicted proteins | sample GraSoiAngelo_159_FD_79666 | JGI IMG/M metagenome (GOLD analysis project Ga0066710, IMG submission 79666) | Grasslands soil microbial communities from the Angelo Coastal Reserve, California, USA - 14_1009_16_40cm | ecosystem: Environmental > Terrestrial > Soil > Grasslands | place: USA...
CGGCGCCGCCGCCGAGGACCAGGCGCTCGACGTCGTCGCTCGCGAGGCCGGGCAGGCCGCGGCCGATCTCGAGGCAGAGGGAGAGGTTGAGGTAGACGCGCTCGCGGTGCAGCACCAGGAACGGTGGAGCATCGGCGGGAAGCAGCCCGGCTCGGCTCGCCACGTCGCGGAAGGCCTGCTCGAGGAGCGCCACCACCGTCGAGGCGGTCAGGGGGGTCACCGGATCGGGCAGCACCTCGCCGACGTTGGCGCGCGTGAGGCGCCGCAGGCGAGGGTCGCGGGGCGCCTCGCCCCCGGCGGTGATGGGACGGGACTGCAGCAGCACGACGCCGCCCGAGCTGACCGCCCATTCCACGTCCTGGGGTCCGCCCAGCAGATCCTCGACCCGGCGCGCCAGGCGGAAGACGGTCGCCAGGTCGGGCGCGGGGAGGCTTCCCGTGGCCGGTCCCTCCCGCAGCGCTCCCGTCTCGCGGTCGAGGACGTATCGGTCGGGTCGCACCGAGCCCGATACCACCGCCTCGCCCCGGCCCGGGTGGGACTCGACGAGCATCGCGTCCGGCTCGGCGGGATGGCGGGTGAAGACGACCCCGGCCGCGCGCGGCTCTACGAAGCGCTGGACGAGGACGGCCGGGACGGTCAGGCTGCCGTCGACGGCCAGCCCCATGACGCGCGCGTAACCGGCCGCCGCTTCCGCCGAGCGACGCACCGCTTCGACGGCCGGGACGAGCACCTCGGCGCTCACGTCGAGCAGCGTGCGGTACTGGCCGGCGAAGCTGGCTTCGGCGGTGTCCTCGACGAGAGCCGACGAGCGTACGGCCACCCGCCCGCCGAGGCGGGCGGCGGCGGAGAGGAGGGCCGTCTCGCCGCCCTCGCCGATGACCTCGTCCGCGGCGACGACGAAGCCGTCGGGGACGGGCAGGCCCGCTTGCCGGAGGCGGGCGAGGACGAACGCCTTGCCTCCGACGTGGAGGCGGTCAGCTTCGCCGATCTCGTCCAGCCAGATCACGCCGGGGCCGGGCGTACCGGCTCTCTAGCGGGGACTCGACGGGGCGGCAGGGCTTCCGGAGGGCGTGATGGTGAAGGTCTTCTCTCCCGCCTTCGCGCCTCCGGCCCAGATCTCCACGCGATGGGTGCCGGCCGGCCAGGCCGACGTGTCCTTGGCTCGGAAATTGACCACGTTGGCCCCGGGCGGGACCACCAGCTGGTCGTCTCCTTCTCCGGCCCCGGTGGGGGAATACCAGGAGAGCTTGACCTCGGTCCCGGGGGAGATCGCGCTCACCTTCAGGGAGACGAAGAGGGGGTTGCCCTGGGCGAAAGCGGCGCCGGCCGCGGACACGCTTCCATCGGGAGCGAGGCTGTGGCCGAGCACGACCGAATCCATGAGCACAGTCCGCGCCGCCTCGGCCACGCCGCCTGCGGGCGCCCCGGCCGGGACGGCGGACGCCGCCGGCGCCGGCGTGGGGGCGGGCTCGTTGCGGGAGCAGCCGCCCGAGCCGGCGAGCGTGGCAAGGCCCAGGGCGGCAACGCCGATTCTTGCGTTCATCATGAGGCTCCTCCCTCCGATTCTATGCTCTCGGGGACGGCGCCGGCAGCCCTGCGCACGCTCGGCGCGGGCCGCGGTCCCCGCTCAGCTCATCGGCCCCTGCGCGATGCGCTCCAGGATCGCGATCGGGGCCTTGTCGGGCAGGACCAGGGTGGCCCGCGCCACGAGGAACGTCTGCTCGAGGGCGTAGCGTCCCCTCAGCACGGCGTGGGAGACCATGTCGGTGAACACCATCCACGTCGAGCCGGCCGGGAACTCCACCTGGCGCTTCTCGACCGAGCGCTGGAACTCCGCGCTCTCCTTCAGGTGATGATGGAAGGAGAGCATGAAGCGGTCGTAGGGGGAGCGCACGGACACGTCCAGCCCCGCCCATCGCGCCAGCCTGCGCAGCCGGTCGGCGAGGCCGTCCCGCCGTGCCCGCTCAACCAGGGCCGGCGGCGCGAAGCGGGGCGCGATCTGCTCGAAGGTGCCCCCCGTGAGCCATACCCGCGCCTCGGCCGGGTTGACGTTGGTGAAGAGGCGCAGGATCCGGTCGCCCCGGGTCGGCCGGGTGGGGAAGGCGTCGACGTGCAGCAGGTCGTTGCGCGACCGGCGCGGCAGCTCCCGCCCCTCCTCCTCCTCGGGCCGGAAGCTCGCCAAGTCGACCCTCCAGCTCCGCGCGTAACGCGGCAGGAGCCACGCCGCGAACTCCGTGGCCCGCCGCGAATAGAGCCGGAGGGCGCCGCGCAGCCGCTCGGCGTCGGCGCTCGTTCCGCGGGCGAACCCGGTCACCCGGTCCTGGGCCGGGCGGTAGGCGATGTTCTTGTGGTAGCCCGCCCCGCTCTGGCGCTGAGCGAGGAGGACCGCGCGTTCCGCCTCCGGCAGCTCGAACGGCGATCCAGGGAAGAAGAGGATCCGTCCCTCCTCGAGGGCCCGGCAGTAGTCGATCTCACGCGCCGGTGAAGGATCGGCCACCGTCTCCACGAGGGGAAGGACCATCGCGGCGAGCCTACCACGGCCGGGTGAGGAACTCCCAGACGAAGGCCACCGTGAGGAAGGAGAGCAGCACCTGCGCCGACTGCGGGGAGCGGACCTTCAGGCGGTGCCAGGCTCCGGCGGCCAGCAGCAGCACCGGGAGCATCAGCAGCAGTACGCCGCCGGCGGCGCCGAAGCCGAGCCGGTCGGCCCACGGCGCCAGGGGCGCCGCCCGGAGCACTCCGCCGTAGAGCAGCTGGAGATGCAGCACGTAGACGAGCAGCGTCTCGTGCCCGATGAGGGCGAGCGCCGCGATGCCCGGCCACTCTCGCCGGGCCGCCGTTTCCATCCCGAGCAGGAGCAGCAGCAGGCCGCCGAGACGGAGCAGCGCGTAGCCGGGCGACGGCCCCCAGAAATCGACCCGGCCTCTCAGCGCCAACGAGATGGCGGCGCCGGCGACGAGCAGCCCGCCGCCCCAGACGAGAGCCCGGCGGGCGCGCGTGGCCGCGCCCTGCCGGCCCAGGGCCGAGCCGGCGACCGTCCCCGCCAGCACGAAGGCGGAGAAGGGGAACACCGGGAAGGGCGAGGGGGCGGCCTGGGCGTCGAAGTAGGCGCCGGCGGCCAGGGGCAGCCGGCGCGACAGGTCCGAGGCCCACACGAAGGGAGTGGCGGCGAGCACGGCCAGCGTCAGCGCGCCCGCCGCTCCCACCCAGCGCCGGCCGGCCACCCATTGCAGGGCGAGGACGAAGAGCTGGCTCACCGCGATCACGTGCAGGGCGTTGCACGAGAGGGCATGGGCCTTCTCGGCCGGGGTGCCCTGCAGCACCGTCTTCCACAGCGACAGGTAGGGAAGGTTCAGGGCGTAGCCGACGCCGAGGATGAAGAGCAGCCGGCGCGCGCGCCGGAGGCTGGCCCGGGCCGACAGGGGAGCGCGGGGCAGGCCGGCCACGAACCCGGAGGCAAACAGGAACCCCGGCGCGGTCGAGCCATGGAAGAGGAGCTGGAGCTGGTAGAGGGGATCCGCGCGGGCGGCCGGGGACAGCAGCGTCTCGGCGAGGTGGCCCTGGACCATGACGAGGGCCACCAGCCCCCGGAACGCATCGATGTAGATCTCGCGGCGGGCGCGGGGGCGCGCGCGCCGCTCAGGCCCGACCCACTGCCTCAGACTACCAGAGTGCTCCCGCCCGCCGCCTGCTGCACGTGCTTCAGCAGCAGCGACTCCGGGCCCGCGCCCACGAACTCGACGGTCTCGCCGACGACCGTCTTCGGCACCGACGAGACGCCGTACTTCTGGGCCAGCTCGGGATAGCCCGTCACCTCCACGCCGTCGGCGGTGATCTTGTCGCTCTCGATCGCGAAGCGGATGGCCAGGCGGACCGCCCGGGGACAGTAGGGTCAGGTCGGGGTCGAGAAGACCTGGAGGTGCACGGGGCGCGGCAGCTCCATGAGGGCGGCCCGTGTCTCGTCGGACAGGCCGCTGTCGCCCCGGGACACGTCCAGGATCGCCTCGACGAGCGTCCCGAACTCGTAGCCGGACGGCAGGCCGTAGAGGCGGATGCCGTAGTCCTTGTCCTTCCCCATCACCGCGATGGCGGGGATGCGCGCGATGCCGAGCGACTCGACCTTCTCCTTGTCGAGGACGAAATTGTACGACTCGACCGTCAGCCGGGGGTCGATGGCGGCCAGCTCCTCGACGAGGCGCCGCACCTGCTCGGACTCGGGATCGGCCAGGGCCTGGGAGAACACCGCCAGCCGCACGGGCTCGACGAGCCGGGCGAACTCCTCCTTGAGCTGGGAGGCGACGTCGTCGGTCATCAGCGGCATGCGCGAAACGTCCTCCGCCATCGAGTATAGCAAACGGCCGTCAGCGCACCAGGACGAGCCCGGCGGCCAGCGTCAGCAGCGTCACCGGCACCCCGACCTTCAGGTACTCGGCGAAGCCGAGCGGCGAGAGCTTGCGCGCGCCCTCGGCCACGATGAGGTTGGCGATGGAGCCGACGAGCGTGAGGTTGCCGGCCAGCGTGGAGGCCATGGCCAGCGTGATCCACGCCCGATGGGGCTGGGGCAGGTCGGGCACGAGATGGGTGAAGAGCATGACCGCGGGAACGTTCGAGACCAGGTTCGACAGCACCGCGACGGACGCGGCGAGGGAGACCACCCCGTGGGCCTCCCGGGCGTGGAGGGCATCGAACAGGGCATCCGTGACGCCGGCCGCCCTGGCCGCTCCGACCACCACGAACAGGCCGGCGAAGAGCGTCAGCAGGTTCCAGTTGATCTCCAGGAACACCTTCTCCGGCTTCACGCGCCGGGTGAGCAGCAGGGCGGCCCCCGCGGTGAAGGCGACCATCGAGACGTTGGCCCCCGCGAAGAACCACGCGATCATGGCCACCGAGGCGGCGAGGCTCTTCAGGGTCAGGAACGGATGGAGCCTCGCCCGCGGCTCGGCGCGGGCGGCGAACGGCCGGGCCAGCTCCCGCCGGTACACGAGCGCGATCACCGCGAAGTCGACGAGGAGACCCACCACCGCCACGGGAGCCAGGGCGGCGCAGAAGGCGCGGTAGTGCATCCCGGAGGCGACCCCGATGAGCATGTTCTGCGGGTTGCCGGTGAGGGTGGCGGTGGAGCCGATGTTGCTGGCGGTGGCGAGCGCGATCAGGTACGGCGTCGCCCGCACGCCGAGGCCGGCGGCCACCTCCAGCACCAGCGGGGTGAGCGCCAGGCAGACGGTGTCGTTGACGAAGACGGCCGAGAGCACGCCGGCCACCGCCACCAGCCCCGCCAGCAGCCCCCGCGGGGAGGCGGCCCGCCGCGCCACCGCCGCGGTCACCCAGCGGAAGAACCCGGCCAGGCGGAGGTGCCCGACGATCACCATGGTCCCGAAGAGGAGCACCAGCGTGCCGAGGTCCACCATGCCGTAGGCCTGCTCGGGGGTGACGACGTGGAAGGCGACCATGAACGCCGCCCCCACCACCGCCGCTCCCGTGCGGTCGAGGCGGATGCCGGGCGCGCGGCCCAGGGCCACCACCAGGTAGGTGGCGGTGAAGATGGTCGCGGCGGTCAGCAAGCCTTCCGCTTCAGACCCACTTCGGGAACCACGTCCACGGCCGGAGCCCGCCGCCGAGATCGTGGAAGTACCAGCCGGCCGGGACGGGCAGCGCGATCAGGAAGGGCAGGAAGAAGAAGAAGAGCACGACCACGAGCGCGACGTAGCCGCGGGCCAGCGGCGCCCATCTTCCCTCCCATCCGCGGTCGAGGAGTCCCCCCAGGCTGAGGCAGGCGTACGGGATGGCCTCGAAGAGGTAGTGGCCGTAGTTGAGCGTGCGGGGCGAGATCCCCCACGGCAGGTACAGGAGGCAGAAGCCGAGGCCCGAGAACAGCCGGCGGGGATCCCGCTCGCGCGCACCCGTGCCAAGCGCCCACAGCGTGACCGGCACCGAGGCCCACCACAGCGCGGGGTTCCCGATGGCCACGATGCCGCGGATCGTCTCCCCGGTCTGCTTGAAGTGATACCAGGTCGGCCGGTACAGCCACGGCCAGGTGTACCACTTGCTGAAGTAGGGATGCGTCGCGCGGAGGTCGGAGTGGTAGCGCCAGATCGCCTGCTGCAGGGGCCACAGCTCCTTGAGCGAGTGCCCCTGCCCCTGCCGCAGCCAGGGGACGTAGCTGAGGACGTAGACCGCCACCGGCAGCACGACGAAGGCGAGCAGGGCCAGCGCCAGCTCGCGGGGCTTGATGAGGCGCAGCCGCCGCACCGCGAGCAGCACGAGGCCCAGGAAGGAGGCCGCCCACAGGCTCGTCCAGCGCGTGGAGAGCGCGAGGCCCAGGAAGACGCCCGCCAGCGCCATGTCGGGAGCGGAGAGGCGCGGGCGGAGGGCCGCCCGCAGGATGAACAGCGCGGCCGCCACCTGGAACAGCACCGCGAAGATGTTGGTCATCGCGATGCGGCTCTGCACGAGATAGACGCCGTCGCACAGCAGCAGCACCGAGGCGAGCACCGCGGCGCGCTCGCCGGCGGTCGCCCGCCGGGCCAGCGCATAGAACACCGGGGCCAGGGCGACCCCGGCCAGCGCGGGAAGCAGCCGCCACGCCCAGGGCACGTAACCGAACAGCCACACGCCGACCGCGATGAGGAGCTTGGCCGTCGGGGGATGCACCCACTCGGTGGGCGGCTCGCCCTTCAGGTACTGGAGGGCGGTCTTGGCGTGGTACACCTCGTCGAAGACCTCCTCGTCCGGAACGCCCAGCCGGGGGAGCCGGAAGAGCGCCGCGGCGAGGGCGAGCAGGAGCGCGATGGCGAGGTCCCGCCGCGGCCCGGATGGGGGCAGCCTCATCGGCGGAAGAGTATAGCGCTCAGTCCGCCGCGGACTTCTTCCGGAGCGCGGAGCGCGGCTCGAGCAGCTCGAGCGCGTAGGTCACGGGCACGCCGAAGGAGTTGCCGCCGAACTTCGGAAGCACCGCATACTCCACCGCGATCACCTGACCGTTCTTGTTGAAGATCGGCCCCCCGCTGCCGCCCTGGGTGGTGGGAGCGTCGAACACGATGTCGCTGCGCGTGATGTCGCCGATATGGCCCTGGGTGGTGGAGGGGCGGATGAGGCCCCGCACGCTGAGCGCCTCGGTCACCCGCTCCGAGTTGGTGCCGTGAGACTCCAGGATCTGCTTCACCACCACCGTCTCGGCCTTGGCCAGGATGGCCTCCAGTCCCGCCGGGTAGCCCACGACCACCACCGGCTGACCGGCCACCGACCCGGTGCGCGAGCGGTCGAGGGGGAGCACGGGGATCCTCCTTCCCCCCAGCTCCACCCTCAGCAGGGCCAGGTCGACGGTGTCCGACCGTCTCTCCAGGGCCAGCTCGAAGGGCTGCTTCTGCTGGGGGAAGAACCCGCGGAGGTAGCTGAGGCGGGGCCGATAGCCCGCCTTCTGCAGCTTCTCGGCCTCGTCGTCGTTCCACCAGGGCTCGGCCAGGTGGCGGTTGGTGAGGATGAGACCCCTCGCGTCCACCAGGAAGCCGGTTCCGTAATACTCGACGGTGTGCACCGACCCGGTGCCCTCGGGGTCCAGGGCCGCCCCACCGTCGCTGTCCCGGACCGGCTCCCCGGACTCGTCCTGCCGGTACCGCAGCGGCCGGCCGGAGGCGTCGGCGAAGGCGTAGGCGCCCTGGATGAGCGCCACTCCCGCCCCGAACTCCCGGATGATGCGCTCGCCGGCCGCGCGCTCCGACTCCAGGGCCTGGAGACGCTCGCGCGTCGAGCCGAGCTCGTCCCGCAGGACCTGCACCTCGCCGCGGGCGGGATCCGTGAGCCGGCGCAGCAGCTCCGCCTCCCTTGCGCGAACCTGCTCCAGCTTCAGCCGGTCGGCGTCGCCGCGCCGGCGCTCGGCCTCGACGCGCGCCTCGAACGCGCGCCGCTCGGTGTCCGCCTGCTGCACCGCGCGGCGGAGGGTCGCCACCTCGCGGCCGAGCCGCCGCGACTGGAGATAGCTCCAGGACAGCAGGGCGAGGGCCACGATCAGCACCGCGGCCAGCGCGCGACGGAAGCTGCGGCTCGTCTGATGGACCATCCGGAAGGCCATGGTCTCGGACAGCCGCGGCGCCGCCGGCCTCCTCTCCGCCACGCGGCGAGGGGCGTCGGGGAGGCGGAAGCGGAGGCGGGGACCACCCCGGCCCAGCTCCACCGTGTCGCCGTCGCGCAGCACGGCTTCCTGGATCTCGTGGCCGGCGAGGAAGGTCCCGAGCGCCGAGCCGCTGTCGACCAGGACGACGTCCGCGTCGCGTTGGTGGAGGACGGCGTGGCGCGGGGCGAGGCCGGCGATGACCACGTCCGCCGCGGGGTCGGCCCCGATCGTGGCCGGCAGGCGGGGGACGGAAACCGAGCGGCCCTGGTCCGGGCCACTCAGGTGCTCGAAGGCGATGCGGGTCATCTCAGTGGCCGGCCGCCTGGACGCTGCGCGCGCCGATGCGCCGCTCCACGTCGGCGGTGGCGAACCGGGTCCACCTGGAGGATCCGATGCGCAGGAAAACCTCCACCGTGGCGTCGCGGAACCTCTCGTGGCGGAACATGCTTTCGGGAGGCCCGGTGGAGAAGTAGCGGCCCTCCCCCTCGGGCTTGAGCACGACGAGCGCCCGGCTGCCGGCGGGGAGGAGCTTGTCACCGGGCGCGGCCACCCTCCGCCAGGCCGAGCTCCAGATGGCGTCCTCCCCCTTGCGCCGGAAGGTCACCTGGGCCTCGACGGTGCGCTGGTCCCGGGTCCCGTTGTTGTGGACCTCGAAGCGGACGACGGGGGCGATGTACTGCGTGTCGCCCTGCGCGGGGTCGATCGCCCAGTAGGTCTCCACGTCAGTGACCTCGAGCACGGTCCGGGGATCGGGAGAGCGGCACGCACCCGGCAGGGCGGCGAGGACGAGCACGGCCGTTCCCGTGGGTCGCTTGAGCCGCACCGGCCATCATTCTACCGCCGGGCCGCCTCCTCCTGCCGCGGCGGGGGCGCGGCGACCGGCATCGCGATCCGGAAGCGCGCCCCCGGACCCTCGGGCAGCAGCTCGAGGGTGCCGCCATGGTCCTCGACGAAGCGCCGGGCGACGGCCAGGCCGAGGCCGGTGCCGCCCTTCTTGCCCCGGGTGACGAAGGGCTCGAAGAGCCGGTCGCGGATCTCGGGGGGCACGCCGGGACCCTCGTCGGCCAGGGTGAGGACGAGGCGCGGCCCGCCGTCGGCGGGCGGAGCGGGCACGAGCTCGGCCCCGAGGTGGAACCGGCCCCGGCCGCCCATCGCGTCGCGGGCGTTGGCGGCGATATTGCTCACCACGCGGCGCAGCTTGTCGACGTCGACGGCGGCCACCACGTCCCGGGGCACGCGGAAGTCGCGCACCAGCTCCAGCGTCGGCTGCTCGGCCTGCACGCCGGCCGCCAGCTCGTCGAGTATCGCGCCGAGGGCCAGCGGGCGGCGGGCGAGGCGCCGCCCCCCGCGCGCGAAGTCCAGCGTCTCCGTCGTCATGCGGTCCAGGCGGTCCACCATCCGGGTGATGAGCCGGGCGCGGTCGCGCACCTCCGCCGAGGATCCAGGGTCGTCGGCCAGCGATTCCGCGTAGCCGCGGATCACCGTCATGGGGCCGCGGAAATCGTGGGCGAGCATGCCGGCCATCGTCCCGAGGGCCGCCATGCGCTCGGAGGCGATGAGCTCCCGCTGGTAGAGGTGGTTCTCGAGGGCGAGGGCGGCCCGCGCGGCGAGCGAGGACAGCTCCCGGGCCTCCACCGCGCGCAGCGGACGCCGCCGCCGCCCCCGCCGCGCCCCGAGGACCAGCATCCCCACCAGGCCGCTGCGGGCGAGCAGGGGCACCAGGACCCCGTCCCGGCTCCGCCCGGGAGGCCGGGTCGGAGTCTCGAGGAGCAAGCCGTCGGAGAGCAGGAAGCGGGCCTCCGGCGCGTCCACCATCTGGCCCGGCGCCAGGGCCTGCCCGGCCGCGCCGCCCGAGGAAAGCACCTGGAAGGAGTCGAGCTTGCGGTCCCAGAGCAGCAGCGTCGCGTCGGGCACGTCCAGGGCGGCCGGCAGCTCGCGGGTCAGCAGGCGGGCGAGGCCGTCGAGGTCCGGGACCTCCAGGACGCGGTCGGCCATCCGCCGCAGCTCGGCGGCGTGGGTGGAGAAGCGGCGCTCGTTTGACAGCTCGAAACCCCGCTCGTTATCATACGATTCCTCGCCTCGCGCCCGGCGGCAAGCCGGAGCGCGCGGGCGCCCCCGGGACTCCAGGCCTCATGGCCCCGGGTCACCCAGGATGCACCGCAGCGACTACCGGCTCTCACCGAAATTGACTGGCTCGCGGACGGCCCGCCCGGCCGCCGAACGTGCTCGCTCCGCTTCCGGGCGCCGTCCCTTTCATAAGGCTGGATTGAAATGATCGAGGTCGAGAACCTCACCAAACGCTACGGCCGCACGACCGCGGTGGACGGGATCTCCTTCCGCGTGCGGAAGGGGGAGATCCTCGGCTTCCTCGGCCCCAACGGGGCGGGGAAGACCACCACCATGCGCATCCTCACCGGCTACCTGCCGCCCACCGAGGGCACGGCCCGCGTGGCCGGCTACGACGTCTTCGAGGCGCCGATCGAGGTGAAGAAGCGCGTGGGCTACATCCCGGAGACGCCGCCCCTCTATCCGGACATGGAGGTGGACGAGTTCCTGGACTTCTGCGCGAAGATCAAGGGCATCCCCGGCCCGTCGCGCAAGGGCAAGATCGACGAGGCGGTCGACAAGACCCGCGTCGGCGACGTCCGCGGCCGGCTCATCGGCCGGCTGTCCAAGGGCTACCGCCAGCGGGTGGGCCTGGCCCAGGCCATCCTGAACAACCCCGACGTCCTCATCCTCGACGAGCCGACCGCGGGCCTCGATCCCAAGCAGATCATCGAGACCCGCGAGCTCATCAAGGGGCTGGGGGGCGACCACACGATCGTGCTCTCCACGCACATCCTGCCCGAGGTCTCCATGACCTGCGGTCGGGTGGTGATCATCAACAAGGGCAAGGTGGTGGCCGAGGACACGCCGGAGAACCTCACCCGCCGCCTGCGCGGCGCGGGAGCGCTGCGCGTCGACGTGCGGGGCGAGGCGACCGCGGCCGCCGAGGCGGTCCGCTCGGTACCCGGGGTGGTCTCGGTCCGTCCCCGTCCCGAGTCGGCGGGGGTGGCGACGCTGGAGGTGGAGGCGGAGCCGGGACGGGACGTGCGGCCGGACATCGCGCGCGCGGTGGTCTCGCGCGGCCTCGACCTGCTCGCCCTGCACCAGGTGGGCATGAGCCTGGAGGAGATCTTCCTCCACCTCACCACCACCGACGCCGCCCGCGCCGAAGCCCCCCCGGCCGCCCCGCGCTCCGAGGAGGTGACGGCATGACCTCGCTCCGCAACGTGGCGGCGATCGTCGAGAAGGAGTGGCGCCACTACTTCGGCAGCCCGATCGCCTACGTCTCGCTGACCGTGTGGGCGCTGCTGTTCGGCATCTTCTTCTACTTCGCGTTCTCGTTCTTCCTGCGGGAGTCCATGATGGCCGCCCAGCAGATGGAGTTCGGGGGCGGCCCCAAGATGTCCCTGAACGAGCTGCTGATCCGTCCCGTGATGCACAACATGGCGGTGGTGGCCCTGTTCCTGGCCCCGATGCTCACGATGCGGCTGTTCGCCGAGGAGAAGCGGCAGGGGACGATCGAGCTGCTCGCCACCGCGCCCCTGACCGACCTCCAGATCGTCCTCGGCAAGTTCCTGGCCGCGGCCGGCCTCTACGGCCTCATGATCCTGGCCGGCCTGGTCGACCTGGCCCTCATCTGGCACTACGCGTCGACGCCCCCCGAGTGGAAGCCCGTGCTGACCGGCGCTCTCGCCCTGCTGCTCTTCGGGTCGTGCTTCCTCGCCCTGGGGGTGTTCGTCTCCACCCTCACCCGCAACCAGATCGTGGCCGGCATCCTGTCGTTCTGCCTCTTCCTCGGCGTGTGGACGCTGGGCTGGGCCGACGATCCCGGGGCGGGGCCGGTCATGAAGGCGATCGCCTACCTCGGGGTGACCACGCACATGGAAGACATGGTCAAAGGGGTGGTGGACCTGAAGGACGTCGTCTTCTACCTGAGCTTCATCGCCTTCGGCCTGTTCCTGGCCCACCAATCGGTGCAGAGCCAGCGGTGGAGGGCATGATGAAGAGGGCCATCGACCTGCTCGCTCCCCTCGGCCTGGCCGTCATCGTCGGGTCCGAGGCGTGGCAGCGCTCCGGCCAC